>OBIZ01000093.1_pt1 | contig 15827 bp, 15 predicted proteins | sample 1519801 | NCBI WGS metagenome assembly OBIZ01 (sample SAMN01911456, study PRJEB22533) | soil metagenome | biome: Soil | place: Malaysia | collected 2012-04-30 | depth DG_metagenome m | reverse complement strand
GGAATTCCACGTTGGCGTACCCAATCCGGCTTGCGGCCTCCGGCGCGTTTCGCTGGGCCACGCTGAGCATTTCATCGTTCATGTCCACGCCAATCACGCGTCCGCTGGGGCCGACCACCTGGCTGGCCAAGAAGCACACTTTTCCTGCGCCGGAGCCGAGATCCAATACGGTTTGCCCCGCTTGAAGAAAGCGGGTCGGGTCGCCGCACCCGTAATCGCGGTCGAGGACCTCCTGTGGGATAAGCTCGAGGAGCTTGGGATCATAGCCTGTGGGGCAACAGAGATCGCGTTCAACCGTGACCGCACCCTGCGAGTAACGATCCCGGACCGCCTCCTCAATTTGTGACATCGCGATGCCCGGTTGTTCCGACATTTCAGACCTCCGAATAGCTATATTGCGATTGTTCCCGTCCACGGGCGCGACCCATGCTGACTCACCCAGCCCTCAGCGGGGTCTTACCTCTCTCGCGAAGACCAAACGACTTCGCGAAGCATGAGAATTCACTTCTCAGCCAGCTGAACTATCTCATCTTATGCCCCGCCGGCGGTTTTCCCGATGTCCCCAACAGGATCCGTGATACTCAGTATATTTTAATTGAATCTCAAAGCTACTTATTACAACCTTCCGCGGGGAATTTTGGAAGAGATTTTATGGACCCGGGAATGCCTTCCTTGCTTCTTGGAGGCGAAGCGGCAGGCTACGCGGGGCGAAATGCTACGCGAAGAGGAAAATTGCAATGGGAAGTTTTGAGGAAAGCCTTGTCAGAACAGCCGGAAGCTGACTTCCACCATCACCTTGACGGGCACCGGAGCGCCGTTGCGCTGGGCGGGTTTAAACTTCCAGGTCTTGACAGTGGTCACGGCGTTCTGGTCGAGACCCATGCCAAGCGGTTTGACCACCTGCGCATCAACCACGCTGCCCGCCGCGTCCACCACAATCCAGAGAACCACAGTGCCCTGGTACTTGGCCTTGCGCGCCTGCTCGGAATAAGGAGGCTCAGGCTTGTAAATCGGGATGGGAGCGCTGACGTTGCCGCCCACGCTGTAGAGGCCGCCACCAGCGCCTCCGCCCTGCCCGGGGCCGAAACCTGCGCCTGTGCCGGAGCCGACCCCCGTCCCTTCGCCGGTGCCGATCCCACCGCCAAACCCTGGGCCGGCTGAAGGCGGTCCCGGGATACCCTGGAGCGGATCGCCGAACTGCACATTTTGCGCCATGTCGGGAAGTTTCATCTCAGGCGGACCGATAATTGAAGGCTTTACGGGCAGGAGAGGCTGAATCTTTGGGACAGTAACTTCCGGCGGGGCCATCTGCGTTTTCGAAAACTCCGGCGCCTTTCCTTTTGAAGGAGGCGTGGGAGTCCGAGCGCCGCCACCACCGCCGCCACCTGCTTTGTTGGCCGAAGGCGGCATTTGCAGCAACAGAGGCGAAATGTCCACCACGTTCACGGTCGTCTTCACAGGGTTGAGCATCTGGGAGATGTAGTAGGGGAGAATCAGCGCCAAAACGGCCATCGCATGGACGAGGACAGAGTTGACCCATGAGGCCCGCTGCAACTGGTAATCCTGCCAGATATCGGGCGGGTATTCGCGCTTCTTGAACGCGAAGATTCCGATGGTCTCTCCCACAAGGTAGCCCGCGATGACGCCAAGCACGATCAGCCTATTGGGGACCGCGAGCCAGTATGCGGCGCCTCCGCCTGCTATGGCAGCCAGGACTCCGCACACGGCGCGTTTCTTTTCCTGCGCGCGGTTAAAAATTCCGATCGGCTCGGTCGGCTTCTCAAAAAGTGATTTGATCTGCTTGGTGAAGTCGCGGTACCACGGCCGCATTTCCGTGACGGGAAGGATGGCCTCGCCACGTGCGTACTCGGGAACCCTCATCTTCGAGGTACGGCGCCATTCGCGGAGGTTTTCGCGGAGTGAGGAAAGCAGCCCCGGTGGTTCCGGGATAGTAAAAGCAAGATGTTCCCCGGTGGAGTTCCTGGACCCGTTGTTCGTATAAGTCCTGGTAGGACCAACTTGGGTGTCAATGATTGGCATCAATAACCTTTGCCTGGCCCCTCCACTCTCGGCCAGTGGCGAATCTCGTAGGATATGATGTGGCTACCAAGCCCGGAGTTGCACCAACACTTATGAATGTACCCGACGCAACACAGCAATAGCAACAATTTCATTCTACCATAGCGAAGCTTTTACATCCTGGTGACAAACCAGAGCCATTTCCGCTTCCGCCACAGCTACTTTATACCACGATATACAGACGATCGGGCCAGAAGTTAGGTTTCTTCATGGCTGGGGGGTCTTTACGCCCCGTCCGGGGAAAGCGCCGGAAAGTCTGTGCTAACATGATGAAATCCGGCCGGAGGCAGCGGGCGAGCGGCAATATGGGCAGCAAGATGGATGAAGCTCGGATGAAGAATTTTGCCGTCAACCGGCAGGCGGCCCACTACTATCATTTCCTTGAAAAGTTTGAAGCCGGACTCGAGTTGCGGGGCACCGAGGTCAAATCGATCCGCGAAGGCAAAGTGAATCTCAAGGACGGCTACGCGGTAGTGAAGGGCGGCCAGGTCTGGCTGGTGAACTGCCACATCAGCACCTACAGTTCGGGGAGCTATCTGAATCACGATCCGCTTCGCGAGCGCCGCCTGCTGCTGCACCAGCAGGAGATCAACAAGCTCACTTCCCGCACCCAGGAAAAGGGCCTGACGCTGGTTCCCACTCGCCTCTACCTGAAAGGGAACAAGATCAAGTGCGAGATTGCCCTGGCCAAAGGCAAAAAAGTTTACGACCGCCGCGAGACCGAGATGCGCCGCACCATCAAGCGCGAAGCCGAGAAGGCCATCCAGGACTACCGGCGACGTTCGGGCTGACGGTTTCACTTGAAACCCAGAGAGTGAAGTGCGCCAACGGCAGCACGACAGATTACGATTTAATACCGAACAAAGTGATGAAGAGGCCCGGAGGAACTCCACCGGCCGGAGGGAGCATTCGACATGCTGAAACTTCTCTCGATCGCACTACTTTCCCTAATGGTCAGCGTGCCGCTGGCATACTCCCAGGCGGCTGCGCCTGGCGCGTCCGGCCAACGCGAAGCGGCCGTCCGGCGGGGACCGAGCGTAGCAACGGGCAGCCAGGGCGTGGTTGTCTCTGGCAGGCCGGCCGCGACGGCAGCAGGAATCAAGATTCTGGAAGCGGGCGGGAACGCTGCCGATGCCGGGGCCGCCACGCTGCTGGCGCTGTCGGTCACGTACGTGGGCGCATTCTGCGTGGGCGGCGAGGTTCCCATCCTTGTCTACAGCGCCGACAAGAAGAACGTTAAGCTGCTGGAAGGACAAGGAGAGGCGCCGCGCGATCCCAAGGCAATCGCCTGGTACATGAAGCACGGAATCCCGGGCGATGGCGACGTTAAGGCAGCGGCCGTTCCCGGCACTGTGGACGCCGTGGTGACCCTTCTGAAGTTGTACGGGACCATGAGCTTTGAGCAGGTGGTCCAGCCCACGCTGAAAATCCTGGATGAGGGCGGCCCCACCTGGTATATCGATACCGGCGGCCGGCAAAGGATCGAAACGGGCGTGCACTGGCAGGCTGATCTGGCCGTAACCTTCCGCAAAATGGTGGAGTCGGAGAGGGCAGCAAAAGGCACGCGGGAGCAGAAGCTGCAAGCTGTCTCAGACCGGTTCTACCGCGGGGACATCGCGGACGCTCTGGTGGCCTGGTATATCGAAAAGGGCGGCTTCCTGCGCAAGGCGGACCTGGCGGCGCACAAGACGCCCGTTGTGGATCCGCTTGTAACCACTTACCGGGGCTATACCGTTTATAAGCCAGGCCCGTTGACGCAGGGTCCTGTTCTCTTGCAGATGTTACGTTTGCTCGAGGGCTTCGACCTGAAGAAGATGGGCTTTCTTTCGGCGGATTACATTCACACGGTAGTTGAAGCGGAGAAACTGGCCTACGCGGATCGTGATGAATATTATGGCGATCCGAATTTTGTGAAAGTGCCCATGAAGCAACTGCTCTCTGACCAGTACACCACGATGCGCCGGGCGCTGATCGATCCAAAGAAGGCGTCGCTCGAACTGAGGCCGGGCGACCCCTACCATATGAAGCCAACCAAACCGCCGACGATTACCGGCCCGTGGCACGGCGGGACCACGGTGATGTGCGTGGCCGACAAGTGGGGGAACGTAATTGCCGCCACACCCAGCGGCCTGTCGAGCACGGCCGGAGTGGCCGGACATACGGGCATCATCCACGGCGCCCGGCTGACCAGCCTGAACACGTTTCCCGGCACTCCCGACGTGATCCAGCCCGGCAAGCGGCCGAGAATCACGCTGAGCCCCACGCTGCTCTTCCACAACAACCGGCCGGTGATGGCCATCTCCGTGGCGGGCGGGGACCAGCAGGACCAGGCAGCCATCCAGGTTATCCTCGCCTATGTCGATTTCGGCATGACGCCTGAACAGGCGTTCAACGCGCCGCGCTTCTCCACCTCGCACTTCGTCGGCTCGTTTGGCCAGGATGCCCCGCGTCTGGGCAGCCTGACGGTGCCCAACACGGTGGGAGAAGCCGTGGAGGCGAACCTGAGAGCCCGCGGCCATGTCGTGAGACTCGGCAGCGGCCGGGTAGGTGGTGTGGCGCTGATCGGCATCGACCCCAAAACCAGGACGGCTACTGCGGTTGGGCCGGCTGCGGGGAAGATGTAGCAGGGACGCCGGCGCCGAGCCTGGGGATGGTTTCTGTCGGCAGGCCGAACGCTTTTGCTGCAGGATAACAGGCTGCAGAGATTCCCAAAGAAGGAGTGAAACACCCTTGAAAATTGAGCTTCGGCGTGAGCCGCCCGCGGGGCTGAACGTGCCTGCTGTGACTGCCTGGTGTTTTGAAGACGATCCCTTTGCAAGCGGCACGGTGGGCTTGCTTCCTGAGGAGACGCGAAAGCTGCTGGGTGAGTTGAAGGAAAGCGGGGAATTGAAGGGCAAGGCTTACGAGCGGACGCTCATCCATCGCCCTGCCGGGCTGGCGGCGCAAAAGCTGCTGGTGGTGGGGGCGGGGAAGAGAGAGAAGTTCAAGCCCTTTCAACTCGGGCGGATGGCCGGCGCGGCGGTTCGGTATCTGCGCACCCGGGGAGTCCGCCAGATGGCCTGGCTTGCCGGGGAAGATACGGGAGCGGAGCAGGCGCAAAGCGTTGCCGAAGGGGCCGTGGTGGCGGATTTCGACTCCGACGTTTACCGCACCGAACGCAACGGCGACTTCCGCATCGATACATTCCTGCTGGCGGGTGAAAACCTCGCGGCGTCGGATGAACTGAACGCCGCCGTGGAGAGAGGGATGGCCATTGGTGAGGCCGCCAACTTTACCCGCTCGCTGGTGAATGAGCCGGGCAACCGGATGACGCCAACTATTCTGGCCGGGAAAGCGCGCGGCATGGCAGCGCAGATGGGCCTGGAATTCCAGGAGCTGGGCGAAGAAGAAATCCGGACTCTGAAGATGGAAGCTTTTCTGGCGGTGGCTCAGGGCAGCGAGGAGCCGCCTCGGTTGCTGGTGCTCCGATACATGCCTGCGGATGCACCCGAGTCACCTGTGATCGGCCTGGTAGGCAAGGGAATCACTTTTGATTCGGGAGGAATTTCCCTCAAGCCCAGCCAGGACATGCACGAGATGAAGACCGACATGGCGGGCGGAGCCACCATGCTCGGAGTGATGCAGTCGATTGCGCGAATCAAGCCCAAAGTCCGGGTCATCGCCGTGATTCCGGCCACGGAGAACATGCCGGGCGGCAAAGCTTACCGGCCAGGCGACGTGATCACGTCAATGTCAGGCAAGACGATTGAAGTGCTCAATACCGATGCCGAAGGCCGCCTGGCGCTTGCCGACTCTCTCACTTATGCTCGCCAGCTTGGCTGCACCGTGCTGATCGATGCTGCAACGCTCACCGGCGCGGTGACGGTGGCGCTGGGAAAAATCATGACGGGCGTGTTTGGCCGCGACCAAAATTGGGTGGACCGCGTTATCGCGAGCGGCGCGCAAACCGGCGAGAAGATGTGGCAGTTGCCCGTGGACGATGAATACCGCGACCTCTACAAGAGTTCGATTGGTGACATTGCCAACACCGGCGGCCGCCACGGTGGCGCCATCACAGCAGCCATGTTTGTGGGTGAGTTTGCCGGAGACACACCATGGGTCCACCTCGACATTGCCGGCACCGCATGGTCAAATGACGAAAAGCCCTGGCTGGCCAAAGGCCCCACAGGAGTTCCCGTGCGGACGCTGGTGCATCTGCTGTCGCACCTGGGTGGATAGGTCTCCTCAGGGCTGAAGCGCGGCACTGCAAAGCGCGCCCCCCCAGATATGGAATAGACCAGGCTCGCGAGGACCTCTTTCCGGCAGAGCCAAGGAATTGCTTTGATTTATTACAAGTCTGTTATAGAATAGGGTTGTCATGAGACCACAAGACTTGAAGGCTGCACGATTGAGACGCGGATGGGGGCAGGTTGAAGCGGCCCAACGCCTTGGTGTGTCCCAGCCTTATCTGGCCATGCTTGAACAGGGGAAACGCCGTCTTGCGAACCGCCTGGCACGCAAGGCTGCGTCCGTTTACGGTCTCCCGGCAGTGAAACTACCCGTACCGCAGACATTCACACCATTCAAGAAGGCCGATCCCGAGCGCCTTACGGAGTATTTGGCGAAACTCGAATATCCGGGATTCTCTTACCGTCGCTCACATGTAAGAGCAAGGAATCCCGGCGAAGTCCTGCTTACTGCTTTGAGCCAGGAGAGTCTTGAGGCGCGGGTGGCTGAAGCGTTGCCATGGCTTTTGCTGCACTATTGGCAGGCGGATTTTGATTGGCTGGTAGAAAATGCGAAGAGATGTGATCTTCAAAATCGCCTGGGGTTTGTGGTTAACCTTGCCCGCCGCCTATCCGAGAAAACCCACCAGGCTGATCGGACGAAAGCACTGGCGAAACTGGAAACGACTCTCGATCAGAGCAGATTGGTACGGGAAGGATTTTTCCCTCGACCCCCGCGCAGCGAGGCAGAACGGCAATGGCTGATGCAAAACCGGCCGGAAGAAGCAAAGCATTGGAACCTGTTTTCAGACCTTCGGCCTGAGCACCTGCAATATGCGGCGTAAAAATAGTATGGCGTTCCCCTCACCTTGGGCAGAATTCCTGCAAGAACTTGACGCCCTTCTTCCCGACAAGGTTGCGCTTCACTGCATTGGCGGATTCGTTGCAAGTCTCTGTTATAGTCTGCCAAGGCCGACAGGTGATATTGATTACTTTTCCATCATGCCAATGCATTGTGCGAACGCCCTTCAAGCATTGGCCGGAGAAGGTTCGGCGCTGGCCAGGAAACATAAAATCCGCCTTCATTACGTTACAGTGAACACCTTGCCGGAAGATTATGCCGAAAGGCTGGTGGAAATGTTTCCCGGCGAATTCAAAAAGCTCCGGCTTTATGCGCCTGATCCCTATGATCTCATTCTTTCAAAGCTGGAAAGAAACAGCCCCAAAGACCGAGACGATGTGGAATACCTGGCGCGAACCTGTGATCTAAGACCCGAAATTCTGCGCGAACGTTATGAGACGGAAATGCGCCCGAATCTCATCGGCAACGAAGCCCGGGCCGATCTCACTTTGAAACTTTGGCTCGAATCCTTTTTTCCCGCGGCACCCGCATCATAATTGCGCCCGCCCGCGTTCACTCGTTGCAGGAAACCGTCATCCAAACCACGAGACCATCACGCACCCCGAAGAATGCATGGCTCGTATCTGGCGCTCCCTCCTTCGGAAGGTAAACGAGAATGCGGCCATCCCTTGGAAAGCCGGCGGGATTGGATTTAGAGGGTAGGGCAAAAAGTAAAATGCTGGATCGGTGCGCAATTCGTCGATTCGGCTTGGCTTACCATACCGTGAAACCACGTCCGTCGCCGAACTGCCCAGCCGAATTCTTTTTTCTGTGGTCCACGTCGAGAACCCGCTGGCGCGATAAACCTTCTGCTGCGGATTCTTTCCAGGCCACAACCAGCGAACCGACGGCATTCAAGGCAATGCATTGACAACCCGCTCGGATTGGCTCACCACAGCCTCAAATATCAACATCTCCGCCACGCGCGATTTCCGCAAGAGGGGCGATCCAACAACGGGAGCGATGGCACTGCGGGATAGGGCTACCGATCCCACCCACCATCTCAACTCTTCTTCGGTGGCTGCGATTCGTTAATCCAGCTCTTTGAGAGCATCGAAATAGTGGTTTTGCCCTTCGTCCTCGTACTCGCTCGTCACAGAGAGGCCAGCTTCCGAAAGCAGTCGGCGATACTCCCCGGCTCCCAGTGAGCGTGATTCCAATCCCGTCATGGCATCGTTCCAGACCAACGGTTCCACGCCTGCACACGAAGTAAATAACAGCCGGCCACCCGGCACCAGTACGGTGGCGATTCTTTGAATCACGCGCCGCTGCTCTTCGGCAGGAAGCAGGAATATTAGCCCCCAGGCGAGGACAGCATCGAAAGTCCGATTGAAGAACGTCGAGTCTTCCACGGGTTCGCAGACGACGGGTGTTCCCGGCAGGTTGCGGCGGAATGCCTGGACGAAAGATGGGGCCGCATCAACGCCGTAGACACTCAGGCCTTCGTTGACCAGAACTTCAGTGATGGGATAACCAGGCCCGCAACCTAGATCGATGACAGCGGCCCCGCGTGGCAGCGTTCGGGCCCAGTTGCGAACGTCCTTCACCCCGACGCCGGCCGAGCGCCCGCTACCCCGCCGTGCCAGAAACTCCGCGGCAACGCCTTCGTATCCATTCGATCGATCTATCATGGCATCACAGCCCGCCAGCAGAATGCGTGCTTGGCCTGCCCGAACAATCACATGCCCTGGAAGGGCGAGTAGAGCTTGAGGCTCAGGCCGGTGGTAGCTTTGACCAGTTCGGGAGACGGAGACCCGAGTACCTCAAAGGTCCAATCGCAGACCGAAAGAATTGCTCCCAGGGTGGCGCCGAGATTGGCAATATGCTCCAGGACGGCTTCCGAGTCCCGGTAAGTCTCCCGAACCACGCATTCCGTCTGGGCTTGGTTGAGAAACCAATCGTACTGCAGCGTGCCGGAGTCCTTTTCACGGACCGTCCGCATGCATCCGGCAGCGAGCGTCTTGAATTCTTCAAGCTTGCCTTTGTGGATCGCCCCACGGGCGGTCACGTGAATCCCTTTCATTGCCTTCTCCTCGGCTGATAAAGTTGATTGGAATCTTGTTCATGTACTTCGGGACTGCCCGCCATCATCCGCCCGTTCGCAGTTTAAGGGAATGAGCGTCAGCGGGTAGCGCCGACGCTTGTCGTGCAGTGTCTGCGACGGTTCAAATGCCTTTCCCGTTCTGCAATCTTGAATCTTAAATTCATAGGTGAGTGTCCGCTTACTTAACTTCATCGAGAAGCAAAATAGTATCTATTGCGTCGCGCAAACGCATCAGCTGTTTCGGCGAGGCATTTTGATACCAGCTCAGCGGCAGCTCAAAGATCCCGCGATAGCTTGACGATAGAAAATTCTTCGACACTCTCGGAAACGGCGGATCGTTAACTTTCCATGCGTCCCCGTAGAGCCTGAGCTGCAACTGGATGGTAGTAACCTTCTTAGGCACGCGCTTGATGCGCCCTCCCCAAGACGTTCGTTGGGCAACGACCTCATAGGTTATAGTGGCGGTTGCCGCGTCACCTGCCACCGTGACCCGATCCACCTTGAACGAGTCCACCACCTCTAAGGGGGCCGCCTCCCATTCGAATAAGTAGGGACTCAAGCCGCCCATGATCTTTCCGAGCTGGCGGGCCCGCGCGTCGGAGAAATGGATCAGTTCTTGCCGCTGTTCGACATTCTGAGCTCCCCTGAATTCTGATGCACAGAATTCCTCGACTGAGTCCCGCGCCGAGCCATGCATCGCCGTTGCTTTCCCTACACGTGGCGTCACCGGAAACACGATGCTGATCGCGCCTAGGAGAAAGCCTCCCAGCCACAGATGCACGCTCCGGGGCGGCCTAAAAGTGAACACTGAATAATTCCTCCGTGTCATTTTGGCTGGCTGGCACAGACGCTTACGTTGTAGTGTCTGCGCCGCCATCCTATTGGGTCTGAATTGTTCCGGTCGTAACCACTTCAAAGGCGCTGCCGGGAACATTCTTGAGCTGGTCAAGGTCTGTGTCGTTCCATCCCGGGTCGGGAGCGCCGGTAATGAACCAACTGCTGCCGTTGTCCGCCACAATCATGCCGTACTTCTTGAGTGTTGTCAGGATCACGAGGGCCTGGCCGGTGTAAGAGGCCAGGTTGTAGCTGGCCTTCAGGCGCAAGCGGAGACCCATGGGCGGCAGGGCGGGATTCGAGGAGCTGCTGGCGTAGTGGGTGGCGGGATGAATATAGCCTCGCTGAGTTTGAGCGACGGTGAAGCGCAGCGCGTGCCTGATTTCACCCGCTGCAACCTCGTCATAACGCACCAGGCCGGGCAGAATGGGCAGTCCGGCAGCGTCGGCGGAGGTCCAGCCGTCGGGCCGCAGCGCGTCGGAATAGAGGTTGAAGACAGCGCCATTGGCCGCCGTCCAGTTGTTGTCATTGGCGTCCTTAAACGCGTCCCACACTTCGTAGAGCGTGCAGTTGTTTTGGGCGGGATCGGCCAGCAGCGCCAGGACGTGGCGGTCGCCGGTGGAGGTGCTTCCACCCTCCACGGGAGCGTCCGGTGGGAACGGATAGCAGCCCGCGCCAATCAGCAGGCAGCCGGGGCCGGGATCGCTCTCAGCAGGGTACTGATTGAAGGTGACGGTCACCAGCGGCTGTGAGCCCGGCACCACCACGTAAGGAATTCCATAGGTGGGGTTAGTACCAAAGTCGGGATGGAGATACTGCTTGTCCTGGTTGATGCTCGAAATGTACTGCGCGGAGAGCGGGTCCACGCAGTAATTGGAGACGTCGGCGTTCCAGGGATTATCCGTGGGAAACACCGGGCAGCCGGAAATCATGGGGCTGGTGCTGTAGTCGGTTGGGCTGCCGGTTGCGGCATTGCTGCAATTCGTCTGGGGTGGAGCGATGGGCGTGGTTGAGATCGAAGTGGAGCCGCCACAGGAGAGCAGCAAAATCGAGCTCAGCATGACGACGGCGCAGCAGAAACGAGTACGACAAGTGGAACTCCCTGCCATGTTGCCTCCGCGCAAAGTGGGATCGGCCTGGAACGAATCCAGGATTCCCTGTCCGGCTTCCCTGGCACGGTCGATTATACGCGGATTTAAGGCGGCGGGCGCATGCGGCGGGAGCCCTCATAGGAGTGAGCCTCAGTCGCCGAAAGCCTTCTGTGACGCTATCCTGAACACCTCAGCGTCATTCCGATTACGCGAAGCGGGAGAGGAATCTGCTTTTCACTCCGGCATCGGGTGCGAAGACACTGGCCTCGCACTATTGAAGTTCCTTGACACGAATGTTCCGAAACTCCACGAGGGTGCCGTGTCCGAGAAAACCGATGTGGCCGGTTGTGCGGGCCAGGCCGGGGTGCTTTTCCAGGACCGCGGGGTCTTTGACGTCGTCAAGGTTTGCGTCCACAATCGGCGTGCCATTCAGCGTGACGCGAATGTGTCGGCCTTCGGCCAGAATTTCCTCGCGATTCCACTGGCCCACAGGCTTCAGGAATCCGCGCTTGGCCGGAACCACCAGATAGATTGATCCGTGGTATTGCCCGGGCTTCAGGTGGGCATACTTATCCGATGTGTTGTCGAGAATCTGGATTTCCATTCCTTTATAAGCGGCGTCGCCTTCCAGCGGCGCGCGGATTCCCACACCGTTGTTGGCGCCGGGGGTCAGGCGAAATTCAAAGCGGAAGATAAAGTTGGAATATTCTTTTTCCGTAAAGAGATTTCCGCCGCCGTCGGCCGGGCAGACGAGGATGCCGTTCTTCACCACATAGCCCGGCCCCTTGCCGCGCACCAGCGTCCAGCCATTCAGCGTTTTGCCATCGAAGAGTTTGTGGAAACCCTGCTGGGCGGCGAGAGATCCGGTTACGCAAAGAAAAAGCGATGCTGCAAGCATACCATTCAACGCTCGTTGTTTTTTCATGCCTGAGTCTATAGCACAGGTCGCCGCGAAAGCACAACCTGCAATCCATCTCTTCGGATTCACGCGGCCGGCGTCACCCTGCGCGTGCGGAGTCAGGTTGACACCGCTTGCCGGCGTTTCCGGTTTTGGATGGACAGATGGGGGGGGTGCCTGTTAGCTTCTTGAGGGAACCTGGTTCGCTGGGCCTGCAGGGGCCGCCGGACGGCCCTGGGAAGAGGAACTTGAGCCGGGCATGGTGCGATCAAGAACATCACTTCTGGTGTTACTCGTCATCACTTGCTGCCTGTCAACAAGCCCGGCCGAAAATCGGCTGAACCTTTCACAGTCGCGGCAAATGGTTCAACTCGGCGAAGCCGCGCGAACTGCCTTGCGCGACAGCTTCACTCATCCGCTCGCGGTGGGCAGGCTCCCAGCCCCGCTCCAGAATTCAATTCTCCAAATGATGCCGGAAGATTTCCGGAATGAATGCAGAAGTTTGATGGAATCATGGGCCGGTGATCGGGGCCGTGATTCAAGCATGTGGAGCGTGCGCCTTCTCGATGGCCAGGGCAACCGGAAGTGGCTGGCCTTTCGTTGCGCATCGAGCCTCCCGGACGAAGATATGGAACGATACTATGACGAGCGTCTGGCTCTGCTCCGTCTCGATTCAGGAACAATTGAGCTGCTGCCCCCGGGACCGCGGGATGAAGAGAATGAAGGGGTCCTCCACTACGAGTTGGCCAGTCAAATCGCCTTGAAAAAAGCCACGGGCTTCTGCTTTCGCCTGACCGTAGATAACAATCCCTGCTGCGATGGCCCGGAGTCTCGCTCACAAAAGCGGCTGGTGGTTTTTGTTGACACGCCGACTGGCCCTGCGGAATCGCTTTCGCTGCTGACGGAAAGGGACGATTCCAGCCACTCCGACGATCCTGAAATCGACACTGAGACAACCTATCACGCCGACATTAAATTCGAGCATGACCTCAATAGCCTGGTAACCGCGGTCAGCTCTGCCTTCCACGAAAAAGTTATCGATACTACCTGGGAAGGCAACAAGGCCAACAAGCACACAGTAAGCGAACACTCCGGAACGCTGCAGTTCCATTGGAACCCATCAAGCTTCAAGTTTGAACAGGCCAGGTGAGCGGGGAATGACGGCGCGCGCCGTGGTGATCGCCATTCATGATCGGCGGCTGATATGCAGTTTGATCTGGAACGTTTCGTTGAGGCTCAGGACCCCGTCTATGGACAGGTGTGCCGTGAATTGCGCCAAGGCCGCAAGCAGGGACATTGGATATGGTTCATCTTCCCCCAGCTTAAAGGTCTGGGGCAGAGTTACATGGCAAACCACTACGGAATTTCTTCGGCCGATGAAGCCAGGGCATACCTGGCGCATCCGATTCTCGGACCCAGGCTGGCAGAGTGTACGTCACTGGTGAACAGCGTGGAGGGAGTTTCCATTGACGAAATTTTCGGTTACCCCGACAACCTGAAATTCCGCTCCTCGATGACCCTGTTCGCCCATGTTTCATCCGGCAGCAACGTCTTTGCCGATGCCCTGGAAAAATATTATGGCGGCCGGCCCGACCCCTTGACCGTCGAAATGCTAGGCGGGTAGCGAGAATTTGCGTTAGCCGCGAGAGGCTGCGCTGGGAAGCCGGACGGTTGAATATCTGAGATTTGCCTACTTGGGGCGCCTCTGGAAGAGACTGGCGGCATGCGCCCCAGCAATTGATAATGTTCCCGTAATCATGCCGCGGATGCTGCTCGGCTTGCCTTCTTGACTCTTTCTGCTTTCTTTGGCAGAAAGCGAATTTCAACTTGCCTGTCGAGTGCATGAGCGATACGAATGAGGGTCCCAATCTTAACATCCTTGGGCTTATTTTCAATTACCGAAATTTTGGGGGCGCTCATTTCCGCCCGCGCGGCCAACTGCGTCTGCGAGAGCTTTTCCGCTTCACGGAGCTTGGCAATCTGAAGTCCAAGGTCGAGACCTTCAAGCTCTTGCTCGACCAGCTCCCGCATGCGTGGATTGGTCATTTGCTTTTTATAGTATCGGGTCCACCGGGTTTTCATTTGTTCTTCCTTTTGAGCCGGTCCAGATGCGAATTCATCCTTAAATCCGCCGTCCTTTTATCCGAGTCACTAAGTTTCTCAGTTCTCTTTATGATGCCATGCAGCAAAACAAATACCCGCCTGGAATCACCAAAATACAGGATGCGGATTTTCTCCTTTGCATACTGGGTGCGTAACTCGCGAATCTGGCCCTCGACCTGGGATGAGTACGGGAAGGGCAAACGCGGCCCCTCCTTCTCCAGCAGCTTTATGACCGCTAAGGCCTTCGCCCTGACACGTTCGGGCAGGCTGTCCAGGAATTCCTCCACCGGAGCGCTGTCGTCATCCTCAACGTAGAAGTCAACCTGCCAGGCCATTCACCTATACGATATACCCTAAAGGGTATGATGTCAAGGCACCTCGCGCCGCCCCGGACGTCGCACACCTGCCGCAGTTTGGTATGTCTGCGATCATCGTCACTCATAGCTCGTCACTGCCCTCTTTATCCTTCATAATTCAGAATTCATAATTTGTTTTGCCTCGCCATCCTGACCCCACTCGGCTTCGCTGGCGCAGGCATTAATACCCAATGTCTGTACCAGCCGCGGCACACACCCGGCCACGTGGCTACCAGCCCAAGCTTCAAACCACCGGAACAGGCGTCGTCAGCGCAGCCATGATCTCTTTAAACTCGTACTTGCATCCCTCGACCTGGTCCCAAGGCCCGGTCTCGTACTCGAGCGCAAATGTTCCTTTGAATCCGTTCGCCAGCATAATCCTCACGGAACGCTGCAGGTCATTCTTGTCGCCCCAGCGGTCCCAATATTTCGCGTGCACGTTTGTATGAGAATAGGGCGCCAGTGCCTTCAGCCCGTTGAACATCATATAATGCTGTTCCCAGTTGGCAAAATCAGGCGAAGCTTCGCAATACGGATGGTTCACTTCGTCGACGATGGTCCGGATATTGATCGGGTCCGCCGCCAGCCCCCAATGGTTCTCCAGCGTGACGCGGATTCCGTAGTTGCCGCCGAAATCCGCCATCTCTTTGTAGGACTCAATCGCCGCCGCGATCATCGGCACGATGTCAATGTTGCGCGGATAACCATCGCCCGGCCCGCGCGGCACCGCATTCGGACGGATGCTCGGCCCGAGCGCCCGCGGCGAGTTCATTCGCATTGATTTCACTCCCAGCACGGCGAGCCCCTCGATCCATCGCTTCCCCATCGCCACGCCGGCCTTGCGAAGCGCGTCCTTCTCGGGCGAACCGTACTCCGCCAGATTCGTCGGCGCGTTATTGGAGATGTGCTGCACCTTCATGCCGGTTTTCACGCAAATGTTCGCCAGCTTGTCCAGCCACTTTCTTCCCGATGGGCTCAACGGATCAAATCCCTGGTCAGGCGATCCCTCCGGGAAGTACATGCTGTTGTCATCCACATCGCCAAAAAAGCCCGAATACAAATCCATATGAGTCACGCCGGGGAACATATTCTTTGCAAATTGCGGAAAATCCAGCAGCGTAATTTCACCATACTCCGCCTTCTGCTCGGCCGGAGTGGGCAGTTTCGCCCGTGCTTCCTCTGCCGCCTTCGCCACCGCCAGCGGCCCGGCCGCATTCGGATCGTTAATCACCTCCGCCGGCTCAGCCGGACGTTGCCTGCTGCGCCTGGGCCCGGTATAAGGGCGTGTCTTAAAGAGGTTGCGCACCCCATAGGAA
>OBIZ01000092.1_pt1 | contig 15909 bp, 9 predicted proteins | sample 1519801 | NCBI WGS metagenome assembly OBIZ01 (sample SAMN01911456, study PRJEB22533) | soil metagenome | biome: Soil | place: Malaysia | collected 2012-04-30 | depth DG_metagenome m | reverse complement strand
GCAATCCGCCCGCAACCAGGCCATGGCTGACCTGCAAGCCTCAGAGCAGGCCCTGCAGGTGATCGGCATCAGTGATCCCAGCCACCTGGCCGAGGCATCAGCCAGCTCCAGAATTCCGGTGCTGGCGCCCATCGCGGGAGAGGTGGTTGAACGGGCGGTGCAGCCGGGACAGGTGATCCAGGCCGGCGCTACTCAGGTGTTCACCATTTCGGATATGGGCACGGTGTGGGTGCTGGTGAACGTCTACCAGAATGATCTTTCTTACATTCGCATGGGTGATCCTGCAACGGTCGAGACCAACGCCTTCCCGACAACCTTTCACGGACGGATTTCCTATATTGCTCCGGCGCTTGATCCGGACACGAGGACCCTCAAGGTTCGCATTGTCACGAACAACCCTCGCGGAATGCTCAAGAAGGACATGTATGTGACGGCCATCGTGCAATCCGGAGAGACGAAGGCGCTTACCGTTCCGGACGACGCGGTCCTCCGGAGCGACGTTAACGAACCGTTCGTTTACGTTCTGTCGGGGTCGAACCAGTTTTCGCAGCGCCTGGTGACGATCGGCCACAGCGAAAACGGCCAGACCCAAATACTCAGCGGGCTCAAGGAAGGTGAGAAGGTGGCCGGAAACGGCAGCCTGTTCCTGCAATTCGCCAGGTCGCTTACCCAATGAAGGAGGGCGGGCCTTCTGTGAGCGGGACTATCTTACGCCGGGACTGAAATTATTATGATCCATCGCATCGTACATTTTGCTCTGCATCAGCGGTTCTTCATCATTGTGCTTGTGGGCTTCCTGATTGTTGGAGGCGTTCTGTCGTTCCAGAGAATGCCCGTTGACGCCTATCCCGACCTGTCGCCCCCTCTTGTCGATATCATCACCCAATGGCCCGGGCACGCCGCTGAGGAGGTGGAGCGCCTGATCACGGTTCCCATTGAAATCGAGATGAACGGCATGCCCGATCTCGACACCATGCGTTCCACCTCGCTTTACGGCCTATCCGATGTCGTCCTGTCATTCCGGTTCGGCACTGATAAGTACTTTTGCCGGCAACTTGCCTTCGAGCGCCTGGCAGGGACGGAGCTGCCGAGTGGTGTAACACCCGGACTTGCTCCACTGTCGAGTCCCAGCGATTTGATTTACCGGTACGTGGTCCAGAGCCCTGACCGCTCGCCCCAGGAGATGAAGACGATTCAGGACTGGATTCTTAACCACGCTTACCGCTCTGTCCCCGGCGTGGCCGACGACTCCGGCTTTGGCGGGACAACCATGCAATACCATGTGTTGCTGGACCCTGCGCAGCTCTACAGTTATCGCGTCACGGTTCCACAGGTGATGCAGGCCCTTTCCGCCAACAATGCCAACACCGGCGGCGGATTCTATTCCCAGGGCGGGCAGTTCTATTACGTCCGGGGCATCGGCCTGATTCGCGACACCAAGGACATTGAAAATATCGTTGTAGCCAGCCACCAGGGCGCGCCCATCTACATGCGCGACGTGGCCAGGGTGGAGATTGGCCACGCGCCGCGCCTGGGTGAATTCGGCTTTATGGACAATGACGACGCGGTGGAAGGCGTCATCATGATGCGCACCGGGGAACAGACCCAGTACGTGCTGCAGCGCATCGAGGATGAAACCAAATACCTGAATACCCAGGTCCTTCCCAAAGACGTCAAGATCCATACGTTTTACGACCGCAGCGGCCTGGTGGAATTGACGAAATCCACGGTGGAAGGCAACCTGCTGCGTGGAATGATCCTGGTCCTGATTGTGCTGATCTTTTTTCTGGTGAGTGTCCGCGCGGCAATCATTACCGCCCTGACCATTCCGCTCTGCCTGTTGTTCGCCTTTGTCTTTCTCCACCTGGAGGGCGTCTCCGCCAATTTGCTGTCCATCGGGGCCATCGATTTCGGCATCCTCATTGACGGCACGGTGGTTATGATGGAGAACATTTATCGGGAGCTCGGCTTGCGGTCGGGTGAAGAGTATGACCTGAAGGAAGCGATCCTTACCGCGGCGCGCGATGTGGACCGTCCGGTTTTCTATTCAGTCGCCGTTTGCGGGGCGCCTCAGGGCGGCTCTTTCACCCCATGGCCGACACCATGTCCTATGCACTGGTGGGGGCGCTCCTGCTTTCTCTCACGCTGGTGCCGGTCCTGATTTCATATTGGTTTAAGTCCGGTGTAAGAGAAAGAGTGAACCGCCCTTACGAGTGGATCAAACAGATTTACGGCCGCCAGCTGGATTGGGCCCTTGATCACCGCGCGCTGATGATGGGGGTTGCCTTCGCGATCTTCGGCGGCGTATTGCTGCTGGCGCCGCTGATCGGCGGTGAGTTTATGCCGCACCTTGATGAAGGCGCATTGTGGGTGCGGGCAACTATGCCATACACGATTTCCTGGCAGGAGGCCGCCAAGGTCGCGCCCAAGGTCCGAAAAATTCTAATGGCCTATCCCCAGGTGACGGAGGTCGGGTCTGAACTGGGCCGCCCCGATGACGGCACCGACGCCACGGGATTCTTCAACTGCGAGTTTTACGTTGGTTTGAAGCCATACAACGACAAGGCCTGGAAGACGGGATCGATTAGAAACAAGGAAGACCTCATTAAGTCCATCAACGGGAAGCTCACTACTTTTCCGGGAATTATCTTCAATTTCACGCAGCCTGCTGAAGACGCCGTGGACGAAGCCCTGACGGGACTGAAGAGCGCTCTTGCCGTCAAGGTCTATGGCCCTGACCTGCATGTTCTGCAGGATGCGGCGCTGAAAATCAAGACCACGCTCGAAAAGGTTCCTGGCTTCACCGACCTGGTTGTGGTGCGTGAGCTGGGCCAGCCCAGCCTTCTGATCCACATTGACCGGGAGAAGATTGCGCGCTACGGCGTCAATGTCTCCGACGTGGAGGCGGTGATCGGGGCGGCGATTGGCGGCGAGCCCGCCACGCAGGTGATCCAGGGTGAGAAGCTTTTTGATTTGGTCGTGCGTATGAAGCCCCAGTTCCGGTCTGATCCCGGCTCAATCGGCAACCTGCTTGTGGGCACGCCGGACGGCCAGCAGATCCCGCTGAAAGACCTGGCGAACATCAGCGTCGGCAACGGCGCGTCTTTCATCTACCGCGAGAACAATTCCCGCTACATTGGCATACAGTACAGCGTCGAGGGGCGGGATATGGCAGGCGCCGTTGCTGCCGGCCAGCGGGCCATTGCGCCGATTGTGAACGGATTGCCGCAGGGTTATCGTGTTAGCTGGGGTGGTGAATACAGCGAGTATCTCGCCGCCAGAAAGCAGCTGGACGTGATCGCCCCGCTGACCGTCCTGCTGATTTTCCTGATCCTTTTCGCCCTCTACGGGAACTTCAAATTTCCCATGGCGATTGCCATCGGCGTGGTGACCACGGAGCCCGTTGGGGCGCTGCTGGCGCTCAAGCTTACCAACACGCCATTCAGCGTGTCGTCAGTCCTGGGGTTGCTGGTGCTGATGGGCGTCTCAACGGAAATGGCAGTGGTCCTTTATTCTTACATCAACAAGCTGCGCCTGGAAGGGAAAGGCATCCGCGAAGCCACGCACCAGGCCGCATTGCTCCGGCTGCGGCCGATCATGATGACAGCGCTGGTGGCCTGCCTCGGTCTGCTGCCGGCGGCGCTCTCGCACGGAATCGGGTCCGATACGCAGCGACCGTTTGCTATAGTGATCGTAGGCGGGCTGATTTCTCCCTTGCTGCTGGGCTTTTTCGTGAACCCGATCCTTTACAGCCTGGTGGCGCGGGACGGGGACGTCCTGCAGGTCTAGTTCCTTGAACTACAGAATTTCCAGAAACGCTTCGATGTTCCGCCGGTCCGGGTGGGTGCGCCTTCTTACCGCTTCACTTGCCGTTGTGGTGCAGTTGCACATCTTCCTGGTGCTGGAATTGCACCGGCACGTACTTGCCTCCAGTTTCGTGCGGGACGCGGCAACGGCCGGGGCCACATGGTCAAATTCCAGCGCGGCCCCTTCTCACGGGCCGGCTTGTCCGGCCTGCCAGGTGGCTCGCCAGGGTTCCGTCCAACCCGCAGTCCAGGAACTGGCTTTGTTGCCACTGCAGCTTGTTGGGACCGCACAGCCATTCCGAATTTCCTTTCTGCCAGTTCTTTTCCTTCTCCATCCGTCTGGAAGAGACCCTCCACGCTCATAAATCACTGATCCCATTGTCGCTGATCGCGACAACAAAATTCCAATGGAGGTGTATTTATGAGACCACCGATCTCGGGTGGCGCCCCTCTTGTTACCCGCTGGCGTCGTCACTCCAGCGTTGGGGGCAGGATTGACCTGCTGCGACCTGCAGGGATTCTTTCATCATTCTTGTTCTATGCCTTGTGCCTCGCCATCACGGTGTATGGGCAGGGAGTTGGAGAGTCTGGAAGTATTCGGGGAACCGTACTCGATCCTTCTGGCGCGGTGGTGGGTAACGCCACAGTCACCATTCACAACCCCGTCAGTGGCTACGACAAGACAGTCGCGACCGACAGGAATGGCCGGTTTTTATTCCAAAACGTGCCGCTCAATCAATATCACCTCATCATATCGGCAACAGGCTTTGCCCCCTACGCGCGGGACGTCGAAGTTCGGTCCTCACTCTCCGTTGAGGTTAAGGCGAACCTTGAACTGGCAGGGACTAGTACGCAGGTAACAGTCGAGTCAGGGCTGGAACTGATCGAAAATACCCCTATCGCTCACACCGACGTTTCCCGCCAACTGTTCGATAAGGTCCCTTTGGAGAGCCAATCGTCATCTGTGAGTTCACTGATAACGCTCACCACCCCGGGAGTGACGGCGGATTCGAACGGATTGTTCCATGGGATGGGCGATCACGCCCAAAATTCGTTCTCGGTGGACGGGCAGCCCATTACTGACCAGCAGAGCAAGGTTTTTTCAAACCAGATTCCATTGGACTCGATCTCGTCGATGGAGGTGATCGAAGGAGCGCCACCCGCAGAGTACGGTGACAAGACCAGTCTCGTCATCGTAGTAAACACACGATCTGCCCTGGGTGAAACGAAGCCTCACGGCAGCGTGACGGCGTCGTATGGCACATTCGGAACAACGAACGCTGGGTTCACGCTGGGGTACGGCGGAAAGAACTGGGGCAATTTCATATCCGTCAACGGAATGAATACCAGCCGGTTTCTCGACCCGCCGGAGGACGCTGCAATGCACGATAAGGGGAACCAGCAAAACCTTTTTGACCGTGTTGACTTTCGCTCCACCGATGTGGACACCGTGCACTTGAATGTCGGATACACCCGGTCCTGGTTTCAGACGCCGAATTCGTTTGACGCGCAGACCGCGGCAGGGTGGGCTGGGCTCACGGTTGATAGTGGCGGCCTGGGGCCCGACGGGCTCCCGGTGGGGCCACAGGACCAGCGTTCACTGATCAATACGTTCAACATCGCCCCAACGTGGACGCGCATTCTCAATACGAATACTTTGTTTACGCTTGGCGGTTTTGTGCGCCAGGATCGTTATCACTATTACCCGAGCGCCAACCCCTTTGCCGACCTTACGCCCGGTCTTCAGTCTCAGACAATTGGCCAAAGCCGCCGGTTGACGAACACCGGTGGCCGCGCGGCTCTTTCTTACGTGAAGGGCATTCATAACTTGAAGGCGGGAATCAACTTCATGCACACTTTCCTCACAGAAAATGACCGCTTTGGAATTGTCGACCCAACGTTGAATCCCGTCTGCTTGAATGCCGACGGCACCCCTTTCACGGGCCCGGCATTGACGAACCCGGCAAACTGCGTCGGACCATTACAGTCTAATCCCGGGTTTGTGCCGCTGCTGGGCTGCTATGACCTGACGCGGACGGCCACCTTGCCGGCCTCGGACGGTTGCCCGGGCCCATCCAGCGGGTTGTATGATTTTGCGGGCCGCACTGACGTCAAGCAACTGGCGCTATTCGTCCAGGATGCCATTACGGCAGGGAACTGGAACTTTAACCTTGGGATCCGCGGAGACTTGTATAACGGCATTACCACGGCGCGGCTGGCTCAGCCTCGGCTTGGCGCGGCTTACAACATCAAGAAGACCAACACCATCTTGCGGGCTTCATACGCGCGTACTCTGGAAACACCATTCAACGAGAACCTGGTTCTGGCCAGTGACGGATGTAACTACCCCGGAGTTAATGCCTTGATGGCTGTGGCCCAGGGTTACCCCTGCCTGAGAGAACCTCTCCATCCGGGTACGCGCAATGAGTACCACGCCGGCCTCGAACAGGCTTTCGGGCGGTATCTGGTTGTTAGCGGAGAATACATCTGGAAATACACGAACGGGGCTTACGACTTCAGCGTCCTGGGGAACACACCCATTACCTTTCCCATTGTGTGGGATAAATCGAAAATCCCTGGTTATGCTGTCCGCGTCAGTGTGCCGAATTTTCATGGGCTGACGGCGCTTTTGGTTTTTTCCTCAGTGTCGGCGCGCTTTTTCCAGCCGCAAATTAGTGGGATTGGAGTGACCCCCTCCGGCCAGGGAGGGAGCGGTGTCTTCCGTATTGACCATGATGAGAAATTTAACCAGACAACACACTTGCAATACCAGCCGTGGAAGGAGGGCCCGTGGTTTGGCTTAAATTGGCGGTACGATAGCGGCCTTGTGGCAGGAGCGGTGCCGTTTGCAGTTGATTCGTCAACTCCTGTTGATCTGACGGGCCTCACCGCAGACCAGCAGTTGCAGGCCGGCCTGTTCTGCGGGAGTCAGGATCCAACTTTCGCGACTCCTCTCACCGCCTGCCCACCTTTGCAATACGGCTCATCACTGGTCACGATTCCCGCTCCGGGAACGGAGGACGATGACCACAATCCGCCCCGCATCGCACCACGGCACCTGATAGACATATCAGTGGGTGACGACAACCTTTTCCATGGCGACAAGTACAAGTGGAGCGCCCGCCTTACGGTCGTTAACCTTACCAATAAGGTCGCACTCTACAATTTTCTTTCGACTTTTAGCGGAACCCACTATGTTACCCCGCGGACGATTATCGGTGAGATCGGTTTTCACTTTTAGCCGAAGCCTGCGCATAGGCAGGCAGTTGGCGTGCCGGCCGTCCTTCTCAGGGCTGTGGCCCTGTGTGCAGACTTCTCAAACCGTGATGTTACACAAATCTTTGGAGCTGGACCCTTGGGTAACAGGCGGACGATTTATCAGGCAATCTGAAGCGGCCTGGAAGAGCTTCGAAAGACGCATTGGGTTTCAACAAACCTGCCGGATTGTTGCACACAAATTGATTTTTCATTGTTGCCGCGGTTAGAATCAGACAATACCGGGCGAAGGGGTCTACCTTACGGAAGGAGTCTGGGAGATTGATTAAGAGGCACTGGAATAACTTAAAAGCCGGCGCGGGGTTGCTCGTTGTTCTGTCGTTTGCACTAATTTCTTTTGGGACGGTAAAACCCTCCGCCGCGGCCACCAATTCGGCTGCGAACGAGAAAATCATTCAATACGTCCGGGAAAAGTTCGGGATACCCGATGCTGTCAAGCTGAGCGTTGCGCCATTCCAGGACTCCGAATACACCGGTTTTTACAAGACTGTCATTTCGGTTGACGATGGCAAGGAAAAGAAAGCCCAGCCTGCCTTGATCACCAAAGACGGGCGTTACATGGTGCTTGGGAGTGTGGTGGTCGCTTCACCCACTGCACAACGCAACATTGCCGCGAACGCTTCCGCAACCAACCGGAAGATTGTTGACTTCGTGCGAACCCAATTTAAGGTCCCTGCAGAGGTCAAGCTGACCGTGGGCCCGTTCCACGACTCCGACTTCGCCGATTTTTACGAAAGCACGATTTACGGTCAGCAGGGCGCGGGCACAAAAAAACCCGCGACGCCGGCCTATATGACAAAGGACGGGCGCTACGCCGTGATCGGAAGCGTCTATAATCTCGGGTCCGACCCGCGAAGGGAAGCCGAAAGTACGATCAGCCTGAGAAACCAGCCGACGGTCGGGCCTGCCGACGCACAAGTGACGATTGTGGAGTTCGCGGATCTGGAGTGTCCCACCTGCGCGGAAATGCAGAAGTTCATTGAGACCCAGCTGATTCCGAAGTACGGCAACAAGGTCAGGGTCGTTTTCAAAGAGTTCCCGCTGGTCACCATCCACGACTGGTCGCTGCAGGCTGCCATTGCCAACGAGTGCGGTTATGAGCAGAACCCTGCCACCTACGTCCGGTATCGTTCCATCATCTTCGAGAGCCAGGGAATGATCAACGCAGCCAACGTCCGTCAGTTGCTTCTGGATTTTGGACAACGGGTGGGTTTGAACCAGCTGAAGCTGTCGGTCTGCATCGATTCGAAGGCATCGCTCCCGCGTGTGGAGGCCGACATGCAGGAAGGGCGGAAACTGGGAATTATGAGCACGCCAACGACCTTTATTAATGGCACCCCGGTGGTGGGGCTCGTACCCGACCGGATCTACGCGCTGATCGACCAGGCCCTCGGCGCCTCCAGGTAGTCCGCAATCGAATGCCGCGCCTGCGTCTGGCAAAGTGATTTCTTATTCCTCTGCTTCAGGGTATCCCGACAGCGGCCCTTCCTGCCGCAGCCGGTTGAGCGAGACCTGCAGAATCAGGAAATAGACCAGGCAGACAGTTCCCCCAAACCCCAGAGCAAAACGTGTGCCGATTGCTTCCGCAATCGCCCCCGCCTGTAAGTTCCCAAAAGGCATCAAGCCCGTCATTGCCACGTAGTACATGGCCATTACTCTGCCACGCAGTGCCGGCGGGGTGGTCATTTGCAGCGTAGTGTTGGCCAGCGTCAGGGTACCCACGATGGTTCCTCCCATGACGGCCAGCAGCAGGAACGCTCCCCAAAAGGTGTGAGTGCGCGAGAGGAGAATGAGCGCCAGTGAAAACAGGGTTGCGCTGGTAAGAATCAGCCGGCCTCGATGCTCGGGCGTTCCCCTGGCGGCAATGATCAATGCGGCGGCCACGGCGCCCAATCCCGCCCCTCCCATCAGGAAGCCCAGTCCGGAAGCGCCCACGCCGATCAGGTTGCGCGCCACGGCCGGCATCAGCACGATGAAGGGCAGCCCCAGCAAACTGAGGAAGGCGGGTACCGTGAGCAACACGATGATCATGCGGTGCTCGTTCAGGTAGCGGAGACCCTCAACCATCGATCCCCAGAATCGCGGGCCTTTGTCTCTTTGGACTGGCGGGATCGTGATGACCAGCAGCGCGATGATCAGGGCCAGAAAGCTGGCCGAATTCAAATAGAAGCAGGCAGCCGCGCCGAGCACCCCCATCGCCAGCCCTGCCACGGTGGGGCCGATGGCGCGCGACATGTTGAACTGTGCAGAGTTTAGCGCAATGGCGTTCATAAGGTCTTCGCGGGGGACCAGGTCAGGGATCAGGGCCTGATAGGCCGGATAGTTCAGTGCGGAGGCGACCCCGGTCAGGAAACTGATGGCAAGGAATTCCCGCACTGTAATCTGGCGAACCGACGTGAGAATAGCAAGCAGCAACGCCAGCAACATCATGGATGTCTGCGTGACCAGCATGAGCTTCCTGCGGTTGAGCCGGTCGGCAATGGCACCGCCGGGCAGGGCGAACGCGAGCGAGGGAATCTGTGCGAGAAAGCCGTTCAGTCCCAGCAAGAATGGCGAGTTCGAAACCACCAGGATGACCCATCCCAGCGCGATATACTGCATCCAGGTTCCAATGTTGGAGAGGAAGTTGCCGGCCCAGAAAATGGAGAAGTCCCTGTGGTAGAGCGAACGGAACATCATGAGGCGGCGGGAAGCCTCGGGGGCGCGCTTTGTCTCATGATCCAATTCTGAATGCCAGAGGTCCATCATGCACTAGTGAATACGCAAACTCAATCAGCAGTCTCCGTGTCTACTATACATGATCGCGCTCGCCCGGGTTCACCACTGGGTGACCTGATTACGCGTCATCATTAGTCGTGGAGCTCGGAGCGTTCAGGAACACCGGACCCCGATGCTTGAGGTAACGCCAGAGAATTTCCAGAAAGTAAAAACTTGATTTCCTATTGAGACAAGAAAGTCAACATTCAGAATATATTTTTATGCCTCACGGCTTCAATCCCTTGACTTTGGGTATGCCAACAACTAATCTAAGAGGTGCATACCTGCACCAAAACGAGGTCATCTTGATATGGCATTCCAAATAGGCGAAAAAGTAGTCTATCCCAATCAGGGAGTAGGTATTATCGAGCAGATATCAACGCGAAACCTGACCGGCCACCCCGAGATGTTCTACCTGTTAAAACTGAATTCCAGCAGCCTTCGAGTTATGGTGCCGATCAGCAACGTTGATAATGTGGGCTTGAGGAAAGTCGTACGTGGGAAGGACGTTGAGATAATCCTCGAGTTCCTCCGCAAGGGCCAGTGTAAAACGCAGCAGGACTGGAAGGGGCGCTTCAAGGAGAACTCCGAGAAGATGCGAAGTGGCTCACTGCAACAGGTGGCGGAAGTTTACAAGAGCCTGCTTGTTTTGAGTCAGGGGAAATCCCTTTCATTCCGTGAGAAGAAAATGTTCGATCGGTCCTGGCAACTGCTGGTGGACGAAATTGCAGTTGCCCGGGGTGTTGCGCGAGAGACGATTGAAGCCGAACTCGTCCAGGCTCTCACCCGGTCGAACCTGAAAGTCCAGCTTCCGAGCTGAACCCGTTCCATCGCATTTAATTCCAAATTAACCTACTATCAGGAAGAGAGGGGCCTTTCCATGAGGTTGATGGAAGGGCCCCTTTCCCGTCGCAGCCCAACCAGAGGCTTCCCTTGCGCAAGGGCCCACCCGGGGGTATGGTAAAAAGAGGAGCATAAAGGCGGAAGAGCCCGATTTTTCAGGTTTGTAGGGACTTTGCCCGGAGAGCCGGATGTACAAGATGTTGTAGTCAAAAGTTAAAAATCCCCTACCTTTTGTAGTTTTTGCTTGACATAGCCCCTCCCTGAGCGTTAAATTCCGCGAAGTGTCTTTTTATTCTGGTCAAAAACGATGTTGCCAATGGGAGAAAGCAAACCTCGCGAAAACAGGACTTCAGTAAACCGTAAAACCTTGTTTTCATTGCTGCTCCTGAAGCTGGGATTGGGAACAGTCGGCTGGCCTGGACTAAATAGTTGACATTGAACCAAAAAGATTAGATGGGGGGCTAGCATGCCGGATCGTGACACCACTTCAATGGAAGCCCAGAATATGACAGCTTCAAAAACTCCCAGCCAGACTGGAATCACGGTGAAGCGGCTTTTCAGCAAGGAAGGCGTTCACCCGTTCGATGAGATTGATTGGGAAGTGCGCACCGCGTCCATCCAGAATGAGAAGGGCGAGACGATATTTGAGCAACGGAACGTCGAAGTCCCAAAGGACTGGTCGATGACGGCCACGAATATCGTGGCTTCGAAATATTTTCATGGCAAGCCGGGAACGCCTGAGCGCGAAACGAGCGTCCGCCAGCTGGTGAGCCGCGTGGCGGACACGATCGCCGAGTGGGGCATCGAGGCCGGCTATTTCCTGACCGAAGCAGATGCCGAGGCTTTCCATGATGAACTGACTCATCTTTTGGTCCGCCAGAAAGCGGCGTTTAACTCCCCGGTGTGGTTCAACTGCGGCCTTTGGCACAAGTATCAGCGCACTTCCAAGGGCAACGGCTGGTATTGGGACGAAGCCACCGGTGGTGTGAAAAAGGAATCCGAGGCCTACCGTCATCCCCAGGTGTCTGCCTGCTTTATCAACTCTGTCCAGGACAACCTCGACAGCATCCTGACTCTGGCGAAGACCGAAGGGATGCTCTTCAAGTGGGGTTCAGGAACAGGAACGAACCTCTCGCCACTCCGGTCCTCAGTTGAGACGCTTTCGGGCGGCGGGGTGGCCTCGGGACCTCTCTCTTTTATGAAAGGGTACGACGCTTTTGCAGGAGTCATTAAATCCGGCGGCAAGACGCGACGCGCGGCCAAGATGGTGATCCTGAACGTCGATCATCCGGATATCGTTGATTTCATTGAATGCAAAGCCAAAGAGGAACGGAAGGCCTGGACGCTAGTGGATGCCGGCTATGATCCGGCCATTGACGGCGAGGCTTACAGCTCCATCTTTTTCCAGAACGCCAACAACAGTGTTCGCGTCACTGATGATTTTATGGAGGCGGTTGTCGAAGACAGAGATTGGGTGACACGCCGGGTTACCAACGGCGAGCCGATGGCTTCCTACCGCGCGCTCGACCTGATGCGCAAGATTTCGGAATCCGCCTGGCAGTGCGGCGACCCGGGCATGCAGTTTGACACCACGGTGAACAAGTGGCACACGTCTAAGACCACCGGGCGAATCAACGCCTCCAACCCCTGCAGCGAGTACATGTTCCTGGATGACTCCGCGTGCAACCTGGCCTCGCTGAACCTGATGAAATTTGTGACGCCGGACCTGAAGTTTGACGTGGAGGCCTTCCAGCATGCCGTGGAGGTGGTGATTGCGGCGCAGGAAATCCTGGTTGACAACGCCAGCTACCCAACGGAAAGGATCGCTGAAAATTCGCACAATTTCCGTCCCCTGGGACTGGGATACGCCAATCTCGGCGCTCTGCTCATGGCCAACGGCCTTCCTTACGATTCCGACAGCGGGCGTGATTTTGCCGCCGCGATCACTGCCCTGATGCATGGTCAAGCCTACCTGACTTCATCGCGCATCGCCGGGGAAATCGGTCCCTGTGAAGGGTATGGCGCCAACAGGGATTCCTTCCTGGAAGTGATCTCCATGCACAGGAATTCCCTTCAGAACATCAACGCCCGGAATGTTCCGGAGCGTTTGATGGAAAACTGCCGCGAAGTTTGGGATGAGTGCATGGCCAGCGGCGTGCGGCATGGCTACCGCAATGCCCAGGTTACGGTGCTGGCCCCGACGGGAACGATCGGCTTTATGATGGACTGCGACACCACGGGCGTTGAGCCGGACCTTGCCCTGGTGAAGTATAAGAAGCTGGTCGGCGGAGGCCTCATCAAGATTGTCAACAACATCGTCCCCCTGGCTCTGCTCAAGCTTGGCTACACGGAGCAGCAGGCGTCGGAAATTGTGAATTATATCGACCAGAATGGCACCATCGAGGGCGCGCCGCACCTGAAGGAGGAGCACCTGGCGGTGTTTGATTGTTCGCTGAAGCCTGCAAAGGGGAAGCGTTCCATTCATTACATGGGACACATCCGCATGATGGCGGCCGTGCAGCCCTTCATTTCCGGCGCCATTTCCAAGACCGTCAACCTGCCCGAGGAGTCCACGGTTGAGGACATCGAGAAGGCTTACATTGAAGCCTGGCGGCTGGGGTTGAAGGCTATTGCCATTTACCGAAATGGTTCCAAACGCAGCCAGCCTTTGAATACTTCCGACGCGAAGAAGGAAAAAACACAGGCGCCGGCCGGTGGCGAATCAGAAGAGATCCAGGCTGTGACTCCTGAGGGCAAGCCTTTCCGGCATAAGCTCTCCGATGAACGCCGCGCCATTACGCACAAGTTTTCTGTGGGCGGCCACGAAGGCTACCTGACAGTGGGGCTTTATGAAAACGGTCAGCCGGGCGAGATATTCATCACCATGGCCAAGGAAGGGTCAACGGTTTCGGGCTTGATGGATTCCTTCGCCACGGCGGTTTCTTTGGCGCTTCAGTACGGGGTTCCGCTTAAAGTTCTATGCGACAAGTTCAGCCATACACGGTTTGAGCCGAGCGGTTGGACCCCGCATCCGGAAATCCGGTACGCCAAATCTGTGATGGATTACATATTCCGGTGGCTGGCCTGGAAGTTCCTGCCCATGGACGCACAGCCCCGGGAGAATGCCAGTATCGAGACGATGAACGGCAAAGAGACTTCGAAGGCTGCTGGTCTGGCTGAACAGTTTTCGCGAGCTGTGACAGGATCGTCCGCCAGCCAGCCTGGTTTGGCTGGCGTGGAATCCACGGTCGATGACGCGCCCTCATGCGCAGACTGCGGCGCCATCATGGTTCGCAACGGCGCCTGCTATCGTTGCATGAACTGCGGTTCTACGAGCGGTTGTTCTTAAGACTGTTGTAAAGGAGGTGGTTAGTCCAGTCTGGCCCACTTTTTTGCGGTGGCTGGCCCCGGATGGAATCCAGTCCAGCCGGTTTTTCAAGTCAAGGTTGTTCAGTGGGTTATCAGGCTGGTAAGTGCCTTAGTGTGAAGCGATGGTAATTCGTTGTTGACAAAGGAGGTTCCATCGTATAAAGATATGGGTACTGCGCGTCGGGGTCCCTTCGGGGCGCGGGATGCTGAATCTGTAGAGCTCAAGTGCGACAGTTGTGAAGCCCGACGCGGACGATAGACCGCTCCGTCGCCGTTGTGTTCATGCGGCGAAGGGGGAGGTTTAACCGCCCATAGGCAGTTTATACGAGTGATTGGATGTGGGGCGTTTCGCCTAAGCTCCGACGAAGGGAGTAAGCCACACATGTCCGGTGGGTCCTCAAAAAGACTGTCGCTTCAGGCAAAGGAGATTTTGGACGCGGCAAGAGGTCGCGGCGAAGTCTACCTGCTTCGAAGCGCCAGCGCCAAGAAATGGGTTGCCTCCGGCCCTCACCACTTCCTTGACCACAGGAACCCCAAGGTCACAGCTGCGTATATGAAAGGTTTCCACGAGCTGCAATCCAAAGGTCTCTTGGTGCATGATTTTGGAAACCATTACAGGCTGGCCGTCGAAGTTTCTGAAGTGGGAGAGTGGCTGAAGAACTAAGAAACGGGCTGCTTCCGTTTCTCCGCAATTTCCCTGCAGCGCGCAAGACGGCATAGCAGGTGGAAGGTTTAATCCGGAGTTGTGGAGTAGAGGCAACCTTTGAAAATTCTTTTCATTCAAACCCAGGTGGGTTGATGGAGGGCTGCTTCGGGAGCGAGGCAGCCCCTTTCTATTTTGGGAGGACCTATGGATGTTAACGAGGCTTTGAGAGCGATTTGCAGCACGGGAGAAGGATACTGTTGGTATTGCGATCGCAAGCTCCCTGAAGAGGAAGAAGCCGTCAGCACGGGTTGGGACGTCAAACGCGTCGAGGGCGAGAGGGTCGCCAGCATCATCCTCCTTTGTCCCTCGTGCGGAAAGCTCAAGGCCGAACTGGGTGAAGAAGGGCTATTGCGTGACCTTGCCCTCCGGACGGAGCGATTGACCTGTTAGAAATGAACGCTGGGGCCGCAGCCTCGCCACTGACAGTTGCGGTTCGCTCCAGGTTTATATGGGTTGTTATGCCAGGTAAGAGAATCAGGGACTATTTTATTCGGCAGGCACGGATCCTGGTGGAAAATTCCTCCAAAGACAGCCAGGGTTTTGCCGCCTATTTTTCAGACCGCGAACCGAGAGACGAGGAAATCCTGGGATTGATTGCGGTCACAGTCCTCCTGAGCGGTAAGTATCATCTTGCCGACCGCTATCCCACGCCCGCTGAGGCCCTGGCGGCTCTTTCTGCCGCCGATCGTAGTGTAATCTGCCAGGAATTTCGGCGCCACCTTCAAGCCTTCCAGCGCCAGCGCTTGCTCGTTTAATCCACGAACGATTGTGTTCTTCCCTGCACGTGGGCCGTATTGGAGTCTTCGCAGCAGGGAAAAGCCCGTTACGAAAACTCTGAAGCCTCCCGGCTGCTGCCGGAATTCTAATGGGACGGGCGCCCAAGCCTTGAAAAGAAATCAGCGCTTCCGCGTAATTCGGGAACTCCCGGCTGTACACCAGTGTCCAGGGGCAGTAACGCGACGTCCAGCGTGACAGACCGCTGTTGTGTTGTTTGAGTCGATGGGCAACACATTCCGAAACACCAATATAAAATCGCCGGCCGCTGGGACTCCAGAGGGCATATACGGTGTAAGGCTTTTCGCTGACGCGGGACATCAGAAGGGTTTTGGTTGCGGGGGCTGGATTTGAACCAGCGACCTTTGGGTTATGAGC
>OBIZ01000091.1_pt1 | contig 15952 bp, 9 predicted proteins | sample 1519801 | NCBI WGS metagenome assembly OBIZ01 (sample SAMN01911456, study PRJEB22533) | soil metagenome | biome: Soil | place: Malaysia | collected 2012-04-30 | depth DG_metagenome m | reverse complement strand
TTACGCTGACAATGGGGGGAAATCCACAGTCAAAGAAAAATGCTGATCCGTCTTCAGCCAGAATATAGGAAGAGGTTCCAAGTTCTTTCGTTTTATGAAACCAGGGCGGCATCGTGGCCGGTGGCAAAGGGTCCAACATCGCAACATCAAATCCCGGCCACGGTTTCGAATCAACTTTGATACCGCGAAAATGCCCGGAAAAATAGATCCGCCAGGCAGCCAGTTTGAAATAATTCCTCATCACGGCTTCTAACCTGTCGCGCAGGAGCCGAACGGCTTCTGATGGATTATTGATCACTACGCCATGTGAGGGGATCAGAACGGTTGGGTTTTGAGAAAGCACAGAGTCCAGACTGTGAAGCACATCCTCTACGGCACCTCCGAATCCCCAATATCCGCCGCTCATGCCAGGGAATGCCTTGTCCAGCCGGTAGAAATTCCAGACGGAACCTGGGCCTGCAATAAGGTCCCCGGTAAAAGCGACCCTCTTGCCATCGATATCTACGATATAGGTGAGACTGCCGTTCGTTTCGCCCGGGGTGGCAATGGCCTGGATTTGCAAATCTTCCCACGAGAAGGTCTCCCCTGGCTTAATGAGACGGTCCGGGGCAACTGATTCGCGAAGCACCAGGAGGTCGGGACGAAAGTCGTATCGATGGTCGATGATATTATCGGAATCAAGCCAGAACTCGGTTGCGCTCCGAAATAAATGCTCCTCTGCCTGTGGCACGGCGAGTCTTGCGCCAGCGTTTTTCATTGCCGTGGAACCTGAGCACTTGTCGCGGTGGTAATCGGTGAACAGCACCCAGTCAACCGGCGCAATTTGCTTCGTCTTTGCCGCCTCCAGGATCGACCCTCGCCCGCAATCAATCAGCAGCGATTTGCCGTTCCGCTCAATGACTCCTACATTGACGACTCCATCTCGATAAATCCTGATGTGAGGTGAGACCTGTTCAAAATGCTGCATTCCCCTAGCGCCCGGCGCAGCTTGACCTGTAAACGCCAGGTTCCCCAGCAACCCTTCCCATTTCGCGGCGAGGAACCCCGGGAACAGACCCAGGTGTCCCAGAAAGTTACGCCTGTCCAGACCGGCCACTGCCGACTTCTTTAGCATCTGCCCCTCCAAAAGACCCTTATGCTCAGATGGAAAATTATCATGCAGTGCAATTAGAGGAAGGTTGTGATTTCTGAGTTAATCGCCGCATAGTGCTTTTCTACCTTTACGCCCCGGGCTACTGATATCGCCGGGGCGCTAGTCGGATGCCTTTCGAATCTTAAATACGAAAGCCTGCTGGCACGGTTTGTTTGCCTCCACTTCCGGCGGGATTTCAATCGCCACTGAGCTTCCTTGCTGCTGCCAGCGCAATGGTTTCTCGATCCCCAGCATTATCACCGGGCTTCCGGGAACTGCGCGAACCGACTCAACCACGAAGTGGTTTCCTGGCCACTTCAGGCTGATTGCATAAAGATACTTTCCGTCTTTGCTTCGGGTAAAGCGGATGTCCTCCCCTTGCTTATAAGCTTTCCACGCACGGGTGGCGTAAATTGCCTCACCGTTCACGTTCAGCCAATCGCCAACGTAGATTAAACGGTCCACGACTTCCTGCGGCCACATCCCGTTGGGCATGGGCCCATAGCCAACTTCGAAGTTGCCGCCTTTGGCGACGATATCGATGAGGCTTTCAAGCACCCACTCCCGGGGTTTGTAGACATCGTTGGGCAGATAAGAAAAGGCCTGCCCGCCCGGATAGATCACCATCCAGTTTCCTTTTGCAAAGTCGGCGGGAATTTCCCGCTCCGGCGTGTAGTAGTCCCCATAGGGACCAATCCCTCGATGCCTCATCAGCACATTGGGCTGCAGTTTCCGGACCATCATGGCGAGGTCGGCTATATCCTCGGATGCAGCCTCCGGCCAGGCGATATCCAGCGACAGAAGGTCAATGGGCCCATACCAGGTCAACAATTCCTGCACTTGTTTTCGTTCCTGGTCGATAAAAGTCTGCCACCGTTTGGGATCGGATTGCGGGGTGAAATCCGGGTCGTAATAAATGTTGTAAGGGTCCCAGGCGAATGAGGGATCGTGCCAGTCCACGTGGGAAAAATACAGACCCACTCCCACTCCTCGTCTTCGCGCTGCATTGATGAGCGTTCCTACAATATCCTTTTTGTAAGGCGAATCCATCACGCTGTAATGGATCAGGCAATCTTCGAAATTCGGCTGACGCTTAGGCGAAAACGAAAGGCCATGGGGCGCCCGCCTGATGGACTTCACCAAGGTTTCGGTGGGCCACATGCAAAACCCCTCATGGTGTTTTGTGGTGAAGGTAAAAAACCTTAGGCCGGCCCGCTGGAAGAGGTCCATCCAGGAGTCCGGATCGTAATCGGTGGGATTAAAGAATTCGTAGAGCGTGTTGTACATGTTCTGGAATTCGCGGGAAGAATGCGGCAGGCACCATGAGGCGTCGCTTCCGATAAGACAATAAAGGCCCCAGTGAATGCGGATGCCGAATTTCTGATCTCTACAGGCCTCCAGAGCCTCTTCCGGGGCGTGACGATAAGCGGGGTCGACAGTCTTGGGAAAGCCCCGTTGCAGGTCACTCCAGTCGAAGATCGGCCCCTTGGTCGTCTGGCCGCTTGTTTGGCTCTTGTCCTTGTCGCTGCGTTGCCGGTAAGGATTGTACGCCACTCCTCCACCAAGCCCGAGCAGGCCTCCGGATGCCGCTATCGATTTTCCCAGAAATTGACGACGGCGCATTTCGTCTCCTCCTCATGATTTCGGACACTAACCAGCAACATTGCCCTCAGACAAGCCGCGTCCTTCATGGAGAAGTTTCACCCGGCGCAGCCCATGGGTTGTTGCTCGCCCGTTGCTTTGAGAACGGCCGTTTCCTCACCACGCTCACGGCCAGCAGAATAATGGAATTGTCGGGGATGGTTTTGTCGCGAAAGTCTTTGAATCCCGAAATTCCCTCAAGGCGGACTTCTTTGACGCTCTTACCAAAACGTGGGTTGATCCATTCGAACGCGAAAAACGTCACGCGCTCGCCCGGGTTCTTCCCGCAATCGACCACATCCGCCTGCCAGGCGAGATTCCGCGGCTCATGGCTTTTGCCCCAGCCGGCTTCCAGAATGTTCACGCCGTACCGGATGGGCGTTGCTTCCACAAGCCCGTCCTCGTACACGAACTGATAAGAACCCAGCAGGTCTGCCGTGTCGGCATTGTCCCAGGTTTCACGAAACGCCGTAGAATTTTGCGCGGGCAGGGAACAGGCGTGCAGGAAGAGGATGCTGCTCACATCTTCATCCAGGGGAATTACGGCTGCTCCCGATTCGGTTCTCATTTCTCCGGTGGCAACGACGATGGCGTTCCTGCCTCCTTGTTCGGTCGCGTCCCCCAGATTGAATACCCGTGCGCCTTCGCGGACCATCCCGCTGCGCAATGAGGCCAAATCCACCCCCGGCAGGTTGCTGTTACCAGCCGGTACATTCAGGTGCCCACTGATATCGATTGGCGTCACCATGTCGTCCTCGCTCGGCCAGAGTTCCATAGAAACTCTCCGCCTAAAGGCAGGGAGGGCTCGCTGGACTTTCTCTGAAATGTCCTTTGGGTTGAGCGGCTTCGGGGACCACGTGAGGTTGGCGCAGCCGAGGATGTCATACATCATGTCTTTGCCAAAATTGAACTCGGTGGTTTCCGCCCAACTGGAAGGCGCTCCGCCCAGAACGCTCTTCCGCCGGCTTCGACCCTCGTAGTCCTGAATCTCAGGAGTCATGTTCCCGTACACCTGGTGGAAGCCGAAATCCTCCAACTCGACGTCGTTGGCCTCGCCGGACCCTTCTTCTGTGTTGTCCCAGAACCAGTTGAAAATCAGGATATCCTTCGGGATCAAGTCGCGGACCTGCTGGGGAGAAAGCGCCCCGGGCATCTGATAGGAGTAGCCCTCGGGGCTCCGGCCATGGCGGAAGCCTTTTCCACGGACGCGTTCGACGAGGTGGTCGCCCCACATGGCGACTTCAATGTTGCGCCGTTTCAGGAATGAATGCATTTTGTTGACGTCCTGGGCGAACAGCACGGTGGGGTCTTTTCCCTTGCACCGTGGACAGATTCCCCAGGGCATCCGCCACTCGTCGTGGCCGATGTGCACCATCCGTGGCTTCATCACCTCGATGTATTCGTCCATCACATCGAAAGCCAGCTTGTAGCTTGCCGGTTCGCTTGGGCAGTAGGTGTCGGGCCACTCGGCCGCCTGGATCTCGGCCAGCTCGCGGTGCCGGGTCAGCAGGTAATAGGCGTGGGTCAGCGTGGAGATCTCCGGGATCACGTCCACGTAATGTTGCCGCGCGTATCTTACAAGTTCGGCGACCTCTTCTTTCTCCAGCACGCCTCCGTCGGTAAAGACCATGTTGCCGGAATCCTGGAACTGTTCATGCGGGCCGGTTGAACGCCCGCGGCGGGTGTATTGCATGTCCTTCGTAAAATCGATCCATCCGGCATTCAGTTCCGGATGACGGTCGAATTGCATTCCGGCGTCCATTTCAACGATCAGCTTGTTCAGCTTCGAGGGCGCCATCACCTCGCGGACGAACCGTTTGAAATACGGAATGTGCCGCCGGCCGGGAAGAAAAATGTAGATTCCGCGGAACGGCTGATGCGGCCAGTCAACAATCCGCTGCGCCGGGACGGAAACGCCATCGTCAGACTTGTCGAAAAGTTGCCGGAGCGTTTGCAGTCCGTAAAAGGCGCCGGGCTTGTCGTTCCCAACGATCACAACGCCGCGCTCAGTTGCGTCCAGCACGAAGCCTTCAGATTGTTGAGCGCCGCCTGCGGCACGGATGTTGCGGGCTTCTTGATATTGCCGCACCAGCGGATTCGACTGGTCGCCCATCAGAATGAATCTCTGGTCCTTCGGGATTGTGGCAGTGCGGCGCACGCGTAGAGGTATCCCATACTGATTGGCCAGTTCACCCGAGAGAAACGACGCAAGAAACAGGTCGGAGCTCGAGGCGAGTTCCGGTACTAGGATATCGACGCGCGCATCCACTTTCAGGCGTCCGCTTTGCTCTGTTACTTCGCGCGGGACGGGGAAAACCATGAGGGCCCTCCTGTGCAATGAACCTTATACCGGTGACGCAGTGATGATGGCGCCGGCATCTTAGCCGGCGGAGGCTGGCGCAACGAGCCCGTTCTATTCAATGGCCCCGACGGCCGGACAGGGAACCTGCCGGCCTGACGCAACCCGTTCTCTTATGCCCGCAGATTGTCTTTCACGGCCCGTTCCGTCACCCAGTCCGTCCACAAGGCTGTCCGGCCACTTGAAAGCAGCGGCTTGCCGTCCAGCACCGCCTCCACAAAATTTTCCACGCAGGGGAAGTGGATGTTTTTATGGGTGGGAACCTCTTCACGGCCCTGGGGCGTAACCAGTGTGGGGCCATTCAGCGGGCTCAATTCCAGTTCGCCGCTGGTGCCGATGATTCGGAACTCGTCGCGCTCCACGTGTGAGTGCCATCGTACGTCGACGATGGCGCGGACGTTGTTCAGGTATTCAATCAGCACGGTGGCGCAGTCTTCCACCGGAGTTTTGTTCACCACGTTTGACAGTTGCGCCCGCACCCGCGCCGGCTCACCAAAGATGTAGTTGAACAGATCGATCCTGTGCGAGGCGACGTCATAGAGCGGTCCGCCGCCCGCCTTGTCGGGATCAAGCAGCCAGGAGCGGAATTCGTCCTCCGCTTTGAACCACGAGTGGCTGGAAGCATAGGCCAGCACGGGCTGCCCGATCACGCCTTCGCGCATCAGCGCCATGGCGCGATGCACCTTGGGATAAGTCCGCCGGTAGTAGGCAATGCCCAGCGCGCGGCCCGTTGCCTCGGCCGTCTCCACCATCATTTCAGCCTCGGCATAGTTCATGGCCATGGGCTTTTCGCACAGCACGTGGCATCCTTCGCGCAGCGACACCATCGTCTGCGGCGCATGCATGAAAACCGGCGAGGCCACATAGACGGCGTCGGGCCTGGCCTTGGCTAGCGCTTCCCTCAAGTCGGTGAACCCCGGCACGCCGTAAGGCTCGGCTTTCGCCGGGTCGCGGGTGACGATTCCAACCAGCTTGCTTTGCTCTTCTTCCTCAATCGCCGGAAGCACTCGCTTGGTGGTGATGTCTCCAACTCCAATCACAAGCCATTTCATCATCCGGCTATTCTACGCCAACTTCTCTCGATTCCCAGTACGAGTGCGATTGAATGCGAAAGGGCGCCGCATTACAGGCTGCTGAAAAAGGCTAAGCTGTCATGCTGAGCGAAGCGACGCATCCCCGTATTTGCGAGAAAACATGCCGAGATTCTTCGCTACGCTCAGAGTGACGGGCGTAAAGCCCGTTCTTCCGCAGCCTGTTTATCCCTGCCGGAGACGGCCTTCTCCAAGGATTCCCAGCCCTCGCCCTCCGGGAGAAGGTGGTCCCGCCCGGCGGGACCGGATAAGGGAATGCAGGGGCGCAATCTCTCAATCACAAATCACCAATCGACAATCGCAAATGGGTGCATTCTCCTGTTGACAGTCTACATAGAACGCGGTATGCTCCTCCCTGTTGACTGTCAAGAGGAGAACATCCAATGGGCACGGAAAAAGCTGAGGTCCTACAGGGAACACTGGACCTGATGGTCCTGAAAACGCTGGACACGATGGGGCCGATGCACGGGTTTGGCATCGCGCGCCGCATTGAGCAGGTGTCTGAAAATCTGCTGCAACTGAACCAGGGCACGCTCTACCCGGCGCTCCTGCGGCTGCAGCAAAAGGGTTGGATTACGTCAAAGGAAGGCGTTTCAGAAAACAACCGGCGCGCCCGGTTCTATTCCCTGACTGCCGCCGGCCGCCGCCAGCTGAAGAAGGAAGCTGAGAATTGGGAACGGATGACCGCCGTCATTGCGCGCCTGCTGGCGGGGGCTGAACAGTAGCCATCGGGCGATTGAGCGATTGGTGATTGAGTGAATGGAATTATGAATTATGAATGCTGAATTATAGATACGATTCCGTGCTCAAGTGGGTGGCAATGAATCATGGTGTCAGCTTACTCCACTCAGAACCTAGAACCCATAATTCATAATTCAGAATTCATAATTTCGTTTATCCGACGGCTGACGCGCATGGAAGGAGCATAAGTGGTCCCTCTAAAAATGCTGTTTTCAAAGTTCACCGGGCTATTTCGCAAAGCGCGGCTTGAACAGCAACTCGACGAAGATGTACACGCGCACCTCGAAATGCTCACCGAAGAAAACCTGCGCAGAGGGATGGAGCCTGAAGAAGCCCGCTTCGCGGCGCTGCGGCAGTTCGGGAACGTCAGCAGCATGAAAGAAGAATGCCGTGAGCGCCGGAGCATCCGCATCATTGAGGAACTCGTCCAGGACGTCCGTTACGGCCTGCGGCAGCTTCGTCGCAATCCGGGTTTCACTGCCGTCGCCGTCCTCACCCTGGCCCTCGGCATCGGGGCTACGACGGCGATCTTTAGCGTGGTTTATTGTGTCTTCGTTGTTCCATTTCCCTATGTGCACAGCCATAGCTTGGTGGGGCTGAATTCCTGGAATAGGAAGGTAGCAGGGCAATTCGGCGCGGCGCAACTTTCCGCCGCTGAACTCGAGGACTGCCGAAAGCAAAGCCACGTTTTTGATGATGTAGCGGGAGCGACGTATGAGCGTGTTCTGGCGACCGGCATCGATCTGCCAGAGAGTTGGATTGGGTCTCGCGTCACCGGGACCTTCTTCAGACTTTTGGGCGTCCCGCCGCTTCTTGGCCGGGTTATCACATCGCAGGACGACAAGGCTGGAGCTCCAGCCGTCGCAGTACTGAATTACCAGGTTTGGAAAAGTAAGTTCGGTGGCGACCCGAAAGCTGTGGGGCGAACCATCGTTTTGAACCATCAGCCTGCAACCATCATTGGGGTAATGCCTCTCCGCTTCGGCTGTTGGGGAGTCAAGGTTTGGATGTCGACGGGGCTTTCAGCCAGCCCCTCTGGCGATGGGGAAACTGCCTTCGAAATGTATGCCCGGCTGAAACCCGGGGAGTCTCTGGAACAGGCGCAGGCACAGGTGGATACTCTTTCCAGTCGCTTTGCATCTGCCTACCCAAAGGATCACCCCCCGGATATGGCTTTTGCCATCCGGCGCCTTGATCGGGACGTCCGGCAGTATGAAACGCCTTGGCTGGTTCTTCTGGGAGCCGTGGGGCTGCTCCTGTTGATTGCCTGCGTTAACATGGCCAACCTGCTTCTTGCCCGGGCAACGGCCCGCAAGAGGGAAACGGCTGTCCGGGCAGCCCTGGGAGCAACCCGTGGCCGGTTGGTGCGCCAGTTTGTCGTTGAGAGCCTGCTGCTGGCCTTGAGCGGAGCTGGGCTCGGCTGCCTGCTCGCCGCAGGCCTGCTTGCTGGCATCTGGCCTATCCTCCATTCGGCTTTTGGATATTACATCCGGCCGGAAACGGTGATCCGCATCAACGGCCCGGTGCTGTTGTTCACTCTGGGCACAGCAATTCTATCCACGCTGCTCTTCGGACTGGCGCCGGCACTTCTCGCGACGCGAAGAAATATTCAGGAACCGCTCAGGACCAGCGGCACCAGGACGGGGGTTGACCGTGGCCATCAACGGCTGCGCAGTGTGCTGGTGGTCGGTGAAGTAACGCTTTCGCTGTTGTTACTGACGGGGGCCGGCCTGCTCATCCACAGCTTCTATGTTTCCCGGCGCACCAGTCTTGGCTACAATCCCGACAATGTGCTGTTTGCCACTGTCCCCCTGCCGGAAGACCAGTACAAGACGGCAGATCAAAAGATTCAGTTCGACCTGGAATTCCTGCGCCGGGTGCGAGGCCTTCCCGGCGTAGTCTCGGCTGCGCTGGGTTTTCCCCCGCCTCCTTTTCCATTCCAAGTGGATGTCGAGACCAAAGGCAAGAACAGAGCAGCCGGCCGGGCAGCACGCTTTTATCTTGTCGGCGACGCCTATTTCAAGACCATGGGTATTCAGTTGTTGCAGGGGCGGCGTATTTCAGAAGCAGACGTCGCCCAGCGCCGGCAAGTAGCTATCGTCAACCGGACGTTCGCCGCCCGATATTTTGCGGGCGAGGATCCCCTGGGAAAGCAAATCAAATTGACTGAACTACCGTCCTGGCTGAAGGGACCTGACGCGCCATTATTCGAAGTCGTGGGGGTTGTCGCGGACATAAAAGACGACTGGAGCGGACCCGAGTTGGCACCCCACCCTGAGTTCTATCTCCCGGCATCGGTTTATGAAGGTCCGCCCGCTTTAGTCTATCTTCGCACCGCTGTTCCGCCGGCAACCCTGTTGAATCCGGTTCGGAAGGAAGTCGCCGCCATCGACAACAAGCTGCCAGTGGTGGGAACCGACACAATGCAGGAGCAACTCGACGGCAGTTGGTACGCCCAGCCGCGCGTTTATCTGTCGATGCTGGGCGGGTTCGGCGGGTTGGGGCTGCTACTGGCCTGTGTGGGAGTTTATGGCGTCCTCTCTTACGCAGTTTCGCAACGTACACAGGAAATCGGAGTCCGCATGGCGCTGGGAGCGCAGGCTGCCGAGGTCCGACGCATGGTGCTGCTGTGGGGCCTGCGCTGGCTGGCCGTTGGAATTGGCATCGGCGTTCCGGCGAGTATCGCGCTGGCGAAGATTCTTCAGAACCGCCTCTGGGGCATCAAATCCGCCGACCCGCTCACGTTCATTGCCGTTTCGCTGGTGCTGACAGCCGTAGGCCTCGTGGCCTGCTACATCCCCGCCCGCCGCGCTGCCAAGGTCGATCCCATGGTGGCGCTGAGGTATGAGTGAAGTATGAAGGGTAAAGGATGAAGGATGAAAACGAAGGCCCTTGGGCCTGCCTGGGTGCCAGGTTGGTTTCATCCTTCATAATTCAGAATTCATAATTTCAAGTGCTGGTCCCAACGGCTGACGCGCAGGGAAGGAGCATAACGTGGCCCCTCTAAGAATCCTGTTTTCGAAGATCACCGGCCTGTTCCGCAAGGCGCGGCTCGAACAGCAACTTGACGAAGACGTGCGCGCCCACCTCGAAATGCTCACCGAGGATAACGTGCGAAGCGGGATGAATCATGAGGAAGCCCGCTACGCAGCCATGCGACAGTTTGGGAACGTCCCCGGCATGAAGGAAGAATGCCGCGAGCGCTGGAGCATCCGCGTTATTGAAGAACTCATCCAGGACCTCCGCTACGGCCTGCGCCAGCTCCGCCGCAACCCGGGGTTTACCGCCGTTGCGATCATCACGCTTGCCCTTGGCATCGGCGCCAATACGGCGATTTTCAGCGTTGTGAACGCCGTGGTGCTGCGGCCGCTGCCCTATTCGCACAGCGACCGGCTGGTGTGGATTGCCGAATCGACCCCGGCGCTTAAATCCGAAATCGCCTCTGGCGGAGACTACGTCGATTGGAAAGATCAGAACCACACTTTGGACCGGATCGCCGCCTATGACACGGTCTATCGCCAGAGCCTGCGCGAGGGCGCCGGAGGAGGCGGATCCGCCGACTTCAATCTCACCGGCCGTGGCACACCGGCTCGGGTCCATAGCGCGTTCGTAAGCGCCAGTTTCTTCGCCACTCTGGGCGTGGAACCGCAAGTCGGGCGAGCCTTCACGGATAACGAGGATCAGCCGAACGGGCCTCACGTAGCGGTCCTGATGCATCCCTTCTGGCAGCAGTATTTTGGCTCCGACCCTCACGTGTTGGGCCAGACAGTCAATCTCGACGCCGCGCCTTACACCGTGGTGGGTGTGATGCCGGCGAGCTTCCGTTTCCCCGGGGATTCAGACGCGCAAATCCTGATGCCCCTGGCTCTCAATCAGGCCCAGGAGCGGCTTCGCACCCAGGGGCAAAGGCACGTTCGGATTATCGGCCGGCTGAAGCCCGGCGTCTCGCTCGCCGCAGCCCGAGCCGACCTGGATGAAATCCGGAAACGAGCGCAGCCGTCCGGCGGGCCCATGCTGGCCGAGGGCGGGCCCGGTGGCCGGTTGCGCCACAACACTTCAGGCCCCTTGGAGATGGCTCCGCCGGCAAGCGAGCTCAAAGTGGTGCCCCTGGCCGAACACCTGGCGGGGAACCTGCGCCCGGCCTTGCTGACCTTGCTGGGGGCGGTCGGTCTGGTGTTGCTGATCGCTTGCGCCAACGTTGCCAACCTGATGCTGACGCGCGCCTCAGCCCGGACGCGGGAAATGGCCATGCGGGCCGCTCTCGGCGCGGGGCGCTGGCGCCTGGTTCGGCAGCTCCTGGCGGAGAGTGTGACACTGGCGGTGGCCGGTGGAACGGCGGGGTTGCTGCTTGCGGCCTGGGGCGTCAATGTCATCGCGCGCCTCATCCCGGCAGGGGCCGGAGGCGGCATCCTGGCCGTGGCGGCGCCGAAAGTGGATGGCAACGTTCTGCTCTTTGCGCTGGCGGCGTCCATCTTTACCGGGATCCTGTTCGGCCTTGCTCCCGCTGCAGCCATCACGCGTCCTGATCTTGCCGAAGGGCTCAAGGAAAGCGCTCAGGCGGCGAGCTCCGGTGGCCGCCGCAAGTGGCTTCGAGGAACACTGGCCGTCTCCGAGCTCTCTCTGGCGCTGGTCCTGCTGATTGGCGCCGGCCTGCTGATCAAAAGCTTCTATCGCCTCCTCCAGGTTAACCCGGGCTTCGCGCCGGAGCGCGTGCTGACCATGGACCTCAGCCTGACGGACGCGCGATACCCGGGGCGCCAGCAGAAGTCGGAATTCTTCTCGCAAGTCCTGCGCCGCGTCGAGTCGCTGCCGGGTGTTCGCTCTGCGGCCCTCGCTGATTCTCTTCCGCTCAGTCCTTATCAGGGCTTTCTGATGATGTCCCCCAACCGGCTCCAGCCCGGGGCGGCGCTCTCGAGCTCGACCATGGTGATGTCGCGGCTCATCAGGGTGAGCCCGGGCTATTTCTACACTCTTGGCATTCCAGTGCTCAAAGGCCGCACCTTCACGGACCACGACAACGAACAGGCGCTGAAAGTTATGGTGGTGAATGAGGCCTTGGCGAGCCGCCTTTGGCCCGCAGAGGATCCCATCGGCAAGCAGCTTCCGCAAATGCGCGGCAGTCTGACCGTGGTCGGCGTAGTGGGCAACACCCGCCACGAAGGGTTGAGCCAGGACACCGAGGCCGAGTTTTACGTGCCCTATCTTCAACTGCCGGGCAACTCCATGCAACTCGCAGTTCGCACCGCCACTGACCCGGACAGCATCGTCTCCGCCGTGCGCGCGCAAGTGAGGGATGTCGACCCCGAGCAGCCGCTCTATCACGTGGCCACGCTCCAACAGGTCCTGTCGGAGTCGCTGGCTCCGCGGCGATTTAACCTGCTTCTGCTGGGAATTTTCGCCGGCATCGCGCTCGCACTGGCAACGGTTGGGATTTACGGTGTAATGGCATTCTCGGTATCGCAGCGTACCCACGAGATCGGCATTCGCATGGCCCTGGGCGGGAAGAAGAGTGATGTGCTGAAGATGGTGATTGGCCAGGGTCTAAGGCTGGCGTTGATTGGCGTGGGTATCGGCATTGCCGGGGCGCTGGCGCTCACGCGCTTTCTCGCCAGCTTCCTCTTCGGCGTCGCTCCTCGAGATCCTGCCACCTTTGTCCTGGTTTCGCTTGCACTGGTCGCGGTGTCAATCCTGGCGTGCTACATCCCCGCGAGGCGCGCGACACGCGTGGACCCGATGGTGGCGCTGAGATATGAGTAGCGGCGCGTTTACCGCGCCATTGGCTATTTGTGATTGAGCGATTGAAAGGATGAAGTTTGAAGGATGAAGGATGAAAGGAAGAGTGCATGAGGCTGGCTGCGTGCCAGGTTGACTTCACACTTCAGACTTCATCATTTGCCTTCCCGCGCAGAAAAAACTTGACAAAGACTACGCTACTATGCTAGTCTTCTGGATAACGCTTGGGCGGGGCGTCGAAGAGAAAATCAGGCAGTCTGGATGGACTGAATAATGTCCATAAGTTACTGAAATTATTGAAACCCATATATTGTGGTGCAGCCCGGGTGGGACAAAAAAGATGTTATTTTAGAAAACGAACCCGAGATGTTGTTGAAAACTAAGGAAAATGAACAAAAAACAAACCCAAACGAACCCAAAAACGAAGCGGAGAAGTTGTTGAAAATACGTCCCTGTGGAAAAAACGAACCCGAAACGAACCCAAAACGAAGCCGGCCATATTGTTGAAAATAAAGGATAGCAAAAAAACGAACCGAAGAAGACCCACCAACCTGGAATCTGGTCTGGAAAGGACCCCAGCTGGGGCTACACCGCGGCCAGACGACAAAACGCAGCCCAATATCATTCCCATCAGACAGTCGCCAGTCTTTCATAGGGCAAAACGCCTCAGTGCCTGACAACTCAGACTTGCGGGTTTGCAGACAGGTAATGTGCGTGGCATAATGCACCGCACCAAGACTGGGGAAATTTGCATCACCGTGCTGTGCCTTCGCCGCTGCCGCATGCCCGTCCGGGAGCCGGCGCCCACCGGGGTCACGAATGATTGAAGAAGAGATTGAAATCCGCACACACGATGGAAAGGCAGACGCCGTCCTCTACCGTCATCGGGACGGCTGCCGTCCGGGCGTGATCCATTTGACCGACATCATTGGTATTCGTACTTCGCATCGCCAAATGGCGAGGCGTTTGGCCGAAGAAGGTTACACCGTGTTGATGCCAAACGTCTTTTACCGGACGGGGCGGCCACCTCTGATTGATTTTAACCTGCGCGCAGATCAGGAACGGAAGAACAAACGATTCGCTGAACTGATGGAACCGTTGACGCCTGAAGCCATGGAACGCGACGCAGGAGACTACGTGGATTTTCTCTCGGGACAGGGGGCGGTGAACGATGGACCGGTGGGCGTGGTGGGCTACTGCCTTACCGGAGCCATGGCCGTGCGCACCGCTGCGGTTCGGCCGGATAAAATTGCCGGTGCGGCGTCGTTCCACGGCGGCCGTCTCTATACTGACACTCCGGCAAGCCCGCACCTGGCGCTGCCCCGCGTGAAGGCACGGCTCTATTTCGGTCATGCCATTGAGGACCGCGGTATGCCGCCCGAAGCCATTGAAAAGTTGGATCGCGCGTTGGAGGAGTGGGGCGGCAGGTATGAAAGCGAAGTCTATGAAGGCGCTTATCACAGTTGGACAGTACCGGACAGCGCTGTTTATAACCAGACGCAGGCCGAGCGCGCCTTTGGAAAACTGACGGAGTTGCTGGCAAGCACGCTGTAGGTGGGCCATACGCCCAATTCAGAAACTCCCGCGTATCCGTCGCGGAGGTCTCACCTTTCCTGGAGGGTATCGTGAAAACCGGACTTGTTTTAGGTCTTCTTCTCTTTCTGAGCGTGCCGCTATTGGCTCAGCAGCCTGCACCGGAAATTCCTTATCAAAGTGACCCGAATTTTCTCAAGCTGCCGCAGGGGACGTATCTGGGCGAAGCGGCGGGAGTGGCGTTGAACTCGAAGGGCGACATCTTTGTTTACAACCGCGGTGAGAAGACCCGACTGCTGGAGTTTGATCCCAACGGCAATTACCTGCGCACCATCGGCGACGGCCTCTACGGGTTTGTATTCGCGCACAGCGTAAAGATCGACAAGGATGACAACATCTGGTGCGTGGATGAGGGCTCGAGCACGGTGATTGAATTCGATCCCACGGGCAGGCATGTGAAGATGGTGCTAGGCCGGCGCCCGGAGCCGTCGAGCCACCAACAACCCGGCCAGCCCGAGCCGCCGGCATCCGACTGGCTGTTCAACCGGCCCACGGATGTGGCGTTTGACTCCAGTGGCGACCTTTTCGTGACTGACGGTTATGTAAATTCGCGGGTGGTGAAGTACGACAAGTTCGGCAACCGGCTGAAGGATTGGGGAACGCGCGGCACGGCGCCGGGGCAGTTCCACACTCCGCACACGATTGCCGTTGACGCGAATGACCGCGTTTACGTGGGTGACCGCGAGAACAACCGCATCCAGGTTTTCGATGCCGACGGTGATTTCATCACACAGTGGACCAACGTCGGCGCACCCTGGGCGTTGTGCATCACGCCTGGTCCCCACCAGGTGATTTACAGCTCGGACTCCAGGCCCGGCCACATCTACAAGCTGGATTTGAACGGCAAAATCCTGGGAGAATTTGGGACTGCTGGCAAGCAGACTGGCCAGTTTGGGTGGGTGCACCAGATCGCCTGCCCGTCGGAAAACGTTCTATTCGTGGGCGAACTGCTCAACTGGCGCGTGCAGAAGCTGGTGCTGAATCCGACAAAATAGGGAGAACCTTTACTGCGGCTTTCTTCCGTGAGTGGGCAGATTGCAAACTTGTGCCGCAATTTCCGGCTCCCCTTGACGGTCGCTGAAATACCGGGCAGTATCAATGAAGACCTCAAATCATTGGGCCTGTAGCTCAGTTGGGAGAGCACCTGGTTTGCAACCAGGGGGTCAGGGGTTCGAATCCCCTCAGGTCCACCAAACGATCTTGTGAACTGCCAGCTGCTGGATGTTGCAGCGACGCGCTGGCCTGGTGGGCGCAACCCTCGGCGCGGCGGAAATATCTGCGAATGTTGTCACCAGGTCACTTTCTGTTGAGATTGAAACCTCGTTTTGCTGCGGCTCCGAAGTTTATTAGATAAGGCGGGTTAAAATCTCGGTATGACTGCCATGAAAGAGACGCTTGCCTGGGCACACCCTCTGGTACGCGACTGGTTTGTGGAGCAGTTTGGTGCTCCCACCGAGCCCCAGGAACAGGGTTGGCCGCACATCGTCGAGGGAAGAGACGTCTTGATCTCCGCTCCGACGGGCTCCGGCAAAACGCTTGCGGCTTTTCTTGGGTGCATTGACCGCCTGGTGCGCCAGGCGATCGACGGCGCGCTTCCAGACCATGTTGCAGTCCTTTACGTCTCACCGCTAAAGGCCCTCGGAAACGACATACACAAGAACC
>OBIZ01000090.1_pt1 | contig 16001 bp, 7 predicted proteins | sample 1519801 | NCBI WGS metagenome assembly OBIZ01 (sample SAMN01911456, study PRJEB22533) | soil metagenome | biome: Soil | place: Malaysia | collected 2012-04-30 | depth DG_metagenome m | reverse complement strand
TGGCTGACAAAGTCGGGCTGCAGAAAAAAGCCACGGCCGCTGTGCTTGAAGAACTTGTGGCCCTGGCCACCAAAGAGTGCAAGAGCGGTGGACAATTTGTGATTCCAGGTCTCGGCAAGGCTGTCAAAGCTCACCGCAAGGAACGTACGGGTCGAAACCCTCAAACCGGCGCACCGATCAAGATTCCCGCCAAGACTGTTGTCAAGTTCCGCTTGGCGAAGGCTTTCAAGGACGCCGTTGTCCCGCCCAAAAAGAAGTAGTGCGTAGGTGGATTAGCAAAGGTCTTTCATGGGCTGCCCCAGTTGGCAGGCGTGTGGTATTTGGATTGCGTCTGGCAGGCGGGTCTCAAGGTATAGAGTTCGTGACTCCCCGGGAGCATTGGGGTGCTCTCCTGGGGAGTCGCTATCTTGGGGGGACAAGTTCATCCCCTGACAACCCTATCTGTGAATCGACGTGTTCGGGTTCAGGTCGATGGCGGGCTGTTTTCCTGAGAAAAATTGTGACAGAATACGCTGCTTGGTTTCCAGTTGCTGCCCGCGGTGGTTTGCCCAACAACCTTAAAGTCCCAGTGCCACGCCCTAAACGAATTACCACGGAGCCACAGCCAGACCTGGCCATTCCTTGTCGCTTGAGCTTAGAGCCCGGTCCAAATTGAACGCGGCGCTGATGAGGGCAACATGCGTAAACGCCTGCGGAAAGTTCCCAAGGCCCTCGGCACACGGCCCGGTTTCCTCTGCATAAAGTCCCAGGTGGTTAGCATAGCTCAACATTTTGTCAAACATCAGAACGGCCTGGTCCAGCCGGCGCTTGTCAACCCGACCTGCGCGCGTCAACGCCTCAACCAGCCAGAATGTGCACATGTTGAAAGTGCCTTCACCCCCCTGCAGACCGTCGATTCCGGCCTCAGCGTTATAACGATAAGCAAGACTGTTTGATACCAGGCCGCCTTTGTCCGGAGGGCGGTTGATGGCGTCGATGGTTTTCAACATGCGGGGATCGGTGGGCGACATGAAGAACACCAGCGGCATGATCAGGCTGGAAGCGTCAAGGCAGTTGCAGCCGTAATATTGCACGAAGGACTGCCGGTTTGCGCTCCAGCCCTTCTCGAGAATTTCCTGGTAGATGGCGTCGCGGTTTTTCAACCAGCGCTCGCGGTCCGCCGGGAATGAACGCTTGTCGGCCAGACGCAGGCCGCGGTCGAGCGCAACCCAGCACATGACTTTCGAATAAACAAAGTGCTGGCGGCCGCCGCGAACCTCCCAAACGCCATCGTCGGCCCGGTGCCAGTTGTCGCAGACCCAGTTGAGCAGTTCGCGGAGTTCCACCCAGAGTTCATATGAAATCGGACTCCCGTATTTGTTGTACAGGTAAACGGAATCCATCAGTTCTCCGTAGATATCCATTTGCAACTGGTTTGAAGCCGCATTCCCAATGCGGACCGGCCGTGAGCCCTTGTAACCCTCCAGATGGTCCAGGGTGAATTCATCCAACTCGTGCCGGCCGTCAATGCCGTACATGATCTGGAGCGATCCGTCCTCCCGCCGCTCATGGCACCGAGCTTCCAGCCAGTGCATGAATTTTGCTGCTTCCTCCGTGAAGCCGAGCCGCATCAGCGCATAGAGCGCGAACGCTGCGTCGCGGATCCAGGTGTAGCGATAATCCCAGTTGCGCTCGCCGCCGATGTGTTCCGGCAGGCTGCAGGTGGGCGCCGCAACGATGGCTCCAGTCGGATGGTAGGTGAGAAGCTTGAGGATCAGGGCGGACCGGTAAACCATCTCCCGCCACCGACCCTTATACTGGCAGCGAGAGAGCCACCGTCGCCAATAACTCACGGTGTTTTGGAAAAGTTCCTCTTCATGCGACTCCGCAATGGGTGTGCCACAGCCTGTGCCGGGCGGCATGGCCTGAAGCAGGAATACGGCGCTCTCTTCTTCTCTGAGCGTGAATTCTGCGCTCACCCCACCCTTGCTATCGCTCTTGAGTGGAACTTCGGTGGCCAGTCCGAGATGCAAGCTGGACGACTCAAAACAGGCTCCCTCCTTAAAGACTTGCGTCCTGTGCTTGTCGCGCGCGTAATTGAAGGCGGGCTTGCACACCATATGAAAAGGCATTGAGCCGCGGACAACCCGGACCCTCCGCACCAACTGGTGTTTGCCTTCCCACCGGCCCTTGTCATTGATCGGCATATAGTCGGTAATTTCGCCCACACCTGCCGTTGAGAGAAAGCGAGTGACCAGCACGTTCGTTTCAGGCCAGTAGAGCTGCTTGAATGTTATTCCGTCAGCGGCCGGTGCTATGTGGAACCGGCCGCCCTTCTCATCGTCCAGCATTGCCGCGAAGACGCTCGGAGAATCGAAATTCGGAATGCAGAGCCAATCTATTGACCCATTCATTCCGATCAGGGCAACGGTATGAAGATCGCCGATGATTCCATAATTTTCGATTGGTTGGTAGCCCATGCGGAACTGTCTCCCGATTGAAAATGCTCTAAATAGGAACGCAGGCGACAATCTTAACATCCTCAGCAGCCCTGCCTGCGATGAAATGATTGATTGCTCCAATCAAATCATTCGCAAAGGCGCGCCCATTTCCCGTTCTTCTTGTGTTGATCGCCGGACTTGAAGAAAAATGGACGGACGGAGGTTGCGGTTGGGTGAACACATGGGTTTGCGGGTTCTCTATTTCCCTAGTAACATTGTCTGGCTCCGAAAAAGATTGTTGCTGGAAAGCGTTTTCCGCTCCGGGAAACATCGGCTCGAACCAGGACGGGATGGGGAAGTCGGACCTTTCTGATTCCCGCGAGGTGAGGTAGAAATCATGACGGCCGTTAGCGGGCTGGATCCTATGTCTCGGAATTCTATGATGGGGTTGGCCTCGCTGGCGATAGGCGCCTTATAAGTCCTGCAAAAAGTCCGCGGTCGGAAAAGCCAACAACAGGAGGCAGCTTGCACAATGGGACGACAGACCTCTCCTTCCAAAAGCAGGGATAAGTTCGCGCTGGGGATTGATTATGGGACCGAGTCAGGGCGAGCAGCGGTGGTGCGTGTTTCGAACGGCGAACTGGTGTCGAGCGTAATCGTTCCCTATCCGGACGGGGTGATCGATACAAAACTTCCCGGAGGTCCGAAGCTTGAGCATGACTGGGCCTTGCAGAATCCGCGCGATTACCTGCTGGTGGTGGAAAAGGGAGTTCCGAAGGCGCTGAAGGCGGCCGGAGTAAAGCCTGAGCAGGTGGTCGGCCTGGGCACGGACTTCACAGCATCAAGCCCGCTTCCAGTGAAGCGTGACGGAACGCCGCTCTGCTTTCTGGCGACGTTTCGCAAGCATCCCCACTCCTGGGTCAAGCTGTGGAAGCACCATGCGGCCCAGCCGGAAGCCGACCGCATCAATGAAGTCGGGAGGGAACGGAACGAAGGCTTCATTCCTATTTACGGCGGGAAGTACTCTTCGGAATGGTTCTTTTCAAAGTTGCTGCAAATAGTGAATGAAGCGCCTGACGTCTACAATGCCACGGAACGCTTTATCGAATCGGCCGACTGGATTGTGTGGCAACTGACGGGACAGGAGAAACGCAGCACCTGCACGGCGGGATACAAGGCCATGTGGGTGAAGGGCAGGGGATTCCCTTCGACTGACTTTTTCCGGGCCTTGCATCCTTCGCTCGAAAACGTGATCGGGACGAAGGTTCCAGGCGACTACTATCCGCTCGGTGCGTGCGCCGGAGGCCTGACCGCCGAGTGGGCGCGCAGGACAGGTCTGCGCGAGGGAACACCTGTTTCCGTTGGCAACGTGGACGCGCATGTCTCGGTACCAGCGTGCGCCGTTACCGAGCCGGGTTCCATGGTGATGATCATGGGCACGTCAATTTGCCACATCCTTCTGGGTCGAGAGCGGCAGATGGTGGAAGGGATGTGCGGAGTAGTAGAAGACGGCGTGGTGCCCGGGTTGTGGGGATACGAAGCCGGACAGTCAGCGGTGGGCGACATCTTTGCCTGGTTTTTTGAAAACGGCGTGCATGAGTCGGTGCATCGTGAAGCGCGCCGGAGCAAGATTCCTTTCACGGCGGTTCTTGAGAAGCGGGCGGCGGCGATCGCGCCGGGCGAGTCAGGATTACTAGCGCTCGACTGGTGGAACGGCAATCGGTCGGTTCTAGTCGATGCCGGGCTGACGGGCGTGCTGCTCGGATTGCGCCTGGCGACAAGGCCCGAGGAAATCTATCGTGCCCTGATTGAAGCAACCGCCTTCGGCACCCGGCAGATCATCGAAGCGTTTGAGTCCAGAGGCGTTGAGGTCCGCAACCTGGTTGCCTGCGGCGGACTGCCGGAAAAAAACAAGCTGCTGATGCAGATCTATGCAGACGTCACAGGGCGCGAGATCAGGATTGCCCGGCAATTACTCACCTGTCCGGCGTTGGGTTCCGCCATGCATGGGGCTGTGGCGGCGGGAAAAGAAGCCGGGGGTTACGATACTATTTTTGAGGCCGCACAGAAAATGGCGCATCTTCAGAAAGATTCCTATCGCCCCCGGAAGAAGGCACACGAAGTTTATAGCAGAATATTCAGGGAGTACCAGACGCTGCACGATTATTTCGGCCGCGGGAGTAATGATGTGATGAAACGGCTCAAGGCTCTACAGGCTGAGCAGGCGTCGCAGTAGGCTGTGCGGGTATACGGCAGCCGACACCTGGGAGGAATGAAGGATGAAGGTCTCGGAACAGCTCCGCCGGGAAGTCTGGGAAGCCAATCTCGGAATCTTCCGGGCGGGGCTGGTGACGATGCACGCCGGCAACGCGAGCGGAGTTGACCGCAAGCGCGGGCTGGTGGTAATCAAGCCGAGTGGCATGGACTACGACAAGCTGCAGCCCCGGGACATGGTGGTGACTGATCTGGCGGGGCGCAAAGTCAGCGGAAAGTGGAACCCTTCGGTTGATCTGCCCCACCATCTTTATCTTTACAATCACCGGCCGGAAATCGGAAGTGTCATCCACACGCATTCGAACTACGCCACGAGCTTTGCGCTGTTAGGGCGGCCGATCCCCGTTTACCTGACGGCAATCGCCGATGAATTCGGCGCCGAGGTCCCCTGTGTTCCCTACACGGACAACCAGGGTGACCACATTGGAGAAGGAATCCTGAAGTACATGGGCAAAGCGCCGGCTGTTCTACTCGCGCAGCACGGCGTCTTTGCTTTTGGGCCAACGCCCCGGGCAGCCCTGAAGTCGGCGGTGATGCTCGAAGATGTGGCCAAGACCTGCCACCTGGCGCTGCTTCTCGGAAAACCAAAGCCGCTGCCGGCGAAGGAAATTCGCAAGTGGTACAACCGCTATCACACGACTTACGGGCAGCCGGGCAATAAGACCTAGAGGTGCGATTTTTGGTCAGGTTTGCCCGATTCATTTCACATTAATCTCTGCGGCAACCAGTCGAGGAGGAATACCACATGAGTGATACCACTTTGGGAGTGATTATTGGCAACCGGGGTTTTTTCCCCGACGTTCTGGCCCGCGATGGCCGGGAAGAAATCCTGCGGACTCTGGAGGCTGCCGGTTACAAGACGATCTGCCTGACGCCGGAGGACACCAAGCACGGTGCTGTGGAAACGCTGCAGGAGGCCCGGAAGTGCGCGGACCTGTTCCGGCGGCATGAGGATGAGATCGACGGCATTGTGGTGTCGCTGCCGAATTTCGGTGATGAACGTGGCGTGGCCAACGCGCTGCGTATGAGTGGACTGGACGTCCCGGTGCTTGTGCAGGCATTTCCGGATGAGCCCAACAAGATGCTGATGGGCGGGCGGCGCGACAGCTTCTGCGGCAAGATGTCGGTGTGCAACAACCTGTGGCAGTACGGAATCCGCTACACTCTGACCGCGCTCCATACTGAAGCGCCCTCTTCGCAGGTATTCAAAGACGACCTCAATTCCTTCGCAGCCACCTGCCGGATCGTGAAGGGGCTGAAGAACCTGCGTGTGGGTGTCATCGGCGCGCGCCCGGCGGCATTCAATACGGTCCGCTTCAGCGAAAAATTGCTGGAGCACGCGGGAATCACAGTGGAGCCACTGGACCTGTCGGAAGTCTTCGGGCGTATCCAGCGCCTTCCCGATGATGACGCGAAGGTGAAAGAGAAGCTCGGAAGCATCGGAGGATATGTGGCGACGGGCGGGATACCACAGGCGTCGCTCTTGAGGATGGCCAAGTTCGGTGTGGTGGTCGACGAATGGATGGCGACAAACGAACTTGCCGGGACCTCGATTCAGTGCTGGACGGCGATGGAAGAGTTTTTCGGCGTTGTCCCCTGCACGCTGATGAGCATGATGTCGAACAACCTGCTTCCAAGCGCCTGCGAAACGGACATGACAGGCATGGTGGGCATGTATGTCCTTCAGTTGGCGTCTGGCACGCCGAGCGCGATTGTGGACTGGAACAACAACTATGGCGACGACCCGGACAAGTGCGTCATATTTCACTGCTCGAACCTTCCGAAGCACTTCTTTGAAAATTTCAAAATGGACTTCCAGGAAATCATTGCCGGCTCGGTTGGGAAAGAGAATACTTTCGGGACGGTGGTGGGCCAACTGAAGACCGGACCCATCACGTTCTGCCGGGTTTCGACTGATGACCTGAAAGGCACCCTCCGGGCTTACACCGGGGAGGGAGAGACCACGGACGACCGACCGGCTAGCTTTGGAGGATATGGCGTGCTGAAAGTGTCTGGTCTGCAGAACCTGTTACATTACATCTGCAAGAACGGCTACGAGCACCACGTGGCCGTGAATCGCAGTCGATACGCCAACGCCGTTACCGAAGCCCTCGGTAACTACAAACGATGGGACGTTTACACCCACAAGACGGATGCGACGTAAAGCACGAAAGGATTGTGACCGGGTGGGGCAGCCTGCCCATGTGGTGGCAGAACCCGCTCGTAGTAACTTGGTCCGGACCGTCGGCCATGACAAGTCCATAGACCTGATTCCGCTTTACATGCTGCATGGTGAGCGGTACGTGGTTGAGTGGAAGGTGAATTCAGTCACCAGCCCGCCGCGTACGGCTTAGTTTTGCCTGTTTATGCGGGCAGTCAGGCGCCGGGATTCTTCATCAGCCACACTTCGGCGAGGCGTGACTGTTGGCGCCAGTTCAACTTTTCTTCGCCTACCGGGCGGTCCCAGGTCAGCACCAACCTTCGGTTCTTGACAAGCTTGGGTGCCACAGGAAACTCCTTGAACTCGCCCATCTGTGTTCCGTTGACGGTTGGCTCTACCCTATCGCCATTGATCCGCAAGAGCGCCTGGCCGTAGCCAGTGGAGCGCACGACATACTCGGCATTGGGGTCCAGGCCTTCGTAAACCACGGCGGCCGGCCACAGCGTTACCTGCCAGCTGAGGCGCGCGCGACTCTTTCCCTGGTCCCACCACCAGAAGGTCGGCGTGGGATGCTCTTCCAATTCGGGTCCGTTCAGAGAGAAGCAGTTGACCACGTGGGGTGACTTCGCAATGTTTCCCAGGTCATCATAAAAACTGCCCGGGCCTGGATGTTCCCAAGTCGCAAGCTGAAGCAACCGACGGTGTTTTTCGTCTTCCGATTCGAGTGCGCGGATGATCTTAAATTGGTCTTCAAGCCACCATCGATTGTTCAGAGGATAATCCACAAAATCGAGTACCGCGCCTCGCTCCTCGCCAATGGCAAAGTATTTTTTCACACTCGTCTGCAGGCCAACGGAATGGAACAGCATTTCGCAAAGCTCAAAGATGCGGGTCCGCAATTCAACGCTGACCGGCTGGGTGACAGCCAGGTTTAGCACGCGGGCAGCTTCTGCTATGGCTTTGCCCGGGCCCAGGCTTTGGGAATTTGCGAGAACGGCGTTTGCATGTGACTCCAGCCTGGTTTCATTCACCAGGCGCCGCCGCAAGTAAGCGTCGTAATTTGCGCGAAGCTGGCACATCTGCCAGCGCCAGTTGCCCTCGAGGTCAGGGTTTGTCTTCGCCAGTTTCTGCCATTCGCCAAGAGTTGCTTCCACGGCCCCGTTGTCACTCAAGGGCCCGCGCCAGTTATTTTCCAGCGCCAGGATGGCGTCGGCGGCTCGTTCCGCAACAGCAGGTTTGAAATAGACCCGGGCGTATTCGATAAGAATCTCTCTCGGAGCGAGGCCCGGGTCCCAGCCTAAAGCACTCCAGATGGTTTTGTTGACATCGTCGTTGACCCCCTCCGAATACGAAATGAATCCGTTTGTGTACCCGGAGGTCTGGCTGAAAATTGCCGCGTAGCCGGCGGGGCGAGGGTTTACAGATTCCCGCCCTTCCGTCAAGGCGTAAGCCTGGTCCCAATCCGGCACTTCATACTGGCAAAGCTTGTTGTGTGTAATGTCGGGATAGTCGCGCAATCCGTATCGCCCCGCAAGCCGGTTGCGGACACCTTGCATTGGCGGGCTTCCTGGGCCAGCCACAAGCCCTCCGAGCCACGGCGGCAAATGCCGGTCGATATAGTTGAATGTGTAATCGATTTCTGCGGGGTTGAAATGCTGCAGACTCAACCAGACTTTTGCTTTGGGGTGAGTGCGGCCCAAAAATCTGGCAATGTCTTCGAGAAAGGGCAGAACAAGCTCCGGAGGATTGTTGCCGGGATCGCCCCCTGGGAACGTGAATCCTGTAAGCACCGGCGTCGACGTGAAGAACTCCTCACATTCCTTTAGCATTTGCGTGCGGCGGGCTTCATCCTTCAGGTTGAAGTCGGCCGGGGCCCACACCCAGTAGTCCAGTCCGTAAAGCTGGCAGATTTTGCCAATGCCCCGGTTCATCCCCGGCCGCGGGACCTTCATGACCGGCGTCGCACGCTTGTCCTGAAAGGGAATCCCTTCAATGCTGTTAACGCCGAAGATAGTGAGCTCGCGGATGTACTGCTCGAATTGTGCTGCATTCCAGGCGTCGTAGGTGTTCGCGGTGGCACGATACCCGAGTTGGTGCCCGCGAATTGCATAGGCCGGTGCGGTCGCTATATCCATGTCCGAAGGTATCGCCAGATTGCCTCTCGACGAGTTGAGCCGGCGGAGCAGGTTTCCCACTCCAAACAGTGCTCCCCGGGCGTCGGCTCCAATTACCCACACAACGGGTCGCTGGTTCCGGGTGTCGACACAAAGCCGGTAGCCTTCCGGGCGCGTCTCTGGTAAACGAGCGCTCTGCCTGGCGGGGATTTTACGTTCCCACTCCTTAATTGAATTGCCAGATGTAATGGCAATAACGGGTTTGCCTTCCACCCACTTTGTCGAAGTGCCCAGCCGAATTGAGGTTCGCTTTTCAACTTCTTCCACCAACACCTTCGCGGCTGTTTGCTCTGCGAAGGGCAGCTTTCCCGGACGCGAAACTACAATGGCGTCATCCAGTCGGATGTCCTGCAAAGGAATGGACTGTTGATCAGAAGTTTGACTCTGACTCTTCTCGACCTGGCTGGCCTGTGGCTGCAATCCAAATGAGCCGGCGGCAATTGCCGAACTCAATCCGACCCTGCCTGCACCCACTGCGCCTTGCCTGAGAAAATGCCGTCGATTCATTTGGAATGTTACCTCGCTTGAATGTGGGACTCTTTGTGTAGTGAAAGTCTTATTTCCTGATGAGCCAGACTTCAGCGACCTGGCAGCCACGGCCATTGTGGCCCAATCCCGCTTCCCGATGCCACGTCAGCGTGAGGTTTCCGGCTGCAGTCGCTTCGCGTGGAACGTCGAACTCCAAAGACCTGGGCGGCCAGGGCTTCATGACCAGTGGATGGATGGTGTACTTTTCATTGCAATCAAGCCGGATCTTAAGGTGTGGAGCATCGCCGCTGTAGACCACTCTGACCTTGTACTGAGCATTAGGATCAAGCCCCTGGTATTGCATCTGGAGCGGAGCATCGAACAACGATTCCGCCCAGCACTTCCATGCCATGGGCACCGGAGCTCTCGACCATTCCGGGTAGCCGTGCCCAACCAGTGCCGAGTGACGGAATTCAGGATCGCGTGTTGGTCCGGGTCCCCTCACCAAGTGTGGCTGGCGCGAGAGGTCGCCGAGATTGTCATAGAATCCACCCGGGCCGGGATCAGTTCGATGAAGGATTTCGAGGATTGCCTTGTACTGCGCGTTATAAGACGCCAGCTTGCGGATTTCGGTGAACTGATGCTTCAGCCAGGGAGCGTCGTTGAGCGGGACGTCGAGCGTATCAAGATTGGCCCCTCGCGACACGGCCTCGGCCTGATACCGTTCCACCGCCAGTTGCATATGAATGCTTTGGAACAACGCTTCGCCAAGTTCAAGTATGCGCGTCCTCAGGTTCTGCGCAGAATAATTGGCGAACGGCTCGTTCAGACACTTGTCCGCTCGATCGAGCAGTTCAACAAGATTGACCCCGCTGGTCGGTTCCATCGTGTCGTCCCCAACGTCCAGTGGATTGGGCCGTACGCCCACCCGCCGAATCTCGCCAAGCACAGCCATGGCCCGTTCTTCCGCATGGGTTTCAGCAACCAGTCGCTTCAGGACAAAGGCGTCGTAATAGGCGCGGTAGAGCGCCATTTGGAGGCGCCAGTTTTCCAGTTCACCCGGTGTGGAGCTCCCTTCCATGTCCCGGAATTGTGCGAGCGTCGTGGCCACATTCTTGTTGGAAAGAAGTGCCCCCCTCCAGTTTTCCTGGAGGCTCAAGACGCCCTGGGCGAAACCGTCGCGCAGGCGATCTGAAATGAAGTATCCGCTGTACTCACGCAGGATTTCGATGATCGGGCGTTCCGGGTCCCAGCCAAGCGAACTCCACAGAATCTTATTAACGTCGTCGTTGCAGCCCTCGGAGTAGGTAAGGAACCCAATGGAATGCGGCGCCTGGATATGAAAGATATCGGCATAATCAAGCGGTCTGGGGTTGATAACTTCCCGTCCTTCCGTCAAGGCGTAAGCCAGGTCCCAATCCGGCACCGGAAACTGACATTCCACGCTGTGGGTAATGTCGGGATATAGCCGGATCGGATAACGGTCCGGGAGCCTCTGCCGCAGCGTAGAGACATCAATGCGCACTTGTGGGCCGTACACCACGCCTGAAAGCCAGGCCGGTTGCCGATCGACGATTTCAAAGAACTCCTTCATCCAGCCCTCATCAAACGACTGAGGTGACATCCACATCTCCGCTCTGGGATGATAGCGGCGCAGATTCTGCGTCTGTTTTTCCAGCAGGGCCATCATGACTTTCGGCTCGGTATGGCCCGGATCACCGCCTGGAACCATCACTGCATCAACACGTGGAAGGGCCTTGAAGACTTCGCCCCATTCGTGAACCGCAAACTCCACTGTCTCCGGATTCGAATAGTCCTTGTCCATGGCCGGATACCAAATCCATACGTCCAGACCGTATTTGTCCGCCAGGCGTGACATCTCAACCATCATCTGCATGGGAGGAAGCGGAAAATGGGGACTGTCAGGCTGATCGTCAGACCGCGGAGGAATGAGTTCCACAGCGTTTGTTCCGAAAACAGCGAGGTCGCGGATGTACTGGTCCCACATTGGAACGTTCCAGCCGTCGTAAGAGTTGGTCTTAGGACGATACCCCAACTGGTGGCCACGCAGCTTGTATTTTGGTGAAGTGGCAATATCAAGCGGCCCATCGAGGCTGACCTTCTGCTTTGACATTCGAAGGCTGCGCAACAATCCGCCGACCCCGAACAAGACCCCGCGTTCCCCGGCGCCTGATACCGTCACAACTGTCGAACCCGACCTATTCGTTGTGCGCAGGTGATAGCCCTCAGGGTTGGCAAGCTTTTTGCCCTCTGGCAGCAATTCACGCGGCAGCCCGGTTCCAGCCTGTTTAAGTGCCTGGTCGGAACCGACGACGATGTGAGAATTGGAGCCGGGCTCGAATCGACTAGCGACCGGCCAGCGCAAGCCAGTGCGTTTTTCGACCTCTTCAATCAACAGTTGGACTGCTTTCTGCTCCCGACGAGAAAGGCCCTCTGGAGCCACGACCACGGAATCCTTCAGGTCAATTGCGCCGAGGTTTGAAGGCTGCCCGCCATTCTGTGCGAGGAGGGCAGGGCGATGGGCACCGCTCCAACCACGCGCGGCGATCATGCCGGAATAGAGCAAGCCGTCTTTTAAGAAACGTCGCCGATTCACCTCAACCTCACTCGACCGATCACCCCTTGCCTGGTATTCCTGAAGGATTCAGGCGTGCTTCACCCAGATTGGACTGGACCATGCCATGGCTACACGAGTTCGGACCAGCCGTACCTGCCGCAGCCGGACGTAATAGATGGAATCTTCCTTGAACGTCGCGTCCTGATGGCTCCAGGTGTAGTCGGGGCCTTCGGGAAAAAGCGTGTGGATTACGATGAAGGCGCCGTCAGATTTGCAATAGCGCAGGACCTCTACAAACTCGATCTCATCGGTGCCGTGTGCCTCGATCTCAAGACGCGGTGCGCCATTGGCTGTAACCATGCCTCCCATCGGCTCGCCGTTGACGCTGAAGTCGAGGAGGATTTTGACTCCGGTGGTTCCATAAGTACGGCGATGGTACAAGCCATCGAATATCTCCTCGCGCGTCAAGCCTGTTGCCGTCACTGCAGCTCGCCCGAAATGGGGCTGGGCAGGATGGGCTCGATGGTCATCTGTTGCTGCGATGGTGCTGAGTCTCAAACCCTGCATCCAGGCGTCTTGAACGTATTGCGGCCCGCGAACGGATTTGGCGTCGCTTGTAAACTGGCTTCGCTCAAACGATAGCGGCCCGCGAGGGTTGTAGGCTTCACTCAATCCATGTCCCGAGTAGATTTCGATGTTGCGGTCAATCTCGTCGTTATGTGGAAACCAGAAGATCGGGTGAGGGAACTTGCCTGTATGATGCGGAATGGTCAGGGCCTCCCCGGCTGTCAATGCATTCCAAAGATCCGGCAACGTGACATCATCGGGAATCAGAAGAGGGCCCGGCTTGCCACGGAAAAAAACATTATGGTGCCCGTAGGGAGCTCCAAAGGAAGCCTCGTAGGCATGCAACGTGGCGAACTCTCCGGGCTCATAATATTTGTCCGTCTTTGCCGTGTATTCCTCCCAGACGTGGGGCCCGAGTCCCTGGGTGAATTGTCCCTCCCGCGGCATGCTGTGGTCTGTCATGGCGTAAAAGTCCAGGCCGGAAACGTACCTCGCATAGCGAAAGTTGTCGTCGCCAACACCATCCCAACTGTAATGCGAATGGGAGTGTAGATCGCCCCAATAGACTTTCATCTTTGGTTCCTGTGCATATACCTTCATGGGGTTTCCATATGCACGGAACCCTCCTTGCGCTGCAGAGACAGTCCCGGATTCATTGCCAGGCGGAACCAGGCGCCGCTTTGCAGCGTCATCTCCCTTCACAGTCAGCAAGGCTTCAACCCGCACAATTCCGGTTTCGGTGGGGACAAAGCGGACCGTCATCCAACCGTCGTTCGATTGGAATCGCACTCGCGGTGGGAGATCAGCTTTACCCTTCGCAACGCGAAGGCTCACCTCGCCATCTACGGGCGCCGGGTTGGCATTGAAGTCAACCGCTGCAAGTTTCAGTTCCGCCTCCTTCCCCGCAATCAGAGTTGACGGCCCCCACAACATCAATTCCATCGGGGGCCCTGCGTGGCAGACCAGAGTCGGATTGTCGGGGTGCATTCGGAATGTTCCCGTGCCGCTGGAATCAACCGCCAGCAGAATGGGCTCGGGTTGCGTGCGAATAATGCTGGCCCGCATGCCCTTGCTGCCGCCTGATGTGTCACCATAAATTACAGACAGCGTGTCTCCTTCATGTAATTCCCCTTCCGTTATCCACGTTCGGATTACGTAAACATAGCGTTCCAGGCGTCCGTCCAGGCCGCGGCGAGGAGATTTCACCAATTCCTCGCCGGGTTCATCCTCAACCCATGTGCGCAGATAGACACCCTCGCGCGAGCATCGCGATGAGATATAGTTCTCGCCACGAGGATTCGACGATTGGAGACGATTCGCCGAGTTGCGGATTCCTGCGTGCCAGGAATCGGGCAACTGTACGCGGACTCCACCGTGTTGTTTTATCCCATTGGCGCCGACTCGATAAGTCACCGTCCAGGTGCCATGTTCACCGGCCACGCCTTCTGTGGGGCTGACGGTCACCGACCCTCCGGAAGTATCCTTCTCAACAATTGCGCCTGTTTCCTGCGAGTACGCGTTCACAGCTTCAGGAGGGACAGCCATCGCTCCAAGAGCGCTGCTGCTTATCTTGATAAAATCTCTGCGGGAATGCTTCATCCAGAACTCCTCCTCTTGCTGACTCCGGTGATGAAGAGTATCAAGGTATCTGCCAGAATCCAATTTGGAATTTCCAATTGTGACTCGATGATTGTCTGGAGCAACCGTCTCCTGCCTTTGCCACGTGTAACTAACCGCCAGGGCAATTCCGGCCGCATTCCAAAAATCAAACCACTTGGAGCCTTGGACCGTCTCGCAAGAATAATACGAATGTGGAGTTGTCAGGCCACAGAAAAGGCTCACTATTCTTCCCAGAAGAAGAGCAGGAGGTCTGCCCATGGAACAGCTTAAGCAACCCTGGTGAAGTGGACGTTGGGCAACATGTAACGACACTTTCATGTTTTTGTCATGGAGGCGTAACAGTCAAGGGGCATGATCTTCTGTCACGAGACATAACCAAATATTTCATTTAATTAGTCCGTGAGGAGGAAGACGATGGGCTGTAAAAAACACCTGATGGGTGCGTTCTTTTTGGGAGCATTGCTCGTCATATTTTCCGGGATTCTCCAGGGGCAATCGACTTTTGGAACCTTGCTTGGAACGGTGAAAGACGCGTCCGGAGCCGTGGTTCCGGGCGCCAAGGTCCTGATCACGAACACGGATGAAGGCAGTTCGCGAACGACGGCTACAGATTCGAGCGGGAACTATACGCTTGTAGACGCGAAGCCGGGCCACTACACGGTGGCGGTCGGCAAGGCTGGTTTCCAGGCGTCTCAGGTGACGGGTCTCGAACTTACAGCCCGCCAAGCACTGCGCGCTGACGTCATGCTGAAGGTTGGAGAAGTGACCCAGTCGGTGACTGTCAATGGGCAGGCCATGGGAGTGATTACAACCGATAATTCCACCATCTCGGCCAACTACCAGGACCTGGAGATTAACAACCTTCCGACCAACTATCGCGCATCTGCCAACGGCAACAGCCCCTACTACTTGCTGACCATCCTCCCCGGCGTGCAACCGGACCAGCATGGCAACCTGTCGATCCAGGGCGGACTTCGGAGCCAGTCGCGGTTCACTGTGGATGGCATTTCAACCACAGACAATACGGGCAACAGCCCATTGCGCGACGCATTTCCCTCGGCTGAGTCGCTGGCCGAAATGAGGGTACAGGGGGTAGGCGCCCCGGCCGAGTACGGCGCTCCGGCGGACATCACCACTATTTCCAAGAGCGGTACCAACCAATATCACGGCAGCGGATTCTGGTACCACCAGAACGCAGCTCTCGACGCCATCCCGTTCGGTGCGAGCTCGAAGCCCAAGAAAGTGGCCAATGACTTTGGGGGAAGTTTTGGAGGCCCGGTTGTGATTCCACACTTTTACAACGGGCGCAACAGGACATTCTTCTTCGCCGATTATGAAGACTTCCGCTTTCCGCGCAGTGGCGTTATCCAGAACACGGTCCCTACAGCCGCCATGCGCAACGGCGATCTATCCTACCTTTGCACGGCGGGCTTTACCAGCGGCGTCTGCAACGACCCAAGCGGCCAGATTTACGATCCCGGCACCGGGCAGCCCTTTCAAAATAACCAGATTACGAACATCAGCCCTATTGCCCAGAAACTGCTCCAGCTGTACCCGCTGCCGAACGTAAGCAACAATTTCACGAGCAACAACTACAACGTGAATGCTCCTGCGAACCTGGACTCGAAAACGTTCGATGTGCGGGGCGACCAGAATTTCGGCTCTAAGTTGGCCGTGTTTGCCAGGTACACCCAGAAGAACATCAACCAGCTTGCGCCTCTGAAACTTCTCATTCCCTC
>OBIZ01000089.1_pt1 | contig 16099 bp, 19 predicted proteins | sample 1519801 | NCBI WGS metagenome assembly OBIZ01 (sample SAMN01911456, study PRJEB22533) | soil metagenome | biome: Soil | place: Malaysia | collected 2012-04-30 | depth DG_metagenome m | reverse complement strand
ACATACGCTCCGTAACCAGCGCTATCAAGCATGCGGGCCGGCGGCGTGTCGCCGAGTTCCGAACGGATGGCGACGCCGTTGATGCGGCTGTTCACCTCGCAGGCCTCGACGGAGTCCGGATCGTTGTCGATGGCGAGTACTTCGCCGGCTCCCAGCTTGGCGGCGGCGATGGCCAGGATACCTGAGCCGGCGCCCATATCGAGCAGTGACACCGGCGCCTCCTGGTCGCACAGTCGCTCGATGGCTTCCAGGCAGAGGCGGGTGGTCGGATGCTGGCCGGTGCCGAAGGCCATGCCGGGGTCGAGCACGATGTCGATGTGGTCTGCCGGGGCCGCTTCGCAGAAGGAGGGGCGTACCCACAGTCGCCGGCCGACCGGCATGGCATGCCACTGCTCCTGCCAGGCGGTCGACCAGTCGGCGGCATCGAGCGTTTTCAGCTGCACGGCCCCGGCCGGGGCGCCGGCCAGCAGGGATGCTGCTATCACACGGGCACGCAGCCCGGTTTCGTCGTCGTCGACTTCGAACCAGGCGACCAGGGTTTCGATGCCCGAATCGGCGTCGGTTTCGCTCGAGGTGCCGAGTGCCTGTAGGCTTTCGGCCAGGTTTTCAAAGGCATTTTCGTCGATGGCGGCGGCTGCAATCCGCAGTTCCAGAGATTTTGTCGCTTGCATCTTCGCCGTCCCTTCGCTGCAATACCCCGCTCTTTTCGTGGGGGTAATATCTTGGCGCAGCAATCTTCTCCATATCGTATGCAGGTGAAAAGCAATGTCCAGATGACCGATCCGGACTGCAAGGATGTGGTCGTCGAACTGACGCTGGTGCCGATGCACGGCGAGAAGGTGCGGTCGTTCAAGCCGGGGCAGTATGTGCGCATCGGCATTCCCGGCGTCAGCGATCCGGCGCCTGGCTACTTCGCCATTGCCACGGCTCCTAAGGCCGGCAGCAAGTACGAGTTCTTCGTCAAGTCGGCTGGCCCTCTGTCGGCCTATCTCTGTGCGCTGAAACCAGGCTCGGAGCTTGAGGTGGAGGGGCCGATGGGCAAGGCCTTCGATCTTGCCCCCTACAAGGGCTACGACGTCTACCTGATCGGCGTCGGTACCGGCATCGCGCCGCTGCGCAGCGTCTGGAACGAGATCATCCATCACCGTCAGGATTACGGCAAAGTGGCGATCTACGCCGGCTTCCTGACGCCGCTGCACCAGCTGCTAACCAACGAACTGGAGCAGCTGGCGGCGCACGATATCGACGTGTCGGTGACGCTGGAAACCGGTCACGAGAACTGGGATGGTCCGATCGGCTACGTGCAGCATGCACTGCAGGCGGATGCGCCGGACGGTTCGCATGCGGTGGCGTGCCTGGCCGGCATGAGCGCAATGGTGGACGCCTGCACCGAAACGCTGCAGAATCTCGGCTTTGATGAAAGCCGCATCCTGCGCAACTACTGAGTCAGTGGGTTCTACTGCTTCCCCGACCGGTCCCGTTTTACAGCTCCCGCTCATCTCTCTTGATATTGGCAGCAAGCGCATCGGCGTGGCGGTTTCCGACCGCCTGGGGCTTGGTGCGCGCGGTGTCGCCTGTCTGCCTCGCCGCGATTCCGGCTGGCCGAAGCAGGTGCTGAAACTGGTTGCCGAGTACGGCTGCCGTGGCATCGTTATCGGCCTGCCCAGGAACATGGACGGCAGTGAAGGGCCGCAGGCCGAGGATTGCCGGGCGGCCGCTGCCGAGCTTGTCGCCGTTACCGACCTGACGATGACGATGTGGGACGAGCGGCTGACCACGTGGACGGCGAAGGAGCGGCTGCGTGCCCAGGGGCTGAACGAGAAGAAGGTGGCCGAGAAGGTCGACCAGACCGCGGCGGCGATCATCCTGGAGGATTTCCTCGCCGCCCACCCGGAGTTGAAGGCATGAGCAATATCCTGTTCGACAGCAAGGCGGTGAATGCCGCCCTCGATGCGATGGCGGCTGCCATGCGGGCGCCGGAGGTTAACATCGTTGGCATCCAGCGCGGCGGTGCGCTGGTCGCCGACGCGCTGCAGGCGCGTCTCGAGAAGACGGGGGCGAAGGTGCGGCGCGGCGACCTCGACATCAGTTTCTACCGCGACGATCTCGATACCATCGGTCCGAACCCGAGCGTGCGTCCGTCGAACCTGCCGTTCGACGTTTCCGATGCCGGAATCTGGCTGGTCGACGACGTGCTCTATACCGGCCGCACCATCCGTGCAGCATTGGGGGAAATTTTCGATTACGGCCGGCCGGCTTCGGTAAAACTCGCCGTGCTGGTCGACCGTGGCGGCCGCGAGTTGCCGGTTGCCGCCGACTGCATCGGATTCAAGGTATCGGCTCCGGTTGGCAGTTCCGTCAAGCTGGTCACCGATGGCGACTGGCATATCATGCAAAGGCAGGTGAAGGGATGAAACCGCTGCAACATCTGTTCGGCATCGCTCAACTGGACCCGGATCAGATCGACTATCTGCTGAACATGAGCGAATCGTTCATCGAGCTCTCCCGGCGGCCGATCAAGAAGGCGCCGACACTCCGCGGCAAGACGGTCATCAACCTCTTCTTCGAGAACTCGACCCGCACGCGCACCAGCTTCGAGATTGCCGGCAAGCGGCTCTCCGCCGACGTCATCAACATCTCCGCCTCGACGAGTGCGACCAAGAAGGGGGAGACACTGCTTGATACCGGCCAGACGCTGGCCGCCATGCAGCCGCATGTGCTGGTGATCCGCCACTCCATCGCCGGCACCTGCGAGTTCCTCGCCGAATACCTGACCGGCACCTCGATCGTGAACGCCGGCGACGGTGCCCACGAGCATCCGACCCAGATTCTCACTGACCTCTTGACCCTGCGTGGTTTGGGCGGCCATGCCGGCCGCACGATGACGATCGTCGGCGATATCTCCCATTCGCGCGTCGCCCGCTCGCACCTGATCGCCGCCAAGAAGCTCGGCTACAAGGTGCGGCTGGTGGCACCGAAGACGCTGCTGCCGTCGCAGGTGGAGCGCTACGGCTGCGAGGTGTTTTACGATTTCGATGCGGCGATCCCGGGATCGGACGTGCTCTACATGCTGCGCGTGCAGACCGAGCGGCTCACCTCCAACTGCTGCTTCCCTTCCATCCGCGAATACCACGAGGCCTACGGCCTGAATGCGAAGCGACTGGCGAAGGCGGGCAACGACTGCCTGGTGATGCATCCGGGGCCGATGAACCGCGGCGTGGAGATATCCACGGATGTCGCCGACGGCATGCAGAGCCGTATCCTGGATCAGGTCGAGCACGGTGTGGCGGTACGCATGGCCGTGCTGACGGCGCTGTGCGGGGGGGACGAGGCATGAGTACGCTGTTGATCAAGGGCGGACGCGTGGTCGATCCCGCCAACGGTATCGACAAGGTCTGCGATGTCTGGATCGAGGACGGCAAGGTGGCCGGTGTCGGCAAGTTCAAGGGTACCGCCGGCGAGACGATCGATGCGGCCGGCCATCTGGTCTGCCCCGGGCTGATCGATATGCACGTGCACCTGCGCGAGCCCGGCCAGGAGTGGAAGGAGGACATCGAGTCCGGTTCCCGTGCCGCCGTGGCCGGCGGCGTCACGACGATGTGCTGCATGCCGAACACGCACCCACGGCTCGACCATGCCGGCGTGCTCAGGCAGGTGATCGAGCGTGCGCGTGAGGTCGGTCTGTGCGACATCCGCCCGATCGGGGCCGTGAGCCGCAATCTCGAGGGCAAGGAGCTAACCGAGATGCGCGAGCTGACGCGTGCCGGCGCCGTCGCCTTTTCCGACGACGGTCTGCCGATCTGGCATGCCGGCGTGATGCGCAAGGCGCTCGAATATGCGGCCACCTTCGGCTACATGGTGATCCAGCATGCCGAGGAGAAACAGTTGACCGGCGAAGGCTGCATCAACGAGGGCTGGATCTCGACACAGCTGGGCGTCTCCGGCATGCCGGCGGTCGGCGAGGATTCGATGATCGCCCGCGACATCATGCTGGCCGAGATCACCGGCGGCCGCTACCACGTCGCCCATATCTCCACCAGGGGGGCGGTCGAACTGGTGCGTAAGGCCAGGGGGCAGGGGCTGGCGGTGACCACCGAGGCGGCGCCGCACCACTTCGCGCTGACCGAAGAGGAGGTGCTGAACTACAACGCTGACGCCAAGATGAGCCCACCGCTGCGTACGGAATCCGACCGCCAGGCGGTGATCGAGGGCCTGCGCGACGGCACCATCGAGGTGATCGCCACCGACCACGCGCCGCACCACGAGGACGACAAGCGCTGCGGTCTCTCCTGTGCCGCTTTCGGTATCGTCGGGCTGGAGACGATGCTGCCGGTATCGCTGGAACTGGAGCGTTCCGGCGCTCTCTCCATGTCCGACCTGATCGCCAAGATGACCAGCAACCCGGCCAAGCTGCTGAACCTGCCTGCCGGCACGCTGTCGGTCGGTGCGGCTGCCGATGTCTGCATCTTTGATCCTGCAGAGAAGTGGACACTGGACCGCAGGAAGCTGTTCTCGAAATCGAAGAACACGCCGTGGCACGGCCGCACCCTGCAGGGGCGGGTGACGCAGACGCTGAAGAACGGCCGTGTCGTCTTCGCCGACGGAGCCATCGTTGGCTGAGTTCGCCGAGCACCGCAACACTGTCTTCGAGGAGCAGGCCGAGGTTCTGGCGCAGGTCGCCCATCCGGGGGCGCAGTTCGTGCTCAGGTTGAAGGCGCCGAAGACGGCGGCTGCGGCACAGCCGGGCCAGTTCGTGCATATCCGCGTTTCGAACGAGCGGCCTCTGCGCCGTCCGATCTCGATCATGCTGACCGATCCGGCCAGGGGCACCGTCGATCTGCTCTACAAGGCGGTCGGCGAGGGCACGCGGCTGCTGTCCGAGCGCAAGGCGGGCGATGTGGTACCGATGCTCGGGCCGATCGGCCGGCCGTTCGATCTCGCCGACGAATCGAAACGCTACGTGCTGATCGGTGGCGGTGTCGGCATCCCGCCGATGATCTTCGCCGCCGAACGGCTCAATGGCCGCGCCGATGTCGTCGTGTTCGCCGGTTCCGAGGTCGAGTTCCCGTTCGCGCTGAAGCCCTCCACCTTCATCCTGCCGGGGATCGGCGGCAATGCCCTTCTCGCCATCCGCTCGCTGGAGGAGCGCGGCATCGCTTCACGGCTCGCCTCCAACGCCGGGCTGTACGGCTGCTACGAGGGGCATGTGCCGAACCTCGCCCGCGGCTACCTTTCCGCACTCACGGAAAAGGAGCGCCGGCGCTGCATGCTGCTCTCCTGCGGCCCGCATCCGATGCTGCACGCCGTGGCGAGGCTGGGGCGCGAGTTCGATCTGCCGACCTTTCTGAGTCTCGAGGAGCACATGGCCTGCGGCATCGGCGGTTGCGCCGGTTGCGTCGTGAAGACCGACGAGGGCGGCAAGGCCTATTACCGGCGCGTTTGCGTTGACGGGCCGGTGTTCCCGGCCGGGATGCTGCCGGAGTTCGGGTGAGCGACATGTCGATCGGTGGCGCGATCGACGCGGTTCTCGGGTTCTGGTTCGAGGAGACCGAGCCATGCCAGTGGTGGCAGAGGGATGCGGCGTTCGATGCCGAGGTTCGGAAACGCTTCGGCGAACTGCACGCCCGCGCCGTCCGCGGCGAGCTGTTCGGCTGGCGGTCGACCGCGGCCGGGCGTCTCGCCGAAATCATCGTGCTCGACCAGTTCTCCCGAAACCTTTACCGCGACCGGCCGGAGGCCTTTGCGGCCGACGATATGGCTCTGACCTTGGCACAAGAGGCAGTGGCACTGGGTGTCGACCGGGATCTGGAACCGGTTCAGCGTGCTTTTCTCTGTCTTCCCTACATGCACAGCGAGTTGCCACGTATCCACGAAGAGGCGGTGCGGCTGTTCAGCCAGCCGGGGCTGGAAGGTAATCTAGAGTTCGAGCTGAAACACAAGGCGATCATCGACCGCTTCGGCCGCTATCCGCACCGCAACGAGGCACTGGGGCGCGATTCGACGCCGGAAGAGCTGGCATTCCTCAAGGAACCCGGTTCATCGTTCTGAAGTAGCGAACTCCGGCCAGCGGGATATCCCGGAAACCGGATCAGGACTGCATGTCCACCGGCAGCTGCACGGTGACCTTGAGGCCGCCAAGTTCCGGCGACCGGTCGAGTTCGAGGCTGCCTGCATAGGCGTTCACCAGGTCGCTGACAATGGCGAGCCCCAGGCCGTGGCCGGCTTTCGATTCGTCGGCGCGCACGCCGCGGCCGAGCACCCGCTCGCGGGTCGGCTCGTCCATGCCCGGGCCATCGTCCTCGACGATGATGGTCAGCGGATGTTCGGTCACGCCTAGCCGTACCTCGCCGGCAGCCCATTTGCAGGCGTTATCGAGCAGGTTGCCGACCAGCTCCATCATGTCCTCGCGGTCGGCGCGCAGCACGCTGTCGGCGGCCAGTTGCAGCCGGCTGCCGATCGTTTTGCGATGGATGCGCTGCATGGTGTTCACCAGATCCTGGATATCGGTGACGGGACTGCGCCAGAAGCCGCCGGGTGACTGGCCGGCCATGCGCGCATGCGACAGCTCGCGCTGGATGCGCTGCTGGATCAGGCCGATCTGCTGCTGCAGCTCCCGGCGATCCTGATTGCCCGGTTCTCGTTCGAGGATCTGCGTGGCCACGGTGAGCGGCGTTTTCAGGGCGTGCGCCAGGTTGCCGATGGCATTGCGCGAGCGTTCCAGCCGCTGGCGAATGGCCACGAGCAGCCGGTTCGCCTCGGCGACCAGCGGTTCGATCTCGGCCGGTACCGGTTGTTGCAGGGAGTCGATTTCGCCGGCTTCGAGCAGCTGCAATTCGTCCTTGAGCTTGTTGAGCGGCGACAGCCCCCGGCGGATGAACCAGACCTGCATGGCGAGCAGCACCAGCAGGGCGATAAAGGAGGTGAGCAGCAGGCGTTCGAGAAAGGTGCCGGCAGTTTGCTCGAGCTGCGAGATGTCCTCGCCGATGGTCAGTTGCACGGGCTGGCCGTGCAGCATGTACTGTTTGCCGAGCAGCAGCAGTTGCTGGCCGGCCGGGCCGCTGATCTCGCGCTGGTCGCCGGCATCGACCACCGGCAGCTCCTCGTCCCACAGCGAGCGCGAGCGCAGCGACTGGTTCTCCATGCGGAACTGGAAGTAGTGGCCGGAAAAGGGGCGTTCGTAAATCGTCGGCACATGCGACCAGTCGATGGCGAGGTTCGGGGCGGCGATGTCGAGGGCGGCCATCAGTTCCTCGGCATCATGGTGCATGCGGGAGACCACCGTATCCTCGTTGAGCGAGCGCACCTCGACGACCACCATCACCGCCTGTACCACGAAGAAAGTGGCCAGGCTGACGGCAAGGCTCACGGCGAGCTGGCGGCTCAGCGATCTCATGTGCCGTCCGGGTCGCCATCCGGGACAAAGCTGTATCCCTGGCCGCGGCGGGTGCGGATGCAGTCCTTGCCGAGTTTCTTGCGCAGCCGGCTGATGAATACCTCGATGACGTTGCTCTCCTTCTCGGCGTCGTAATCGTAGACGTGCTCCAGCAGGTGCGATTCGCTGAACACATGGCCGGGTTGCAGCATCAGATAGCGCAGCAGGCGGAACTCCATGCCGGTCAGTTCGAGGGTTTCCGTCCGGTTGCCGATCCGGCGTTCCACCGTCTGCGTCGCCTCGTCGAGCTTCAGGTTGCCGGTCTGGATGACCGAACTCGTGCTGCCCTTGGTGCGGCGGATCAGTGCCTCCAGCCGTACCAGCAGTTCCTCGAAGTGGAAGGGCTTGGTCAGGTAGTCGTCGGCACCGGCGCGGAAGCCCTCCACCTTCTCGTTCCATGTGTCGCGGGCGGTCAGGATCAGTACCGGCGCATCGATCTGCCGGGCCCGCCAGTGACGCAACACCTCCAGCCCCGGCTTTTCGGGCAGGCCGAGGTCGAGGACCATGATGTCGTAAGGTTCGTTTTCGCCCATGAAGGCGGCTTCGTTACCGTCGAACACCTGGTCGACGGCGAAGCCGCGAGCCTGCAGCTGGCCGGCGAGTTCCGCCGACAGCTGGCGGTCGTCCTCGACAAGCAGCAGCCGCATCAGTCGGTTTTGGCGTCGATGACATGGCCATCGACCGCATCGACCAGGATTTCGCGGACCACGCCGTCATCGCCAAGCATCTCGATCTCGTAGACCGGGTGCGGCTTGCGCTCCTTCAGTTCGACCTCCAGTGCCTGGCCGGGGTATTGGCGGGATACGCGGTGCAGGATCTCGGTCAGCGGCAGGATTTCCCCCTTGTGCCGCAGCAGCAGGGCGCGGTCATGGTCACCTTCGGCCAGCGCTACCGCTGGCAGGCCCAGGAGCAGCACAAGGAGGAATCGCAGCATCCGTCTCTATCCTCAGTCTTCGTAGCGGCCGTAACCCGGAATGTTGATTCCGCCTTCGTTGAAGAAGCCGCCGGCAGCCTGAGTATGGCATGCCTGGCAGCTCGAAAGCGAGCCGACTTTCGGGTTATCCTGGACCATGCGGCGCGGGATCTCGCGATGTTCGCGGCGCATGAAGCCCAGTTCGGAGATGCGCAGCGGCGCCTCGTCGGCCTTCAGTGCGGAGAGGATCCGGCGGCTCATGCGGTTCGGCAGCACGTCGGCGGCGTGGCCGACCAGATAGTTGGTGAGCTGCTCGCGCGTGGCGTCGCTCAGTTCGGCATTCTCGCCGAAGTGGTCGTTGAGGCTTCCCATCAGCTTGCGCCAGGAGCGTTCCGGCAGCCAGCCCGGCTGGTAGGCGAAATGGCAGCTGCCGCATTCGGTGGCGTACTGCTTGTTGGTCACCGGCGGCACATCGGAGGTGCGGGCGTATGCACCGCGCTCGCCACGCTCGTCGTCGTCCTCGCTGTAGGCGATGCCGCTGATTGCCACGGTCAGGCAGCCGGCCATCAGCAGGCTACCGAAGATCTTTTTTCCATTCATCACGTCGCTCCTTGATCTGTTTCAGTTTGCTTGGGTTTCAGTTCGTTTGAATATAAGCCAGGAAATCGCCTTTTTCCTGTGCGGTGCATTCGCAGCCAAGCGTACTCTTGCAGTTGCGCAGGAACCACTTTTCGACCTTGGCCGGATCGGTCAGGCGTTCCGGATTGACGCTCGGCGCCATCGGTTCGATCAGCTTGCCTGTTTTCATGTGTTCGCCGGCCTTGGTCAGGTCGGCACCGTGGCAGGAGGCGCAGCTGACCTTGCCGTCGGCCTGGGCATGCTGTTCGTTCCACATGGTCTTGCCGCGTTCGGCGGAGAAATTGCCGGCCCCTTCGGCTTTATAGCCGGCCAGCAGGCCGCTTACCGCATCGCCGGCGGCGATGGCCGAGAGGGGGATGAGTCCGAACATGATCAGAATCAGGAATCGTTTCATGATATCTCCTTCGCTTCGGGGGTATGATTGCGACCCGCGATCATGGCCACATGACCGGATCCGCGGCTCCCTGACGGGAGAGGTCGTCGCGCGCCCTTCCTGCATAGGCCGCACTTTATGTATGGCCACTGAACCGAAACTGAACGTTTTCCAGCTTCTTTCAGCCTGTGACCAGGCGCACGGCCTTATATTCTCGTGTGGTTACCATGACAGGCATGACGGAACTGCTTTTCTGGTGGCTGGGACAGATACCGCGCGATCCCCGGGTGATGATGGTGATGAACCGTCTGACCTGGACGCGGCTGGCCATGGCCGTGCTGCTGCTGTTCGCAGCGACCGTCAGCGTGCAGGCCGCCGAGGTGAGCTGGGTGGCCAGGGGTGGCATGGAGCAGATGTCCGACACCCGGGTCCGTCAGTTGCTGCTGCAGCATTTCGCCCGTTGGGAGGGCGTACCCTACGAATACGGCGGCCATGACCGGCACGGCGTGGATTGCTCCGGCTTCGTGAATCTCACCTACAAGCAGGTGCTGGGGCTCGATATCCCCCGCTCGACGGAGCTGCTGGCCCAGACCGGCCGGCATGTTGCCAGGAACCGGCTCGCCATTGGCGATATCCTGGTGTTCCGCATCTCCGCGACGGTGCTGCATGTCGGCATCTACGTCGGTCGCGGCCAGTTCATCCACGCCTCGAAAACGCGCGGCGTCATGCTCTCCGAACTCGATTCCCCCTACTGGTCCGATGTCTATCTGAAGGCCGTCCGCGTTCTGCACTACGACTCCACGATCTGATCCCTCTCCTCCCTTTGTGCGAAAAGCCGCCAGCCGTTAAGGTTCGTATCCCTTGATTGCTGGAGGTCGCCCGTGACTCATATTCGTATCGCTACCCGCCGTTCGCCGCTTGCCCTCTGGCAGGCCGAACATGTCGCCGCGGAACTGCAGCGGCTCGATCCGGGGGTGACCACGGAGCTGGTCAAGATCGTCACCAAGGGCGACAAGATTCTCGACGTGCCGCTGGCGCAGGTGGGCGGCAAGGGACTGTTCACCAAGGAGATCGACGAGGCGCTGCTCGACGGACGTGCCGACATTGCCGTGCATTCGATGAAGGACGTGCCGACCCAGCTCCCCGAGGGGACCTCGATCCGTGCCAACCCGAAGCGCGAGGATCCGCGCGACGCGGTGGCCACTATCACCGGCGGCAGCTTCGATACGCTGCCGGCAGGGGCGCGCATCGGCACCTCCAGCCTGCGCCGTATCGCGCAGCTGCAGGACAAGTATCCGACGTTCAAGTTCGTCTCCATTCGCGGCAACATCCAGACACGGCTCTCCAAGCTGGGCAACGAGGTCGATGCCGTGATCCTCGCCGCCGCCGGCGTGCGCCGTATGGGCATGGAGGGGCAGATGCACCAGTTTCTCGACACTTCCATTATGCTGCCGGCCGTGGCGCAGGGCACGCTCGGCATCCAGACGCGCGACGCGGATGATACGATCAACGCGCTGGTGGACAGGCTCAACGATCCCGAGACGGTGGTGCGCACGAAGGCCGAGCGCGCCTTCCTGGCGAGGCTGGAAGGCGGCTGCCAGGTGCCGATCGCAGCCTTTGCGACGCTGAATGGCGATACCGTGCATCTGGCGGGGCTGGTCGGCGAAGTGGATGGCTCGAAGGTGATCCGCCGCGAGGCCGAAGCACCCGCTGCCGATGCCGAAGCGCTCGGTATCCGGCTCGCCGACGAGATTCTCGCCGCCGGCGGCCGCGAGATCCTCGAGCGCCTTTACGCCGGTCATTAAGCCCATTCGGACCACTTGAAAGGCAGGGCCGCGGCCCTGCCTTTTGTGTTTTTGTGCCCCGCTAGCAGTCGGCCGGGACAAATGTCCGGAAACGGGGCAAAGCAGCGAAGTCGCGACCGCTTCCGGACATGCAGGACCGGGTACCCGAAGGGCTGACTGGTCTCGGGGTGCCTTTCTTTGGTTCTTTCTCGGGCACGCAAGAAAGAACACAGGGTGAGATGCGGATAAGGATACGGTTTGGACTTGGTAGGGACTTGTCTTTGCTGCATCCGCTCGCCATCGTTGCCGGCATGTCCGAAACACTCTCTTCCTCCACCAATCCATTGCTGCAGGGTCTGACCACCGAACTGCCGCTGTTCGACAGAATCGAACCGCAGCACGTGCTGCCGGCGCTCGATGCCGTGCTGGCCGACAGCCGTACGAAGATCGAAGCACTGGTGACGCACCCCGATCCTGACTGGGCTTCGCTGATGGTGCCGCTGGAGGTGCTCGACGAGGCGCTGTCGCGTGTCTGGGGGCCGGTGGTGCACCTGAATGCTGTGCGCAACTCCGAGGCGCTGCGCCCGATTTACCAGCAGGGGGTGGCGAAGGTCGCCGAGTGGCAGACGGAGCTGGCACAGAACGAGGCGCTCTATGCGGCGGTGAAGAAGGTGCGGGCGCGCGCCGATTTCGGTTCGCTGTCGGTGGAGCAGCGGCAGGTGATCGAGCATACGCTGCGCGATTTCCGCCTCGCCGGCGCGGAGCTTGAGGGTGTCGCGCGGCAACGCTTCAAGGCGATCCAGATGCGGATCTCCGAGCTCGCCACCACCTTCGAGCAGCATATCCTCGATGCCACCCGTGCCTTCGAGTTGCATATTTCCGACGAAAAGCAGCTGGCCGGCATACCGGAATCGGTGCGTGATGGCGCCGCCCAGCGCGCCAAGGAGGCTGCCGATGGGAAGGCCGATGGGAACGAACCGGCCGGCTGGTTGTTCACGCTCGATGCCCCCTCCTACATCCCGTTCATGCAGTACGCCGAGGCACGTCAGCTGAGAGAACAGATGTATCGCGCCTATACGACGCGGGCATCCGGCGGCGAGCTTGATAACGGCCCGGTGATGGACGAGATCCTCGCCCTGCGCCACGAGGCCTCCACGCTGCTCGGTTTCGCCAACTACGGCGAGTATTCGCTGGCCGCCAAGATGGCCTCCTCGCCGGCCGAGGTGAAAACCTTCCTGCGCGAGCTGGCGGCGAAGAGCCGGCCGATGGCCGAGCAGGAACTCGCCGAGCTGAAGCGGTTTGCCGCCGCGGAGCTGAATCTCGCCGACCTGCAGGCCTGGGACGTGCCGTTTGCCGCCGAGCGGCTGCGCCGCAAGACTTACGCGATCTCGCAGGAAGAGTTGAAGCCCTACTTCCCCGAGCAGAATGTGCTCGATGGCCTGTTCGCGCTGGTCGGCCGTCTCTACGGCCTGACCGTGCGCGAGAATCGCGAGGCACCAAAGTGGTATAAGTCAGTGCGCTACTTCGAGCTGTTCGACGGTGACGAGCAGGTCGCCGCCTTCTATTTCGATCCCTATGCCCGGCCGCACAAGCGCGGCGGCGCCTGGATGGACGAGTGCATCATCCGCTGGTTGAGGCCCGACGGCTCGCTGCAGCTGCCGGTGGCCTACCTCGTGTGCAATTTCGACGCGCCGGTCGGCGACAAGCCGGCGCTGTGGACGCACGACGAGGTCAACACGCTGTTCCACGAGTTCGGCCATGGCTTGCACCACATGCTGACGAAGGTGGAGGTGCTGGGCGTTTCCGGCATCCGCGGCGTGCCGTGGGATGCGGTGGAGCTACCGAGCCAGTTCATGGAGAACTTCTGCTGGGAGCGCGAGGCGGTCGATCTCTTTGCCCGCCATTACGAAACGGGTGCCAAGCTGCCCGACGAACTGTTCGACCGCATGCTGGCGGCGAAGAACTTCCAGTCGGGCATGATGATGCTGCGCCAGATCGAGTTCGCGCTGTTCGACATGGAGCTGCATTCCGCCATCGAGGTGGAGAGCGTGCAGGCGCTGCTCGATCGCGTGCGCCGCGAGGTGGCGGTTTTGATCCCTCCCGCCTTCAACCGCTTCCAGCACAGCTTCTCGCATATCTTCGCCGGCGGTTACGGCGCCGGCTACTACAGCTACAAGTGGGCCGAGGTGCTGAGCGCCGATGCCTTCTCCGCTTTCGAGGAGGCGGGCATCACCGATGCAGCAACCGCCGAGCGCTTCCGCGACGAGGTGCTGTCGGTGGGCGGCAGCCGCGACATTATGGATGCCTACGTCGCCTTCCGTGGACGTAAGCCGACGGTGGATGCGCTGCTGCGCCACTCCGGAATTAAGTAGGGGGCCAGCATGATCAGCGATGATGCGAAGTCAAAAACGGATCGCGTCATCGCCGAGGTGCGGCAGGCGAAGGAGCGCAGCTTCCGCGAGCAGGCGCTGAAGCTGTTTCCGCATGTCTGCGCCCGCTGCGGTCGCGAGTTCGAGGGGCGGCAGCTCAAGGAGCTGACCGTCCACCACAAGGACCACAACCACGACAACAACCCGCCCGATGGCAGCAACTGGGAGCTGCTCTGCATCTACTGCCACGAGCAGGAGCATGCGAAGTTCATCGGCGAAGGGCGGTCAGGTGGCTCCAAACGCGAGGTGAGTCATTCGACTCACAAGCCGTTCGCAGGATTGGACGAACTACTCAAGGATGAGTGACTGCTTTCGGCCAAAAGTGGTCACTCAAATACTTTCTTATTAGCCATCAGAATTCTGAAATGATTTGGATATGAATATACAAGTCTAAGAGACCTCTTATGAAAAATTCCAAAGTAAATTATTTCGACAAATGCGCTAATAGCCTGAATAGCTCCATGTACTCTTTGAGCTGTCCCTTTATGTCCTTTCAGCAATAAACGAGCAACTCTGACTTTAGCTATTAAGCTCCCTTTCTTTTGCGCTTCATTGAATAAATTGAACGCTTCTCCAAGATCCTTCTGTACACCCAGCCCATGTAAATACATCCAACCTATTCTGTATTGACTCGGGTAATAACCTTGGGACATAGACTCATCATATAACGTTCTGGCAACGTCATATTCACCTAACTCTTCGAGGAATCTACCAAGTCCAAATTGCGCCTCTGGGGACCCGGATCTTGCTGCTTGCCACATTATTTCGAGGCCAATGCTAACGTCTTGGGGGACTCCCGCTCCAAGAAAGTACAACCATGCTGCAAATGCAGACTCGGCAGGGGCCTCTTTGTTTGGCATTTGATCGTATATAGCGAATGCTTTTTCAAACTGCCCCGAAAAGCACAGGTCTTCGGCTTCCTTTAGTGAATTCAACCACCCTCCATTGTCTCTTGGCCGGACAGGTGAATTTTAGCTCAAAAAGAATAAACTTGAATGTCCGCTTTTGGCCGAAAGCGGTCATTAGTCAGAAGATGTTTCTGGTTCAACATCTGGGCCGATGAGGACGGCGATCCACTGCGTTTCTGGATTCGATTCGCAGGCCAACTTGAAGATCATCGTCAGCGGCACGGAGAGCAGCATGCCGACCGGGCCGAGCACCCAGCCCCAGAAGACCAGTGACAGGAAGACGACCAGCGTGGAAAGCCCCACGCCCTTGCCCATGAAGCGTGGCTCGACGACGTTGCCCATAACGATGTTCACCACCAGATAGCCGCCGCCGGCAGCCAGCGCCGCGCCCGGCCCGAGCTGCACCAGCGCCAGCAGCAGTGCCGGCACGGCGGCGATGATCGAGCCGATGTTCGGCACGAAGTTGAACAAAAAGGCGACCAGACCCCACAGAACCGGGTAGTCGACACCCAGCACGGCGAGCCAAATGGTGATGACGACACCGGTGGCGAGGCTCACCCAGCCCTTGATGGCGAGGTAGGAGTTCACGCTCTCGACAAAACGGCCGAAGCTTTCGGTGGAGGGGGCGTGCCTGCCCATCAGCCGCCATTTATGCGGCAGCGCCACGCCTTCGATCAGCAGGAAAATCACCGTCAGCACGATCAGGAAGGTGTTGGCCAGCGCGTTTCCGAGCCCCGACACCAGCTTGCCGGCCAGCCCCATGGCGACCGACGGATCGAGATTGTCGCGTAGCAACTGCGAATTGAACGTGACGCCGTGGTTGCCCAGCCAGTCGAGCAGGGCACCGGTCTGCTGCTGCAGGTTGCTCTGGTATTCGGGGAGATTGCGCGAGAAATCGGCCACCGAGGTGCCGACAAAGGCGCCGATCAGACTGGTCACCAGCACGAGGCCGAGGGTGATCAGCAGGACGGCGACACCGGCCGGGATGCGTTTGCCGATCAGCCAGTGCATCGGCGGCAAGCAGATGATGGCTACAAAGGCGGCGAGCAGGAACGGGATCAGCAGCGACGAGGCGGCCTGCAGGCCGGCGACGACGACGACAAAGGCAGCCGCACCGATCAGGAATGAGGAGCTGCTGCGTTCGGCTGTCATGCTATGCGTCCCTTACTCGTAGGCCGCGAGCCGCGGGTCGTCGAGATCGAAAGCGGTTTCTCCGGAAGCGAACATCAGTTTCAGGTAAGGCATACAGCCCTCGCACTCCAGCCCGCAGCCGGTGGCGGCTTGGGCAGCTTCGAGGCTGCCGAACTCCTTCAGCTGCGCGAAGGTCTTGTTGACGCATTCGCAGCGGTCGACCTGTGCTTCACTCATGCGCCACTCCCTTATCGTGGATTCGACCCGGATACTGGCCGAGCTCCCCCCGCCAGGGCAAGCCGAGCATCCATTTCAGATTCGCAGTCGGCGATTGCTGGAACTGGTCGAGGCCGATGGTCATGCCGTCGTGCCCGGCTTCGGGCTGCGGCCGGTAGGTGCCGAACAGCCGGTCCCAGAGCGACAGGTTGAAGCCGAAGTTGCTGTTGGTCTCGTGGTCCTCGATGGAATGGTGCACGCGGTGCATGTCGGG
>OBIZ01000088.1_pt1 | contig 16328 bp, 10 predicted proteins | sample 1519801 | NCBI WGS metagenome assembly OBIZ01 (sample SAMN01911456, study PRJEB22533) | soil metagenome | biome: Soil | place: Malaysia | collected 2012-04-30 | depth DG_metagenome m | reverse complement strand
ACGTGTACAGCTTCGGTGGCCAGGCGGGCGCCAACACGGCGCTGCAGCCGCAGCCGGCCGGTGAGTGGGAGCACGTCCAGCACAGCGGTCCCGACGGCAGCTTCGCCTTCCACGGTGGCACGCACAGCGCACCGGACGGCACCGAGATCGATCGTATCGAATGCTCGGATCCGGGCTTCTGCAATCCTGCGCGTCACGCGCCGGCGCACCAGCTCGACTTCTGGGGTGTGGGCATGTTCCACGCGGCCAAGAATCTGACCGGCGCCCTGGCCCAGTATGTGACCGTGGGTGAGTCGCTGCACGCGTTCGAAGTCAACATCGACGACGCCGGCGAACCGGGCAAGGAAACCGACGCCAACTGTCCGGAAGACGGCTTCGGTCTGCACGGCAGCCAGGAGTTCGTGCATTGTGATTGCGGTGACTTCTATCGCATCACCATTCACGAGACCACGGATGAAGGCAGCCCGGTGATCTACACCGTGCACGGTTATTTCAAGGGCAACTTCCAGATTCATCCGCTGACCGGTTACGACGGCGGCGAACAGCACTAGTCCGCTTCTTTCTTCGAGCGGTGCGAGAGGGGCGTCCGGTTCTCCGGACGCCCCTTCTTGTTTTCCCGCATGTGACGCACACGTGTACCAGCCGGGTTGACCTCATGGAACACGACGCATAGAATCGCCGAACACCCCCCCAAAGGACGGAGCGATGAAGCGTCACCTGCCTCTGTACACAATTGTGTTCGTGAGCGGCGCCGTGGTGCTTGCCATTGAGATACTGGGCACGCGCGTACTGGGCCCGTTCTATGGAGTCAATCTGTTCCTGTGGTCCGCGCTCATTACCGTGACGCTGGCCGCTCTGAGCCTCGGATATGTCGTGGGCGGCCGCTGGGCCGATCGCAACCCACGTTTCTCGGTGCTGGGTTCCACCCTGGCCATCGCCGGGCTGTGGCTGCTGGCCACCATCTGGCTCAAGCGTCCCGTGCTGCTGGCGATGATGCCGCTGGGTCTGCGGGGCGCCGTGCTTGCCTCGGCGTTCATCCTCTTCTTCGTGCCGTTGACGCTGCTCGGCATGACGAGTCCGTATGCGATTCGACTGCGTGCGCAGTCGCTGGGAGAAGTGGGGCGGACGTCGGGAGACATCTACGCCATTTCCACCATTGCCAGCGTGGTGGCCGCGCTGGCCACCGGCTTCTATCTCATTCCGCATCTGGGTGTGAACCGGCTGATCGCCGTGAGCGGCGCGGCGTTGATTGGCGCCGGGCTGCTGGCGTTTCGCTCGGGTGGGGGGCGCGCCACCGCCGCCGGTGCGGCCATGACGCTGCTGCCGTTTCTGCTGGGAGCGGTGGCGTCGGCGTCGCCGGTTGCGCGCGTGGGTGAACCGTCGGGGCTTGCATATCACGTGCAGAGCCCCTACGCGGATCTGCGCGTGGTGGACTGGGAGGATACGCGCTTGCTGCTGGTCGACGGCGGGACTCACACCATCGTGGACCGCGACACGTTCAATTCCACGTTTCCGTACGCCATGGTGATGGATATTCCCAAGTTCATGTTCGAAAAACCGGGCAACGCGGTGCTGGTGGGGCTGGGTGGCGGATCGGTGGCGCGCAACTACTACCGCGCGGGCTGGCACGTGGATACGGTGGAGATCGACCCGGCGATGCCGCGCATCGCCGAGGAGTATTTCTCGTGCGATGCCGAAAGCTCGGGCGTGCACATCATGGACGGTCGTCAGTACTTCCTGACCACCGACAAGACGTACGACCTGGTGCTCATGGATGCCTTCGGGTCCAGCTCCATTCCGTTTCATCTGGTCACGCGCGAAGCTTTCGGACTCATCAAGGCGCACATGAAGCCGGATGCGATTCTCGCCATGAACATCGAAGCGCGCACATGGCACGACATCCTGGTGCACTCCCTGGCCGCGACGTTGAAGCAGCATTTCGCGCACGTGCTGGCGCTGCCGATTGCGGAACCGAAGAATACGATGGGCAACCTGATCCTGCTGGCGTCGGATCGCGCGCTCGATCTCGACGAAGAGCGCCTGGGCGATCTCTACGGCCTGCTGCCGTTTCCGTACCGGCACGAAGTGGGCGTGCAGCAGCACCACGCCTGGGCCAACCGCTTCGAGCCCGAGATCGCGGGCATGCCCGTTCTCACCGACGACCGTAATCCCGTCGACGTGTGGGCCGACGCCATCAACTGGGAAGCCCGCGAGCTGATGCACAAGAACGACCCCTGGAAGCATCTCGAGTACTGATCGAACCCGTTTGCTCCCCGCAAGAAAAACACCCGCCGTGCCGCTGGGCACGACGGGTGTTCTCGTTTGCAGCTTTCTGCGAACGACTACTGGCCGACCATGGTCGCGCCGCCGAGATAGCTCAGCACGGCCCCGATCGGGTTTGCAATCGCGATGGCGCTGCGGATGCACTGGGAGCTACCCGCAAAGCACAGGCCCACCGCGCGCGGATTCGTGGTTGCGTCTTCCAGCAGCAGTGACCCGGAGTCGCCGCCATTCTGGAAACCACAACGCGAATTCGCGATGACGATCTGATTGGTGTACGACTGCGTGAACGACGTTCCACCCGCGCACTCGTTCTCATAGGTAATCGAGAACGCGCCGTTGATGGCGGACACGCTGCTGCGCGTCAGACCGGTCGTGCGACCCATCTTCTTCACAGCCAGCCCCACGCTCGCGTTCAGTGTGGACGAGCTGATGGTCCCGACGTTCAGGATCGCTCCCGACTCGTCGACCATGCCCGATACCACCTGCGCGATACCAACGTCCACGGCGTTGCCGCCCATCGGCAATGACCCGCCGTTGTTCACCAGTGTGCCGACGCTCTGTGCGTTGGCGACGTTGCAGTTCACGTCGATGAGGCCCGGCTGGATGGCCGGATCACCGGCGGTCGCTACACGTCCGTTGCCACCACTGACGATGTCGGAATACAGCACGTGGTAGTTGGTGAGGATGTACTTGGTACCACCCTTCTGCACCAGCGAACCCAGCGTGCCGCCGCAGCAGTAGCCGTTGGCCAGGTCGTACGCCCAGCCGCCGGACGTTCCCATCTTCACGGGAGGCGTCTGTTTGGCTGTGCCGCTATCGCCGCCGCCACCACCGCCGCCGTGTCCTTTGAACGGCTTGATGGCACCAGTGACCTGTTCAACCACAACGACACCCTCATACTCCTTCTTGAGCTGGCCGGGTGCCATCTGCTGCTTGGTGTAAATCGTGATCACCGGCATGCCCTTGTCGTCTGCCGAAACAGCCGTTCCCGCGACTCCGTCGATCGCCAGAATCTCGGGAATATGCCGGTCATGGATAGCGATTGCCTTGTCGAAATCGGCGCGGTGTGCGCTGACAGCGGTGAGAAGATCACTCTGCGTCGTGGGGGAAGCCACGTTGCTGGTATCGTTCTCGCACGCCCAGAGCATCGCGGTGAGCGACAGGGCAATCAGTAGGAGACCCGTACTACGCCAACGCAGTTTCAAGGTGAAACCTCCGTCGCGTTACTGGTGGAATTATAAGCGGAGACTCTCCCCGCCTCCGGGCTGAGGGAGGCTACTCCTTCGCAAATCTGAAAGTCAATCGGCGGACGTGAAAAGCCGCGGTCGAACCGGTCCTTGCTCCGGCTCGCCGCGGCTCACGGGGTGGTGGGTTCCCCAATCTTTCCAATGCAAAATATTGAACAGTATCTACTTCTGCGCCGTGGCCGGGTTATCAAAGCGATAACTGACCAGCGATACCGGTTCCACGTCGGCGGCCGGTTTGGAATCGTCCCCGTCGCCCATGAAGGCATCGCGCGCCGACTTGGCGCTCTTCACCACCACCACCTGGTCGCCCGCAATGTGAAAGTCGTCCTGCTTGAAATCGCCCGGCACGTCAAACGTGAGGGTGCGCACATAGCGTCCCTTTGCATCGAACACGTCGAAGGTCGCCATGATGCCGGCGGAGCCATCCAACGCGCCATGACTCGAGAGCACCCACAGCGTTCCGTCGGCGCGCGCGATCATGCGCATGATGTCGCGGTCGGTGGAGCTCGAGTTGATCTGGGGCTTCACGTTCTGGCCGTTGGCGCGGATCCGGATGTGCGGCTTTGCGGCTTCCATCTCCAGCATGCTGCGCGAGCGGTGCGAATAGTCGCGGTCGATTACGCGTTCGAGTTTGCCTTCCGGTGAGAACACCTTGATCTCATATGCGTCGAAATTCTCGCTGGTGTATACGCGCCCGTCGGGTCCGCCCGCCCATGCCAGGCTGCGCATCTCCTTTTCGTCGAAGTTCATCATGCTGGCGGGATCCTGCTGCACGGTGTTCTGGTAGAGTGTGGCGCGCGGCTTGCCGCTGGCATCGAACACCACCAGCGATTTCTGGTTGGAGAAGGCGCCCGGCTTCTGCGCAAACTCGCGAAGGCTGAGCACCAGCCCGTCGCCGGCACGGCCCCCGTCCATATAGGCAATCATTCCGCCGTCCGCGCCCTTCGGCCCCTGAAAGTCCACCGGCTTGCCGTCGGGCGTGAACACCACCAGCTTGCCCGGCATCTGCTGCAGAACGGCCACGTTGCCGTTGGGCATGAGGAACATGACGTTGGCGCGGCGGAATTCCCCCGGACCTTCGCCCTCGCGGCCGATGGTGCGCAGCAAGTGGCCGTCGGGGGCGAACACATTCACCTGCGAGAGCTGCTGGTCGAGCGCGTAGACGTTGCCCTTGTCGTCGACGTCCACATCACTGATCACACCGAACAGCGTGTCTTCATCGTCGTCGCCACCCGCGCTCCATACCTTGTGCGGCGTCACCCGGAACGAACCATCGGTGGGGATGCCCGGGTTCAAAACGTGGACGACGCCGTCTTTGGTTTCTTCCCGGCCCATCCACGAGCCCGCGAACGCGAGCGGGGCGGTGATCGCAAGCGTGAGGGCGCTGGCCGAGGCGAGTGACAACAGACGTGTGTTCGTCATAACGGGTCCTTTCAGGAGTGAGGGGTGACCAGCTTGATACGTTCCGGCCCGCCCCCGGGTTCCGTGCCGCCCTCGCCCCGGAGGTGGGGAAGTGCTACAGTAACAGTCGGATGAAGCCTGAACCGGTCCGTATTCAGCTCAAACAATGCCTGCTGCGCGAGTGGCGCCGGGGGGACGAACCCTCGCTCGTGCGCCATGCCAACAATCGCAACGTGTGGATCAACCTGCGCGATATGTTTCCTTTTCCCTATACGCCGGCCGATGCCCGCAGCTGGATCCGGCTGGCCACCACGCACGGACTCAACTATGTGTTCGCCATCGACGTGGATGGTTTTGCGGTGGGCGCCGTGGGGTTGAAGCCGGGGGACGACGTGCGTCGCTACAATGCGGAAATCGGCTACTGGCTGGGAGAAGAATACTGGAACCGCGGAATTATCACTGAAGCCGTCCTGGCGGTCACCGACTATGCCTTCAAAACGCTGGGCATGGTGCGCGTACACGCCGAGGTGTTCCACTGGAACGAGGCCTCGATGCGTGTGTTGGAGAAGGCGGGGTACACACGCGAAGGCGTGCTTCGCAAGGCCGCGTACAAGGACCGCCAGTGGGTGGACGAAGTGGTCTTTGCCGTCGTCCGCGAACCGGTCAACGCCAGGCAATCCGGGTGAACGGACCGATTGCCCCGTAAGGGGTTGGGGCAAATAGAATCCAGTCTTTCCACTATTCGATTGAACCCCACCGCCGGCATCCATGATAATGGGGCCGCTTCGCGTTCCTGCACGCCAGGCGCGACACGCACCAATCGAGGAGGCCGCCAATGACCGTCGAAACTCCGACCGTGGAACGTCACACCCCTGCTCATTCGCGCCCGCGCAAGCCGGTTCAGCACTTCAAGCGCCCCGTCGAACGCCCGTTTACGCGTGACCAGCGTCCTTATACGACGGTCCTCTTCGGCGGGCTCACGTGGAGCCACGAGCGCCTCATCAAGGGGGCGTGGGAAGGGCTCGGTTACAAGTGCGACGTCGTCCCCACGCCGGACGTGAAGGCGTTCCAGCTCGGCAAGGAGTACGGCAACAACGGGCAGTGCAATCCCACCTACTTCACGGTGGGGAATCTGGTGCAGTATCTCCACGGTCTCGAGAAGCAGGGGCTCTCGCGCCAGGAAATCTCCGACAACTACGTGTTCATCACCGCGGGCGCGTGCGGCCCGTGCCGCTTCGGCATGTACGAGGCCGAGTACCGGCTCGCGCTGCGCAACTCCGGCTTCGAGGATTTTCGCGTCATTCTCTTCCAGCAGTCCAAGGGGCTGTCCCAGGAAGACGTGAACGCCGGCCTCGAAATGAACCTCGACTTCTTCCTGGCCATGCTCAACTCCATGAACATGGGTGACATGCTGAACGAGATCGGCTATCTCGTCCGTCCCTACGAAACCGGGGCCGGCCGCATCAATGCGGTTCTCGACGGTGCGCGCGAATCGCTGGCCGGGGCGCTCAAACACCAGCCGCGCACGTCGATGGGTGACCGCGTGGAAAAGATTCTGCGCGGCGCCAGGCTGTACAACCAGACCGACTACACATTGAAGTTCGCGCGCCAGCTCACGACGTCGTATTACACGAACGCGCTGGAGAAGATCCGCGACCAGATTGCGGACATCGAGGTGGATCGCTTCCGCGTGAAGCCGGTGGTCAAGATCACGGGCGAGTTCTGGGCCCAGACCACCGACGGCGACGGCAATTACAACATGTTCCCATTTCTGGAGCGCGAAGGCGCCGAAGTGATCGTGGAGCCCATCGGCACCTGGATCATGTACATGATCCACCAGTTCAAACAGAAGCTGCGCGACCGCAAGGGCATCGAGGACGGCGGCATCATGCCGTCGTGGACACGCGAGCCGTGGCGCCGCGTCCGCGTGGAAGCGCGTTATCGCCGGCGTATCGCGCGCATGAACATCGCCGAGAAGATTTTCTTCCGCGAGTACTCCAAACTCCAGCACGCGCTGGGCGCTGGTGTGCTGCACGAGCTGGTGTGCCAGTACGAGCTCCAGCGCATGGGGCATCCCTACTACAACTCGCGCGCCGCCGGCGGCGAAGGCCACCTGGAAGTCGCCAAGAACATCTACTACTCATCCAAAGGCATCGCACACATGGTGGTGTCCCTGAAGCCCTTCGGGTGCATGCCCAGCACGCAATCCGACGGCGCGCAGGCCGCGGTCACCGAGCACTACAAGGACATGATCTACCTTCCCATCGAGACTTCCGGCGAGGGCGAGATCAACGCGCACTCGCGCGTGCAGATGGCGCTGGGCAACGCGCGCATCAAGGCCAAACAGGAGTTCGCCGACGCGCTGGCGCGGACCGGCCGCACACTTGACGAGCTCAAGGCCTACGCCGACGCGCACTCCGAAATGAAGAAGGCGCTCTACGTGGTTCCCAAGCGGGACGACGTGGTGGGCAAAGCCGCCAACTTCGTTCTGCACGTGGCCGAGCGCATGGAGAAGGAAGGCATTCCGCGGGCGACGACGTCAAAAGTGGCGTAGAATCCACCTTCGTTCGCGCGCGTGACGGCGCGGGCTGCGTAGGCTACACTGCGCCGTCATGAAGCGGCGCGTTCTCATTGTTGCCATCGTCGGGCTGTTCCTCGCGGTCCTCGGCTACGCGCTCTTCTGGCCGTGCTGGATCGATCCCATCGCCTGGACGCCCGATCCCGATCCCGGTCTCACCGGTGCCTACGCTCCCAACGATGTGCTCACCCACGTGGAACGCCTGTCCGAGGGCATCAACGGCCCCGAAGACGTCGAACTGGGACCCGACGGCTGGATGTACGCCACCCTGCGCGACGGCCGCATCATTCGTTTCAATCCTCAACATCCCGATTCATTCCAGGAATTCGCGCACACCCATGGGTTCCCGCTCGGTCTCGAGTTCGACGCCGCCGGGCAACTGATCGTTGCCGACGGTGATCGCGGTCTGCTCTCGATTTCTCCGCAGGGCGACGTCTCGGTTCTGCTCGACGGGATCGACGGGAAGCGGTTTCGGTTCGCCGACGATCTTGCGATTACCTACGACGGCACCATCTGGTTTTCCGACGCGTATGCGCAGGGGCCCGCCGACCTGCAGTTGCAGGCCTGGGAGGGAAGACCGACGGGGCGGCTGATTTCATTCAACCCCGTAAACGGACAGGCGAGCGTGCGACTCGACAGTCTCAATTATGCCAACGGTATATCGCTGGGCCCGAATGAGGAGTACGTACTGGTTACAGAGATGCTGGCGGCGCGGGTGATGCGGTACTGGATCGCCGGGCCGCGCGCGGGCTCGCACGATGTCTTCATTGGAGCCCTTCCGGGATATCCCGACAATCTGGCGTACGACGGCAACGGAATCTTCTGGATGGCGTTCGTGTCGCCGCGGACGCACGCGTTCGAGCGCTGGAGCCGGTATCCGCTGGTGAGGCAGTTCGTCGCCAAGGCACCGCTCTTCCAGGCACCCCACCCGGTGCCCTGCCTGCGCAACCACCGCTACATGGCGTGGGTTGTGGGCATCGATACCACCGGCGTCGTGCAGTACAACCTGCAGAGTCCGGTTGGTGACTATGGCGCGATCACGAGCGCTAACGCGTTTGGCGACTATCTGTATCTGGGAAGCATCCGGATGACGAATGTGGGGCGCATCGAACTGTCACGCGCCAGAGCACGGCCCCTGTACTGACCGGCGCCTACCCGCGCGCGCGACGTCCTTCGATCCAGCTGTAGAGTACCGGCAGGACAACGAGGGTGAGCAACGTCGATGAGATCAGCCCGCCGATCACGACGGTGGCCAGCGGTCGCTGCACTTCCGCGCCGGTTCCATGCGCGATCGCCATGGGCACGAAGCCGAGACTTGCCACCATCGCCGTCATGAGCACGGGGCGCAGGCGTGTGAGCGCGCCGTTGTAGGCGGCGTCGCGCGGCGACGCCCCGTCCTCGCGCAGATGGTTGAAGTGACTCACCATCACCACTCCGTTCAACACGGCCACGCCACTCAGTGCAATGAAACCCACACCCGCCGAAATGCTGAAGGGCAGACCGCGCGCGAAGAGTGCAAACACGCCGCCCGTCACCGCGAGGGGTACGCCGGTGAAGACCAGCAGTGCCTGCCGGAGGCTGCGGAACGCGCTGTAGAGCAGCATCAGGATGAGTCCGAGCGCCACCGGCACCACGATGGCCAGGCGGTTGCGCGCGGCGACGTAGGTTTCGAACTGTCCGCCGTAGCCGATGGAATATCCCGGCGGAAGCTTGACGTCCCGGCGGATGCGTTGCTGCACGTCGTTCACAAAGCCCGCGAGGTCGCGCCCGCGCACGTAGGTTTCCACCACGACATAACGGCTTCCCATGCGGCGCAGCAGCGTCGGCGGCATCTGCACAAAGGAGAGGTCGGCCACGTCGGCGAGTCGCAACCCCGTGGCCGCCGCGGGAACGGGAAGGTTGCGCAACACGCCGAGGTCGGCGCGCTCCGTGTCGGAAAGACGCAGGACGATGTCGAAGTGCCGGTCGCCTTCGATCCACTGTCCCAGGTCACGGCCGGCCAGCGCCACCGAAACCACGTCGTTCAGGTCCTGCACGGAGAGCCCGTAGCGCGCCAGCGCATCCCGCCTGGGCGTGATTTCGAGCACGGGCGCGGTCGAGCCCACGTCGTAACGTACGCCCTCGGAGCCGGGCGTGGCGTGCAGTATCCGCTGCACCTGTCCCGCCAACTGTATCACATCGTAGTTCTCGCCATAAACCATGACGCCGAGGTCGCCGCTGATGCCCGCCAGCAGATCGTCGAAGCGATCCTCGATGGGTTGCGTAAATCCATAGGTGCATCCAGCCACGCGGTCACCGAGCGAGTCGGCCATCGCGTCCGAGAGCGCCGACTGGTCATGCGCCGTCGTCCACTGCTTGCGCGGCTTCAGCATGACCAGGACATCGGTGTCGTTGGCCGGCATGGGATCGGTGGCGATGTCGCCCGAGCCCGCATGCGTGAAGATGGTGGTGACTTCGGGAAAACGAAGCAGGATGGGGATGACCTGCTTGTCGATCGCAAGGCTCTGGCTGATCGACGCGCTGGGGAGTTTGGTCACACGCACGTCGATGGAGCCTTCATCCAGCCGCGGCAGAAACACGGCGCCGAGGCGCGGAAACAGCAGCGCCGCCGCAATCAGGGGCACCAGCGCAATCAGCACCGTCGCACGGCGCCGGCGCATGGTCCAGCGCAGCGTGGGTTCGTAGACATGCGTTACCGCCCGCACAAAGCGGCTCTCGTGCACGCCGTCGCGCTCCCGGATTACAAACGACACCAGCACGGGAACCAGCGTGAGCGCGATCAGCAGCGAACCCACCAGCGCCATGATCACCGTGAGCGCCATGGGACGGAACATGCGCCCCTCGACGCCCTGCAGCGCGAGAATGGGGAGATACACCATGATGATGATCGCCACCGCGAAGGTAACGGGGCGGCCCATCTCTGTGCACGCCGCGTGAATGAGCGAGTGCCGTTCCCCGGAAGTGAGGCGGCGTCCCAGCGTTTCACGCTCGTGCCCGAGCCGGCGCACCACGTTTTCGGTAACCACCACGGCGCCGTCCACGATCAATCCAAAGTCAATGGCGCCAAGGCTCATCAGGTTGCCGCTGATGCCACCCCACACCATGCCAATCACGGCGAACATCATGGACAGCGGGATGGCCAGCGCCACGATGCTGGCGGCGCCGGGATTCCCGAGCGTCAGAAGCAGCACGGCGAACACCAGCAGACCGCCGTGCAACAGATTGGTGGCGACGGTGTGGATGGTTTCTTCGACCAGCGTCGTGCGTGTGTACACCGGCGTGATCTCGAGGCCGGCGGGAAGTGAACCGCGCACTTCCTCGATGCGCGCTTCCACGCGCTTGGCCACCGCACGGCTGTTTTCCCCCATCAGCATGAGCACGGAGCCCAGCACGGTTTCCTGGTCGTTGTGCATGGCGAAGCCGCCGCGCAACGCATGCCCGATGCCGACGTCGGCGACATCGCCGACCGTAATGGCGACATTGCCGCGGGTCGCGATGACCGCCGCGGCCAGGTCCGCGGTCGAGGTGGCGCGCCCCACGGTGCGTACGGCCACCTGCTCGCCGTTGCGTTCGATGTATCCGCCCCCGGTGTTGGCGTTCGACGCCTCGACCGCGTTCGCCAGGTCATCGAGGGTCAGGTGGTAGGCGCGCAGCCGGTCGAGATTGGGCGTGACCTGGATCTGTCGCTCGTATCCGCCGATGGTTGCCACTTCGGTGACACCGGGGACGCTTCGCAGCAACGGCTTGACGATCCACTCCTGGGCGACGCGCGCGTCGTCGAGCGTGAGACCGGAGCCGGGTTTCGGTTCGACGGTGTAGAAATAAACTTCGCCGAGTCCCGACGTGATCGGCCCGAGTTCGGGCTGGGCGATTCCCGGGGGAAGCGCGTCGCGTGCCGCCTGCAGGCGCTCCGACACCAGCTGCCGCGCCCAGTACACATCGGTGCCGTCCTTGAATTGCAGCGTGATCTGCGAAACGCCGTAGCGCGAGAGCGAGCGTGTGAACTCGAGTCGCGGCAGTCCACTCATGGCCACTTCGAGTGGATATGTGACCAGGCGTTCGACTTCCTCGGGCGCGAACGAGGTGACGGTGGTGTTGATGATCACCTGCACCGGCGAGATGTCGGGCACCGCGTCGATGGGAAGCCGCAACGCCGACCATATCCCCGCGGCGATGAGCAGCAGCCCGAGCAGGCAGACCAGCGCGCGCTGGTGCAGAGCGAATGCGATCAGGCGCTGAACCAGGGTTCAGTCCTCCTCGAGTTCGCTCTTCAGCAACTCACTCTTGAGAATGAAGCTGCCCGAGGTAACGACTCGTGCACCGGCCGCGAGTCCGTCGAGCACTTCGTGCTGAGTGCCGATCTCGCGTCCCAGGCGGACGATGGTGGCGTGATACGTTCCCGGCTTTTCCTCGACGAACACCACCGGCCGCTCACCGATGGTCTGCAACGCCCCGTCGGGAACGAACAGCCCTTTCGTCACGGCTGCGGTGCGCAGCGCGGCGTTGGCAAACATGCCCGCCTTGAGGATGTCGCGTGGATTCTCCACCACGATGCGCACCTCGACGGTGCGCGTCTGCTCGTTCACCGCGTCGCTCACACGCACGACCTTGCCCGCAAACGATTCATCCGGGTATGACAGCACCGTGATGCTTGCCGGCTGCCCCACGCGCACGGCGCCGATGTCGCTTTCGTTGACCGCCGCGATGCACCACAACGTGGTGGTTTCGGCGATCGTGTACAGGCTCTGGGTCCTGTCGAGCAGGTCACCCACAGTGCCGTTGCGTTCCACCACGCGCCCCGCCATGGGCGCCTTCAGCTCCAGCGGATGGAGAAGTTCCGGCGCATCGATCAGGGCCGTGACATCGCCCTTTTTCACCATCTGACCGATGTCGTAGTTCATCTGCACGATGCGTCCGTCGAGCGTGGACGTCACGCGCCCGGTGTGGTTCATATCGAAGCTGATGCGACCCGGCGCGACCAGCGGAATGGCTACGCTCTGCTCGGTGACATCCTGGACTTCGATTCCCGCGTGCTTGAGCGCTTCCGCTCCGAGTTCGACCATGTTCTTTTCGCCCGCCGCCGGTGCCGCTGCGGGCGCCTCTTCGCTTTGCTGCCGGTGGCAGCCAAGCGCCACGGTCAGCACCAGCGTGAGCAGTAGTGCGCGATGCGCGATCTGTTTCACTTCGTCGCCTCCGGCACGAGGGTTTCAAGGGGAACACCGGCCGCCGTCTCGAGTGCGGCACGGGCGTCGATCAGATTTTGCAGGGATTCAATATAATTGGTCTGCATTTCGTAGAACGTACGCTGCATCTCCACGTAGGCGAGAAGGGTCATGCGTCCTTCCGCATAGCCCCGGGCCGATTCGTCCATCGCGGTAACCAGCCGCGCCCGCAGGTCCGGGGTGATCAGCGACAGCGCCTCGCGGGCGGCCGCGGTCGATTCGTAGGCGGCGCCGGCATCGCGCAGAATTTCCTGTTTCAACTTGTCGTGCTCGGCCAGCGCGCGATCCTTTTCCGCGGTGGCAGCCGCGATCTCGCCGCTGCGGTGGTCCCACAGGGGCAGCGGAAACGCGATACTGAAGTCGTAGGTCTGCTCGTCCTTCAGGTATTCGATGCTGGGGCCGATGATGAAGTCGGGGAGTCTCTCCTTGCGCTCCGATTCGACGGCCAGGCCGGCGCGTTCAGCGGCCATCTGCTGCACGCGCAGGGCGGGGTTGGCGGCGACGATTCTCGCCATCAGCGTGTCCGCGGGCGGAAGGTCGAAATTGACCGACGCACTGTCGGCCAGTTCCAGCCCGGCGAGCGGGTCGCGACCCAGCAGCGTGTTGAGCGCGGCGCGCGCGGTGGCCGCCTGTGCCTGTCCGTCGCGCAGCGTCTTCTGCGCATTCACCACATCGACTTCGGCGCGCGTGGCCTCGATCTGCGAGCCCACGCCGGCACTGACTTTCTTGCGTGCGGCCTCCAGAAACTCACGCGACACCGCGACGCGGCGCTCGTACAGTTTCACCGCGCGGGTCGAGATGGAAAACGTGTCGTAGAGGTGCCGGACTTCCGTTGCCAGCTGGTTCTGAAAACCGGCCAGCGCAAGTTCCTGAATAGCCACGTTCTTGTCGGCCACCGCACGGCGCAGGTCGCGCTTGCCGGGAAACAGGATCTCCTGTTTGAGTTCAACGACGCCGTGGAATTCGTTGCCGCCGGGATTGATCACGCGCATGCCCGGCGCCAGACCCAGTTCGGGATTGTTCCATTTGGCGGCGGCAACCGCGTCCCCCCGCGCCGACGCGATCGCGGCGTTGAGCGCGCGGATTTCGGGACTGTGAGTGCGCGAGCAACAGCGACGAGTGCGGCGGCCGCAACCACAGCCGCATACAACGGAAGTCGTGAGAAACGTCGCGCGTGCAACGTGCGCATGGTGGTTCCGGACGGGCACATGCTCACGCCGCTCGCACGCTTCGGAACCAGTCTGCCAGCGTAAAGAGCGTCCACAGGCGGGCGGAGTGGTCTTCACCCCGCATGTGCTTCTCGAGCAGCGCTGAAGTTTCATCTGCGTTGATCCACGGCAGCGCCTTGCCGGCGGAAGCGCCCAGCCTGTCCATACAGGCGTCCCGCAGCGGGCCGCGAAGCCAGTCAGCCATGGGGACACTGAGACCGTGCTTGGGGCGGTCGCTGAGCACGGGGCCCAGCATTTCTCCGAACGCTTCGCGAAGAATCCACTTGTTCCTTTCGCTCCGGTATTTGACGTCGTGCGGCATGCGCTGCGCACAGTCGATGACCCGCATGTCCAGGAAGGGCACGCGGGCCTCGACGCCGAACGCCATGGTGGCGCGATCGACCTTCGCGAGGAGGTTGTCGGGAAGCCAGCCGCTGATGTCGACAAGCGACGCGCGATTGAGGGGGTGCAGGGACGCGGTGCCCGCGGTGTATTGCTTTTCGAACGCCCCCGCCGATACCCGGCCGCGACCGGGTTGCACCGCGAGATCAGTGAGATAACGCTCGACTTCCCGGGCGGGCATGATGTGCGGCTGTCCGCTCCCGGGGGAGCGCGCGGACGCATGCTGACCGGTCAGTCGCAATCCATCGGCCACCATGCGCGCGGTCTGCCGGCCGGATTCCCGCGCCTGGGCGAACGGTCGCGCCCAGCGTCCGTAATAGTGATAGCCCGCAAACAACTCGTCCGCACCCTCGCCCGTCTGAACCACTTTGATCGATTCAGCGGCGAGGCGGCTCAGTGCGAGCGTGGGAAGAAAGGCGGGATCCGCGATCGGCTCCGTTGCCTTCTGCGCCAGCCCTGCAACCAGCTCGGCGACCATCGGCGGACTGAGGTGGCAGGTTTCCAGATGAGCGCCGAAACGGTTCGCGGCATGAACGGCGGCGGCGGTTTCGTCGTCCCGAGCGGTTTCGAATCCGATGGAATAGGCGCGGACCGGGCGATCGATCAGGCGGGATGCGACCCCCAGGACAATCGACGAGTCGATCCCCCCGGAGAGATAAACACCCACGTCGACGTCGCCGATCATATGCGTGGCGACGACGTCGCTGATGGTCTCCTTGAGCTCCTGGCACCACTGTTCCGCCGTCCGGTCGTGGTGGGGCGCAAACGCAGGGGACCAGTACCGCTTCAGCTCGACCGGGCCTTTGCGCGGTACCTGCATGTAATGGCCCGGCGGGAGCTTGCTCACCTGGGCCAGCACCGTGAGCGGTGCCGGCACGTATCTCAACTGCAGAAAGAGCCGGACACCATCGGGATCGGGCTGAACCGGGATGCGTCCCGATGCCAGCAGGGACGCGATCTCGGACGCAAAGAAGAGACTCCCGTTCTGTTCCGAGTAGTAGAGGGGTTTGATGCCGATGCGGTCGCGGGCAATGAAGGCGAGGTCGCGGCGCTGATCATAGAGTGCGAAGGCGAACATGCCGTCGATACGGCTTAACAGTCCCTCGATAGACCACTCCTCGTATCCGTGTACGAGCACTTCGGTGTCGCACCGGCTCTTGAAGACATGGCCGCGCTCGATCAGTTCGCTGCGCAGCTTCTCAAAACAGTAGATGGTGCCGTTCATGACGGCGTGGACCGTGCCGTCTTCATTGTGGACCGGTTGCTTTCCACCTTCGATATCGATGATCGACAATCGGCGGACACCCAGTGCGAGACGCGAGTCGGCAAACCGCCCCTCGGCGTCGGGGCCACGGTGCGCAATCCGCTTGAGCATTCGGGTGGTGCAGTCACCCGATGCGCCGTCCGGCTCATTTATAATACCAACGATGCCGCACATTACTGCGTGAAGACCGGAAAGTGTGTGTGTTGAAAAAAGCAATATGTCATGTTTACGCTGCTCATCCAGCGACCGCGGCCATGTTGCTTACACGGAAGGTGCAAGAATAGCTCCGGGGATACGCAAAAAGACACAAATAACATAACAACCGAAGATGAAAACAACGTGAGAGAAGGGGACCGGACGGCGTGCGTTCACGGCGTGCCGTACTGAACCCGGTTGAAGGCCGGATATCGCTGGGCTAGGATGAATTTCATGAGAGTCCTTGTCGTCGATGACTATGAGCCGTTGCGACGCTCGCTGGTGCGGGGCCTTCGCGAGAACGGCTACGCCGTGGATGAAGCGGGCGACGGAGAGCAAGGGCTGGCGCTGGCTGAGTCCTCTGTGTATGACGTCATCGTGCTCGACCTCATGCTGCCCGGCCGGGACGGTTTTGCAGTGTTGCGGGAGCTGCGCAACCAGGGCGTAACCACCCGCGTGCTGGTGCTGACGGCACGGGAGACGATTGGCGACCGTGTGCGCGGTCTCGATCTCGGTGCGGACGACTAT
>OBIZ01000087.1_pt1 | contig 16351 bp, 12 predicted proteins | sample 1519801 | NCBI WGS metagenome assembly OBIZ01 (sample SAMN01911456, study PRJEB22533) | soil metagenome | biome: Soil | place: Malaysia | collected 2012-04-30 | depth DG_metagenome m | reverse complement strand
CCCAATGCTGCCGCGATTGGTATCCGCGCTGGAGTCGAGTTCCAAACTGGCTGTTCTGTGAACTCGCCATCGCCGCCTGCGACCTGGCGGAGGTCCTGGGCAGTGCCGTCGCGCTCAACCTCCTCTTCGGTATTCCTTTGCTCTGGGCGGTAATCATAACGGGGTGCGATGTCCTTCTGCTGCTCGGCTTGCAGCGGTTCGGTATGCGGACCATCGAGGCAGTAATCCTGCTGCTGATAGCCACCATGGGGGTCTGCTATTTCATCGAGATCTTCGTGCTGCCCCAGACGCGTCCGAGCTTCATGGAGATGGGTGGCGCCCTTTTCCGGCCGGGGTTCGGCCAAAGCGGCATGGTCGTATTGGCCATCGGCATTATCGGCGCCACGGTGATGCCCCATAATCTGTATCTCCATTCGGCCCTGGTGCAAAGCCGCAAACTCCAGAAGGACGACCGCTCCATCCGCAGCGGAATAATGTTCAATACCATTGACGCATCCGTGGCGCTGACCATCGCTTTCTTCCTGAACGCCGCAATCCTGGTGCTTGCCGCCCTGGTCTTTTACGGCAAGACCAGCGTGATTGTCCCGGGCGAGGGCCTGATCAGGTTCACCGCTGAAACGGACTGGATCCGCGTCGCTTATCTCACCCTGGCCCCGCTGCTCGGAACCGCTCTCGCCAGTACGCTGTTCGCAGTGGCACTGCTGGCCAGTGGACAGAGCAGTACTATTACCGGCACGCTGGCTGGACAGGTAGTGATGGAAGGCTTCATGCACTGGCGAATCCGGCCCTGGCTCCGGCGGCTCATCACCCGCTCGGTGGCGATCATCCCCGCAATTTTGATCATCGGAGTTCGCGGCAGCGGCAGCGTCACGGACCTGCTTGTCCTCAGCCAGGTTGTGCTGGCTATGCAGCTTCCGTTCGCCATGTTTCCTCTGCTACACTTCACAAGTTCCCGTAAGCGCATGGGCAAGTGGCGAAACGGTTGGTTTCTCATAGTCGTCGGTTGGGCCAGCGCACTGATTATCACCGTAATGGACCTCTACGGGTTACCGGAAGCGCTCAAGAGCGCCTGGATGGTCGTTACCGGTCACTGAGAGCAGCCGGAAACAAACAGTGGCGCAGAAAACTGTTATGTACAACAAGATCCTGGTAACACTGGACACGACTCCCACCGACCGCGCGATCATTGAACACATCAAGGCGCTGGCCAAAATCATGCACAGCCGTGTCGCTCTTCTGCACGTTGCCGACGGCTGGGCAGCGCGCATGTACGGGCCCGACGCCGTAAGTCCCGAAGTTACGGAAGACAAGGCATACCTGGAAGAAGTCCGGGCCGAATTCGAGGCGGAGGGTATACCAGCCGAAGCCGCGCTTGCCTTTGGTGATCCGGCGGACGAAATCGTCAAGTGGGTCCAGCAGGAGGGCTGCGACCTTGTGGCCATGAGCACCCATGGGCACCGGTTTGTTAAAGACCTGTTTTTAGGAACAACCGCGCCAAAGGTACAGCATCGCGTCAGCGTCCCTGTGCTCCTGCTTCGCGCCAAATAATGCGCCAAGGTAACAACTCAATTGATTGTCGTGCCGACTCTGAGTCCGACATTCGTGCAACCGTGCTGAAACCGGACTCGGCCCCGCAGAAACAAGCAGCGCCGGTCCCCGCAGCGCTGTAGACTGGCGTTCCCCAGAAAATCCATATAATGTAGTAGCGAATTCCGTTTATCAGAATCACTGCTCATGCTGATTCAAGGCTATGCAACTTCGGAGGGGACCACCCGCTACCACAAGCGGCACTCCGATCGTCTGCCGGGACATTACCGTCAGTCACACGAACTCTGGCTCAGTTCCATCGGTCTTGGAACTTATCTGGGCGATCCCACGGAAGAAGTTGATAACCTTTACGCGCAAACCGTTGTTCTGGCGGCGCGTGCGGGGGTGAACGTCTTCGACACCGCGGTGAATTACCGCCACATGCATAGTGAGCGCGCCATCGGGAGAGCCATCTCGGAATTGATTTTGTCAGGCACTGCCCAGCGCGACGAAATGATGCTGGCAACCAAGGGTGGCTTTCTCAGCTACGACGGCAAAGAGCCCGATGATCCTTCGGCCTATTTCCGTGAGAAGCTGGTTCGCACCGGCCTGGTCCAGCCGGAAGAAATTGTCGCCGGCTGCCACACGCTTTCTCCGCGTTATCTCGAACAGCAGATTGACGTGAGCCGCGGCAATCTCGGCATCGGCACAATTGACCTCTACTACCTTCATAATCCCGAGACCCAACTCCGTGACGTTTCCCGCGAAGAATTCCTGCGGCGCTTGCGGAAGGCCATTGCCGTACTGGAGCAGGCCGTTGCAGACCTCAAAATTCGCATGTACGGCGCGGCAACGTGGAATGGCTTCCGCGTTCAGGCATCCTCCCAGGAGGCCATCTCGCTGGAAGAAATTCTCCGCGTGGCACGAGAGGTTGGAGGGCAAAACCATCATTTCGGGGCCATCCAACTTCCCTTTAACATCGCCATGCCGGAGGCCCTGGCCGCGAACACGCAGGCTTCGAACGGCCGCCTTGTGCCGCTTCTCCACGTCGCCCGCGAACACAACCTGATGGTGTTTTCAAGCGCCAGCCTGCTGCAGGGCCACCTTGCGCAAGGACTGCCAGCCGGCTTCCAGCAGTGGATCCCGGGTCTTGCCACAGACGCTCAGCGCGCCATCCAGTTTGTCCGGTCAACTCCGGGAATCACCTGCGCTCTGGTGGGCATGGGCAGGCGCGAGCACCTGGAGGAAAACATCGCAACGGCGCTGCAGCCGCCGCTTCCACTCACCGATTATCGGAGGATGTTTCAGAAGTGACGGCGAGGGTCATCCTGTTCCCAGGTAACGAACCTTTCGCTGGCTTGTAGGGCAACTGAAAGTATCTGGAAACGGTTGGAAGAATTCCCTAAGACCCTTCTATGGATTCAACCGTGGCGCTTGACAGTCCGCTGTCTTTTCGCTACGTTGCACTTTAGTCCGGGCTTTTGGAATTTCACTATTGCGAGGGCGAGTTGGCTGGAAAACAGATTATTTCAATCACCACGGATTTTGGCGAAGACGATCATTTTGTGGGGGCCATGAAGGGGGTGATTCTCAGCATCAACCCCGACGCCACCATCGTTGACATCAATCACCATGTAAATTCCTACGACATCTTCGACGGCGCCTACAGTTTGTCGCAGAGCTATCACCTCTTCCCTCCAGGCACCATCCATCTTGTGGTGGTAGACCCTGGAGTGGGGTCAGAGCGGCGCCCTATTATCGTCCAATCGAAAGATTACAGGTTTGTAGCACCCGACAATGGAGTGCTTTCCATGGTTTACGAGAGCGAGGAGCGCGTGGAAGTCCGCCAGGTAACCTCCGAACATTTTTTCCGAAAACCGGTCAGCAACACTTTCCATGGCCGGGACATTTTTTCGCCGGTGGCCGCCTGGCTCAGTCGTGGAATGGAAGTCGAAAAGTTCGGCAGCGTTATCACCGATTATGCAAGGTTCACTTCGGTGAGGCCCAAACGGGAAAACGGCGCCCTCATCAAAGGTGTCGCCATCAAGGTGGACAAGTTCGGAAATGTGGTTACGAACATTACGCCCGACGATGTCCCTCAGATATTTGCCCGCGACCCGCTGCCCTTCTGCATCAGGATCAACGGGCACGAAATCACCCGGGTCCGTGACTCCTTTGCGGCAGGCGGACCTTCAGAACTTTTTGCCGTGGTCGGCAGTTCGGGGTTTATTGAAATCTGCACCAATCGCGGCTCTGCTGCAAAGGCACTGAATGTCAACCGTGGAGTTGAAGTGGAAATTGCGCTGGCGGCTCCATCAGCCGAAAGCGCCTCATAATTCTCCGGGAGGCTATGCCGAAGTTCCTTTGGGCCGTACAGGCGCCACCTTGGGACGGGCGCCCTTGCTGCCAAGTTTCTCAATCTTCACTTTTGACACGCGCAGGCCGTCCATATCCACCACGGTGTAAACGCGGCCTTCGTAAGCAAAACTCTCGCCGCCCTTGGGGATTTTGCCCAGGCAATCGAGCACAAAACCCGCCAGTGTCTCATAGCCTTCACCGCGCGGGAGCACAATCTCATAATCATCAGCGAGCTCGCGCAAATTGAGGGCCGCATCCACCACCAGAACGTCCTCACCCAGCTTCTTGATTGCCGCCTCTTCGCGGTCATACTCGTCCTGGATTTCGCCCACAATCTGCTCCAGGACGTCCTCAATGGTCACCAGCCCTACAAAGGTGCCGAACTCGTCCACCACCAGCGCCAGGTGTGCGCGACGCCTGCGGGCCTCATCAAGCAGCTTGATCAGGGGCATGGTTTCCGGAACGATCATCGGCGGGCGCAGCAACGACATCATGTCCATCGGATCATCGAGGGGAATGTGATGGCTGAGGCGGTCGAACGCAACGCCCAGCAGGTCGCGGGAATAGAGGATTCCGATAATGTGGTCAGGCGTCCCCTCGTAGATGGGGACGCGCGAGTGCTGGTCACGAACGATGCTCTCCAGCAGGAAATGAAGGTCTTTGCTTAGCGGCAACGACGTGATCTGGTTCCTTGGCACCATGATCTCGCGCACCAGTGCGCGGTGAAGATCGAAGATACTGTGGATCATCTCTTCCTGTTCCTCGCCCAGCAATCCGCGTTTGCGCACTCCCGTAACGATGAGTTCCACTTCCTCCAGACTGTGCATGTCGCCATGCCCGGCCGACGCCGTAACGCCAACCACCCGTGTCACGGCACTCGCCAGCCGGTCCATTACCAGCACGGGGACGCGCACCACGCGCATGAACACAGTGAGCGGCAGGGCAAAGATCAGGGCCACCCTTTCCGCGCGTTCGTAGCCGATTGTCTTCGGCGCAAGCTCACCCAGAACCATTAGCAGGCCTGTAATCAGCACAAAAGCAAGCACCGTGGCAAGCCCGTGCGATACCGGGCCGAGAAAATGGTTGATCCTCCCCTCGAACAACTCGCGGATGTCCTCCGCCAGCATCGACTCACCCAGCCAGCCCAGCAGCAGACTTGCAGCGGTAACACCAAGTTGCAGTGCCGAGAAAAGGCGGGTGGGATAGGCCAGGATTTTCTGCACCTGCGCGGCGTGCGAATTGCCCATCCGCACAAGCTGCTGCAAGCGGCTGCGCCGGACACTCAGCAGCGCGTACTCGGTGGCCACAAAGAAAGCGTTTACCGCAATCAGGGCCAGAATCAGCCCCCCTTGCAAAAATAAGCTCATGGCAGGTTCCCTGCACTGCATTCTAGCCTGAAAACGGGCTGCGAAGAAAAGTCCCCTGAAAAATGTCTCTCGATGGGACATTGCGAGAAACGCATGGCATCCTGCGTGCCGCAGCTTCTGCTAGAATGGGGAAGATGCAAAACGACATTGTAGATGTTGTTGAGAACCGGCCATTAACCGGCGGCCATTTTCTTCTGAACCTTCTCGCTCCACGCCAGGCCGAGGCCACACGGCCCGGGCAGTTTGCCATGGTCCGTTTGCTGGAGCACTCAGACGTGTTGCTGCGCCGCCCGATGAGTATCTTCGATGTCAGGCCGCGTGAGGCAGCAGGCAGGACTGCCGCAAACGGCGCCGCTCCGGAAATTATTCAGCTTCTCTACAAAATTGTCGGACGCGGAACCCGCCTGATGGCTATGCTCAAACCCGGCGACCGGGTGGAACTGCTGGCGCCACTGGGCCACGGCTTTTTCGAGGAAGAATACCTGACCGTCGCCCAGTCCTCGGATGAAGTTCTCCACGTCGCAGGCGGCATTGGCATCGCGGCTTTGCTGCTACCTGTGCGCCAGATTGCCAAAGCAGGCCTTCGCCAGCGGCTTTTTTTCGGAGGTCGCACGCGTGACGACCTGGTGGGCACAGAAGACTTTGGGAATTACGTCGAGGAAATGGTCCTGGCAACAGAAAACGGCTCGAAGGGCCACCAGGGATTTGTGACCACGCCGCTTGAAAAATATCTTGCAGGTCACTCCAAGGGGAAGTTCCTGCTCATGGGCTGCGGTCCCTGGGCGATGCTGCGCGCTACTGTTGAACTGGCGCAGCGTTACGGCCATCCATGCCTGGTCTCGATGGAAAACCGCATGGGATGCGGCCTCGGCGTGTGCCTGGGATGCTCCATCCGCGTGGAAGGAACAGGGCACTCTGCTTACGAGCGCGTCTGCACCGAAGGGCCGGTGTTTAGCGCCGGGCGCGTGATCTGGGAGAACGAAGAGATTCCCAAGACTTAATCGAATGAAGGACCAGCCTCATCAACAACGGAGCCAGGGCATGCCATCGGCTGGCAGCGAAGACCAGTTCTCTCCCCGTATCGACGTCGACATCGCCGGGATTCATTTTGAGAACCCTGTGCTGACCGCCAGCGGCACTTTCGGTTACGGCCAGGAATTTGCCCAGCTGATTGACCTGAATCAGCTTGGCGGGATTTGCGTGAAAGGCATCTCCGCCGATCCCATGGAAGGCAATCCTTCGCCGCGCATTTATGAAACCGAAGCCGGAATGCTAAACGCCATCGGCCTGCAGAATGTGGGCGCCGAAAGATTCCTGAAGGAGAAGCTTCCCTTCCTCCGCACGCTGCGCACGCGCTGCATCGTGAACGTCTTCGGCTACTCCACCGAAGACTATGTCCGCGCTATCGAGATTCTGAACGAAGGTGAAGGCATCCACGGCTATGAGCTGAACATCTCCTGCCCCAACACGCGTTGCGGCGGCATGGTCTACGGAAACGATCCGCGCCTTACCGCTGAAGTGGTTGCGGCCAGCAAGAAAGCTTCGCGCTATCCCCTGATCGTAAAGCTCTCGCCCAACGTTACCGACATCACGGAGCTTGCCCGTGCCGCCGAGGACGCCGGCGCCGACGCGCTCTCACTGGTTAACACTTTTGTCGGAATGGCCATCGACGTTGAGACCTGCACGCCGCGTATTTCAAACATCACCGGAGGTCTTTCCGGCCCGGCCATCAAACCGCTGGCCGTGCGCATGGTCTACCAGACCTTCCGAGCCGTTAAGATCCCCATCATCGGAATCGGCGGCATCGCCACCGCCGAGGATGCGCTGGAATTCATCATCGCCGGCGCGCGCGCAATCCAGATCGGCACTGCCAACTTCTACGCGCCGGAAACAGCACTTCGTGTCGCTGAGGGCATCCGCGATTATTGCCGCCGCAAGCGAAAGCACCTCACAGACGTTGTTGGCACCTTGAAGGTCCCGCACGAAGCAGCCGTCCACACCTCCGCTCACTGATTCAGGCCAGCAAGCCTGGGGTTCTACCTTGCGGCTATTGATAGGGCAGTGTTTTCAGCAGCTCTTTTTCTGATTTCGAGGGGCCGGTCGTTGCAGTGGCGCGAACCATCATCACGGCGGAGCCAGACGCCATCTCCTGGTAATAGCCAACAAAACGCTTTGGCTCCGGGGCATCGTACGGCTTCAGATTCATAGCCCAGCGATACGCGATCGGCTGGTACCAGAGCTCTGCTTCCACCTGGAATGGCGCCTCGCCACTGCCAAGCGCGACTGAGTAGCGGACGGTATCCCCACCGCCGGTAAAATCAGGGTCTTCTTCCGCTTTTCCATGCACCGCGATGTCTTTGTCCACCGTCCGCTTGTCGAAGCCCTCGGGAAGAAGTCGGTTGTCTTTGATGTACCGAACACCGGTGAGCAATCCCGTCGTCACCTTGCCTTCACGGTCAGCCAGAATCGCCTCATAAATCTCCACCTGGTCGGGACGTGTAATTTCCGCAAAATGAGGTTCGAAGCGCGTTGCGTCCGCGTCATTATCGTTTCCCACGATGGAGCCATCGGGACGGAGCGCCCCGGATTCAAAAACAACCCGGCCGTGGCCGTCGCGCACCATCACATGCAGCCACACGCGGCGCGAAGGGTAAGCCGTGGGCAGCTTGTGCCCGCCAAGATTTTCGATGGACACTTCCGCTTCCAGATGGCCATCACGAGCATCGAGACCATTGATGCGGATCTTCGCAGCTTCCGATTGCAGGTGGGCAATCGTTCGGATTGCGGCGCTATTCAGATCCTCCGGCGGAGTTGTCACTGCCAGGTCGTTCCGGAAGCGGTTCAGCAGGCGTTGCATGAAGAAGTTGCCGCCTACGAAAGTATGTTGCGAGAAGCCCGCGCGCGGCTCTCCCAGCACCGAAGTAATCGGCACCTCCTCCGGCACTTTTGGCATATGGCAGTCCTGGCAGCTCGTCTTGTCTCTGTAGCTGCTGTGCACCCACTCCTGATAGGGCACCTGTTCTGGAAGTTCGCCGATCTCTTTGCCTTCCGCATCGAGCGCTTTGGTCAACAGCGTGTGGCAGGTGGCGCACAGCTCCGAGGAGCGGATTACCTTTGTTTCTTCGAACGGCTGGAAGGTGGAGGACGTCCGCATAATCGTCGCGTGGCCCTTGTCAACTTCAAATGGGCCGTATTCGTGGCGCTCACCGGCGGCCTTGCTGGTGTCAATCTTGAATCCGCCCACAAAACTTGCGCGCGTGCCCAGGCCATCGCCAGTGATCTGGTGACACACGGAGCAGGAGACACCGTCTTCCGCCATCTGGTCGGCGCGCGTGTTGTGGCCGGGTGGGAAATGCACAAACGCTTCGCCCTCTCTCCCGATCAGGTGAGATTCGTAGCGCATCATCGGCATGTGGCAAATGGTGCACTCGTCCTGGATGGCCGCGGCGGCGGTGGGGTGGTCAATGGCTTCACGCCGCACCCCCGCAATCCAGTACGGGTCGCGCCCCGAATTGGCCATCATGCTGGTCCGCCAGGCCACGCCGATGGAAATATCCTGGCCCGTGGAGGTGGAGATTCCGTTGTGGCACGCCACGCAGCGGTCCGAGGTCTCAAAATGCGAACCGAAAGTCTTAGGGTAGGAATTCCTCTGCGCCGAGGTCTTCGCCGCTTGCCCGGGCTGGGCCCTCGCGCCGCAAACGCAGGCCATCACGAGTGCCAGCAGGATGATCAAGGCCCGAATTGTGCGTTTTCCGATTCTCACTTACCAGCCCTGTTTCAAGCTGCCGTCCACATAGTCCCACAGGAAATAGATCATGAATTGCCTGGGGCGGTCCGCCGTATTGTTCAGCGGAACCCGGAACCCGACGTTGGCATAAATGTGCATGCGCTTGGCAATAGGAATCTGGATTTGCGGAATAACGTCCCAGTTGGTCACGGCGCCGGCCTCGAACTCCCGGTCGGCAATAAACTCCGCCATCGGCGTCCACCACCGGCCGAAGCGGTTTCCGGCAATAAACGTTTTGCCGACGGCCGTGTGCAAGTAATAAGCGCGCGGTAATTTGTTCGGCTGCGTCGGAAATTCAAACCCCGTATGGAGCTGCAGGAAACTGTCTGCAGGCAGAATCTGCCCATAGGCCGCAAAAGTTTCAAAAACGGGTGACCCGGTCCCTGTCCCGATGCGCGGATTTCCCGTGGGCGCGATCACCTCACCGCCCACACTGAAGATGGAACCTTTTTTCAGGTCATCAAACAGCTTGCGTTTGTATCCGAGCGCAATATCGCCGAAGCCCGAGCGCGTGACACCGCTGTCATGCGCAATCTCGAATGGGACCGCGGCCTCAATCATGCCCGAGGGCCCGATGCGTTTCTCGTAGACCACCGAGGCGCTGCCGCCTGGCGTTCCGTGCAGATTCACCACTCCGTTCAGCACCACCTCGTCTTCGGGAAAGGCCTTTTCGGTCACCAGCGGGCGCGGAAGATTGAAATTGCCGCGGGGCCAGCTTTTCTCTGTGCACAGGCCGCGCAAGTACTCAATTACCATTCCGATCTGTTGCTGAGAAAGGGCGTCCCTGAACGCCGGCATGATCTCTGAAAATGCCCGCGCCGGGCCACCGTTGGTGATGATGGCACGCCATTGCAGATCGGGTTCCCGCGTGGCGGTGTAGCAGTCAGTGAAATCCGGAAAAGTGGACGGACGCTCAAACCCTGCCAGGTTTTGAGATTGGCCCTTCCCATCAGGGCCGTGGCAGGAAACACATCCCGCCATATAGATCTTTTTACCCGTGTCGAGCTGTAGTTGACTGCTGCCGGGCCGGGCAACCAACTCGACTCGATGCGCCGCCATGGCAGCCATTACAGCGGCCGCCAGCAGGCAGCCCCATGACAAGCAGAGCAATCGCCTGTCGCTCGCGATGGGGGAAACAACGGCTTTTCTTGTCTTGAAGAGTCTGTCGTGGATGGGAGTTTTGAAGGGCATCACGGTTTCCGCGTTTCCTTGGAATTCCCGATGTCAACTTCAGCTCGTAAATAAAATCATACCGCCGCCGCACCGACTTGTCGACCTTGGATTGGAGTTACCGCACAAAACAGTCGTGATGAGTGGCTGGTGATGAGTTCCGGGTTTTGAGTTATGAGTTCTGAGGAATGGGATAGAAACAGGTCAGCGGCTGGCAGCTTATTCTCAATTCAGATCGTGGGACACCATCAGTTTGAAGGTCAATTTGTCGGCTCCGTTGGTCACTCCGACGCCAACGCCTGTTTCGATATCCACCCACTTGCTGTGGTGGTCCATCACGGCCCAGACTTCGTGGAACTGGTTGTCGATGCTGTAAAAGTGGTTAAGTGGGCCGTCATCGGAATACTCCTCGGCGGCGACGGCCCAATCCTTGTCCAGGTTGTAGGCGATCCGTCCCGAGGGTACGAACTCGAGTCCGCCAAGGCCACCCGTATAGTCCGTATCGAGAATCGGATTGTAAATCAGGTCGAATTTGTGGAGGTGCGCGCCCACGATGCCACGCACTTCTGAGGAAATGCTGCGCGATTCCCAGAACGAACGGTTCACGCTGAACTCAAAATTAACACCGTAGAAGAACGTGTGGTCTTCGGCATGCGGCCGCACAAAGAGTTCGCGGAGCTTGAAACCGTCGAGCGACCCGCCGCGGCCCTTGGAATAGGCCGTGAAGACGGGCAGATAAAGGCCCTGCTCAAACCATGGCTTTACGCCATAGGCCCATTCCACTGCGCCGTTAACCGAGTTATCGGGAATAATTCCGCCAGGGAAGGCGGGGATCTTCCGGCCAATGGGTGTGAAGTTACTGTGAACCATCACGCTGGCCTTTCGGGGAGCCAGAATCGAACCATCGTAAACCTGGATCTCGTCCGTCTGCCCCCGGGCCGCGAGCGGCGCCACCAAACACACGAGGGCAAGCACGGCGCACGCGCGCGTCGCTTGCATATAAAGATGTCTTTTATGAAGCCCCATAAACGAATCAAAGAGTATACCGCAATTCTTGAGATGGCGTAGCGGGGCAAAATTTGTTGCCGGGCAGCAAGGCAACCTGTGGTATTTTGCCGTAGGTCTGTCACATCTTCGCCATGCAGGAAAACCTCGGGCAAAAATCGGACGCGCTCTCACCAGGCGGATGGCAGGCGCCCGCCATGTCGAGCACCCGGCGCTGGGTCCTGGTGATTCTGCTATTTGTCGCCGCGCTCATCAATTATCTTGACCGCGCCACCATCTCGGTGGCACTGCCCCGGATTTCCGGCGACCTGCTTCTCGGCCCCACAGCCAAAGGAGTGCTTCTCTCCGCCTTTTTCTGGTCGTACGCGCTGATGCAGGTCCCTATCGGCTGGCTCGCGGACCGCGTCAGCCTGCGCTGGCTTTATGCCGGATCCTTTGCGCTCTGGTCGCTGGCCTGTGGCTTCACAGGGCTTGCGGGCAGCCTGGCCGTGCTGATTCTTCTGCGCATCGTTCTGGGCATTGGAGAATCCATTTATCTTCCCGGCAGCGTCAAATTCATCAGTCTCGCGTTTTCTCCCGAAGAGCGCGGCCTGCCCACCGCAATTTTTGACAGCGGTGTGCGCGCAGGACTGGCCATCGGAGCGCCGCTCGTCGCCTGGCTGGTGTCGCGCCACGGTTGGCGGAACATGTTCATGCTGGTGGGTTTCACGGCGCTGGTCTGGGTCCTGCCGTGGATCCTGGCCTTTCCATCGCGCTTGAGAAATGAAGGGGAGACGCACCAACCGCAGGTTGCCGCGCGCGCGCCCCGCAAGCCTCTTACCTTTAACCGCAACCTGGTCGGAGCAAGCCTTGGATTTTTCTGCTTTGGTTATTACAACTACCTGCTGGTCACCTGGCTGCCCGACTACCTGGTGGAGGTTCGTCACCTCACCCTTCTGAAAGCGGGCTTCCTCGCTGCCATCCCGTACATCGTTTGGGCGGTCTCAGAAGTGGCTGGGGGCTGGGTGTCTGACCGGCTGGTGCGCCATGGCTGGAACGAAACCCGCGTGAGGAAAGGGATGATCACCCTGGGCTTCGCCACCGGGCTGATGCTGATCCCGGCCGCGCTGGTTGGGAACCTTACGGCTTCCATCATTCTGCTGGCGGGAGGGTCGCTGGTTGGCCTTTCTTCCCCCAACATCCTGGTGACTTTTCAGGCCTGCGCACCGCACGATGAAGTCGGAATGTGGATGGGCTTCGGCAACTTTATCGGCAACATCGGCGGCGTCCTTTCGCCGCTCCTCACCGGAATTCTCATCAGCCGCACGGGTTCCTACGTCCCCGGATTTGCCCTCGCGCCCATCATCCTGGTCGCCGGATTGCTCGCCTTTTGGTTTGTAGTGGGAGAATTGAAACAACCAAAACCCTTCGCGTAATTCATGCGAGGGAGCGCCCTTCCTATGGGATCTTCGATTTGGCGCGATTATACACCCACGTAGAGCCTTGACAGGCCCGCCAGGTCAACGTATGATGATATTGGAATTACCCGCTAGGCCGAACTGTCACCGTACGGTGCGCGTGCCCGAAAGGGCTAGGCTAGCGGGTTTTTTGTTATCTGGGCCAGACCTGGACTCTGAGCTCCCTGGAACTGATGATTTTCCTGAAAAACCTGCGGTTCTTCTTGTCATGGCGGAATGACCTGAATATCGCTCCGGAAACCATGTCCACAAGCTGAAGAAGGTTGTTGGAATGAGACGGCTCCATCTTGACCTTTTTGATCAGCTCCGGGTTTCCGTCATTTATTTTCCTTCGCAAATAAGACCCAATGCTGTCTCGAAATCGTCTCTCCCCACAGCGATCAATAACCACAGTGGCCCGTTGCAAGTGCTCCTTGATATTTTCAAAAACCAGGCGCGTTGTATATTTGTAAAATGAATTCTTGTCCTTGAATCCTTCTCCCCATAATTTCGCCTTGTTCAAGACAACAGCGGAATAAAAGAAGTCCTGATCAATAACCCCTTTGAGAAATTGTTCTCTAATGAAATCACTACAACGATTAAAGTGGAACTCGTAATCCTCATGAAGCCGAAGAGCGGCCCGCATCTCACCAATGTGTATGTCACAGGCTGAAGCTGCGTCGTTTTCCTCGAAAAGAACGGTCGTGACGACGAAATATTTGGAACTCCCCTGCCGATCCTTCATCCCGCAGTCGCCCGACTCGTCTAAGAAAATGAGCATCGACTCTTATGAAACCCCACTGACCGGAACAAACTAAACAAAACGTTTGTGACGGTCAAGGCAGCTCGACCTGGCGCCAGAATTTTAGCGCGATAATTCTGGACCAATTTTTACGATTACTTCCCCGCCCCAAAATACGGGTCGGGTTCGGGAATGGCGGCGCCGTCCTTTCGAGGAGACGAGGCGCCGTAGTTGATGCCTGTGGTGGAATTGTGCAGCACGGCCTGGCCGCCGCCCATGGACGAGGCATAGGCGCCCCGCATGATGAGCACGTGCCCTTTCTGCTGGAGGCCCTGTAGGACGAAAGGTGGGAAGCGGTCTTCAATCAAAAAATTGCAGCCGCCCCATTCAAGCTTGGTAAACCGCGGAGCTTCCAGCGCTGCCTGGATGTTCATGCCGTAATCAACTATGTCCGACACAAACTGCGCGTGCGCCTGCGGCTGGTTGAATCCGCCCATGATACCGAAGCCGATGTGGAGGTCGCCCTTCTCCATGAAGGCCGGAATGATGGTGTGGTACGGCCGCTTGTGCGGCTTCAGTTCATCGGGATGCCCCGCCTCGAAGACGAACAGGCCGCCGCGGTTTTGCAACGGGATGCCATAATCGTCCGACACCACTCCGGACCCGAAGCCGTTGAACAGACTGTGGATCAGCGAGACGATGTTGCCATCCTTGTCCACCACTGACAGATAGATGGTGTCGTGCGCGCCCTCGAGCTCGGATGAGTTGCCGGGCGGCACGTCGCAATGAGCGTGCTTCATGTCGATGGTGGCGGCGCGCTTGGTCGCGTATCCCTTGGAGATGAGTCCCTCAACGGGAATCCTTGAAAACTTCGGATCGCCCACGTAGCGCCGCAGATCGGCGTAGGCCAGCCGCTGGGCTTCCATCTTTACGTGTAGCGCGTCGACGTTGAAGAATCCCCAGTCGGGCAGCGGGTACCTTTCAAAAATGTTCAGCATCTCGAGCGCCGCCAGTCCCTGGCCGTTGGGCGGTAGCTCGTAGACTTTCCAGCCGCGATAGGTGGTCGAGATGGGATCAACCCACTGCGCCTGGTACTCGCTGAAGTCGGAAAGCGTCATCACACCGCCCAATTCGTCCACGGTCTTCACAATCGCCTTGCCAATGTCGCCGTTGTAGAAAGCGTCGCGGCCCTGCTTTGCAATCAGTTCCAGAGCGCGCCCGTATTCGGGATTACGAAATAGTTCGCCAATTTCGGGCGGGCGGCCGCCGGGTAGAAAGACTCGCGTGGCGTTGGCGTTTGTTTCCAGCAGGCGCCGTCCCCCGTGCCAGTAGGCGTCAATCAGTTCGGTCACCGGATAGCCGTGCTCGGCAAAATAAATTGCGGGCTTAAACAACTCCGCCCAGGGCAGGCGACCATATTTCTCATGCATCTTGGCCCATCCATCCACGGAGCCCGGCACAGTGATGCTGAAAACGCCCTCTTGCGGCATGCTCGTGTAGCCCTTCTTCTTCAGGAAATCAACCGTCAGCTTTTCGGGCGCCCAGCCGCTGGCGTTCATCCCGGCCAGCTTGCCGGTCTTCGCATCGTAGATGATGGAGAACATGTCGCCGCCGATGCCGTCGTTCATGGGTTCCACTACGCCCATGGCCGCGTCGGCAGCAATCGCCGCGTCAACGGCTGAGCCCCCTCGCGCCAGGATCTGCACCCCGGCCTGCGAGGCCAAGGTCTGGCTGGTGGCCACAATGCCCAACGGCGTGATCACCATCGATCGCGCCTGGCTGCGGTCACCGTGGCTGGTGTAATTCTGTGCGTGTGTTGGCATAGCAATAAAGATTATGGCCAGTAAAGAGGTTTGAAGCAATCTGAGTTGTCTCATCGGCGCCCCATCAAAGAGTGAGATTTGGAAAAAGGGAAGAGTAACACCGAAAGGAAGATGTGGGAAGGATGAAAACGGCATGAAAAGTGATGAAAGGAAATTACGGATTACAAAATACGAGTTTGGAGTTCAGAGTGATAAGCAATGCCTACATAGCGGCGAGAACCAATCCATCGAAGGGCGCGAAAGAATCCAAGAAAAAACGGCGAACATCAAGATCGGAGGGCTGCGCCACTAGCTCCTTTCTGTGTCCTCTGTGGGCAAGAAGGCTCATGAAGGAAGACGTTGAGACCCTCTGTGCACTCTGTGTTAAAGCCTCGCCCTTCCCGGTTCACGGCATGATGACGTTGCGATAAGCTTCTACGGAAACCTTCCCGCATTCTTTCGCACGCGCAAGCCGTGTTGGGCCATGACCTTGAACTCGGCGGCGGTTGGCGGGCGCCAGTCGTCCAGAAGCTTCAAATTCTGTTCCAGTTCGCGGCGGCCATTGGGAGCCATCAACACCACACTCACGGCGGGATGGACCAGCGCAAAGCGGTACCATTCGGTTGCGGCGGGCGGAGTGAATTCGGGCGGATCGTCGTGCGTCTTTCGTCGCAAAGCTCCCCAGCGCTGCGCCGTATAGACAACTACGGGCATCCGCAGTCGCTCCGCTACGGGGAACACATCCTGCTCGGCCCCGCGATGCGCCGCGTTGTAGCGGACCATCAGCAAGTCCAGTTTCTTTTCTTCGGCGCAGGCGGCGGCCAGCTTGCGCTGGTGGGTGGTAAGGCCGATCAAACCCACGCGGCCCTGCTTCTTTGCTTCCTCCAGAAAGTGCAGCGCCCCGTCGCCGGAGGTGATTTGGTCCCATTCACGTTCGCGTTCGACGTAATAAAACGTCACTACGTCAATACGATGGGTGCGAAGCGTGCGAAAAGCGTCTTCAAGCTCACGCTCCGCGGAAGCGGCGTCACGCGCGTCCAGTTGCATGGCAACGGCAACACGTTCACGATCAATCAGGCCCCCGCGCAGGGCCTTGGCGATGCCGTCGTCGTAACCGCACCAGTTCAGGTAATTCACGCCGCGCTCAACCGCCAGCG
>OBIZ01000086.1_pt1 | contig 16439 bp, 14 predicted proteins | sample 1519801 | NCBI WGS metagenome assembly OBIZ01 (sample SAMN01911456, study PRJEB22533) | soil metagenome | biome: Soil | place: Malaysia | collected 2012-04-30 | depth DG_metagenome m | reverse complement strand
CCTGGAACGCGTGGTCCTCGCAACCATTCGCGAAGCCTTGGGCTCGATAGGCATCTCCAAACCAGACGAACATACCTTTGCCGCAGCCTGCTTCGGCATGACCGGGGAAACCGACATCAAAACGCGCGTCCTCCGGCGAATTGTTCGCACCGAGCACCTGAAGGTTGTTCATGATTCGGTCAATGCGCTGGCGGGAGCAACTGCCGGCCAGCCGGGAATCATTGTAATTGCCGGAACCGGGTCGGTGGCTCGCGGCATCAACGCCCAAGGAGAAGAAGCCCGAGTGGGCGGATGGGGCCACCAGTTCGGAGACGAAGGCAGCGCCTACTGGATTGGGCGCGCGGCAGTCCGCGCAGCGCTTGCGGAGTTTGACCGCATGGCTCCCAAAACGGTTTTGACCCCTATGCTGTTTGAACGCCTCTCCGTCACTTCGCCGTACCAATTGACGGAGAAGTATTATGCCGGCGTCTTGTCGCGCGACCACCTGGCGGGGCTTTCGGTCTGGGTGGATGAAGCCGCCCGCCAGGGCGACAAGGTTGCCCAGGATATCCTGCGGGAGGCAGGACGCGACCTCGCGCGCTTTGCCCAGGCCGTCATCGCCCTCGTGTTTCCCCGCCCCGACGATTCAGCCTCCAGGGGGTCCGATCAGAAATTCCTTGTCTGTTATGCGGGAGGAGCTTTTCAAAGCGAATTTGTTCTCACAAGTTTCACCGAAAGCGTTTCCAACAGCGACTGCCGGGCCGAGGTCCGGCCTGCGTTGCTACCTCCGGTCCTGGGTTCCCTGCTGCTCGCCTATCGTGACGCGGGAGTTGAATTGCCGCGCAGCGCAGCTAGTGTAGCGCGTCACAAATTACGTTACTTGTAGCGCCGACCTTTAGGTCGGCACCTGCCGAGCTAAAGCTCGGCGCTACAAAGACATCAGCTCACCGCGCTATAGAGGGAAAAGTTCCCATTTCTGTGACGCACTACACTAGCGGTTGGACAAAGTCTGCGGCTTAACCCTGCAACGCGACGGACCGTTTGCAGTTCGGTAGACACACGCCGCAGATTGGCCCGTTAAGAGGAAAGGGATCGAGTGGCCGAAAATCAACCAAAAGCAATTGGAGGAACTCCCCATCCCAATAATATGGGTAAAACCAGCCTGTTTGAGGGCGCCACGGCCATCGTGCTATACATTGCCGCCGCAAGCTTCCTGGCTCATATGCTCACAGCCGGCCGCTACGGCTATTTCCGCGATGAACTCTACTATCTTGCCTGCGCGCGTCACCTCGCTTTCGGCTATGTCGATCAGCCCCCCATGATTGCGTTCGTCACCTGGCTCACAGTCCACACGATTGGCACATCTCTCCACGCACTGCATTTCCTTCCGGCCCTGGCGGGTGCCGCCCTTGTCTGGCTCACCGCCATGATCGCGCGCGAGCTCGGTGGTGGCCGCTTCGCGCAGGGCCTGTCTGCCTTGAGTGTCGGACTGGCCGGCATTTTCGTGATCATGGCCCACCTGCTGACGATGAACGTATTTGAACCGTTGTTCTGGATGGGGTGCGCCTGGGTGGTGATTCGCATCATTAAGACCGGCAATCAGAAGCTCTGGGTATGGTTCGGAGTGCTGGTAGGTCTCGGACTCGAAAACAAATATTCGATGGTCTTTTTCGGGTTTGCAGTCGTCGTCGGACTGTTGCTGACAGCGGAGCGCAAGGCTTTCCGGTCGCCATGGATCTGGCTGGCAGGAGCCATTGCGTTCGCCATTTTTCTTCCCAACCTCATCTGGAACATCCAGCATCACTGGCCGTTCATTGAGTTGATGCACAACATTCGGGCAAGCGGGCGCGACATCGTCCGTGGTCCCCTGGCATTCCTCGGTGAACAAATCCTGATGATGTCCCCGCTCAATTTTCCAATCTGGCTGGCAGGTCTCCTGTTCTTGTTCTTTGGACGTGGTGGCCAACGGTTCCGCGTGCTGGGATGGGCTTTTCTTGTGGTCCTGGCAACCATGATGATCCTACAAGGCAAGGATTACTATTCAGCTCCCGCCTATCCCATGCTGCTGGCTGCGGGCGCCGTCGTCATCGAACGCGCGGTTGGTGTTCGCGGCTGGCTTAAGCCAGCTACCGCCGTGCTCTTGATTGTCGGCGCTGCTCCTTTCTTTCCGATTATTCTTCCAATTCTCCCGCTCAATACATACGTTCACTATCAGGAAATCCTCAGATATGCTCCTCCCGCTGCCGAGAAGAGTCATCTACGCTCTCCGCTGCCTCAATATTATTCGGACGACCTCGGCTGGGAGGAGATGACAGCTGCCGTGGCCAAGGCCTATTACAGGCTCACACCCGGGCTGCGCTCCGCTACGGCCATCTTCGCGCAGAACTATGGCGAGGCGGGAGCCATTGATTTCTTCGGGCCGAAATATGGTTTACCCAAGGCCATCTCCGGCCATCAGACCTACTTCCTGTGGGGGCCGCGCAATTATAACGGCGTTGGGATGATCATACTGGGCGGCAGTCGAAAGGACCTGGAGCAACACTTCGGGCAGGTGCTTCACGTGGGTGATTTCGGTGTGCCCTATGCCCTCGAGCATGGACCCATCTGGATGTGCACGCAGCCACGAGGGTGGAACCTGCAGCAAATCTGGACAAAATTGAAAAATTGGGATTAACCCACCGAGCGGGTAGCGAGGACCTCCGTTTTCGAGGTCCGCGGCTCTTCTGATTGACGTTTGCTCACGGTGTTGTATTCTAGCGCCATGTCGCGGCTTCGGCGTCCGTTTCTTTCCGATCGTTATTTCTTCATCACCGTGCGACTGCTCAAGGGGCGGGGCAGATTGCGTGATGCCGATTTCCGTCTGCCAGCGCGCGCCTTAAACCGGGCGCGGCGGCAGCACCCCTTTTATTTGACAGCCTGGGTTTTTCTTCCCGACCACTGGCACGCCATCTGCGCGCCCGTCTTTCCGCTCACGATTTCGCAGGTCGTGAAATCCGTCAAAATCAGCTCGACCATCCTCATCAATCGCCGGCGCGGGGAACCCGGTGAACTGTGGCAGGCGCGGTTCTTTGACCGTGCCTTGCGCACCGTGAAGGAATACAACGACAAAGTTGAGTATATTCACCTGAATCCGGTTAAGGCGGGATTAGTCCGGCGGCCCGAAGACTGGCCGTGGTCGAGCGTGCGAGAATATTCGGGGTCCATTCAAGATGAATCCGCCCGCCATCCCTATCTTCCCATCGACCGCGTGTTGCTGCCATCGGATGAGCAGAAACGAATTTGAATAACAGGAACCGCGATGAAAATTAAGAACCGCGGACCTCAAAAACGGAGGTCCTCGCTACGCGCTCTGCGGCTTTTGATCGCAGTGAAAGACCTGCATCGCGCACGGCAGGACCGGGGGGCGGGACAACTGTGCGCTACCTGCTACAGGCGAAGGGCATTGATCAAGGCAGAAAGCGCGGCTGGCTGCTGTCGCCGGCTGGGGTAATAGAGGAAGAATCCGGGGAACGGCTGGCACCAATCCTCCAACACGCGGATGAGCTCAGCGCTTTCGAGTTGCGCAGTTACGCGTTCGTCCGACACAAAGGCAAGGCCGACGCCATCAATGGCGGCGCGAACCATGGTCTCCACGTCATCAACAACAAGAGGCCCATTCACAGCAACGGACAGCGATTTCTTGCCTTTGTCGAATTCCCACCGATACACACCCGCAGTTCCGTGCCGGAAGTTGATGCATTGATGCTTGAGCAGATCGCGCGGCGTTTTCGGCCTGGGATGCGTCTTGAAATATGCAGGCGCGCCCACAATGGCAGCCCGATGGTCCCTGGAGACCCGGACCGCGATCATGTCCTTCTGAATGTATTCGCCGAAATGAATGCCTGCATCGAAGCCTCCCGCCACAATGTCCAGGCGGCTGTCGTCAGCGGTGATGTCGAGGACGATTTCGGGATAATCGCGCGTAAACTTAGCTAATTTCGGTCCGAGCACCATCGTTCCGGCAAGGCGCGGCACGAGAAGACGCACGCGACCGACGGGCTTATCGCGCAACCCGGAGAGCTCGTCCAGAACATCCCGAACATCTGTCAGTGCAGGGCGCAGGCGCGCGAGGAGTCGCTCTCCTGCCTCGGTCGGTGCAACGCTGCGGGTCGTACGCGAGAGCAGACGCACCCCTATATTCTCCTCCAAACCTCGAATGGCATGGCTCATGGCTGAAGGGGAAACTCCGAGCCGTTTGGCGGCGCCTGTAAAGCTGCATTCCTCGGCTACAACAAGGAAGGCGGCCAGTGTGTTGAGATCGTATCGGTCCATTTATGAATATCACTCACAAGCCTTTTTCATTTATACATACTACTCAAAAACACCCCAAAGGTATACCGTGGAATCGAGGGGCAAGAACAACACTCAGCTGAGATCAGGGACTAAGGAGCCAAAAGGAAACACAATGAGCACTTGGTCTGAAAATGAATTAAAGAAGATCGCCGGCAGTGACGACTTGCACATCTTTCCCTTCCGGGAGGATGGAAAGACCTATGGCACGCCGACATGGATATGGTCCGTGGTGGTCGGTGATTCGCTCTATGTGCGGGCCTACAACGGGCAAAACTCCCGTTGGTACCAGGCTGCCCTGCGGCAGAAAGCCGGGCGGATTACCGCTGCGGGCATGACGAAGGACGTGTCATTCGAGCCGGTCGAGGGTCCAGCCAATGACCTTATCGACGAAGCCTACCGAAAGAAATATCGCGGTAGTCCATATCTCAGCCCGATGATCGGCGCGGACGCACGGGCCGCGACAGTAAGGGTCACGCCGCGCGACAGAAAGGAGAATTGACCCATGCCTCACGTTATCGTCAAGCTGTGGCCCGGAAAGTCTGAAGATCAGAAAACGCGCCTTGCCGAAAAAATCACCCAGGATGTAATGGATGTTCTGCATTACGGCGAAGAGTCCGTCTCGGTCGGGTTTGAGGAAATCAAATCCCAGGACTGGCGGGACAGAGTTTACAAACCGGACATCCAGAACAAGTGGGACAAACTCTACAAAAAGCCCGAATACGAGATGTGATTGCCAGCGGGCTGAGACAGCGAGAAAGGAGATAAAGCATGAAAGGCGCAGTTCTTTATGGACCCCGCGACGTGCGCTTTGAGGAGCGCCCCGCACCAACCATCGAGAAGGCGACTGATGCAGTGGTCAGGATTTCCGCGACGTGTGTCTGCGGGTCCGACCTGTGGCCCTACCGGGGCATCCAGTCGATTGCTCAGCCGACTCCGATGGGGCACGAGTACTGCGGCATCGTCGAGGAAGTCGGCAGTGCGGTTAAATCCATCAAGTCAGGGCAGTTCGTTATTGGATCTTTCTTCGCGTCCGACAACACTTGCCCCAATTGCCAGATCGGATATCAATCATCCTGCCAGCACCGAGAGTTCGTCACCACGGCTCAGGCGCCGATGCTGCGCGTGCCCCTGGCGGATGGGACACTCGTGGCGACCCCGGAAGTTCCCTCCGATGAGATGGTTCCGAGTCTGCTCGCGGCGTCGGACGTTCTCGGCACCGGGTGGTTCGCCGCGCGCGCGGCAAACGTCAAACCGGGGGCAACAGTTGTTGTCGTCGGCGACGGCGCAGTTGGCCTGCTCGCGGTGCTTTCCGCAAAGCAGATGGGCGCCTCGCGGATCATCGTGATGAGCCGCCACGCGTCACGGCAAAGACTTGCGCGCGAATTCGGCGCAACCGATATTGTGACGGAGCGTGGTGATGACGGCGTTGCCCGCATCAAGGACCTGACTAAGGGCATTGGCCCAGATGCGGTCCTGGAGTGTGTCGGCACACAAGAGTCGATGATGCAGGCCACCCGGGCCATACGGCCGGGCGGGTCAGTGGGCTATGTCGGCGTTCCGCATGGAGTCGAGCTTAACGGCGAGGAACTCTTCTACGCGCATGTTCACCTCCATGGCGGCCCCGCCCCCGTGCGACGGTTCCTGCCTGAACTGATTGACCTGGTGTGGAAAGGCAAGATCAACCCAGGCAAGGTTTTTGACCTGGTTCTGCCCCTCGACCAGGTGGCGGAAGGGTACCGCGCGATGGACGAGCGCCTTGCGATTAAGGCGCTGTTGAGGCCGTAAGGCAAGGAGGCTTAAGGTGGATCGCAGGACATTTTGTCTGGCGGTATTACCGGCATTCCATGGACTGGTTAAAGTCAAACGAACGCATAACGAAAGGAGTATAAACATGAAGATCAAACGAGTTGGATCCCAGCCTTCTGTGAAAGGTCCCTCGGACTGGTTCACCGGCACGGTGCGTGTCGACCCGCTGTTCGAGGCGCCTGATCCCGCACGTGTGCGCGGCGGAAGCGTCACCTTTGAACCCGGTGCGCGCACAGCGTGGCATACGCATCCGCTCGGGCAGACCCTGATTGTCACGTCAGGGGTCGGTCGAGTTCAGCGGTGGGGCGGCCAGGTCGAAGAAATCCGGCCGGGCGATGTGGTCTGGTTCGAGCCCGGAGAGAAGCATTGGCACGGTGCAAGCCCGACGGTCGCAATGACGCATATCTATATTCAGGAAGCCCTCAACGGCAAAGTTGTCGACTGGATGGAAGAGGTCAGCGACGAGCAATACCAGGGTTGATGGTGCTACCCAAGCCAGTTCTGATCCGATATCCTTGCCCTGCACAAAACCAGCGAGAGGCGAGGTGACTGCTTGTAGTTTCTGGGCCAGGCGCGGTTAAATGCCGTTTTATCCTGTTGATCCACTAGTTAAAGCGTGCTAGCCTTTCCCCGAAGCAGGGAAACCAATCAAATAAAATTCAAAAAGGGGGCAATCCTTACCTGAGGAAAGTGTGCGTGTTTTTATCTTTAGTGGCGCTGACGGTGGCATTATGCTGCCGGCCTGCTTCGTCCGCCCATGCCCCGCAGCTTGTCAACCAGAACGAGGATCAGCTTGCTTTCTACAAAAACGTAAAGTCCTATGTTGACCTGAGTCTGCCCGAACTCATTTCCTCGGTTCATGAACTGAAGGGTGTGCAGCCAGCCACAAACGAGGAACAAGGCAAGAAAACTCTTGCTGCGATTCTGAAAAGCGTGGGCAGAAACGTCGAGCAGTTTTATCTGAAGTTTCCCGACGTCACATCCATTGAACAAATCACAATGGAGAGGAGCGGTCAAGACGGCAAAGACGAAGCCCGCCAGAGCGAGACCTTCCGTTACATGGCCGTCGCCAGGGCCGGCCAGGGCACGGCGAGCCTGGTTGAATACAGGACCGACATGGACAGTCATCCGGTCCAGCCAAAGGGTCTTGCGCAGGGATTTGTGGTTACCGAGGGCTTTGCTTCTCTTTCCATCTGCCTCATAACGGAGCGTCAACCAGAGTCCTTTTTCCGCTATCTGGGTACGGAGAGAATCGACGGTCGGGATACCGACGTTTTAGCCTTCGCACAACGGCCGGGCTGGGCCAGTGCCCTCATTCACGATAGTACGGAGGGGCACGATGCGAACCTGCTGGTTCAGGGGATTGCATGGATCGATCCATGCGATGACCAGATTGTCCGCCTGCGGCTTGACCTGCTCGCGCCCCGCCCGGACATTGGCGTGATGGGAGATTCCATTGAAATTACTTATGCCAAAGTCAGCTTCCCGGAAATTTCTGGGGGTTCAATGTGGCTGCCAAAGGAAGTGAAGGTAACGATCGATTGGAAGGGTATGGTCCACGTCAAGACCCTCAAGTATCTCCCCGGAACAACTTTCCAGACTACTGTCGAAACTGACCAGCAGAAGGAGATCACTTACACCAATATCCACCGTTATTCCCACTACAGATTGTTTGGGTCAAAAAGCACGCTGAAGTATTAACGCGGGGAAAACCGCCTCATACATTTCCAGATTTTCCCTTGCTGCTTTCGCACTGCTATCAGCTGCCTCAGCAGACTTCCTGGAACTGGAGGTCTACAAAAGCGCGTTTATTGAGCAAGGACATTGCAAGTCAAAGCCGTCCTCGCGGGTGGCGCGGATTTTGATTCTTAAAGTCTGCGGTCAGCGAACCTGAGTGGGGTTAGAATGGCGGGGTGCCGCGCCCGCCGCGTCATTACTGCGACCGGCTGAGGGCAAACTGATGGATCGGCTGGCATGAACCCAAGCAGAAACGTCCCGCTGCGCGGTATCGCAGACACGACAACGCAAGTGTCTGCGCCACCCGCCAACTCCGAATGACGTACACTATATGGGCGTAAGGGCTTAGAATAGGGACCAGGGCAACCAACTTGCAGCTGGCTTTCAGGGGGCAGATTTTTGAACATCGAAACTCTCCAGGGGGTAATTCTTGCTGTGGCACAATCACGGGGCCTGGATTCGGTCCTGGCGAAGATCGTGCAGGCCTCGCACAGGATCCTTACATTGCGCTGACGCGCGCGTGGGTGATTAGGCTGGGAGATATTTTCACATCCTGTCAAATGCATAGTGTCCGTCTAGTTGCCGCGATTTGTTATGACGCATTCTAAAGACCTTCCCGAGCAAAATCGGACGGAAGAGGCACTCCATAAGAGCGAGGAGCGGTGGCGATCCGTCTTTGAGAATTCAGCCATTGGGGTTGCGCTGACCGACCTCGACGGCCGCTTCCTGGCGGCCAATCCCGTCTACCAGAAAATGGTGGGCTACACTGAAGTGGAACTCCGGACACTTTCTTTCCTTGATATCACCCATGCGGACTACCGCGAAGCCAACTGGGCGCTCGCCACCGAGTTGCTGGAGGGGAAGCGACTACAGTTTCAAATCGAGAAGCAGTATCAACGCAAGGATGGTAGTTTGATCTGGGTGCGCAACAACGTTTCTCTCGTTCCGGGCACGGAGAGCATGCCACGATTCATTATGGCGCTCTCCGAAGACATCACAGAGCGAAAAAGGGCGGAAGAGGCGCTGCACAATAGCGAGGAGCGAGTCCGCCTAATACTTGATTCCGCCGCGGAGGCGATCTTTGGTTGCGATCCTGAGGGCACTTGCCTTTTCTGTAATGCTGCAGCAGTGCGCCTGCTTGGGTATGACGATCCGTCCGAATTGCTTGGGAAAAACATGCATGCGCTGGAACACCACACTCGGGCAGACGGCATGCCGTATCCGATCGAGGAGTGCCCCATTTACATAGGTTTTCAAAACGGCCAGGGCGTTCATCGAGACGATGAGGTCTACTGGAGAAAGGACGGCACCTGCTTTCCGGTGGAGTTTTGGTCCCATCCTATATTCCGGGAGGGCAGAACCCTCGGTGCCGTCATAACCTTCGTCGATATCACGGAGCGGAAGCAGACGGAAGAGGCGCTGCGGAAGAGCGAAGAGCAGTCGCATACTCTCCTTGAGATCAATAATGCCATCATCACCAACCTCACGCGGGACACCCTGCTGCACTCCGTTGCCACGACCTTGCGCCGCCTGATTTCTTTCAACGCGGCTGCCTTTACCCTCTATAACCCGGAGAGAGACACGTTCCGCGTCGTGACGGAAGGCTTGCGTTCGGATTACTTCCGAGACGGGCTGGAGTTCGACCGGAATGAAAGCGTCGCGGGGTGGGTTTTCGATCATCGGCGTCCTGCCCTGCGCCGCAATCTGGAGAAGGAACAGCGATACCCAAACGATCGTCGCCTCCTAGCTGATGGGATTAAGTCCCACTGCGTGGTTCCACTGATTGTCAAGGGAAGGTGTCTCGGCACTCTCCATGTGGCGAGTGAGACGACGAACCAGTATTCCGAAGCGGATGCCGAGTTCCTGCAAGAAGTAGCGAATCAAGTCGCCTTGGCTGTCGAGAACATGAACACTTATGAAGAAATCGCGGCGCTGAAGGTGCGACTGGAGAAAGAGAACGTTTACCTCCAGGAGGAGATCCGCACCGCGCACAACTTCGAAGCGATCGTCGGCAACAGCCCTGTCCTTCTGTCCGTGCTCCGCAAGGTCGAACAGGTCGCCCCAACGGACTCTACCGTTCTCATCTACGGAGAGACAGGAACCGGGAAGGAGCTGATTGCGCGGGCCATCCACAACCGCAGCGCGCGCAAGGATCGTGCCCTGGTAAAAGTGAACTGCAGCGCCATCTCAGCGGGCCTTGTCGAGAGCGAGCTCTTCGGCCACGTTAAGGGAGCTTTCACCGGCGCCGTCGAGCGGCGGGTCGGACGCTTTGAGCTCGCCGACGGCGGGACCATCTTCCTTGACGAAATCGGCGAACTGCCCTTGGAGACACAAGTGAAGCTGCTGCGCGTTCTGCAGGAACAGGAGTTCGAGCCGGTGGGCAGCAGTCGTCCTCTGCACGTGAACGTGCGTGTGGTTGCCGCCACCAACCGCAACCTGCGGGAGGCAGTCGGGGCCGGACTCTTCCGCTCCGATCTCTTCTACCGCCTCAACGTTTTTCCCCTAGAACTGCCACCCTTGCGGGAACGCCGCTCCGACATTCCCCAGCTTGTGGCGCTCTGCGTATCGCGGTTCTCCAGGCAGTTCGGGAAGAAGATCGAAGGCGTTTCACAGGAGTCTATGGACAGGCTGATGAGCTATCCATGGCCTGGGAACGTGCGTGAACTCCAGAACGTGATGGAGCGAGCGGTCGTCTTATCGGCGGGTCCGACTCTCCGGCTGGACCAGGATCTTGTGCCGGTTGTTGCCTCCAGAGGAGGCCCTGTGCCCCCTGAGACTATTGCTCCAGAGGCGTCGTCAGCCGGGGTCACATCTTCAAGACTCCCCACCATGGAAGAAAAGCAGCGAAGCCATATCCTGGCTGCCCTTCAGCAGGCAGGTGGAGTGGTTGACGGGCCAGGAGGTGCGGCGAAAATCCTGAATATCCATCCCAACACCCTCCGCCACCGGATAGCTAAGCTCGGCATCAAGCGCTAGCCCCACCGCCCGTCGTAATTCCTTCCAGAACACTTCTTTTGCACCCACAAATGTAGTGGTCGGCGCGTCGCCTTTCCGAATGCCCGTCGAAGGGAATAGCCCCCCAGCGTGCCCCACAAGCTCGTCATACACTATATTCCGTGTGGTTCAACACCGTATTGCGAGAGCGAGTATAGAGTAGGCCTTGGCGCCGGTCAACGTGAAAGGGTGATAGCTATGCGGAGGGCAATACTGCTACACTCGTGCAACATGGTCCAGCCCGACCACGCAGCCGGCCTGAGAGGAGCTACCCAACGATGTCGGCAGGCCCGCTGGTATGAGCTATAATATCAGCTTCTTCCTTAGCAAGTTCACAGACTCTACAAGGCGAGCATCAACGCAGCCAGCGGTGATCAGTACGCGGCACACCTACGGATTGACTCCCTCACCTTGAGCGACCGGGAGGTCGTCCCGGGTGAGGAAGGATCCGGCGATGACCGCTTCCACGAACTCATCAGGAGGCCGGTACCGATGATCCAGGATGTAATGCAGCAGCAGCGCCGGGGCCATCTAAACGACATTTTGATTGCGGACGAGATAATGTCCGTGACCGTAAAGTTGGAGATTGTGTCCGCGCCAATGAACGACGGGCCAGTCTTTTCCCTCTTTGTAGCGAAGGCGCCACCACTTCGTGCAGATCTCGCAGGTGTGGTACCCCCTCGATCCGTCGGAAAGCACGTGGTGACGCTCATATTCGAGGATCAACCTCTCGATGCACTCTTCTCGCGTGTCACCCTTAGAAGGCACATTATTCCCGAGCCAGCCAACCGCGCGGAGAATAGTGCCGGCGGGCGGGTGGAGCCCCGATTGACCGGGGCGGTCAGCGAAGCTGAGCAGGGGCAGAATGGCCTGGCGCCGCAACCGCATCCTGCAAGGGGTTTGACCGTTTGCCGAGCGCGATTTTGCGGGGCGATTGGTTCTTGAAGGATCATCATCACCCGCTTCGCGAGAACGCAGACCTTCCGATACGAGCACCTGCGTCACCCGCGAAAGTGCACCCCCCTTACGCGCTCCTGTCAATTGTCAATTGGAACTTGGGATTTCAAGTTTCAGTCTTTGGTTCCTGGGAATAGGTGTCACTGCCAAATGGTGCGCCGGCCACTGGGCTGCAGAACTGCGCTTGCGAGCGGGCCGGCAGAGGATTAAGCTGATGTCATTCAGGTCGCCGGGAAGGAAATTCTCGCTAAAGCGTGCGGGAAGGCCTTCTTGAAAGCTCACACCTCTTCGGAGACTTGTTTCAGCCTTGAACTCGCAAATTGCCTTTGTCGCCCTGGCGGTGCTTCCTGTAGCGATTATCTTCAGGCCGGATCCTGTGCGTTTTTGGTGGGGATACCGGCACGGGGCCGCTCCCATGCCCCCCGAGCTGCAAGAGGCGTCTCGTCGGAGTTCTCGCCGGTTCTGGATATTCGCCAATGGATTCGTTGGTGGGGCGGTCTGGTTTCTGATGTGGAGGGCCTCACTACCTCCTTCGGACGCCGGACTTCAAGCGGCGCGTTGGGTGGAGCTGACGGGGCTGGGGTTGGTCGGCGCTTTGGCGTTTATTTGCCCCGCTACGGTGATGCATATTTTGGTTCGGCGGGTGACGCGAAAGACGATGGCCCTGCGACCGGATTGGAGACCGCCGGCGAGAAGGCCCCCGGGCCAGCAATCTTACGGTTCCCAGACGTTCTGGGTATTAAGCGCCGTCGTCGAGAGCTTTGCGCAGGAATTCTGGCGAGCGTTCTGCCTCGTGGCATTCGAGCGGCTCGGACACAGTGCAGCTTTTGGCGTGGCGCTTACGACAGCTGTTTATACGGTGGCATACGTTGAGCCCTCTGAGGAGTCCCAATGGTTTCGCCGAGGGCGCTTCGTCTCGCTTGTAATGCAGGGCGTGATTGGCTCGCTGCTATTCATTTGGTCTGGTTCAGTTATGCCCGCGTTTATTTCGCACCTTGCCCTTAACCTGACTATACTTTGGCGCGACCGACACCACGTTGAGGCGGGTGTACATCCTGCTGTGCCTCCTCTCTGTCCAAAGTGCGCAACGAGGATTACTTTCAATGAAGTAAGGCGAGCGCGATTTGCTTGTCCCAATTGCGGAACCTGGCTCCTAGTAAAGTCGACTGGGAGTTCTGGAATCGCCGCGATTATGGGTGCCGCCCTCGGTTTCCTGGTCCCGTATCTCTTGAGCCTCGCTGGCTATCACGTATACTGGTTAGCGCCGATCATCTTTTTGGTCGTCTTTTTTGGCAGCACGTTTCTGGCGGCGTTGGTGACTGTGCCCAAGCTCGAGGTGAGCCTCCCCGATCGAACTCCTGTGCATGGTGTTCTGGGTCTTTCTGATCCGCCGGACAGCAAGCCTAAAGGATAGTCTATGAGGAGCGCGTCGAATCCAACCATCCGAGGAAGTTCTTAATGGTTCTCGCTCAGCGTTGTCGGCTGTGATCGGCTTTCAGTCTGCTGCTGGGGAGCATTCTTGCTCAAACTGTTTGCGGTCAGCGAACCTGAGTGGGGGCAGAATGGCTCGGCACCGCAACCGCATCCTGCAAAGTGGCTGACCGTTTGCCGGGTGAGATTCTGCGGAGGGGTTAGTTCTTGAAGGATGATGATCTCTCGCTTCGCGAGAATGCAGACCCTCCAAGTCTAGCGACTGGGCCAGCCGCGCCCCTTATGGAGGAGGAAGGAAGAAAGAGGAAGTCGGAAACAGGAAGCAGGGAGCAGGCAAAGGGTGGCCGCGGCGAAGCTGGGGATTTTACTTTCCAAATGACACTTCGCTGTTGCGGATGGACCCCATTGTGTGATCGCATACATTCCAAACTGCGGAACGTACGCGCCACCCGTGGGGCGATCTCAGCCGCCGAATTCCGGGTAGAGTAGCTATGACCACCAGAATGCTCATTGGAGCATCATTGCTGATTTTACTCAGCGTGCCGGTCCGCGCACAGCGCAGTTCTAAAGGCAGACGAGTGGGCGGAACTGGGCTCGATGTTGTCCAAACCTTACTGCCAAACGACCAACCGATTCAGTTCCCGCGTGTTCTGCCGGAGCAACGATCCCTTGTTGTGGAGAGGCTGCTAAGGGACCAGAGGCGCGCTACCGGCGACCGGGCACAGCAAATTGCATTCTTGCTCGCAGCGCTCGGAGTGCACTATATCCAAAACCGAGATTATCTGATCCACGTTCTGCGCGGATGTGACACCCCCTCAATAAGGTACAGTTGCAGCGACGTTACCGGGGAGTTCCTGATGCTTCTCTATAAGCACGGCCACCACGATTTGCTGGAACCTCTCATCCTGATCGGGAGCGGATCATACAATTCGTCGCTCTCCGAGGGCCTAGGAGTCTTCTACGGCGAGGTCCTTATCCGTCACCCCGCCGAGTTCCTCAGCGCCATCCGTGGGGCTTCGCTGAAGAAGCAGGACGACGCTTGCTACTTGGCGGGGTTGGCCGACGGAGGTGGCCTTTCACCGAATGATTTGAAGCGGGCAAGGACGGTTCTTTCCGCCGTTAGGGGAGAGCTCGCCCACCGATGCCTCCACGAGGTCGAATCAGCCAATAAATCCGCGGGAGAAGGCAGTAAGTAGCGCGGTTTCACGGGTGGCGCACACGTCGCGTTGCTTGCGATGTGTGCGGCCCTTCTTTTCCGGCATTAATAAACGTGGCAGGAATTCCTGTCTCGCACACATTCCAAACTCTGTAACCCATGCGCTACCCGACTGAGGCGGGTGGCGTCCCGATTGATCGGGGCGGTCAGCGAGGCCGGGCGGGGCAAGAAGGGCGTGGCGCAGCAACCGCTTCCTGCCGGGGTTTTGACCGTTTGCCGAGCGCAATTTTGCGGAGGGATTGGTTCTTGAAGGATCATCATCTCGCGCTTCGCGAGAACGCAGACACTCCAAGGCGAGTGTCTGCGCCACTCGCCAGCCTCACCGCCTAATTCTTGCGCGCCATTGCCTTCTACCTCAACTAAAAAAACTAATAGGATATTTCGGTCAAAACATCCGCCGGAATAGGCTGGCCATTGCAGGAGGCTGGCTCGAATTTCCATTCGTTCTTAATCGTACTAAGTACAACAGAATCGAAAACCGGTGAAGGCGACCTCAGCATTTCTACGTCTTGAACGTTTCCATCGGCTCCCAAGTAGACAGTCGCAAAAACATCGCCTTGCAGCCGAAGCTTCCTTGCGCTCTCAGGGTAGGCTGGCTTGACAGACTTAATTAGCCTCGGAGGGTCCGGCCTTTGACAAGCTGGGCGCTCTAGCGCGCCGGGAGGGGGAGTGAATAACGACAGCTGAATTTCGTTGAGCATAGACAGTGCGTCGATGTCAACATGGATCATCTCTACACCGTTGCTACTTAAATTAATCTCCCAAGGAAACAGCTCGCGTGGTCCAAGGGCTCGATAATTTCTAAATTCAAAGACTGTTCCAACGTGCCGAATGTGGGGTGTATAATTCGACTGTTCTCGCTCGACGAGTGCCCCCGAATCCTTATCGAAGCACATTTTGAATCTCGTCCACTGGTTCAGGCGTTCTAATAAACAGATCGTCTTCGTGCCTTCCTCTGGCTGCAGCAACATCAAATCTTGGCCAGGACGAGATTTAGGGACCCACATGAAAAAATTCACTGTGCTGTCAACCAAAAATGCCGCCAGCGGCTTGTATTTTGTGTTTCGTAAGAGCCACAACTTCCCGGACCCTCCAATCTCGGTATCGTGAAAATCAGGAGTATCCAGTTGTGTGCGCCACTTGGTGGGCGAAGCCCAGTCGAGCGTGTACGTGCCTTCATTCGCTTTTCCAGATGGGTCAGCAAAATGAAATTTTGCATGAAGGTGGAAAGGCAGGCTGCCTGTCCTTCGAATGTCAGACATATCCCATGCGCGCTGGATTAGCCCTTCAGCCCCTACGACCTGTGGGCGTCTCTTGCGGGCTTCAGCAGCGCTTGGCACGGCAACAACCATTGTCAGCATGAAAGCTGCAATCCAGGTTCGCGTTTCATACTTCCCTCGGAATCGCCAAATCTTCCTCACATCTCCCATCTCATTACCAATCTGAAGCCATTGCATAATGCGGGAGTTTCCACGATATCCCGTGCAACCTGCACCGATTCTATATGATGGGGGGAGAAGCATGCAACTGCTCCACACATCAAAGCGGGATGCGGCTTGGACGTGAACACTGGAGAGATCACGCAACAACTGGCGACAGCTTCCCTCTAAGCACGGTCGCCGGTTATCACGGTTCTCAATTGCCAGTCTTGCAAGAGGTATTCTTGTTGCGGGGTTTCGTTGAGCAGATTCGCGCGTGGCGCAGGCATTGACGTTAAATGTCTGCGATCAGCGAAGCTGAGCGGGGTCAGCAGGGCGTGGCACCGCAACCACATCCTGCAAGGGGTTTGACCGTTTGCCGGGCGTGATTTTGCGGAGGGATTGGTTCTTGAAGGGTCATGCGCTCTCAGTTCGCGAGAACGCAGACACTCCAAGGCGAGCGTCTGCACCACCCGCGAAGGGGGTGAAGTAGCGCCCATTTGGGGGGCTCGGCATATTGGCAGGTTGAGGGTGGGCAGCGAAACCCGTCTAGGGCTTTGCGGCCGGCG
>OBIZ01000085.1_pt1 | contig 16494 bp, 9 predicted proteins | sample 1519801 | NCBI WGS metagenome assembly OBIZ01 (sample SAMN01911456, study PRJEB22533) | soil metagenome | biome: Soil | place: Malaysia | collected 2012-04-30 | depth DG_metagenome m | reverse complement strand
TATCCTCGGACAGTCTCACTTCATCAAGACCGTCGAAGACCTCTACGAGGCGATTGTCCAGACTGTTCCTGAAATCAAGTTCGGAATCGGATTCTGCGAGTCGTCCGGCCCGGCGCTGGTGCGCTGGACGGGCAACGACCTGAACCTGATCCGGCTGGCACAGGAGAACGCGCTCGCGCTCTCCTGTGGGCACTCGTTCATCATCTTCATGGAAAAGGCCTATCCCATCAACATCCTCAACGTGGTTAAGAACGTCCCCGAAGTCTGCCGGATTTTCTGCGCCACCGCCAACCCCGTGGAAGTAATCGTGGCCGAAACTGAACACGGCCGCGGCATCCTCGGCGTGATCGATGGCGCCAAGACTAAGGGGATTGAAACCGAAGCCGACATCAAGGCTCGCAAAGACCTACTGCGGAAAATCGGATATAAATTGTAGAGGTTCCTGTGGTGTGAATGGTTGACTGCCTGCTTAGAAGGCCTATGGCGACTCCTCTTTTTCTCTCACCATCGCGCCAAGTTCACCCCGTGCCAGGCGAATTGAGACATTGTCACCAAGCTCCACCTGTGCGGCGTCGCGCACGATTTTGTCCTCTGCGTCACGAGTAATCGAGTAGCCCCGGTTGAGAATGGTGAGCGGGCTACGTTCTTCGAGCAGGGATTGGTAATGCTCCATGTGGTGACGGTGTTCCGTGATTATGCGGCCAATTCTATTTCGCAACCCAATTTCGCGCTCGTGGACGGCCGCGAGCCTCAGGCGCAAAGTTCCGGGAAGGTCGTATCGCATGACGCCGGAGGAGGCGCGCATCCACGCTTCCCGGCTGGTGTGCAGGCGGTCAGCGATCAGCATGGTCATTTCAGATTCAATCCTGCTCAATTGGGATTTCCGATGTTGGATCTGGATCCAACGGATTTCCAGCAGCCGCCCGGGCTCAAATCGAAGCAGCTGCGCGGTGAGTTCGATCAATTTCCGCTGCGCCACCTCCAGGCGGCCGCGAAGTGAGCGTTCCATTTCTGCCAGGGACTCGTCGATTCGCTGGCTACGTTCCTGGACACGAGCGGGAAATTGCTGAACCGCGCGGTGCATTCGCAATTCGGTCAACACGGTGCGAGCCTCGGACATTCTAAGCCTGAGGCTCTGGGACATGTGCCGGACGCGATTCGCAACTTCCGCCATAAAATCTTCCCTGCGCTGGACCACCAGTTCGGCTGCTGCAGAGGGTGTGGGCGCACGCAGGTCGGCGGCGAAGTCTGCAATCGTGAAATCGGTCTCATGACCTACAGCGGAGATGATGGGGACCTTTGAGGCTGAAATAGCTCGGGCTACGATCTCCTCATTGAACGGCCACAAGTCTTCCAGCGATCCACCACCGCGCCCCACAATCATCACGTCAACGATGGGATGCTGATTGAAGTACTCAATGCCTTCGACGATTTCCGCGGCCGCAGAGGCGCCCTGGACCGTAGCCGGGTAGAGGAAAACGTTCATGTTGGGAAAGCGGCGCTTGATCACGCGCAAGATGTCGCGAACTGCCGCTCCGCTGGGTGAAGTCACAACACCGATGGCCCGGGGAAGCACGGGCAGTGGCTTCTTGCGGGCCTCATCAAAGAGTCCTTCAGCGGCAAGCTTTTGCTTCAGCTGCTCAAAGGCAAACTGCAGCGCCCCTACGCCGGCCGGTTCGAGATATTCGACGTAAAGCTGGTATTCGCCGCGCGCCTCATAAACGCTCAAGTGCCCGCGAGCGATGACGGCAAGGCCGTCCTGGGGTTTGAACTTGAGGTACCGCGCCTGGTTGCGGAAGCACACGGCTCGCAACTGCGCGGAGACATCCTTCAACGTAAAGTAGTAATGGCCCGAGGCGGCTGCGCGGAAGTTTGAAACTTCACCCGTTACCCAAACGTCCGGAAAGCTCGTCTCAAGCAGCGCCTTGACGGCAAAGCTCAACTCAGCCACAGTGTAGAGCTTGCGTTCCGGGACCAGGTCTAGTGGAATCTGGCTCATCTTTCTGCTCGTCACGGCCTTGTGTTTGTGCTAATGCCGCGTGAAGTGTGAAATCAACCACAAGATCAGGGTGGCCACTGCACTGAGTACGATGCAGGTGGTCAATGGGAAATAGAAGCTTGTGTTCTTGCCCTTGTAGCGAATGTCGCCGGGAAGGTGCCCCAGTCCAAGCCAGGAAAACTTTGAGCCCATCATAAACAGCAGGCCCACCACCAGCAGCACCCCACCCAGAATTACCAGTATCTTTCCAATGTCGCCCGGGAAACCATTGTTCATCAGCAGTCCTGTGCTGAAGGGGCTAATCCTTCTCAGCTTCCTCGCCTTCCTGTAAGAATAAGCTGGCGGCGCCGAAAATGCCCACGTCCTTCTGAAGTTTGGCAGGCAGAATGGGTGTGTTTTTTGCCTGGCGGTTGATGGTGTAATGAGGAATCGTTTCACGAATCTTATCAAATAGAGGCTTGCCGATTTGGGAGACCCCTCCGCCGATGACAATGGCGTCCGGATCAAGCAAGGTGATCATCGACGCCAGCCACACACCGAGGAAAAAGCCCGTCTCGTCGATGATGAATTTCGCCACTCCGTCACCTGCTGCGGCGCATTCCTGGACCAATTCCGGAGTAATTCGACTGAGGTGGTTCTGGGTGCGTTCGCGCAGGAGGCTCGGCGTTGAATGCTGCTGTTCCAATCTTACGATGGTCCGGCGCACGATGGCGGGCCCGGCCGCGAGGGCTTCAATACACCCTGGAGTTCCGCAACCGCAAATATAAGGGCTCTGATGATCAATGGTGACGTGGCCGCCTTCCGCAGCAAAACCGTTCTTGCCGTGGTAAACCTTCTTGTTGATGATGATTCCGGTTCCCACACCGGTCGAGACGGTGACGTAGAAGACGTCGTTGTGCCCAACGGCGGCCCCGAACAGTACTTCTGCGAGGCCTGCGGCATTCGCGTCATTTTCAAGCCGGGCGGGCAGCTGAAATTCCTTTTCCACGCGCTCTGCAAAGTGGATGTTGACCCAGCCAGGCAGATTGGGGGGATTAATCACCATCCCGGTGCGCGGATTCAGCGGGCCGGGACAGCAGAGGCCAATTCCTTTAATATGATCGGGGCCATCTGCTTGATTCATCAGCCGCTTAATAGCGGTTGACACCTGTCCAAAACTCGTCTCGAAGCCCTCGTTTGCCTTGGTAGGGAGCGTAACCGTTTTATCGAGTCGTCCCTTCTTGTCGACCAAGCCTCCGGCAACCTTTGTTCCCCCCACATCAATTCCGATGATCATCTTGTCCATGGTGACGAGGCCCCTGTCATTCGGGATTCAAGAACTACGCGTTTCGCATGTGCTGCATCATTGTACATCATCCCAAACTCTGGGTGAATTGGGGGTTGGAGCAAGGCATACGGGGCAAGCCTTGTCGCCCCTTTCAAGGACTTGCCTGACTGCAGGCTAGCTCGGTCGCCTTGCACCAACTGACGGTTAGCCCTAAAAGAAAGGTCACCATTTGCCCCTCCCGGAACTGGGTTGACCATCGAGGGCTATTAGTAGATCACGGATCGGAGGGTGCCTCCCCGTGGCTGGAAGGTACAAAGGAGGGGAAAATGGACTGGCCGGGTGCTGTTTCTATGTTGTCGTGAGAGTACTTGCCATCGGAGGAAATAGGGATTTTAACCCATTGTACAATTCTTTAACCTCCGGTAAGATGCAGGTCATAAGACAGGTTTGCGGCCCCGCGTTGGCTAAAAACAGCTGTTTTTCGTTGGCAGGCGTGTGAGGCCAAAACTCTGGGAAGCAGGGAGGGGATTCCGGGGGATTAGTTTCTATTAGTACACAGTGAAGAACTGTGCATTGCCACCGAAGACGGCGGCAATGGTAAGAAGCGGGAAGCTCCACTCGCCGAAGAGTTTTGAACCTTTCGGAATGGAGGGAATACTGGGATGATTTTCAAACAGGCGTCCGACACGAAAGAAGCCGACCGCCCCTGGCAGGCGGATATTGAACGATTACAACACACTCTTCAGGAGGTATTGTCTGCCGTTTCGAGCCTCTCGGGCGTGGAACTGACAGGTGGAACCCAAGATTCTCAGCTCCCCGGTGATTTTCAACCATCACTGGATTGCAAGACCCTTAAGGATCGCATTCGCAATGAACTCGAAACATTTGCCGCCACCACTGCCTCTGAAATGGCCCGCCAAGCAGAAAGACAGACCCGCGTTGCTCTGGAGGCAATCCATTCCGAGGCGACTGGGCAAGTGGAGGAGGTTGCGCGGGAACTTCGAGAGAAACTTCAAGGACAAATTGGACCGGGGCACTTTGACATCGGCATCACCCAGCAAACACAGGATCGCGTGGCCGAATTGGTCCAGAGACGGACGGACGAGTTCGCCCGGTGGGTCTGGTTGATGTGCAAGGGAACTGGCACCTCTATCCCGATGCAGATCGAGAAGTTGCTGGAGCCCTATGTTGAAGAAGCGACGGGCCGGATAATGCAATCCTTCCGGCAGCGGCTTGATAGCCAGCTCGTAGAGCAGGAGCAGGTGGCTCAGGGGCGGCTTCAGGGATCACTGGGCTTTCTGGATGACCGGATAAGTGACTTGGACCAGGAAGCCAAGAAAATCTGCCAGCAAAATGTCGAGACAATTGCCGGAATGTCGGCCGACAGGCTTAACAGCGCAGCCGATGAAGCAGTTAAGCGATTTGAAGGCAGAATCCAGGAACAGTTTGAAAAGGATATTCTTGCGTTCCAGTCCAGAATGCAAAAGACAGCGGAGTCTTTGCTGGAAGGGCTGCGGCACGAAGAGGAACAGAAGGTGGGCGAATTGAACGGCAGGATAGCGGCGCTGGAATCCGAGGTTAAAGAGAGGGCACTGGCGCAAATCGCAGGACGCATCGAACAGACTGCCGCCGACGCGATTGAATCCTCGGTACAGCACCTGCACCAGCAGTCGGGTGACACTCTTGAACATTCCAAAGAAGAACTTAAAGGTTTCCTGGAACTCCAGATGGAGGAAGCCCGGCTGAAGATCAGCAAACTGGCCCAGTCGGTTAATGACAGCCTGTCGCAGGATGCGGAGCGCCGGGTGGATATTCTCAAGAAATTGGACCAGGAGATTACCGGCATTCGAGACAGGAATATTGCAGTTTCAAAGGACCAGCTTTCTGCGATAGTTCAGGGCACATTGGAAATGATGAAAGAACGGATTGGCGAGATTTCCAGTGCGCAGCTTGAGGAAATAGACAAGTTCGTCCGCGGATCGCGGGAGAAAGAAACCTCGCAGTACGAGTCACAACTGCGTGATATTACCGACAGTTGGTATAACAACCTGCTGGAGCGAATTCAGGCAGAGGCCCAGAATGCGGCCGCCAAGGTCGCAGCCGAGGTTAAGTCCAACGCGGACTCAGTGATGCAGGAATTCTCCGATAAGGTTGATGCATCAGCCTTGCTTTTGAGAGATGAGACGGTCCAGGCAACCTCACGGATTGAATCCACGGTCAAAAATTCCCTTCAGACTTACGAGAAGCAAATTTCCGATATTGCGGGCAATCGGCTCGAGGAACACCGTCAGGTCATCCGGAAAAGTTTGGGTGATTTGCAGGCCCGTCTGGAGCGGTCTGCGCAGATGCTCCGGCAGGAAATTGCTGGCACGCTCGGACCTGAAGCAAAAGAATCAATCTCGACCGACCGGACGGAACCACCGCATGAGAGATTTGGCGCCTGATTGCAGGATTCAAATCGGTTCACGGGGTTCTGTCCAGTTTCCGTCTCCGCGATTGATTTGACCTGGTCTGCGTTGTCGTGTGGGTTCTAAGTTAGGTTGTCTTCGCCAGGTTTTGCCACAGCCATTTGTGTCAGGCTACTCAGAAATTGTGTTCCAGGTACCTGTGCGGCCAACGTAATTTCAGGTTGACGAATTCTGGGTTTCGGGAAGACAGGTTTAGGCCTGGTCAATTGCTTCTGCGACGCGCCGGGCGGAGCGCGTTCCGGCCTCCTGACCCCAGTTGAGGTTGTCTGCATAAGCCCCCGCGAAATGGACTCGGCCAACGGGCTCGATGATGCTGGGCCAAATCTTCGTTAGCTGACCTGGAGAGTAGGAAACCGTCTCGCACGCCATGGCCCAGGGATCTGTTGCCCAGTTGTGGAGAACTATCTTCTCGATTTCCCCCGATTTCCCAGGGTAAAAGTTATTGAAGGCGGTAAGAGCTCCCTGCCTGGAGGTACTTGCTTTAGCCCACCCCATCAGTGCTGTGCGGCTAGTATGAACTTCTTCCGCTATGCGCCACAGCAGTTCCAGGTTGGAATCCGGAGTTTCCCAGTTGATGCTGCGGCCTTCGTTTTCCCAGAACGGGGCTTTGGACTGAAACACCAGACGTGCCACAGAATAATATGGCACATGATTGATTGCGAAGGTTTTCGACTCGGGCCAGGCTGGCTTGACCGGAATGACCCGGAGCATCACTGCTGACATGCAACAGACCAGGTAATCGCCTTCCATATTCCTTTCCTGGCCGGACTCCCGGAAAGTTACCCGAACTCCTTTGTCGCCATGCTCAATTCCCGTGAGTGGCGCATTCAGCCGGACCCGGTCCCCCAGTTTCGAGGCAAGGGTGTCGGTCATCACCTGGTTGCCGCCCTTCAAACGGTAGACGTCGGGAGGAACGAGAGGCACACCTCGCAAATTCAATATTGCGGCGTGCCAGATGACATGAAGCGCCGAAGCGTCCGTGTTTCCAATGGTATGAATTGCACGCGCAGAGGCACCTTCCTTCCGAAGTACGTCACCCAGTTTCGTCTGGTCCAGGTAATTCAGTCCTGCCTCATAAGGCTTGTACTCGTCCTTGAACTTTTCAACATAAGGCTGGAAATACAACATAGGGAGATTCCACCAGGCGTTCTGAGCAAGAAAATCGACTTCGCGTTGGTTGAATCCCTGTTTGTTGAGGAAACCCCGATCATGAAGGTCCTCTTCCGTCCGGAACTTTCCGTCGATGAAACGGACCAGACCCATGCGCCGGGGATAGTAAAGGTAGGGAAGATTAAACTCTTTCACATAGCCCCAATAAAGGTCGTAACCGGGCTTCGTGAATTGTTCTGCGCCAAGATCGGCATAAAGGCCATCTGCCAGTCCCTCGTGAAGTGTACGAACATGACCGCCGGCGCGGCCGGCCGCTTCAAGAACAACAACCTCGTGGCCTCGTTTCATCAACTCGTAGCCACATGACAATCCCGTAATTCCACCGCCGGCAATAATGACCTTCTTTGCATGGTTTGTACGAGGGCGCGCACAACCGAGCGGTGCGACCAGTCCTCCCGCGAGGATTCCCGCTCCTATCTTCAGCACGTCACGACGATCAACAGGAAATGGCGAAGAAACTCCCCCCGGGCGGGCGCTGGTACGGTTCATCCGTGTGCCTCCAGGTTGTACCGGTCCTGTGTAACGATGCTCATTGGCCATAGCGTCCCTCCTCTACAACTTTGGCTGTCCCTTCACTGTCGAGCGGCGTCAAATAAAGGCATTCCAGTTCTGTTTGTTCCAGCACGTGGAGACTATTTCCTTATATCTAAAATTTGCTTTCGTCAAGGCAAGAAATGCGTTTCGTGTCCTCCCAGTCTAAAGCACGACACACAAGTCGGTTGTGGTCAATGTCCCGCAGTCCGGATAATCGGAGCTTGATTCCTCACGGCTAGCTGTTTCGCGGGGCGCTTCCTCTTGCCGATATTCCAGTTGGTGCATTCTTAGTTGGCAAAAACTGCAATTGCTCCGCCTGGTTATCGATACTGGTGGTCTCAGGTGGAATGGTTGAAAAGTAAGGGAGCCCAAACAACTCCCGCCTTCCCCAGTCACATAGTCACCACCAGTCACCAGCTGGCAACAAGGAAGGGCTAGTATGGCGCCAGAGAATCATGGAATATGTCTACGCGGTGGGAGCTAAGACCGAATTCTTGAGATTCGGCTCCCTAAGAGCAATGATATCGCTTTGTAGTGCCAGTTATACCTAGCGGTAAGAAAATGGTAAACCAATGTTTCTTGAATGTAGTTGTCAACCGCAGTAAGTTTACTGATATAGGAAAATGTTCGATCTAGGTAAGTCAGCAGCCATGCCTGGTTTCTTTGGCCGTGTTGGTGGATGTCGCCAATTCAATCTTGTGGTATTCACCACGGTGGTTTTTGCGGTTACTTTTCTCGCTAGATCAGCTCTTGGATCAAGCGCGGAGGCAGTTCAGCACTTTAACCTCGGGAATAAGGCTTTCCAGAGCGGAGATCTGAGGCAGGCAGAGCGCGAATATCGGGCTGCACTTAAAATCGACCCGACAATGGTTGACGCCCGTCAGAACCTGGCCATTACATTGGCGCAGGAAGGTGACCTGGATGGGGCTGCCAAGGAGTTTCGAAACGTCGTAACGGCGCGACCGAATTCTGGAGAGGCTCATTACAACCTTGGGCGCGTACTCTTCCAGCAAAAGAATGACAAGGCCGCGCTTGCTGAATTCCGCAAGGCCGTCAAGTTGAAGCCAGATTACCCCGAAGCGATCAATAATATTGCGCTTCTTCTCGAACGAGGTGGTGACAGAGAAGCAGCAATTGCAGAGCTCCGGTCTCTAATAGCCACGAGCCCCAGTTATGCTGAAGCTCGAAATAACTTAGGCCAATTGCTGCTGAAAGAAGGGAAGCTTGATGAAGCAGTCGCACAATTTCGAACTGCAATCAGACTGCGCCCGGATTTTCCTCAGGCGCATGAAAATCTGGGGCTTGCGCTACTGGAGCAAAAGGATAAGGAAGGTGCAAGAGCTGAATTCCAGAAAGCCGCCGATCTTGGAAGTACTTCCGCATACTTAAGCTTGGGCGTACTGCAGGGAGAGAATGGCGATCTTGACGCTGCCATCAAAACTCACCAAGAGGCCGTCCGGCTGATGCCGGATGATCCGATGGCGCACTTTCTTCTGGGTGGGGGACTACAACAAAAGGGGGATCTCGATGGGGCGATCTCGGAGTATCGCGAGGTGTTGAGGCTTGACCCGCAATTTTCTCCGGCCGACCTAAACCTTGGTGTGGCGTTGCGTGAGAAAGGTAACCTCAAGGAGGCTACCTCAGCGCTGGAAGCTGCGGCTCGGATATCGCCTGATAATCCAGAAGTGCATTATCAGCTTGGGGTCACATTGAGCCGGAGCGGCGATTTGACACGCGCCGTCGATGAAATGCGCCGAGCTATAGCTCTGAAGCCCAGCTACTCCCAAGCCTACTACGGCCTTGGCCAGGCGCTGCGGCGCATGGGAAACATGAAGGACGCTCAGGAGGCATTCAACAAAGTGGAGCGGTTGCATCGTGCCGATGCGGAATTCGCGCAAGCCAACACCCAATACAACCTTGGGTTGGGAGCGTTGGAAAAGAACAACCTTGAGGCGGCCCAGAAAGCATTCCAGTCGGCCCTTTCCATAAAACCGGATTTTGCCGAAGCGCACACCAATCTGGGTGTGATACTACTCAGGCGAGGCGAAACTCGAAACGCAATCGGGCAGTTCCGCGCAGCCATCGACGCAAAACCCGATGACGCACGCGCCTATTATAATCTTGGACTCGCCCTTGAAAAGGACGGGGATTCTGAGGCTGCACGGAGCGCCATTGAGCAAGCGCTGAAGCTGGATCCCAGACTCCAAGAATCGAATTCCGGGGACCCCTCACAGAAATGATCGCGGCCCCCTATTGATTAGGACCGCTGAGGAGTTTCTTCACCTGTTCACGAGGGGCATCCGCATTCTCCGTGTCTTTGAGTTGACGGAATTTTTCCGCGGCGATGGCTGCTTTTTCAGGCTCCCCTAATTTTCGGTACACCGGTATCAACCGGTAGTAGGCGTCGCTGGACTCGGGATTCAGTTTGATAACGGTTTCAAGCTGCGTTCTGACCGCGGTAGTATCGTCCCGCATTTGGAACAACTTCGCCAGATCGAGATGCGCCTGTGAGAGTTTGGGATTCAATTCAACAGCCCTGCTCAGTTCTTGCTGCGCCTGGTCAAGAGAAGTGCCAGCCTTATGTTGGTTCTGGTCGAGGAGAATTTTTCCGTAAAAGTAGTGGCCGAGTGCGTCGCTGGGATGTGCTTTGACGTAATCCACGAACCGTTGTTCGATTGCTTTCTGGAGGGGTCCGGCGGCGTCATAGGCAAGCCCCAGGAGTGCGTAAACATTGGGATTGTCGGGGGCCATCTCGGATGTATGAAGAAGAGTCTCAGATGCTTCACTGTATTTCCCGAGAAGATAGTAGGTTCCACCCAGGCCCATCCACAAGGTTACAGAACTCGGGAAAGTCTTCACACCTGCACTGAACGCTCGAAGAGCTTCGGTTGGGTTCCAGTGTTGATTTAATTCCGTTGCGTAGTCAAGTTGATACTCTTCACTTTTGGGCTGTAGCTCCACGGCTTTTCTATAGGCCGCAAGTGCCTGAACGTAATTGTTGCGCTTCTCCTCGACTTCACCCAGCAGATTTTCCAGTTCTGCCCTTTCTTGTTGCGACAGCATTCTGTGGATTTGTGCTGCCGCCTCGTCTTCCTTGCCGGCGCGGTGATACGCCAGGGCCAAATCATAGTTCAGTTCGTAAGAGTCAGGACTTAGCTTCAACAAATTTTGGAACTGAACGATGGCAAGAATGTAAGCGCCCTCATTGACAAGAATTTCAGCAAGCTGCATCTGCTGGGCGTAATCATTTGCAAATCGACGGTTCAATTGATTCAGCACCGATCTCGCTTGGTCTAGCTGCCCCAGTTTCAGATAAGCTTGCATCACCCCTGTAAGGATTTCTGAGTCTGACGGGTTCATGTGGTAAGCCTGGGTTAGGGGCTTAAGGGCCTGAGATGGTTTGTCTTGTGATAGCAAAGAGAACCCGAGTCCGTAAAGGCTGGAGATGTCGTCAGGATGCGAACGGAGGACAGCTTCGAACTGTCTCTGGGCTTCGTTAAATTGTCCCTGCCTCAGGAACGTAGCGCCAAGCGCACGGTGTGTTTCTGTCAGCGTCGAGTCTATTCTTAGAGCCTCTGTTAAGTGGTGCTCTGCCGATGTCAGATTTCCTAACGCAAACTCCGACTGGCCAAGCAGGGTTAAGGCCTGCGCAGACTGGGCATCTATCTTGAGAGCTTTGCTCGCTGTTTCCCGGGCTTCTGAATAGTTCTGTTCGTTTAATTGCCTGCGAGCTTCGTTGCACAACTCGCGGACAGCGAGAGTATTGCTTGAGGCCTGAAAATATGGGTTGGGCACCAGAAGCGAACTTGCAAGCAATAATACCGTATACATCATTACGCGCAGAATACCATGAAGGGCACTCGCCAGAAAGTACCCCTACTCCGTCCCGTGCACACCAGACTTTTTGGGGATAGGGTTTATGTTCGCAAAGATCCAAAGGCAGAATTTTCGGTCAATTTTGCTATTGCCTTAGTGGCAGCTGGATGTTGCATCAAGTCCACTTTTGTGCCAACGAGAAACTCTGCAGCTCGTATCTGCTTTTGAATATCTGAATGAAACTTGTCAGCGTGTCAATCCTGGGACTGCTATTTCTGAACTTGTAGCTCTTGTACCTCGTGTAGGCACCCCGACAGAGGGAATTCATGAGCGCTGTGCAGGTTTCAACGTAACCCAATTCAGGTACTTAAAGGTCCGACCAGCATCGACAAGGGACTTTGGTTCATGATCAATTACACGAATATTTGCTTTCATATCGTTGTCTCTTGCTTCGGTTCTAGTAGATTTATATTGACAGGTTAATATGAATGAAGGAAACTAAGCTCATCTGATTCGTCACTTACTATGGTGTTTAACTGCTTTGTTCGTTTTGAAAGCAGTCTTGGACTCGGAGGAATTGTTTTCAGGGAATTTTCTGAGAACTTAACGCTAAGGATGGGTTGCTGCCGAAGCCAAGGAGCCTGGACCTGGTAACGCAACGTAAACACTGTGGGAGGTGCAAGGTTCGGAGTGACGAGTTCAATCAAATCCGTTCAAAATGCAAAACTTCGGAGCCACGATTTCGGTTCAAGACGGAATTGCCGGTTTGAAGCTGAAGTGCTTGCCCTATCTGCACCTGAGAGCTACTAAGACCCTGTGACATGTAGAACTGGCGAAGGTTAATTCGTGCACGCAATTGCGGTAATTGGTGGGATAGTCCAGACTGGAAAGTCGCCCTCGAACATCCTGATGTCGTTGCAGTGAGTTAGCACAGCGTTAGCCAAAATATTTGGAAGTTTGGTCTGATGTTGTTTCTCAAAATGCGTTGGGTCAATTGCGAGACGGAGGAAAAAATGCCAAGCAAAGTATCGGCCCGCTTGATTGCGTGGTCAGGGTTGATCATCCTGTGTTTACTGATCGGACTGCCAATGAGCCTGAGGGCGCAGGTTACTGGTTCGATCAGCGGTTACGTCAAGGATCAGACCGGCGCGGCTGTCCCAGAAGCCAATGTAACGGCAACGCTGGTGAGCCAGAGTCTTTCAGCGACTACAACGTCGAATCCGGAAGGATTTTATCAGTTCACGGCGGTTCAACCTGGCCTTTACACAGTCACAGTCGAGAAGAGCGGATTCCAGAAGCTGACACATACCAACGTAACGGTTAATGTCAACCAGCCGGTTCGGCTTGATCTGGCACTGCAACTAGGGGTTGTGACGCAGGCGGTTGAAGTATCCGCAGCACCTCCTCTGGTGAACACAACCTCAGCCGTGTCTTCGGACCTGATTGATGACCGCCGTATTGTGGACCTTCCTTTGAACGGGCGCAACGTCATCGGCCTGGCCGTGACGGTTCCCGGCGTGTTGAATGTCCGTGCGCCTCAGCAAATGACGGATGCTCGCAGCGGGCCGAGGATGAACGTCAGTGGCGGCCGAGATAATATGAACCTCTTTATGCTGAATGGCGCCTACTTTAACAATCCCTCACGCAACACAGGTATGAATCCTCCGCCCCCGGATGCTGTCCAGGAGATCCGTATTCAGACTTCAAACTTTGACGCGGAATACGGGCATAATCCCGGTTCTCAGGTCACGGTGGTAACGAAAGCCGGGACTGACCAGTATCACGGCGATGTTTGGGAATTTCTCCGCAACGACGCCCTGAACGCGCGCAATTTCTTCAGTGACAGGGTTCCCTCCCTCAAGGAAAATCAGTTTGGAGCGGCCGGAGGAGGTCCACTCTGGAAGAGCCACAACCTCTTCTTCTTCGGTTCCTACCAGGGGCTTCGTGTTCGTCCCGAGTCGTTCCCTGAAGTCGCATTCGTTCCGTCTGCAGCCGAGCGGAATGGGGACTTTACAGGCCGTAATATCGCCAACCCTATCGATCCTTTGACTGGCCTGGGTTACACGGATTCCTCGGGGAATCCCTGTGTGGCCAACGACATTGTCAATCAAGCTTGCATTAGCCCGGTCGCGCAAAATTTGCTGCAGTATGTCCCAACGTCTCCCACGGGACAAGTGGTCGCGCTGGGGTCGAGCCCAAGCAACAATAATATGGGTATGGTTCGCATCGATTGGAACAAGAGCAGCAAGCATTCGCTGTTCGGGACATTCTTCTACGACCACAATACGAACACGACTCCATTCAACGGCGGAAATATCCTGGGTTACGATGGCGACAGTTTGGTACAGCAAACGGGCGAGTGGTCCATCAATGACACCTACACCTTCAGCCCCACGCTCCTAAACCAGTTTGTAGGATCGTTCCTCCGGACAACCTCGTTTGAGCAGAACACACAAACCATTGCTCCCTCACAACTGGGAATGCAAAACTTCCCACAATATGTTCCTGAGGGGGCGGTTAGCGTGGATGTTGGTGGGTTGTTTACCCTGGGTTCAGGCTTCCTTACCCGTTTCATTAACAACAACTGGCAAGTCAGAGACGTCATGACCAAAATCAGCGGCAACCATACCTTTAAGTTTGGGGGTGAAGTTTTGCACCCTCACTTTGTCCAAAGGTTCATTGGTTCGCCGGGCTTTAGCTTCAGCGGCATCCGAAGCGGTGACCCGGTTGCGGACTTCCTGCTGGGCACGTATGACACAATGAGTGGAAACTTCGGCGTTCGCGACAACGATGATATTACGACGCTGCCCAGTTTCTTCTTCCAGGACCAATGGAAGGTGAAGCCTCGATTGACTCTGACCCTGGGACTCCGCTGGGAGCCTTATAAGTGGTGGGTGGATCGCCACGACAGGATTAACACGGTCGTTCCCGGCGCTCAATCGACAGTCGTCCCTGACGCGCCCGTAGGCATCCTGTTTCCAAACGATCCTGGCCTTGCCCGATCGGTCACCCAGAGTGCATGGGATTGGAACAATCTGGCGCCGCGATTTGGGTTTGCATGGGACGTTTCAGGTAACGGTAGGACTAGTTTGAGGGGCTCGTATGGTGTCTTTTACGAGTCTGTCAACGCAGATTCACTGGCACAGGAGAATCCGCCTTTCGCCGGATTTTTCAATGGCAAAAACGGCCTGATCGATGATCCTTTCACGTCCGTCGGACAAACTCCTCCCCCGGCAGCCCCCACAGGTAAATTCGGGTGTGTTTCCATTTCCACTCCGCCGGGCGTTGATTGTCCTCTGTTTCCGTTGCCGGTTGGCGGCGTGTTTAATTCAACAGTGCTCTACACACCATACGATCAGGAATGGAACCTCACAATCGAGCACCAGCTGACACCGAACATCATGTTGTCAACTGGCTACATCGGCAAGATCGGGACCAAAATCGAGGCACTGCGAACCTACAATCCCGCTCAATTTGTTCCCGGAACTACTTTCGATTCAACCACCGGCCTTGAGAATACGTTGTCAACTCCCGACAACATTAATGACCGCGTGATTTACGAGCCGGGTATTCTCAGCCCTCAGGGCTTCCTGCTCGGTAATGACTTCCGAAGCTGGTATCACGGCTGGCAGACCCAGGTAACCAAACGCATGAGCCACGGGCTGGAGGTCGTGGCCTCCTACACGCTCTCGAAATCGATTGACAGCAGCTCAACCGATAACCTCGGAGCTACCGTTTCGAACCCCTTCGATCTGCACACGGAACGAGGGCGCTCCGACTGGGACCGGCTCCACGCGTTTGTGGCCTCCTGGGTATGGTCACCGGAGACTAATTTTTCTGAGGCATGGAAAAACAGGTTGTTCGGAGAGTGGACGATCACAGGAATCACGTCTCTTCAGAGCGGTCCCCCGTTAACGTTCCTCAGCGGGGAAGATGTGGCGTTGGATGGGACCTTTGGAGATCAGCACGCAGAACTCAATGGGCAACCGATTGCTATGAGTCATTCCAGCCGGGCCAGTATGATCAACGAATTTTTCAACACTGGCGCATTTGTTAATCCAACGTGCAGCTTCACTCCTGATCCGGGAAATCCCCTTGCGATTGAGCAGCAGAACTGCGCACCCTTCAACCTTATCTATTCGATGTTGGGGCAATACGGAAATTCCGGCCGGGGGATTTTGAGTGGACCAGCTTTCTCAAACACCGACTTCTCGATCATCAAGAACATCCCGTTCACCGAGAGGTATCGGCTGCAATTCCGGTCGGAATTCTTCAACGTGTTTAACCAGGTCAACTTCAGTAACCCGATACAAAACGTTGCAAGGGGGACGTTTGGTCGCATTACCGGAGCGAGAACCGGAAGGGTGATTCAGTTCGGGCTTAAGCTGTTCTTCTGAACCCGTATCGTACACTGGTGCTAAATAGGCGGAAGGGGCCGAGGACTCTCGGCTCCTTCTTTCTACTCGTTCTAACACATTTCATCCTGTATATTCGTCTTGTTGCGCTCTGCATTAGGAGTGGGCCTCCGACTGCCAATAATTGACCAACAATGCAGGGACGAAGAAGTTGACCGGCGTTCATTGTAAGCGCCCGGAAATCGGTGTACGTCTGCTCCCTCATTAGTAAAATCCTGCGTCCTGTCGAGAGTTCGGCGCGGAATCAGTATGAACGACGTTACGGTCTCTCGATTCGCGATGACCTGCCCGATCGAAGGACTGCTCGGCGGTGACGCGCTGATGAACTCAGGCATTGAATTTTCTGCTTGATGATATGGTACGTAGAAGTGGAATCGTCTCGGAGGAGGGATATGCTTAAGAAAACTGAGCTATGGGTCGGCCTGCTGATCTTGATTGCGGGTTTTGGTCAACTCGGTCACGCCGCAGTTCCACCAGTGTTATTTGAGCGCGGTTACAACGCCATCCCCGAGCCACAGAAGGTGGAGTTCAAGGGCGGGGATTTTGAAATCGGCAGCGGGTGGCGGCTGCAACTGGGCCAGGGAGTAAAAGCTGACGATGTGGCAGTGGAAGGCCTGAAAGAAGGCCTCGAGAGCCGGCACGGGATTACGCTCGAAACGCGCGGACGAGGCAATGCAATTGAGCTGGTTATCCAGCCGGGTTCGGTCGAGATTGGGCAGGCCGTGGACAAGAACAAGCCGGCTCTAGAAGAGCAGGCCTACAGCCTGGACTTGGCAAGCAGTGGCATCAAAATCACGGCCAACGCGCCGACGGGATTGTTCTACG
>OBIZ01000083.1_pt1 | contig 16919 bp, 20 predicted proteins | sample 1519801 | NCBI WGS metagenome assembly OBIZ01 (sample SAMN01911456, study PRJEB22533) | soil metagenome | biome: Soil | place: Malaysia | collected 2012-04-30 | depth DG_metagenome m | reverse complement strand
GATCTTCATCCATGCCGGCGCCGGTGGCGTCGGCCATGTCGCCATCCAGTTGGCCAAGGTTGCCGGCTGCGAGGTTGCCACCTCCGTCAGCTCGGATGAGAAGGCGGCTTTCGTCAGGGAACTGGGGGCCGACCTGGTAATCAACTACAAGAGGCAGGATATCACCGCGGCACTGCTCGACTGGACGGAGGGTGCCGGCGTCGATATCGCTTTCGACACCGTCGGAGGCGCTGCCTTCGACCAGTTGATCCCGGCCATCCGGGTTTACGGCGATCTGGTCACCATCTTGCAGGTACCGGAGCAGACGGACTGGAAAACCATCCGGTTGCGTAATATCCGCGTATCGCAGGAGCTGATGCTCGCCCCCATGGTACTGGGACTGCGGGATGCCGCCGAACATCAGGCGGCGATTCTCGATCAGTGTCGGCAGCTGTTTGACGACAACCTGCTGACCGTTTTCGTCAGCGATGTCCTGCCGCTGGAGAAAGCCGCCGAAGCGCATCGCCGCCTCGAAAGCGGCCATATGACCGGCAAACTGGTGCTGGATATTGCGGGAGAAACCGATGATACGGATTGAACATCCCGATGCGGCGCAACTTGCCGCGCTCGGTGTCGAGCAGTGGCCCGTCTGGGAACATGGCGTTGCCGAATTTCCCTGGACCTATGGCGAACAGGAAACCTGCTTCATTCTCCAAGGCTCCGCCACAATCACGCCGCAAGAAGGCGAACCTGTCCGGATTCAGGCGGGCGAACTGGTGACGTTTCCCGCCGGCATGTCCTGCCGGTGGAACATCACTGCCGACATACGGAAACATTACCGCTTCGGCTAGCCGCACTTAATTGGGAGGCTGTTTCTTCAGCGACTGCCCGATGGTCTCGATGGCCTCGTCGACCATTTGCTCGGCCGCCTCAGAATCCAGTTGCCGATGAATGGACTTCTCCGTCGCCTCGATCACCATTGCGGCAGTCTGGTTGCGTATCTCGCGCAATGCCTGCTGCTTGGCCGCCTCTGCATCCTCATGAAACTGCCTTTTCCGTTGCTCCATTTCCTTCTGCCATTCGCGCATGAGCTGCTCACGATGTTCGAGAATCCGGCGATCCGCCTCCAAGAAAAGCTGGTTCGCCTCACGCTCGACATCCTGAAGCTTCTGCTCGTATTCGCGGTGCAGTTTCTCGGCCTCTTCATGCTGCTGCCTGGCCGCATTGATTTCATTCTCGATCAGCTGCGAACGCGCCTCCAGCATACGGGTCAGGCGCGGCAGCACGAGCTTTTTCAGCAGCAGGAACAAAACGATGAACGACAGCAGCGTCCAGATAACCTCCGGAACAAAAAACGAGGTATCAAACTGCGGCATGGACGCCGTCTCCTTCAGGCCTGCCCCATGATAATGAAGGCAATTACCAGTGCATAAAGGGCGATCGTCTCCACCAGGGCAAAGCCGATCCAGGCATATTTCGACAGCATCGGCTCGGCCTCGGGCTGGCGTGCCACCGCCTCGATCATTTTGCTGAATATCAATCCGATACCCAGGCCGGCCCCGGCCATTCCGGCAGCGGCCAGCCCCATGCCGATCGGAACCATTGCTGCTGCATCCATTTTTCTCTCCTTAGTGAACGGTCAATGCGTCATCAATATAGACGCAAGCCAGTGTCACGAAAATATAGGCCTGAATAAAGGCAATGATGAACTCCAGAACAATCTGCACCGCGGTAAAGCCGAGCGGCAACCACTGCAGAAACCAGGGCGCGGCGAATCCCAGCACGGCCAACACCCCCAATGCAGTGTGGCCCGAAGTCATATTGGCGAACAGACGAACCGCCAGCGTGACGGGTCTTGCCAGAAACGACAGCAGTTCGATCGGGATCAACAGCGGCAGAATCAGTATGGGAACACCGCGCGGCGCGAACGTCATAAAAAAACGCCAGCCATGCAGATGGAATCTCAACCAAGTGGCGTAGGCGAATACCCCGACCGCCAACGTGCCGGTGACGGCAATCTGCGCAGTCGGCGAGAACGCCCCGGGCAGTAGTCCGATCAGGTTGCAGGAAAGGATGAAAACAAACAGCGAGAACATGACCGGCAAGTAACGCTCGCCACCCTGCCGGATGTTACTGTCCACAATCCGGGCGATGAACCCGTAAAGCATCTCGGCCAGCAGTTGGCGTTTGCCCGGCACAGTCTTCAAGCGCGATGTCATCCAGAGCAGCACCGCACAACTCACCAGGACTGCCAGCCACATGAACAGCACGGTATTGGAGATCGACAGGTCCACCCCGACAACATGCAGTTCGTGATAAACGATGACCCGTAGTGACTCCATCGGTTCGGATTGAGCGATACTCATGACCTGCCCTCGGGCGAACCGGAGTCGCCGCGGTCATTCACCATAACGTGATAAAGGTTGAGAAAACCGGCGGCCATACCGAATATGGCGAATAGAATCAGAAACAGTGGCCGGGTATCCAGCCACCGATCCAGAAGGAAACCGCCCCCCAACCCCAACATCGTCGAAGCGACCATCTCGATGCCGACCCGCATGCCCCATTGATGCCCATGTGAATAACCGGCGCTATTCGGCTCCATTTGCAACTACTCCGTCCCTCTGCTCAACAGTATAGACGGCCCAACTTGTTGTGCCCATCGGGGAACACCACCTTGCCATATTCGGCATTCTCATCTAAATGTGCTGAATCAGGGGAGACGATGACAAAGCGGACTTTCGCCTTCGAAGAGCTGGTCAATCACGACATGATCCCTCACGGCGGACCATGCGAACTTCAGCAGCAGCAGGGGTGGCTACGCATCATCCTCGCGTTCGTCTTTTATGCCTATATTGCCATTCACGGCCAGTTCTTCGCCGACTTTGGCCGTGTTACGGGAGCCATCGTTGCCGGATACATCGGCATCAATCTGCTGGCCATCTTCTGGCATATTCCGCAATACCCGCGTTCCCCTCTCCGCCTGCTGGCCATGCCGCTGGTCGACTGCATGCTGATTTCACTTGCCATGTTCAACGACGGCGGCCATGCCAGCCCGGCATTTTTCCTGTTTCTAAGCGTCATTTTCGGCAATGGGCTCCGTTACGGCCAGCAGATGCTCATCTACACCCAGGTCCTGTCCGTCATTTCGCTGCTGGTTCTGGCCATCCTGACGCCCCTCATTCTGAACCTCCCCGATGACTGGACCGTACTCGGACTGGAAATCCTGGGCCTGCTCTACATTTCGACTTACGCCAAGATCATCATTCGCCGAACACTGATGGCAATCGAGGAAAAACGCTTCGCCGACAGAGCTTCCTCACGTCTGCTGATCGATGTGCCAACTCCCGCGTTCACTTACGAGGAATCAGCCGATGGCGCCCGCATCGTCCACGCCAACCCGGCCATGGCCAAGATAACAGGCATCCCCATTGACGAGCTGCCGGGGCAGCCGTGCAAGAGGCTGTGCATTCACGAAGACGGGGAAGAACTGGATCGGGCCTGCCTTGATTCGCTTTACAACACGATTCTGGAGCTGCCGACGCTGAGCCGGACTTATGTCCGGGCACCTTCCAAGGGCCGTCATTCCCTGCAATTGATGTGCGAAACCACGGTAACCCACATCGGCGGCAAAACCCTGGGGGTCTGTTTCATCAGCGACATCACCGAAAGCGAACGCTATTACCACGAACTGCAGGAAGCACAGATGCAGGGCTATGTGGCGGCCCTGTCGTCCGGATTGGCCCATGATTTCCGCAATGTACTTGCCAGCATCATGGGCGAAGCGGAGATGATGCGATTGGCCTGCAGCGATGAGAAAATGCGCGATGGACTGGAGCTGATCGTTCGCGCCAGCGAACGGGGCAGCGATATGACGACGCAACTGCTGCAACTTGGCAAGGGCGCCAGCAGAGAGCAGCAGAAAATCGGGCTTGCCGATGGACTGGAAGCAACGGTCAAACTGGCTCGGGTACGCCTTCCCGCCAACGTCCAGCTCGACTGCCGCATTGCCGACAAGTTGCCCGAAATCATGGGCGATACTGCCCAGATCGAACAGGTGCTGCTGAATCTCGTCAACAATGCTGCGCAGGCCATCCGCGATGCCGGCCGTATCGTGGTCGAGGCATTCCCCGATCCGAAACACATGTTTGCCAGACGCGGCCGGCCGGCGCTGTGCATCCGGGTCAGCGACAATGGCATCGGCATCCCCGAAGAAAACCTGCCACGGATTTTTGACGCCTTCTGGACCTCGCGCAAGGAGTGCGGTGGTACCGGCCTCGGTCTGTCGATGGTGAGGCGCATCGTGCGCTGGCACCACGGCGATATCGAAGTCTCATCCACGCCGGGCAAGGGCACCCGCTTCTCCCTCTACTTCCCTCCTGCCGACAGTGAATCAGAGGCCAAGGCAGCCGCTCCCGCACCATCGCCTGAACCCGTCATGCCGGCTGTCGTCAAGCATACCCCCTGGCATATCGTGCTGGTTGAGGATGCCCCTGAAGTATTGCGTGTGCATGAAGCATTGCTGACACGGATGGGGCACAAGGTTTCGACGGCCATCCACGGCAAACAGGCGCTCGATCTGCTGCATTCGATCGAGTGGCAGGCGGACTTCATCCTCAGCGACTTCAAGATGCCCGAGATGGATGGTCTGGAACTCGCGCAAAAGATTCGCGATCTGGGCAAATCGATCCCGATCACCATCCTCACCGCCTATGGCGAGGATGAAGCCTTGCTGAAAGCCGGCAGCCTGAACACGGAATTGCTGTTCAAGCCTGTCAAATTCAACGTGCTGGCGAACCACATTGCCAATATGCAGCGAGAGGCTTCCCCGGCCTGAGAGGATTGCATGACCCTGATGGGTGAATAGTGAACGAAATGATATTGCATTCATTATTCACCCAACTATACTCCCGCCCATGATATCCGAGGTGGCATCGCAGATTCTTGATGTGGCCGAACGGCGCTTCGCCGATTACGGCTACAACAAGACGACCATGGCGGAGATTGCTGCCGATTGCGACATGAGCGTCGGCAATCTGTATCGCCATTACGACAGCAAATCGGCCATCGCCGCCGCATCCATGTCGCGTTTTCTCGACCTGAAACTACAACAGGGCATAGACGCCGCGGCAAAGAAATTCAGAACTTGTGAAAAAATGTCGGCATTCCTGCTGGCACGTTTGCGCCTTTCATATGCCCGGGCGGTCGATTCTCGCCATCTGCACGAACTGGTTCAGGCGATCGATTCGCACCACTCGCAACTGCTATTCCAACAGGAACAGAAGGTGATCGACGCCATGGCTGCAATTCTCGAAGCCGGCATCGCCGCCGCCGAGGTCGCGCCGCTCGATGCACAGCGCACCGCCTACCTGTTGCATCAGTCCCTGCTTCGCTACAACCATCCGCTAAGCCTCAAGCGCAATCCGCTCGAACAGCTCGAGGCCGACCTGTTCGACACGCTGACACTCTTTTATACGGGCATTTCCAACATCAACCGCACAGGAGGACAATCATGATCGGCAAGAAAAACATGGCATTCGGTTTCTTCTATTTCATCACAACTCTCTGCCTCGGCCTCTATCTGGCCAACAAGTTCAAGCTGCCACCAGACCAGCTCGGCGCCTGGATGAAATCGGGCCAGCACGCCGTGCTCAAGGCCGCACATGCACACGGCAACCTGGAAAGCTTCCTCAACATCGCCATCGGCTACCTGTTGTGCCGGCTGGCGCTGGATGCCTGGATCGCCAAAACGGTTTCGGTACTGCTCATCGTCGGCGCCCTGTTCCACTCCGGCATGCTCTATCTGGCCGGAGCGGGCTTCGGCTGGGCCGGCGCGCTGACGCCTATCGGTGCCATCTCGATCATCACTTCGATGCTGCTGATGGGAATCGGGGTGCTGCGCCTGAAGAGCGTCGACTGACGATGGCTATCCACTACCGGCCGGTCCATGTTTGGGACGGCGTCGTCCGCCTCACCCACTGGATCAATGCCGGCGCCATCATCCTGCTGTTGCCGCTCGGCGCCATGCTGTTCGCTGCCTCGCTGCTCATCCGCCTCGCTTACCTCGCACACGGTGAGGGAGCGGCCTCCTGGCGCGATGTCGTTCCGCACACGCAAGCGCAATTGCGGCTAGCGACAGCGACGATCCGCTACTACTTGGGCGGCTGCAGGGGTGAATGTCCGCTCTACTTCGCGCACAATCCGCTGGCCGGCCTCGCCTACACGGGTTTCTTCCTGTTCGCGTCCGTGCAGGTAATCAGCGGCGCGGCCATGTATCTGCTCGGCGGCGATATCGTCCCGGCTGTACAGGCCCATGCCGGGCACGAGCACTTGCCCGCCAACAGCTGGCCACCGGCGTGGCTGGCGGAGATTCACGAATGGAGCGCTCTACTGATCGCCCTGTTCATACTGGCCCATCTCACCGCACTGGCGCTGCATGACCTGGTCGAGAAACGTGGCCTGGCCTCCAGCATGATTTCCGGCAACAAGTTTTTCTCCGAGGCGGAGATTACCGCCCTGGATATCCCGACAATCCCAACCACAGAAAAGGAAACGACAAAGCAATGAGCAACAATCTTTTTTCCCCACTCCAACTCGGCGCACTTACCCTTCCCAACCGGATGGTGATGGCGCCGATGACCCGTAACCGGGCACCCGATACCATCCCCAATACCCTGATGGCCGAGTACTACGTCCAGCGCGCGACCGCCGGCCTGATCGTTACCGAAGGCTCGCAGATATCCCCGCAGGGTGTCGGTTATCCGGCCACGCCGGGCATTCACTCGAAGGAGCAGATAGCCGGCTGGAAAACCGTCACCGATGCCGTGCATGCCAAGGGAGGCCGCATCTTCCTGCAGCTTTGGCATGTCGGCCGCATCTCGCATCCGTCGCTGCAGCCGGGCAACGCGGCGCCGGTATCGGCCTCGACCATCCGCCCCAACGGGGAGACCTTCACCGGCCAGGGCATGCAGCCCTTCGAAACGCCGCGTGCACTCGAAACAGAGGAGATCGCCGCCGTCGTCAGGCAGTACGCTGCAGGCGCAGCCAATGCAAAGGCAGCCGGTTTCGACGGTGTCGAGATCCACGGCGCCAACGGCTATCTTATCGACCAGTTCCTGCGCGATGGCAGCAACCGGCGCAATGACCGCTACGGCGGCGCCATCGAAAATCGCTGCCGCTTCATGCTGGAGGTCACCGAGGCAGTGTGCGGCGCCTGGAGCGCCGACCGCGTCGGCATCCGCCTGGCCCCACTCAACCCCTTCAACGACATGCACGACTCCGATCCGCGGGCCACATTCACGCATGCGGTGAAAGAGCTGAACCGTTTCGGGCTCGCCTACCTGCACATCACCGAGATGGGCAAAGATGCACCGGGGGCGGCCGGTCCCGCCTTCGACCTCACCGAACTGCGCAAGCTCTGGCAAGGCACGTACATCACCAATGCCGGCTACGACCGGGCACGCGCCGAGGCGGCCATTTCCGAAGGGCGTGCCGATGCCGTCGCCTTCGGTGTGCCGTTCCTGGCCAATCCCGACCTCGTGGCCCGCTTCCGGCAGGATGCGGCCTTGAACGCACCCGATGTCGCCACCTTCTACGGCGGCGACGGCCACGGCTACACCGACTACCCTGCCCTGGGAGAGGCCATCGCCTGATGCGGACGATGCCGGCCATATTCCTGGCACATGCGGCCCCGACCTTCGCAGTCGAGAGTAATGCGACGACGGATTTCTGGGCCGCCCTGCCCGGCTGGCTGCCGGCTGTACCGAAGGCGGTTCTCTGCCTTTCCGGCCACTGGGAAACCACTCGACCGGAATGGAGCGGCAGCACGGCCATCCAGCACGATTTCTACGGCTTCCCCGATCACCTCTACCGGCTCGGTTGGCCGCTGCTACAGGATCGAAAACTCTCCTCCTGGCTGGAGCAGCGGCTGGCGGCACTGGGCGTCGAGGCGGCCGAATCCGCCCGGCCGCTCGATCATGGTGTCTGGGTACCGCTGCGAGCGGCATGGCCGGAGCCGACGTTTCCGGTCTTCCAGCTGTCGCTGTGCACCGGCTGCGGTCCGGTCTGGCATGTCGAACTGGGCCGCAAGCTGGCGCCGCTCAGGGACGACGGTGTGCTGGTCGTCGGTTCCGGCGGTATCAGCCATAACCTCGGCCGCATCGACTGGCGGGCACGAGAGAATGAGGCAACCCCCTGGGCCGCGGCATTCATGGATGCGGTGGACGATGCCATTGCCAAAGGGGATACCGAGGCGCTGTGCAACCCCTGGCAACTGCCACACGGCCGCGAGGCGGTACCGACCCTCGACCATTACCTGCCGTTGCTGGTGATTCTCGGCATGGCAGGCGAGGCGAGGCTGCAGCGCCTGCATACCGGCTGGGGCTTCGGCAGCCTCGCCATGCACAGCTACGGTCTCGGCGTGGAAGCAGCCGTATGAGGATAGCCAACACGACCGACAGTAATGGTCGGCTGACAAGCGACCGGAAAGCAGGAGAGCAGAGATGAGTATCAGGCTGCAAACGGCACCCTCCGTTCCCGAGGGCGACGGCGTCACCGTCCGGCGGCTCATGCCCGTCCACGGCCTGCTGAATTTCGATCCCTTCGTACTGTGGGATCATTTCGATATTGTTACGGGCGGCTTCCCCGACCATCCACACCGCGGTTTCGAGGCGATCACCTACCTGTTCGCCGGCGGCATGAAACACGCCGACAACCTCGGCAACCGCGGCACGGTACATGCGGGTGGTGCCCAGCGATTCACGGCGGGAGCCGGCATCGTGCATTCGGAGTTTCCCGACGGTCACGCGGCCGGCATCCAGCTGTGGATCAACCTGCCGCAACGGCTGAAATCGCTGCCGGCTGGCTACCAGCAGCTACAGGCTGACGAGATTCCCGAGCATGCGGAGAACGGTGTGCGCATCCGCAGCATCGTCGGCAACGGCTCACCGATACGCCTGCACACCCCGGTCGAATACCTCGATATCGCCATACCGGCGGGCGCAAGTCTGACGCGCACCATTCCGGCCGGTTTCCGCGGCTTCGTCTATGTCGTCGAAGGTGAAATCGATGCGGGCGGGCAGACGGCAACCGCCGGCCAGGCGCTGCTGGTCGAGAATGAAACCGAGCTATCCATCGCGGCAACCGAGGCTGCGCGGCTGATGTGGTGCTTCGGCGCCCCGCACCACGAACCGATCCGCCAACGCGGGCCGTATGTCGATTGATACCTGGAGGCGAGCATGATCCGTATCCGCAAGGCCAACGAACGGGGACATGCCGAGCATGGCTGGCTGCACTCGTGGCACACATTCTCCTTCGCCGACTATTACGACCCGCAACACATGGGGCACTCGGTACTGCGCGTCATCAACGACGATACGGTGGAGCCGGGCCAGGGCTTCGGCACGCATCCGCACCGCGACATGGAGATCATCTCCTGGGTGCTGGAGGGCGCGCTGGAACATCGCGATTCGATGGGCCACGGCTCGGTGATCCGCCCGGGCGAGGTGCAACGAATGAGTGCAGGAACGGGCGTGACGCACAGTGAGTTCAATCCGGACAAGACCGAACGCACTCGCTTCCTGCAGATCTGGATATTGCCGGACCGTCGCGGTTATCCGCCCCGGTATAGCCAGCAGCATTTCCCGGATGAGGAGCTGCACAACAGCCTGAGGCTCGTCGTCTCCCCCGATGGCAATAACGGCAGCATTCCGATCCATCAGGATATCCGCCTCTACATCGCCCGTCTCGATGCCGCCACACCACTGACGCAGGCCATCGCACCGGGCCGCAAGGCCTATGTGCACCTGGCACGCGGAGAGTTACGTCTGAACGGCATGGCCATGCAGGCTGGCGACGGCGCCTATATCGAGGCCGAAACGAGTCTTGAGTTCAAGGATGGAAAGGCCGCGGAGCTACTGCTCTTCGACCTGCCGTAGGTCAGTCAGCGTAATTGCGCACGACAGCGCAGTTACGCTTTGATTTCGCCTCGTAGAGGGCGGCATCGGCATCGGCAAAAATAACCTCCGCTCCCGGAATCGACTCCCCGACATAGACCACGCCGCCGACGGAAGCCGTCACATGTGCCCCGGCCTTGCTGGCCAGATGCTCGATATCCATGGACTCAATCTGCCGACGGATCACCTCGGCATATTCGCCGGCCCGACCGGCATCACTGGCAAGCGACAGCAACACACCGAACTCGTCGCCACCCAGCCGGAAGATATAGTCGTCGGGACGACGCAGGATTTCCCGTAGCGTACCGGCAATCCGCTGCAGCAGAAGATCGCCGGCGGGATGGCCAAGGCTGTCATTGTACTCCTTGAAGTAGTCGATATCGAAAATAACAAACTCGAGCAGCTGCCGATTACGGCGGGCCAGCCGAATCTGCTGGTCGAACAGCTGGTGAAAATGACGCCGGTTGTACAGCGAGGTCAGCGGATCGACCTGCGAGAGACGTTCGACCTCCTTCTCGTGCGTGATATCGGTCAGAATCACCTTGAAGCCGGTCGTTACACCTGCCCGGTTCGCCACCGGATGGATGGCGACCGACGCCCAGCTGCCGCCGAAGGCGGATATGGGCAGTTCGAGATCGGCCTCCCAGACCATGCCGCTGGCCGCCACGTTCCACGCCTCATCCGGGACCAGAACGCATTCATCTTCACCGAACAGTGCTCCACACGGCTGCCCGAGAACTTCCTCGCGCCGCACCCCAAGATAGCGGCACAGCGAATGGGTGATATCCGCGATGGTGCGGTCCGCTAGCAGCGTGGCGATGTGGATATTCTGGTCGATCAGGTGCAGATGCTCCCGGATCTCCCTGACCCGCCGGTGTTCCAGTCGCAGCACCAGCAACGAGGTGCCCAGCGCCACGAAGATCGCCAGTCCGAGCAGTACGGAGACGACGAGCGTGGCATGCTTCTGGCCGGAGAGGCTATGGCCATAGAGATGTGTTGCCTCATCGTCGGCGAATTCGGTCAGCTGCCTGCTCTGCTGCTCCAGCCGCTTGAGCTGCTCATCGCCCTTGATGGCAACCGCAGCCGCAGCCTCGCGGTTCTTGCCCTCGCGCAGCAATCGTACGGCGTCGTTGTAGATGTCGCGCCAGTCTAGAAATGCCTGCAGGGCGGCATGCACATCATCCTTGTTGCCCAGATAGCGATCGGAAACCAGTTCGAAGTGCTGCAACACGATATTTTCGCGTTGTTTCAGTTCGGCCACGTCCTTGTCGACTTCGGCCGGGGTTTCCGCCCAGACCATGCTTTGCAGCTGCCGGTGCATCAGCAGGATCTCGATATCGATATCCTTCACCGTGTTGCTGACAACGAACGGGTGCTGATAGAGCATAACGGAGGCGTCACGGAAATCGACCAGCTTGACGAAAATATAGATTCCTACGATGAACATCAGCAGCAGGTTGAGGCCGAAGCCGAAAACAAGCAGGCGCCCCCCGATGGAGTGCTGCGCAGCACCATTGCCTTTCCGGACGGATTGCCGGACCAGTTGTCGGACGCATTGGCAAAGAAATCGCCAGCCCACCCCAAATTTCATGTCATCCGACCCCGCATTGAAGAAACCGCCACTGCACCTGCGGCAGCGCTTCTGCTAGCTTAGCAGATGATGAAAGGGCCCCGCTCGAGACAATCCCTGTTCGACGCCGTCGGCGGCCTGCCGACGCTGGAAAAGGTGCACCGGATCTTCTACGACAAGATCTACGCTCACCCGTGGATCGGACAGTTTTTCAAGGGCCACGACCAGCGCGCCATCGAACTCAGGCAGACGCAATTCATGGGCGAGAAGTTCGGCGGCCCGGTCAAGTACCCGGGCATGGAACTGGAGCTCGCCCACCGCCGCATGTACATCACGCCCGAGCTTTTCTCACTGCGCCAGAAACTGTTGCGCGAATCGCTCGAAGAAGCAGGCGTCGCACCGGAACTGGTCGGCCGCTGGCTGCGCATCGATGCGGCCTTCCGCAAGGACATCGTCAACGAGTCGCTGGAGGATTTCGAAACGATCGACCTCAAGTACGAGCGGCCGCTGGTCATCCCCAATCCCGCCGACACCCAACATTGAGGAGCGATTGATGAGCCAGACCCGTGGCAACGCCGCTACCGAGATTCACGAACTGATCGCCAGCCGCTGGAGTCCGCGCGCCTTCGATGCCAGCCGCCCCGTCGAACGTGAAAAGCTGCTCGCCTGCCTGGAGGCGGCCCGCTGGGCGCCATCCTGTTTCGGTGACGAACCATGGCGCTTCATCGTCTGCGACAAGGCCACCGATGACGATGCCTGGCAGCGGATGCTCGACTGCCTGACACCGAAGAACCGGCTGTGGGCACAACATGCGCCCGTACTGCTGCTCTCCTGTGCCGGCTCCAGCTTCCGTGCCAACGGCAATCCGAACCGCTGGGCGCAATACGACACGGGCGCTGCCGCAGTGTCGCTCTGTCTGCAGGCCACAGCGCTGGGACTCGCCAGCCACCAGATGGGCGGTTTCGACATAGAGAAAGCGCGCTCCGCATTCAACATCCCGGACGACCACCAGCCGATGGCTGCCATGGCGCTGGGCTACCAGGCCGGCATTGAAACCCTCGACGCGACCTTCCATGGACTGGAGCTGGGCGATCGCCAGCGGCAGCCACTTGGCGACACCTTCTTCACCGGCCGCTGGGGTGAGCCTCTTGCCTGAGCGGCAACCCGTGTCATTACCGAACGCCGGCCTCGTCGACCTGGCAGGCTTTGATCCTCGCCTCGTGTTCGACATCCGCTATGCCGGAACCGACAACTTCACCGGCCATGCCGTTTACGCCAAGGCCGGTGCCTGGCTGCAGCGCGAGGTCGCGGAAGCGCTGCGCCGTGTCCACGACCGCATGCGCGAAGCGGGTTACGGCCTGCTGGTCCTCGATGCCTACCGGCCGTGGCACGTAACGAAAACCTTCTGGGAAGAGTATCCGCAATTCCGGGAATTCGTCGCCGATCCGGCGGTGGGCTCGGTACACAATCGTGGCTGTGCGATCGACCTCACCCTGATCGACCTCGCCAGTAGCCGGGAGCTCCCCATGCCGAGCGGCTACGACGAGTTCACCGAACGCGCCTACCCGACCTATACCGGTGGCGACCCGGCACGACTCGCGAACCGCGACCGGCTGCGCGCCTTCATGGAAGCCGAAGGCTTCGCCGTACACCCGCACGAGTGGTGGCACTTCGACCACCGCAGCTGGCGCCATTATCCCGTACTCGATATCGATTTCGGAGTTCTGTCCGGCAACCGACTTCAGAAATAGTGGGTGAAGTAGAGGCCTCCCCAAAGGTGGTGGGATTCCACAGGCGATTTCAGCATCTTCGATCGCCACTGGGCAGCAACATAAAGCCGGTTGCTTTTCGGATCCATCAGGCCGACCGCGGCGGGAATAAACGTCAGCTCCACCCCTGCCGTGAACCGATGTACCAGCGGACGCAGCTGGCTGTATCTGTATTTCACATCGCTGCTCCCCGTCCAGGCGCCCTGCAGCAGCTCGTTATGGGCATAGGCATCCAGCTCGTAGCCGGCCCAGGCCGAGAAGCCCGATGGAACTGGCGTACCTGCCGACACCGGCAAGCTGGCCGCCTGGCCGATCCCTCCATCGGCGGCAGGCCGTAGCTGAGCGAGGTCCCGAGGATCGCCCGGGTGTAATAGCCGAGCGAGTAACCGTAGCGGAATTTGAGGCCGATATCGTGGTTGCTACGTGCCTCCGCCAGCTCATGGATCCACTCCTCCTGGAACAGGAAGGTGGGCGAACCGCCCTTGCCGATCTGGTGCGACCAGCCATTGGGATGGACGCCGTTGCAGCAGGTGCTGTGAATGACCGACTGCACTTCGCGGCCGATATTGGTTCCCAGAAGCCCCCACTGCCAGCTGACCCGCTTCTCGGCCCCATCCGCCAGCGGCCGTACATAGCCGGCGGCCAGATAGAGCAGCGAGGCATAAGGTCTGTCGTTGTAGATGGGCAACGCATTGCTCAAGTCGCGCGGTGTATAGTCCTTGCTGCCCAGTTCCCACCACACCGCATCCGTCGGCGTCATGTCGCCGCCGAGCAAGAAACCGTCCAGGCCTTTCAGCAGGGAAAGGGTGGTGCGGTGCCATAACGGGTCTCTGTCGGATTCCCGGAAGCTTTTGCGCAACGCCAGGCCCATCGTGTAGTCCTTGTCCGAATGGGGTGCCACCAGCGCATCGTTCTCGAGCAGGATCGTATAGGCACCGTGATCGCCCTGGTCGTTATTGGCATGCTGTGCTGCAAAAGCGCTGGATGCAAAACAAAGGCTGCCCAGCAACAGCCCAAGAAGACGCATGCTGAGAATGCCTAAATCGCAAATTCGGCCACGACGGCGCAGTGATCGGACGCTGCAGTTGTCGGCGTAGTCACGCTGGGGAATGGGATATCTCCTGTGATTGATTGAATGCCGTAGAGACCACGGCGCTCGATTGTAGCCTGCTGAAATCCATTCTTCAGTGGTTTGGACACAAGCAGAAAGTCAATCTGATCAAATTGCTTCCGATATTTGTATGTCCACCGATCCGCAGGATCCGAAAACTGAAGCTCCAGCACATCAAACAAATTCGGCAACCCTAGCAATGGCGCCAATGCAGCCGAACCTGGCTTGTCATTCATATCTCCGGCCACAATCACCAAGTCCTTTGAAAGATCGTACGCAGAAGACAATATTTCTGCGATCCTTTTGGCTTGGCGGAGCCGCTTGGCATCGTTGGCGGCTTTGGCACCGTATCCCTGGCTCTTTAGATGGTTGCAGAGAAAATAAAGCGGGCGTCCATCCGGGAGCTTGAGTTCTATCTCCAGACAATCGCGGCTGAAAATCGTCCCTTTGGAATCCTTGTCAAACATATGCGTGGTGATATTGACGATCTCGAACTTGCTGAGAATTCCCACATCAATTCCTCTTGGATCATTGGCGTCAATAAGCATGGGATACTTGAACCGGCGGGAACCTAGCATTTGACTATTGAAATCGCTGAGAATCGTGCGGTCTTCGACCTCCACCGTGCAGAGCACATCGGCCTTGAGCTCCTTTACAACGGCAGCAGTACTTGCCCTTGCCATATCGGAGACCCTTGCCCGACGATATGCCATGATACCATCCCACTCTCCGGCACCGGAAACAGCAACGCGCCTTTTGCTCCCCCGGCCGGCAAAAAGCTTGGCGCGATCTTCACGAATCTCGATATAATCGGAAAGAGCTCCGGATAGGCGTAGAATCTCTGCCTTATCCTGACTGCTATAGATATCCTTCTTGAGAAGGCCCTCAAGTTCAGCAATCTGCCCCAGAAGATCGGTCGTTTGGTTTCTGTCTTGCAGATTGAGGACTCTTGCCCGGTTAAACAGATTTTCCATATTAAACGTGGCCGCGCGGAATGTGACTGGCATGGCGATCCCCCTTGCTTTGTCTGTTATAGACCACAGGGCTTTAATGGCAACCAGCCACTTTACGGTGAACGATCGTTCACTATACTGCCGACATGGGACGCGACAATAACGACCACGAACATCTGGCCCGGCTGCAGGAGTTTTTCGCCGCGCACAAGGCACTGCCTCCGTATGCGAAGATCGGCGAGATCACCGGCATCAACTCCAAGGCCGGTGTCTCCAAGCTGGTTTTCCGGCTCAAACAGGCGGGCTTCCTCGACAGTGCACCGGGCGGCCGACTGGCCCCCACCTCCCGCTTCTTCGCCCGCCCCCGCGTCGGCGCGGCACCGGCCGGCTTTCCGAGCCCCGCCGAAGAGCTGCTCGACGATGCGCTGACCATCGACGACTTCCTTGTCGAGCATCCGTCGAAGACCGTGCTGGTCGAGGTGCAGGGCGAATCGATGATCGAGGCCGGCATCCAGCCGGGCGATTATGTGGTGGTGGAAAAAACCGAAAACGCCCGCGTCGGCCAGATTGTCGTGGCCATCATGGACGGCGAATTCACCATCAAATATCTGGAGAGGGATGCCCGCGGCTACCAGCTGAAACCGGCCAATCCCCGCTTCTCCAACCTGCGCCCCGAGCGCGAACTGACCATCTTCGGCGTTGTCGTCGGCCAGTTCCGCAAATACCCGTGATCCCTGCCGCCTGGCCGGCGGCGATCGCGCATATCGATGCCGACTGCTTCTACGCCTCCTGCGAACTGCTGCGCCGCCCGGAGCTGAGAGGCAAGCCCGTCTGCGTACTCTCCAGCCAGGATGCCTGCATCGTCGCCAAGACCTACGATGCCAAGGCGGCCGGCATCAACACCGGCATGGCAGTGTGGGAAGCGCGCAAGAAACTGCCGGATGCCGTCTACATCCCTGCCGATTTCCGTTTCTACGGCCTCGTCTCGCACAAGATGTTCGCCATCCTGCGCCGCTTCACGCCCATCGTGGAACAGTATTCGATCGACGAAGCCTTCGCCGATCTCTATGGCCTGCGCAGCTTCTGGCACCTGGGCTACGACGGCCTTGCCGACGCCATACGCGGAACGGTGAAACGGGAGGCCGGTATCACGGTGTCGATCGGCGTATCGGTATCGCGGACACTGGCCAAGATGGCTTCCGACGCCAACAAGCCGGACGGCAGCAAGATCGTCTCCGGACACGATATCGGCGCCTTCCTGCAGGGGCAATCGGTGCGCGACATCCCAGGCATCGGCGACAACCGCGCCGCCCTGCTCGCCAAGTTCGGTATACGCTCAGCCCTCGATTTCTCGCGTGCGCCGGAGAGCCTGATCCGGCGCCTCCTGGGGCGCGGAGGCTCCGACCTGTGGCGGGAGCTGAATGGCCAGCGTGTCTTCGACATCGAGCACCAGCCGCGCCTGCCGAAAAGCATGGCGCGCACGGCAAGCCTTGGCCTGCGCACCAGCGACCCGCGCATGGTACGCGCCCACCTCTCCCGCCACTGTTTCCGGCTCGGCATGGACATGCTGGCGCAGGGCATCGT
>OBIZ01000081.1_pt1 | contig 17129 bp, 12 predicted proteins | sample 1519801 | NCBI WGS metagenome assembly OBIZ01 (sample SAMN01911456, study PRJEB22533) | soil metagenome | biome: Soil | place: Malaysia | collected 2012-04-30 | depth DG_metagenome m | reverse complement strand
AGCGTGGGACCTGTCCCGTTGCCGACAACCTCTTTGAGCGGAGTATCATCATCTCCATTCCATCCTGCCTGACGAATCAGGATGAAGAGGAGGTCATTGCAGCTTTTGAAAAGGTCTTGAGCAAGGTCTCTGCTGCATCAACCCAGGGCGCTGCAGGGTAAGGTGTGGACCTTTCGTCTGAAGGCCGTTTGTTCATTTAAAACCCAGGAACCAAAGGGCCCGTCACAAGAGATACTGACCCCCGCCAATTCCGGATCGAGTGTGCCGGGCTTCGTGGTATACTGGCCTTTTGTGGGGGCTCGTTCCCGGAATTAAAGCGCCTGAATTCGGCTGCTTGCGACTTTTCGAGAGGGAACAAGCTTTGCAAATTCAATCGGTTATATGGTTTCCCCCAAGCGGGGGTAATTCAGCGGTAGAATGCCAGCTTCCCAAGCTGGACGTCGCGGGTTCGATCCCCGTCCCCCGCTCCATCCTTTCAATGACTTCGAGAAACTAGACCCGGGCCTACTTCAGAATGCCCCATTGAAAGTTTTCCTCGCAGGACAAACTCTGAGAATCGTCAGTGGGCCCCGTGCTTGAACCCGTGAAAGACTGCAACAACGGGTACATCAAGGCGGCTCCGTGGCCGATCAGATGGAAATTATCGCTCGGTGATTCGGGCGCCCCACTTTTTTAACAATTGGACTACTTTTGCGCTCCAGGGTGGAAAATCAAAGAAACCTTTCGTGCGCGCTGGGGCAGATCTTCCAGTGGGAGAAAGTGAAGATAAACGCAAGAAATTCTTCCCTAAAGAACGAAGGTTATGATAGGTTTTCAGGTTGGATTCAACAAACAATGTTAACAAGAGGTCATTGAAAAGATGAGGCGATCAAGTGTGTTGGTTTGGGGATTTGCGCTTCTGTCAGCGGTCGGAATGTTCTGGGGCCTAAAAAGTTTCGCCGCCCCACAGAACGCAGGCAAATGGACGCCGCTGTTTAACGGCAAGAATCTGGATGGATGGCAGCCCTACGGGGAAGAGACGTGGAAAGCTGATCATGGAACAATTTTTGGCGAAAGCACGAGCGGGAAGTATGGCTACCTGGTGACCAAGAAAACCTACAAGGATTTTGATGTTCGTCTGAAATTCAACTGCACAATGGAGGGCAATAGCGGGCTGTTCTTCCACTCGCAGATTACAGGCGAAAACCCGAAATGGGGTCCGGACATCGTGGGTCTGCAGGCGGAGATCGATCCGGCCCGGCACTCCGGAGGAATTTACGAGAGCGGCGGGCGAGGCTGGGTGGCACTGCCAACAGACGAGGGCGAAAAGGCGATCAAGCCGGTGGGCCAGTGGAACACGATGGAGGTCCGCGTGGAGGGCAATCATTTTGTAACGCATTTGAACGGTGTCAAGATTGTTGACTATATGTATGAGCCGGCCAAATATACGGACGGCCATATCGCATTGCAGATTCACACGGGCCAGCATGGGTTCCGGGTCCGTTTCAAGGATATTGAAATCCGGACGCTTCCATAGCTGAAAGGTCACACAGAGAATGAACCCCGTTCTCCGGGACGGCGACATTGAGGGCAAAGGACAGAGGAATGACAAAGAACAATCGCAGGGATTTTCTGAAGCTGTCAACGGCGGCCGCCATGACGGCAGTCGGTTTGGGAGGTGCGGGGAACGGTATGGCGGCGACGGGAGTTTTGTCGGCACCCGGAACTTCTGCAGCACCCGCACCAGTGCCCGCTCCACCGCGTCGATATGAGCCGTTTGCGCTGGGGATTATGACTGGAATTGGGAATAACCCGGAAGCGGCAATGGCCAAAGTCCACAGTCTGGAAATGCCCACCTGCCAGATTCAGGGCGATCTTATGAGTGACGAGATAATCGAGCGGCTGGGTGAGGCCATGGACAAGTACAAGATCGTGGTGACGGCGATGGGGACAGACGGGCCGGGCCCTTATATTTACAATTTCTATGACGGCCCCCTCACTCTTGGGCTGATTCCGCGCACATACCGCGGGTTGCGGCTTGAGAAACTGAAACAGTATTCGGACCAGGTCAAGAAACTGAATGTGCCTGCCATCCGCATTCACGCAGGCTTTATCCCCGAGGACCCCAATGTCGAACTGTATTGGGAATCGGTAGAGGCCCTGAAAGATGTGATCGACCACTGCAAGAAGAACGGGCAGGACTTTCTGTACGAAACGGGGACGGAGACTCCCATTGCGTTGCTTCGGGCAATGAAAGACATCGGACTGGACGGCGAACTTAGCAATCAGGGTGTGAATCTCGATACGGCGAACCTGATCCTTTATGGTAAGGCAAACCCCCTGGACGCGCTGGATGTGCTGGGTCCGTTTGTGAAGAACACGCATGCCAAGGACGGGCTATATCCCACAGACCCGCGCGAACTGGGGAAGGAAGTTGCGATCCCGCATGGGAAGGTGGATTTCCCGAAGATCATCGCGAAGCTGAAGGAACTGAACTATCAGGGTCCGATTACGATCGAGCGTGAGATTTCAGGTCCTCAGCAATTGGAAGATGTGAAGCGGGAGAGAGACTACCTGAAGAAGCTGATCGAATCCTGAGAGGTGGTTCGAGAGGCTGATGCGGCACGAAAAATATTAAGGAGGGAAAGAAAGTGAGCGAAGATTCCGGCAAGAAGGTAGGACGAAGGGAATTTATGGGCAGGGCTGCGGCCGCGGCTAGCTTTATGATCATGGCGCCGCAACTGGTGCGCGGGACGGCGGCAAACTCCGCGTTGCGTGTCGGCCTGTTGGGCTGTGGCGGCCGTGGAAGAGCGGACGCCGAATACACAATCGAGACTGGCAAAGCACGTCTGGTAGCCCTGGCAGATATTTTCCAGGACCAACTTGATAAGGCAAAGACCCACTTTGACAAGCTTCAGCAGGCCAAAGGCTATGCAGCAATCGATTCCAAGCTTATGTTTAAAGGGCCGAAGGCCTATCAGGAGATTGCAAACTCCAAGGATGTGGACGTCGTGATTATTACGACGCCTCCTTTCTTCCACCCCCAGCATCTGGCCGAAGTGGTGACGGCGGGCAAGCACATCTATTGTGAGAAGCCGGTGGCGGTTGACCCGGCGGGCTGCATCTCTGTTCTCGATTCCGGAAGGCGCGCGCAGGGAAAGTTGAGCCTTGAAGTCGGTTTCCAGCTTCGGAATGCTCCTCCCTACGTGGAACAGGTGAAGCGGATACATGACGGCGCACTGGGCACCATCGTGTCCGGGACGGGACATTATTATTCGTCGTATATCAAGCGGCCTTCCTGGCCGGGCGCCTCGATGGATGAGCATCGGCTGCGTAACTGGGTCCATTACCGCATCCTTTCGGGCGATATCATTGTGGAACAGAACATCCACGTGGTTGACGTCTGCAATTGGGTCCTTCAGGGTCATCCGATTAAAGCCTCCGCCTCGGGCAGTAACCTTCAAAGGCCTGATCACGGCGACTGCTATACGAACTACAGTGTGGTTTTCGAATATCCCAACAACGTCAGCATGACGTTTGGTTCCACTCAGTTCAACAAGGGCTGGTGGGATGTGGGGTGGCAGTTCTTCGGTACCAAAGGCGTTTCAGAAACGCACTATAACGGGCCGGTAGCCATCTATGGTGATAATGCCTGGAAATACGGCGAGGGTGCTTCCCCGGCGGGGGGAGGACAATTCTCTGCTGCTGGAGTTTTCCATGGCAATCTGGATCAAGCTGATCCGGAGAAAAAGAAATCCTTTGTGGAAAGCATTCTGAACAATCAGTTCCACAACCAGGCCGAGCAGGGCGTGGAATCAGCGATCAGTTGCATGATGGCCCGTCACGCGGCCTATACGGGCGAAGAGATTAGCTACGAGGCTATGGCAGCCTCAAGCGAGGAATGGGAAGAAGATATCGACCTTGCCCAGTTTGCCTGAGAAACGGCGGAAAGGGAAAAACGATGAGCAACGAAACTTCAAGGCGGGACTTTCTGAAACTGGCGGTTGCGGGGACGGCGGCGCTAGGCGCCCTGCCGGCTTCGCTTGGCGCTAAGCCGGCACCGGGCAGCGGTAAACTATCACTTGATAAGGGGCTGGTTTACAGCATGCTGCCCAAAGAAATGAGCGCGGCGGACCGCTTTAAGCTGGCCCGTGACACGGGCTTCAAGGTGGTACAGGCCCCGACTACACCGGACCAGAAAGATGCGGAAGAACTCAAGAAGGCGGCCGATGCGGCAGGTGTGAGGATTGACTCCGTGATGAATATGGCGCACTGGCGGTATCCGCTTTCCTCCTCCGACCCTTCCGTTGTGGCTAAGAGCATGGACGGAATGCGGATCTCCTTGCATAACGCGAAGCTGTGGGGGGCAGACGCAGTGCTGCTGGTGCCAGCGGTAGTTAATCCTGAAACCAGCTATCACGAAGCGTGGGTTCGCTCGCAGAAGGAGATTCGAAAACTCCTCCCACTGGCCGAAGAACTGAAAGTTGTGATTGCCATTGAAGAGGTTTGGAACAAGTTCCTTCTGAGCCCGCTGGAAATGAGAACTTACATCGAGCAGTTCCACAGCCCCTGGGTGCAAGCCTGGTTCGATGTGGGCAACGTGGTCTTCTATGGTTATCCCCAGGACTGGATTCGCACCCTGGGGAAGCAAGTCGTCAAACTCCACTTGAAAGACTTTAAGGTTGAGCGAGGCCAGGGCCGTTTCGAGTGGGTGGACCTGGGAGATGGACAGGTAATGTGGCCGGCAGTCCGGCAGTCGTTGATTGACATCGGCTATTCCGGCTCGGCGATCTGCGAACTCGAGAGCGGCGACGAAGCTTACTTAAAAGACGTTAGCAACCGCATTGACAGGCTCCTGATTCAGGCCTGACCACCCCCGTGAATGCGGTTTACAAATTCACTGCTCCTGAGGCGTCAATGGCTAAGAGAATGACACTAGTCATGCGCTTCAGGAGCTTTCACGCCACTGATCAAAATTCCCACCTGACATTCCGATTATTTGATCCTGTTTTTTAAAATACCCGGCCAAATCAATGAGTTCCGGCCACAAGGTTAGTTTTGGCGGTTTGTCTGCCTTGCAATAAGAAATCTTCCGGTTTCTTTGAATTCTCGATAAACCTCGCATTTTCTGTTTCATGGCAGAATGTGGTTTGTTGAATTATTGCGCAAGCAAGTTGACCTTTTTCCCGAATTACGATCAGTTTTTTATCGTTTCAGCGAGACCCATCATTCGACCTTGAGGTGGCTTCTAAAGGCGCCCAAGCCCGGGCCTTGCTCATAACACTTGTATTTACAGTGAGATCAAGCACCGTGCTAAGCCCATGTTCTAACGCATGTGGTCATGAAAGAACGCGTAATGGATCCAGTGTAGTACGCCCATCGTTTCTCTACTAGACCCCGAGAATTTACATAGGGAAAGGGGCTGAATAATAGTTGACATCTTTTACAAAATGCGGTTAGACTTGTGATCGTCGGGTAGGACACAGGTCAATCCCATTGCGACACTACTAATTTGTGGTTAGGCCCACTTGGTTTCAATCTCAGGCCAAGCCCTGCGTTTCTCTTGGGTAGTATCAGGGTCAATTCATTTGTAACGCTGCTAATTATTGCGGTTAGGCCTTCATGGTATCAATCCTCGGCCAAGCCTTGCGTCACTCTTAGGGTCCTCCACCAAGAACACTCAATTTATGGAGGTGTAATACATGCGATTTCGGGCTGTATCTCGATTCGCTATATGGCTCATCGCAGTTGCCGTTCTGGGGCTCTGCTCAACGCAACGTTTGAATGCGCAGATCCTCTACGGTTCCGTTGCAGGAACAGTGACCGATCAGACAGGCGCCGTTGTGCCTGGCGCGGCAATCACGATTGTCAATGACAACACGGGTTTCACCCGTAATACTACTTCGGCTTCGGCCGGTGATTATCGCATCACTGACCTTCCCGGAGGCACTTACACTCTGAGCGTGACGGCTCAAGGTTTCAAGCCAGTCAAGCAGACGGGTATCAACATTGCCGCCGGTTCGGTCAACCAGCAGAACGTGCAACTCTCAGTCGGAGCTGTTACCCAGGAGGTGACGGTTTCCGGAGCTGCGGCTGTCCTTCAAACACAGCAGGCCAACGTTCACACCACGATCAGCAACTATGCGGTCCAGAACCTGCCCCTGAACATTTACCACAACTTCCAGAGTGTTGAGCTGCTGGCCCCTGGCGTGGTTTCTCTTTCTGCCATTACGGGAAGCTACCCCAATTCGCTTGCTGACACGCCGGACCGTTCTTTGGCCATCAATACTAACGGACTGCCTCAGCACATCAACACCACCCGCGTGGACGGCGCCACAAATGTATTTCTGTGGCTCCCTGACCACATGGTGATCGTGCCGCCCGCCGCTACCGTCCAGGAAGTCAACGTACAGACTTCCAACTACAACGTCCAAAAGGGTCTGACGATGGGTGCTGCGACCGACGTCATCACCAAAGGCGGAACGAATCAGTTTCACGGCAACCTTTATGGTTATCACACGGATGCGTCGCTTGATGCCCAGGATCCTCTCATTCATACCGCTACCGGCAAGGCGCCGCACAACATCCAGAACAACGACGGCGCAGCAGTCGGCGGGCCGATTGTGAAGAACAAATTGTTCTTCTTCGGCAACTGGGATGGATACTTCCAACGCCAGAATGCAGCGGACCAGTTCCTGATTGCTCCTACAGATATGCGAGGCGGAGATTTTTCAAACTATCTTGGGGCGCCGCTTTACTCAGACGCTGCTGCCACTACCCCCATCATGGTCTGCACCACAAGCGGGGGTACGACCCAGTTGAGGCGGGGCATGATTTTCGACCCAACCACCGGAGATCCTACCACCGGTGCTGGTCGCTGCGCTTTCGACGGCAATATCATTCCGGCCAACCGGATCTATCAAGGTGCCAGCCAGTTCTGGCAACTGATGAATGGGTATGCGCCGAACAACACGCCGGCAGGCGGGTTCACGGAGAACACCGCGAACAACGACCTACGGTTTAGAAACTCAGACTGGAACCGGAATATCTATACCGGAAAGGTCGACTACAACATCAGCGACCGTCAGACCCTGTGGGGCAAGTACACCCTGCAGAAAGCCAAGCTGGATGATGGTAGCGATTACGGCGTTGCCGGCCGGGGCAACGGCACGGGCGTCAGTGACCAGACTTCCCAGACCGTCACCATTGGCCACACGTGGACAGCAAAGTCCGACCTGGTGCTGAGCGGCCACATTGGCTTTACGCGCATGGCCGAAAAGAACTCCCCCGAGGACTTGGGCACGAATTATGGCCAGACCGTCCTCGGCCTGACCAACAGCAACACTCCGACCGATGATCCACGGTATAGCGGTATGCCTGGAATCGCCATGAGCGGTTTTGCCACGCTCGGCAACAACTCATCCTGGCAGCCGGTGCAACGAAACGATTGGCAGTTGACGCTGGATGAAAACGCGACCTGGATCAAGGGCAAGCACTCCCTGGTGTTTGGTTTTGACGCATCGCACAATCACATGAACCACTGGCAGCCGGAAATCGTCTGCTGTCCGCGCGGCTACGTGCTCACCTCTCAGTACAATACGTTCCTGAACCTTTTAGGGAACGACCAGACGGCGACTGTCTATGATGGCACGAGCACTACTGGCAGCACCTTTAACCCGGCCCTTTGGAACAGCGTGGCAGCCTTCGATCTCGGGCTTGCGAACGAGGTTGAAAACGGCCAGCAATTCATCAAGGCCACCAACAAGAATTGGGATGAAGCTCTCTACGTCGGAGACACCTTCCGTATCACTCCCAAACTGACCATTGATGCCGGTCTGCGGTGGGAGTACTATCCGCTCATCACTCGGGACGGTGTGAGCAAGTTCGAGGTGTATGACGCTTCAACCAACCAACTCTACCTGGGCGGGCTTGGCAACAACGACACTCACCTCAATAACACACCAGTGGGAGTGACCACCAGCAAGGCGTTGTTCGCTCCCCGACTGGGACTGGCTTACCAGTTCAATGACAAAACAGTCGTGCGCGCCGCGTTCGGCATGACATATGACACGCTGCCGCTCGAGCGCCCTCTGCGCGGATTCTGGCCTTACACGATTGGCGCTGACAACAACGTTGTCCTCCCCGGTGTCAGTGACAACGTTACCCGGTACCTCCCGTACGCGAATTTCAACGCTGCTAACAATACGGTGAACAACGTAGTCGGCTCACCAGTTAACGGCGGGGCGGGCCTGGCCGATGGTGTTCCGCTCATTCAGTCTCCCACGGGGTTCCAGTCGGGAATTATCACGCCTCCGACTAACGTCACGATCGGGACACTGGCGCCGGGCAAATTCCAGCGCGGTTACGTGGAATTCTGGAACTTCACGGTCCAGAGGAAATTGCCGGGTCAGGTCCTGTTGAACGTCGGGTACGTCGGCAATCACCTCGTGCACGAGTTCAACGGCCGAAATGCTAATGTGGGCGCTCTCGGCACAGGCAATGATGGCACACCGTTGTATGCCGCTTTCGGGCGTCCGCAATCGAGCGGCACGTTCCTGTTCAACGGTTACCTCGATTCTCACTACAACTCTCTGCAGGTGTCGCTCGACCGTCACGTCACCCATGGCCTGTTCCTTCAGGGGGCCTACACCTACTCGAAGGTGATCGGCTACATGGATGACGAAGGATGGGAGAACGGTCTGCACTTCAACTGCACGCCGAGTAGTCTGGTACCGAACGGTTGTCAGTCCTTGAATCGCCACACGCTGAGCTTCGACCACACACACGTGCTGAAGATGGCGTTTATCTACCATCTGCCATTCGGCGCCGGCGAGAAGTTTGCCAACTCGGATAAAGCTGCCAAAGCAATCCTTGGCGGCTGGCAGGTGAATGGTATCCTTACGGGCATTTCTGGATCACCGCTCTATGTGAGCCAGGGCACGAACAACCTGAATACTCCGGGCACGGACCAGGCTCCCGACTTCACTGGCGGTCTCCAAATGATCAAGGGGACAGGGACGGGTGAACAGTGGTTCAACACAACCGCCTTTACGCCAGTCGAATTTGCGACGGGGCAGCCAGTTCGAATAGGCACCTCTGCCAGCCGGGGCTTGTCATGGCTGCGCGGACCGGGGCTAATGCAACTGGATCTCAGTCTCTTCCGCAACTTCAAGATCACGGAACGGCTTGGTCTGAAGGTACGCGCTGAAACGCTTAACTTCACAAACACTCCCCACTGGAGCAATCCGAACCTGAGCTGTTCCATCACTAGTGCGGGCGTCTGCGGCGGAAGCCTCGGGCAGATCACAGATGCCTTCGGGAACCGGATCTTCCAGTTAGGAGCTGAAATCGACTTCTAATCGACTGCCGGAAGCATGCCGCAGGGGGCCACCAACGGCCCGCTGCGACAGGCCACGGCCTAACCTGATTCATTGACGACAGCGGGTGGGGACTGAAAGGTCTCCACCCGCTTTTTTTTTGCACCTGGAGCAATTTCCTCGAGAAAAGTTCCAGTCAGCATAAATCCGAGTCTGGCTACTGCCAAATATGGCTGGTACAATTTAGAAGATGGCTGGAAACATAAGGCGCTTATTGCCGCTGGTAATTTTGCTGGCGGTGTTCAATCCCTTTCTCCAGGCTCAGACCGCAAAGCTGGCTGAGCAATCCAATCAGGCCAGAGAATTGATGGCTTCCGGGCGGTTTGAAGAAGCCATTCCCATCTATCGTGCACTGGTGAAGGCTGTGCCCGGCAATGCCGGACTGATTACCAACCTCGGCCTGGCCTGCCATATGGCTGGTCACGAGCAAGAGGCTGTAACCCAGTTCACGGCGGCCCTGAAGATTTCTCCCAACAACATCCCTGCCCATCTCTACCTTGGATACGCCTATCTGAGTCTTGGGGAGCCTGCCAAGGCCATCCCACATCTTGAAGTTGCAGTGCGTGCCGACCCCTCCGACGGTGGATCCAGGGGGAACCTTGCCGAAGCTTTGTTCGCGGTAAGGAAATTTCGGGAAGCTGCGACCCAGTTTGAAAAGTTATCTCAATCTGACTCCGCTAATCCGGAGGTGTGGTATCGGCTTGGCCTTTGCTACCAGGAGTTGTCCCAGGAAAGCTTTGACGATCTGCAGAGGACTGCGACCGGGTCGAGCTACTGGTTGGCCCTGGCTGCCGATAATCGGGCCAAGGCCATGCAGTTAAGCAGCGCCTTTTACCTATACCGCCAGGCAATTGCTAAAAACCCGAAACTGCGGGGTGTCCATTCGGCTCTGGCGGCGGTTTACGAGAAGGCAGGGCATGCCGACTGGGCAAAGACAGAACAACTGCGCGAAGAAAAGCTTGGAAAGCCGAATTGCGCTGTTGAGAAACATGTGTGCACGTTCCGTGCGGAGAACTATCGGGATTTGGCGGCGCTGCCGGGGAAAACTCCGGACGTTTACTACTGGAAGACGAAGGCCTACCAGAAACTTGCGGTAAATGCCCTTGCACATCTCGGGCAACTTCCTCCTTCCCCTCAGTTCCACGAACTCCTTGCTAAGATCAACACCGATGAACGCCAATTTCCAGGAGCGGTGGAGGAATGGCAAAAGGCTTACGAGCTTTCAGGAAAGGATGTGGACGTCGGGACACAACTGGTCCTTGCGCTCCTCCGGGTGCAGAATCTCAAAGAGGCCCGGCAATTGCTGGAGGCTCTCCTTCCTCAGAGGCCAAAATCTGCCGAACTGAACTACCTATATGGGTTTACTTTCCTGAGTCTGAAGCAACCCAATAACGCAGTGCATTACCTGGAAGCGTCACTGCAAATTGACCCGCAGTCGCTTATGGCGCATAGTTCGCTGGCGCAGGCTTACCTGGCCTTGGGCGAATCGAAACAGGCCATTCCACATCTCAAGGCTGCCCTTCCGATTGACAGCGACGGCAGCATTCATTACCAGCTTGCCCGTGCTTACCAGTCGAGCGGCCAGGCAGACCTGGCCCGGACATTGCTTCAGCAATACCAGCAGATTCATAACGCCCGGCAGACCGAGCAGCAGACCCTGCAGCAGGAAGTCCAGATTACTGCCCCCGGACCGGGCTAGAATTTACCAATGATGGTGGGGGCTTGTGTGCTGGCCTGTGCTACCCGGACGGCTCGTCCACTTTCAGAAACTGGTTGGCCTTAACGCCTTTGAGTCGCTGAACGATTCCGCTTGGCCACCGGATTTCAACTTCATCAACCACGGAAGTTTTTCCCAGGCCGAAGTGCACGCCAAAATGGCTGGATGAGGCATAGCCGACTGCGCTAGTCATGTCGTTATGCTGGTTTCCGATCCGGACGCGCGCGCCAATGCCGTCACGATTGCTCTTGTGTCCCACCAGGGTCAGGATCAGCCAGTTGTTCTCCTCCGGGCTGACGTTTTCCCACACTTCAGCGGGTCCTTCCAGCGATGAGGTCACCACATCAATCCTTCCGTCCCTGTTCAGGTCCGCGAATGCCGCTCCCCGGTGTGCCAGCGGGACCTGGAAATCCTTTCCGGCGTAACGCGAGGTATCGGTAAACGTACCGTTTCCGAGGTTGGCAAAGACACTGTTTGGCTGCTTGTAGGTGGTTGCCTCAAAAAGTTCAACGTTGTTGTCCACGTGGGAGTTTGCCGTGAACAGGTCCTTCAAACCATCATTGTTGAAATCGAAGACGCCGAGACTCCAGCCGCTTCTTGGCGCTGAGAGCACACTGAGGCCGCTGCTGTAGGTGGCGTCTTCGAACATCCCCTTGCCCATGTTGCGGAACAGCGGGAAGGTCTCGTTTGAAAGGTCGGTGACGAAAATGTCGGGCAGGCCATCATTGTTGTAGTCGCGGAAATCGACCCCCATGTTGGAAACGGGCTCGCCATTGTTCAGCAGGGCCGCACCGGCGAAAAGTCCCACTTCCTCGAAGGTTCCGTTTCCGAGATTGTGGTAAAGGAAATTGGGCATGTTGTCGTTGGTGACGTAGATGTCAATGTGGCCGTCGTTGTCGTAATCGGCAAAGCCGACAGCCATGCCGCGCCCAACGTGTTTGCCGAAACCGGCGGCAACAGTCACGTCCTCAAACGTACCGTCGCGCCGGTTCCGATAGAGGGTACACGTCAATCCCTCAAAATATTTGGGATGGCAGTAGGTTCTCAGATTACGGGCCCGATCTCCGCAAAAGCGGCCATGCTCGAGCGAAAATTGGGAGTAATTGACCACAAACAGATCGAGCCAGCCGTCATTGTCATAATCAAACCACCCGGCGCCCACGGCCCACTTGTCACTCTTGATGCCGGCATGCTCGGTAATATCTTCAAAAGTGCCGTCGCCGCGGTTCCGGTAGAGGATGTTATGAAAGACCCCGGCGACAAAGAGGTCCGTGTGGCCGTCATTATCGAAGTCTGCGGCGGCCACGCCCATTGAGTAACCGGCACCTTCAAGCCCCGCCTGTTTGGTAACGTCAGTAAATTTCATTCCGCCTTCGTTACGGAACAGACGATTGAAGTATTTGGGATCGTCCTTCTTCATCGACGGAAGCGAAGCGCCGTTGGCAAAGAAAATGTCCGGAAGGCCGTCGCCGTTATAGTCGAAAAGCCCGACGCCGCCCGTCATGGTTTCGATCAGGTGCTTCTCCGGCGTGGGGTTGTTCTGGACTGTAAAATTCACCCCGCCGGCAGCCGCGACGTTGCGGAACTGGATGGGATCGACTTTCGGGGTGGTCTGGGCGCCAAATCCCAAGCGGCCGGTTAACATAGGAAGGCAGAGCCCCGCGCCCGCTCTTAGCACATCGCGTCTGGTCAATTTTTCTGCCATTACCAGACGTATTTCCCCAGATTTCTCATTCGATTATCTTGCCATTCCCAGAGAATTTGAGTCAACCCAAAGGGGTCATGGAGGTGCTGTCAACAGGCGCGGCAGGCCGCGGTTAACGCAGCGTCGTTAGGATATAATGCCGATGAATCAGGTCGTGCCGCGAAAGCTGGTTCGCCTTGCCCGAGCATGGCAGCCTGAAGATTTGGGTTCGTCTGCCGGGGCGCCCATTTACGACAAGGAGTCTGTTTCATGAAAAACGTCCGCGCTGCTGCCGTCCAGTTTGAACACGTTGACGGCGACAAGCAGGCCAATCTCAAGAAGGTCCGAGCGTTTGTTGAGCAGGCCGCCCGGGAGCGAGTCGATCTGATTCTTTTCCCGGAATGCTGCATTACGGGCTACTGGTTTCTTCGGCATCTTTCCCGCGAAGAACTTACAGCACTCGCCGAACCGGTTTTTGACGGGCCGTCATCGCAGGAGTTGATAGCCTTGGCAGCACGGCACGGAATGACCGTGGGCGCGGGACTGGTGGAAGCGGCAGAGGATGGCGCTCTTTACAACGCCTACGTGGTCGCCACCCCCGACGGCACAGCGCGCCGCCACCGCAAGCTGCACGCTTTTGTCAGCGAGCATATGTCCAGTGGTTCTGAATACACCGTCTTTGACACTCCGCAAGGTTTTCGCGCGGGTGTTCTGACCTGTTATGACAACAACCTGGTTGAAAACGTGCGCATCACAGCCCTCCAGGGAGCCGAGATTCTGCTGGCTCCGCACCAGACCGGCGGCTGCCGTACGCACAATCCGCACCTGATGGGGATCATCGACCGGAGTCTGTGGGACGGGCGGGCCCAGAATCCGGAGGCGATAGAGAACGAGTTTCGCGGCCCCAAAGGGCGAGGCTGGCTGATGCGATGGCTTCCGGCCCGCGCCCACGACAACGGCATCTTCCTGATTTTCAGCAACGGCGTGGGGGTTGACGATGACGAAATCCGCACTGGCAACTCCATGATCATCGATCCGAACGGCAGGATTCTGGTTGAGACCTCGAAAGCGGGCGACGACATGGTGATTGCTGATCTGGATGGCTCCCTGGTTGCTCCGAGCGTGGGGCAGGCTTTCCTCAAGGCCCGCCGGCCCGACCTTTACCGCTCGCTGGCCGAAAAAACAGGGCGCGAGGAAGACACGAGAAGCCTGAAGTTCAAAGAGTAGAGTGTTCCTCTGCAGACTCATCATCCGGGTTCCCTTCGTGCGGCAGGCTTGAAGCCATGCCGGAATATCCAACAAAGCGTGCGCGGGGTAACTTCAGTGTTCGTGCCGGTGAAGGTGCGAATGGGCATGGACCTCGCCCGACTTGTGCACGTGCAGATGCGAGTGAATCAGCCCAGTAGTCTTCAGCAAAGGCACATCGCTCAGGACCTGGGCGGGCGGGCCAGCAGCAGTGATGCGTCCTTCGTGGAAAACGAAACAATCGTCGGCGATGTCCTGGATAATGTCGAGATCGTGCGTGGTGGTGACGACAGTTTTGCCGCCGCCTCTTGCTCTCACCAGGAAGTCAATCATGTGGCTGACACTCTTGGGGTCCAGCGCTGCCGTGGGCTCGTCGAGCAGCAGTATCTCCGGATCCAGAATAAGCACCGAAGCCAGCGCAACCCGTTTTTTCTCACCCATGGAAAGGTGGTGCGGCGAACGGTTTTTCAAATGGCTGATCTCCATCATCTCGAGGGCTTCCGTGATTTTCTTTCGGACCTCATCGGCCTGCCACCGGAGCTGGAGAGGCCCGAAAGCCACTTCATCAAAAACCGTGGGGGAAAAGAGCTGGACGTCCGGGTTCTGGAAAACGAGGCCGACGCGCCGCCGGAAATCCAATCCGAAGCCATCGTTCTGGACGCTTGCTTCGGTAAGTGGCTTGCCGCAGAAAAGAACCGTCCCTTCGTCGGGGAAGCAAAGTCCGTCCAGGATGCGCAGCAGGGTCGATTTGCCGGAGCCGTTCGCTCCCAGAAGCACGACCCGGCGGCCTGCGCCAACCGTCAAGTTCAGGTGGTCCAGCGCCGTCACCTCGCGGTAGCGATAGGTGACATCGCTCAACTCATAGACCGGCGCCTGCCCGGGCCCGTTCGGATTTGATGCACTCATAGTCCCAGCCATAAAGCGGAGATTGACACCGCCGCGAAGGCACCCAGCATGGCCAAGTCGAAGCTGCGGACCTGGAATTCATCCAAAGTGGAAACATCACCGCGATAGCCCCTTGACTGCATGGCCAAATAGACTTCATTGCTGAGATCGAAGGTTTTCGACATCAGCACGCCGGCGCTTGACGCAGCCACTCGCCGCCGCTCACGGCCGGTCATTTCGCCAATCATGCGGCTGCGGCGCGATTCGAACATATCGTGGGCGCTCTGGAGCACCAAAAACAGGTAACGGTACGTCATGCCCAGGATGGTGACCAGCACGGCTGGCACGTGAAAGACGCGCAGCGCCTTGAGGACGTGGTTCCACGGTGTAGTGAGCACCAGCAGTACACATAATGTGGCCGCCGTTTCCACCCGAAGCACCAGGTATCCGGCGCTTGCGAGGCCCTGGGCGGTGACGCTCCACTCCAGCACGGGAAGATGATAGACCACGCGGCCCGGTGTGACAAACGGGGCCGGCAAGGCAATCACCCCTGTAAACAGCAGCACCGCGCTCCACACCCTTTTCAGCAGGACACCGAAAGAGACGCGCGAGAGCGCAGCCAGCACGACCGCAACGGCAAGGAGTCCGGCGATCACGGCAAAGCTGCGGGCCGCCGCAGCGGGAACGACGAGACCGAGAATCCCCAGCAGCTTCACGCGAGGGTCAAGACGCTGAAGCAGGCCGTCTACGCGGGCTATCTGCTCGGCATAGAAGGCGTGCTCCAGGGCGTCCACAAAGCTTGATGTGGTGCGCTCCAGGAAGCCGTGCTTTGCCGCCATCGCTTAGGTTTCCTCCGTGTGTGCAGGAGCACGCGAGGGCCCCGGACGGACCTTTAGAACTATCCAGCCGGCGAGAATGGAGAAGAGGATAATCAGGCCTATTCCAAACATGGCGGAGATGATGTAGCCGAATGCCTGGCTGCGCACGAACGACGGCGAATAGTCGGGGAACGGCGCGGTCCAGATGCTGGAAAGCCTCTCCAGGCCGCTCGGGGCGGCGGCCGGTGGTGCTACGTTCCTGGAAGCCTGGGCAATCTGCTGTCGCGCGGCGGGGTCCGTAAGGTCGTGAACGCTCCATTCGCCCCATGCCTTTCCTGCCGCCAGCAGACCCAGCGGCACCAGCACCATCAGCAGCCCGACAGCCGTCCACAATGGGCGTGAGGCTCTCCAGCCGCCAATTGCCGATGCCTGCTGCGCGTCCTCATACGGCATCGGAATGCCGGGAGCCGTAAAGCGGAGCAGCGCAGGATTCGCGCGTTGCAGGTAAGCCATCACGCCGCCTGTGACCACCAGTTCCGCCAGGCCGGCGAAAGTGAGATGGCCAATCATAATGGCCGGAATGGCGATGCCCAGCGGGTAGGGCGCATAAAGGGGCGCACCCGCAGCGCTTTTGAAGAAGTGCGGCTGCAGGCCCAGCTCGATCGCGGCACACAGGGCCGCTCCATTGATGGCCAGATAGCCCGCCAGTGCCGCCGCCACCACGCGCCGGGATGAAGTGATGGAAGACCGGCCCGCTATCACTCGATATACAAGCCAGGCGACCAGCGATCCCACGATCGCTATGTTGAAGCAGTTGGCACCCAGGGCTGTAACGCCCCCGTCCCCAAAAAAGAATGCCTGGATGAAGAGCGCCGTCGAAAGGGCAAGAATCGATGCCCAGGGGCCCAGCACGATGCTCGCGATGCCCACGCCCAGCGGGTGCGCCGTGGTGCCGCCCGGGATTGGAATGTTGAACATCATGATCACAAAAGAAAACGCGGAAAAGACGGACACCAGCGGCACCAGACGGGTGAAAAGGAGTTTGCGAGTCTTACGCACAGCCACGTACCAGAACGGCGCGGCGCCTCCGTAGAGTGCCGCGCAAGTGACCGGGCTGAGATATCCGTCAGGAATATGCATTAAAACGTTACCTTACAGTTGAACTGTGACCGCTGTGAGGAGCGCGAAGTTTAATTATAGATCGGATTGTGGTGATGGCGGTCGCGAAGGCCAGGCCGCGACGATGAGCCTCGCCACAAGCGGGTCGCCTCGAAGGTCTCGTGCGAACCGGACGGAAAAATAGGAGGGTAGGAATGGCCTGGAACCCATTTTCGACTGTTCCTTATTTTCAACAACATGGCCGGGTTCGTTTTCGGGTTCGTTTTGGGTTCGTTTTTTCCACAGCTACGTATTTTCAACAACTT
>OBIZ01000079.1_pt1 | contig 17145 bp, 14 predicted proteins | sample 1519801 | NCBI WGS metagenome assembly OBIZ01 (sample SAMN01911456, study PRJEB22533) | soil metagenome | biome: Soil | place: Malaysia | collected 2012-04-30 | depth DG_metagenome m | reverse complement strand
GAGGGAAGCAAAGCCACCCCGCTCAGCCAGGTGGTGCGGCTCAATCGCGCTCCTGTCAACAAGGAAATCCTGCGCGTCAAACTGCCGCGTCCCCGGGAATTCAAGCTGGACAACGGCCTTGACGTTCTGGTGCTGGAGCAACACAAGCTGCCGACAGTCGCCTTCATGCTCTGGATTAAAACTGGTGCGCTCGAAGACCCTCGGGACCTCCCGGGCCTGGCCAAGTTCACCGCCGACATGCTGCGCGAAGGGACCACACATCGCAGCAGCGCCCAGCTTGCCAAGGACGTTGACGACATCGGCGCGAGCTTGAGCGCTTCGGCCGGTTTCGGGAGCAGCACATCAAGCGTTTCGGCATCCGGCCTGGTGGAAAACACCGATCGCATACTTGAATTGATGAGCGACGTGGTGCTCAATCCCACCTTCCCGGACGATGAGCTTGCCAAGTACAAGAAGCGGCAACTGGCCGGCTTGCAGCAGATGAGGTCCGAGCCCGGCTTCCTGGGGCGCGAGCGATTCTATAGCGTACTTTACGGAGATTTCCCGGCTTCAGAAGTTGCCGCCACGCCGGAATCGGTGAACAAGGTGACGCGCGCCGAGCTGGAGAAGTTCCACAGCGAATACTACGCGCCCAACAACGCCATCCTCGGAGTAGTAGGCGACGTTGATTACGACTCCATTGTGCCGCTCATCAAAAAGTATTTCGGCGGCTGGGAAAGCCATCCTGTCACAGGCTCCAAGCTCCCCCCCGTGCCCAAGCCCGCAGCTGCGAAGGTAGTTCTGGTGGACCGACCGGACTCCGTCCAGACCAACATCCTGGCAGGAGACTATGCGTTGCGGCGTAACGATCCTGACTACATTCCACTGACCGTAACCAATCACATCCTGGGCGGCGGTCCCGCGGCGCGTTTGTTCCTGGACCTTCGCGAAGAAAAGGGGTACACCTACGGCGCCTACAGCTACTTCCGGTCTGACATCTACCCCGGCCCCTGGATCGCTTCCACCGAGGTCCGCACAAAGGTGACGGACGGCTCGATGGAGGCGTTGATGGATGAGTTCAAGAAGATCCGTGATGAGGACGTGCCGGAAAAGGAACTGGATGAGGCCCGGCGCGCCATTGTGGCTAGTTTCGCTCTTTCTCTGGAACAGCCCTCGACCCTGCTGCACGCCTGGTTGACGGTGGACTATTACAAGCTTTCCCAGGACTACTGGGACCAGTATCCGGAGGAAGTGGCGAAAGTGACGCCGCAGGTGGTCAAGGAGACAGCCAGAAAGTATATTGATCTCGACCATCTCCAGGTTGTCTGCGTCGGCAACGGCAAAGACATCAAGGATGTCCTGAAGAAATACGGGCCGCTTGAGGTCTACGACACCAACGGCAAACGGATCGAATAGACGTTAGCGGACGGCGGCTATTCTCCCAGGACTTTGATCAGAACCCGTTTGCGGCGGCGGCCGTCAAACTCAGCGTAATAAACCTGCTGCCAGGGGCCAAGGTCAAGCCGGCCCCCGGTGACGGGTACCAGCACCTGGTGCCCCACCAGCAGATTCTTCAGGTGGGCGTCGCCGTTTGTCTCACCGGTCTGGTGGTGGCGGTAATCAGCGCGGAACGGGGCAAGCTGTTCCAGCCACTCGTCGATGTCGGCAATCAGGCCGTCTTCGGCGTCGTTAATATATACGCCCGCCGTGATGTGCATGGCGGATGCCAGAATGAGTCCTTCCTGGATGCCGGCAGCCTCGAGGGCCTTTTCGAGTTCCGGAGTGATGTTGATAAACTCGCGCTTTTTCTTCGTGTTAAACCACAGATATTGCGTATAGGCTTTCATAATCTCCCTGCCTTCTATAAGTTTTTTCTATAGCTTGGATAGATGGACTGCATAGATCGACTCTGCCCAAAATCGTAAGCATATTGTAGAATATTGGGTTATCCTAATAGCCGTTTGCCTAACCGGCTTTGAGAGATTACAGTAGCAAATCTCGCACATTTTTTGGGGAGAACAGGCAGAAAGCAGGAGGCTTAATATGAAATCCGGCAATTCCAGCCGAGGCGCCGTGCATGTGCCGGACGCCAGCGTGGCCGATGCCCAGCTGGTTGAACAGCAGGAGCGTGCCCGCCATCGAGACCCGCAATTCCTGAAAGACCTGCTGGAGAAGATGCTATTGATCCGGCGCTTCGAAGAGAAGGCAGCCGAGATGTACACGCTGGGAAAGATCGGCGGGTTTTGCCACCTTTACATCGGGCAGGAAGCTGTCTCAGTCGGCGCCATAACTCCACTCGAACCTCAGGATGCCATTCTCTGTTCCTATCGCGACCACGGTCATGCGCTGGCGCGAGGGTTGGAGCCGGGGCCCATCATGGCGGAGCTTTTCGGCAAAAGGACCGGCTGCTCGAAGGGCAAAGGCGGATCGATGCACCTGTTCGATGAGCGCCTGGGATTCCTGGGCGGCCACGCGATCGTGGGCGGGCATATCCCGCTGGCGGCGGGCGTGGCTTTTTCCGCCAAGTACCTGAACCAGCAGCGAGTCACGCTCTGTTTCTTTGGTGAGGCGGCGGTCAACATCGGGGCGTTCCATGAGTCCCTGAATCTCGCCCAGTTGTGGAAGCTGCCCGTCGTCTATATTATCGAGAACAACGAGTTTGGCATGGGGACGCCGATCCTGAAGACTTCCGCCATTCGGGACCTTTCAGAAAAGGCCGGGTCATATGACATGGCGAGGGCGGTTGTGGACGGAATGGATGTATTGTCGGTTTACGATGGGCTTTCTGAAGCCATAGAGCGGGCACGCAAAGAGGATCTTCCCACGCTGATCGAGGCCAGGACCTATCGCTTTGTGGGCCACTCGATGTCCGATCCCGCCCACGGCGCCTATCGCACCCGGGAAGAACTTAACGAGCACCGGCAACGCGACCCCATCAAGCGATTCACTTCCACCCTGGAAACCCTTGGTATCATCAATCAGGAGTACATCGACGACCTCGACAGCAAGATCCGCGAAGTGGTCGACCAGTCCGTGACGTTTGCGGATGAAAGCCCGGATCCGGCGCCCGAAGATATGTACACGGACGTTTATCTGCCGTAAATCGGGCGGAGCTTGAATTTCAAAATTTTGTCAATGTGCGGCAATCCCGGGCCCTGTGAACCTTCTAAAGATGGCCAGGCCAATCAACCGCCGCTATAAAAGAAAAAGTGAGGAACACCCATGGCAGTAATTGCCTTTCGCGAGGCGCTGAACCAGGCGATGCGCGAAGAAATGCAGCGTGACGAGACAGTCTTCCTGATGGGCGAGGAAGTGGGAGCCTACAACGGTGCCTATAAAGTCACCAAAGGATTGTTGGACGAATTCGGGCCCAAGCGCGTCCTTGACACCCCTATCACCGAGCTGGGCTTTACGGGCCTCGGCGTGGGCGCGGCCATGACCGGTTTGAGGCCTATCGTTGAGATGATGACCTTCAACTTTTCCCTGCTGGCTCTCGACGAAATTGTGAATTGCGCAGCCAAGATGCTCTACATGTCCGGAGGCCAACTCGGAGTGCCCATGGTCGTCCGGGGGCCGGGAGGTGCAGGCCATCAGCTGGCCGCGACACACTCCCAGGCGCTGGAATCGTGGTTTTGCCACATTCCGGGCCTCAAGGTTGTGACGCCTTCCACTCCCGCGGACGCCAAGGGCCTGCTGAAATCATCGATCCGCGACAACAACACGGTCATTTTTATCGAGTCGGAAGTTCTCTACGGGCTGAAGGGCGAAGTTCCGGAAGGCGAGTACACCATTCCGCTCGGGGTTGCGGAAATCAAGCGCCCCGGTAGCGACGTCACCCTGGTTGCCCATGCCAAGATGGTCCACGTGGCACTCCAGGCCGCCGAGGAGCTTGAAAAGGAAGGCATTGATGCCGAGGTCGTCGACCCGCGGACACTGCGCCCGCTCGATACCGAAACAATACTCCAATCCATCAGGAAGACCAACCGGGCCGTTATTGTGGAAGAAGGTTGGCCTTTCTGCGGCATTGGGGCCCAGGTGGTGGACACGATTCAGCACCAGGCTTTCGATTATCTTGATGCACCCATCCTGCGTGTAACGGGCATCGATGTTCCCATGCCCTACTCCAAGCCGCTGGAGCACCTGCACGCACCGGACAAGGCCCGCGTGATTGACGCCGTCCACCGGGTGACGTACAAGAATTAGCCCGGCCAATTTTCCTCAAGAGGTTACGCATGGCATCTCGAGTTCTCATGCCCAAGGGCAGCGACACCATGACCGAGGGCAAGGTCCTGAAGTGGCTAAAGAGCGAAGGCGAGCAGGTCGCAAACGGCGACCCTCTGGTTGAGATTGAAACCGACAAGGTGGATATGGAAGTCGAATCTATGGCTTCCGGCGTCCTGCGGAAGGTTCTGGTTCAGGCAGGAGAAACCGTTCCAGTCGGGCAGATTTTGGCCGTCATTGGGAAAGCCGAGGAAGACATCAGTTCCCTCATTTCATCGAACGGGGGCGCCCCTGCCGCTGCGCCTCCTGCTGAACACAAAGAAGCGCCCGCCGCCCATGAGCCTCCGCCTGTAACCCCTGTTCCAGCGCCGCAGCCGGCTGCGCCAACGCCGGCCGCACCAGGAGGGCGAATTCTTGCGTCACCCCTGGCGCGCCGCATTGCCCGTGAGTCCGGCCTGGATCTCGCAGCGATTCAAGGCTCCGGCCCCGGAGGACGCATCATTCGCCGCGATGTGGAATCGGCAACGGCCGCGGTCGCTCCTTCGCTTACTCCGGCGGCGCAATTTGCTCCGCAGGGCCCCGAATTTCGTGACGAACCTCTCAGTCAGATGCGCAAGACCATCGCGCAGAGGCTCGCTCAGAGCCTGGGCCCGGTTCCCCACTTCTATTTGACCATTGACGTGGACATGAAGAAGGCCAAGGAACTGCGTGAGTCGGCAAACAAGCTGAACCCTGATTTAAAGCTGACCTACAACGACATTATTGTGAAGGCGTGTGCGGTGGCGCTGACCCAGCACCCCGACGTCAACGCCAGCTTCACCGGCAACGCCATCCGGTATCACAACCGTATCCACCTCAGCATCGCAGTCGCCGTTGAAGGCGGACTCATCACCCCGGTGGTACGCGATTGCAATTTCAAGACCCTGCAGCAGATTTCAGCCGAATCCAAAGACCTGATTGCGCGTGCCCGCGCCCGCAAACTGAAACCCGAGGAATACGCGGGTGGGACCTTCAGCGTTTCAAACCTCGGCATGATGGGAATCGTGGAATTTTCGGCAGTGATTAATCCGCCTGAGGGCGCCATCCTGGCTATTGGCTCTGTAGAGGAAAAACCCGTTGTGGAAAATGGACAGATCACCATCGGGTTCCGCTGCCGGATGACCCTTTCCTGCGACCATCGAGTGGTCGACGGCGCAACGGGGGCAAAATTCCTGCAGTCGCTTCAGCAGATTCTGGAAAACCCTCTTCTTCTGGCGCTGTAATCTGTCAACTCCCTCTTGAATGGGATGCGGGGACTAGGCTGTCTCGGCGCTCTGCTCCATAGTTGTTTGTTTTGGAGCAACTTGCCTGGCTTCCAGCGGAAAACCTTTATTCTTCCAGCCAGCCAGGCCTCCGGCCAATGGGCGAACGCGCGTGATGCCGCGACGTTTCAGCATCAGCGCCACACGGGCGCTGGTCGCCTCGTTCGGTCAAGTGCAGAAAAGGATCAGTTCCCGGTCGGCCGGAATTTCCCGATGCCGCTTGTCAAATTCCTCTGACGGCAGGAAAAGCGCGCCAGGAATCGTGTTGGGGTCGGCCTCAAAATCCATCGAGTGCCGGAGGTCTACGACGATGATCTCTTCACCGGCGTCGATTCTTTTCTTTAATTCCTCCGGATCAATGCGGTTCACACGGAGTGACCGAAGGAACCGCTGCCGCTGCACGTACTTCCACAAGATGTAAAGCGCCAGTGCCGCAAGCAGGAGCACCAGCAGCCCCATGCCAAGGTTCAGTGCAATCTCCGCAACTACTTCCAGTTGACGGCTGAAGGCATAGCCAAAAATGACAAATACTCCGTTGTAAAGCAGGGCGCCGGCCCCGTCGAATAGCAGGAAGCGAGTAAAGCGCATTCCAAACATGCCAGCCAGCGGAGGGGCCGCCGTGCTGAGCCCGGGAACAAATTTCGCTATCACCAGTGCGTTGGCGCCGCTCCGGGCAAACCGGTTCTCAGTGTTTCTGATGCAGGAGTCCGGCTCCAGAGAAATTCGGCAGAGGAGGCTCAGAACCTTCGCGCCCCGGTACTTGCCAAGCTCATACCAGATCACGTCTGCCAGCAGCGCACCGATTGAAGGGAAAAGAACAACCAGTCCCAGCTTCAGGTTTCCTGTGCCTGCCAGCGCCCCGGCAGCAAGCAATCCGGGCATGGAGGGTATTGGCAGTCCCATCTGCTCGGCAAAAACCCATGCCACGAGGACCAGGTAACCGTGGTGCAGAATAAATCGGAGCGTTTCGTCCATTCAGAAAAACCTCTTGCCCTCAGCGACGGGGGTAGGTATATTCTCTCTCAGTTCCAACGCAAAAAGAAACCTGTCCTCACTCAATCGGGTCAGGGCCAGGGCATCTGGCCTTTGGATGATCTGAACCGGCCCGAGGGTTCACCTGTCCTTCAGGGCAGGAGAGCCTTGGATGATGGTGAAGTCTCATGTATTCTGTTGGCCTATGTCCAAACCGACGAAGAGCCGATTCAAAGTGGGTCTGGTCCAGATGAAATGTGTGGCTGACCCGCGCCAGAACCTTCGCCGGGCCATCAAGGGCATTAATGAGGCGGCCGGGAGAGGCGCGGCTGTAGTTTGCCTTCCGGAACTTTTTGCATCCACCTATTTTTGCCAGCGCGAAGATACAAGCGTTTTTGATCTGGCCGAACCCATCCCCGGGCCCATCACCAGGGCGCTCGGTCCTGTTGCGCGCAAAGCTCGCGTGACAGTGATCGCTCCCATCTTTGAGCGACGGGCGGCGGGGGTTTATCACAACAGCGTGGCCGTCATCGGCAGCAACGGCAGGATCGCAGGCCTCTATCGCAAGATGCACATCCCGGACGATCCCGGCTACTACGAAAAGTATTATTTCACCCCCGGCGACCTGGGATTCCACTCCTTTAACACCTCGGTGGGACCGGTGGCGCCGCTGATTTGCTGGGACCAGTGGTACCCAGAAGCCGCGCGTCTGGCGGCACTCGAAGGGGCAAATGTCATCTTCTATCCCACTGCCATCGGTTGGCATCCTCGCGAGAAGGAGCGTTATGGCGCGGCCCAGCGTGACGCTTGGAAAACCATCCAGCGCGGCCACGCCATTGCCAATGGCGTCTATGTGGCGGTGGCAAATCGGATCGGGCATGAAAAAGTCGGCAATGGCGACGGAATCGAATTCTGGGGTTCGTCGTTTATCGCTGACCCGCAAGGTGTGGTGATCTCAGAAGCTTCGGCAAACCGCGAGGAAATTCTGGTCGCCGAGGTTGATCTCAGTCACCTTGAGAACATCCGGCGCAACTGGCCATTTCTCCGCGACCGCCGCATTGACGCTTACCAGGGAATTGATCGCAGGTTTCTCGGGGCGCCGGAAAGGAGCGAAGCAGACTAGTGGCCGCCACGCCACAATCTCTCGGATATCATCTACCCGCAGAATGGGAGCCTCATGAGGCTACCTGGATCGGCTGGCCGCATAACCTCACAGACTGGCCGGGCCGCTTCACTCCAATTCCCTGGGTCTACAGTGAAATCGTCCGGAAACTCGTGCCCGGAGAAAAGGTCCGCATCCTGGTTCAATCAAAGGCACACGAGACCCGCGCCCGGAAGCTCCTGCTGCGTGCCGGAATTAATCTGGAGTGTGTCCAGTTCTTCCGCTTCCCTACAGACCGGGGATGGACGCGGGACTTCGGTCCGATTTTCCTGAAGAACGCCGGACCGCCCTCAGATATCGCTATCGTTCGTTTCCGGTTCAACGCCTGGGCTAAATATCCCGAATGGCGCAAGGATGACGCCATACCCGGCCGCGCGGCCAAGGCACTGAAGTTGCCCCTCCTTCTGGCCGGTATCGCGGGCCGTGACTTTGTGCTGGAAGGCGGCAGCGTAGAGGTAAACGGCCATGGCACGCTTTTGACCACGGAAGAGTGCCTCCTTGATCCGGAAGTCCAGGTGAGGAACCCCGGCCTCAGCAGGGGAGGAATTGAAGCCGCCCTGCGTCAAAATCTCGGCGTGCAGAACATTCTGTGGCTCGGACGAGGGATCGCGGGCGACGACACCCACGGCCACGTCGATGATCTGTGCCGCTTTGTCAACCCGAACACCGTTGTTCTCTGCTGTGAGGAAAATCCCGCCGATCCCAACTACGCTCTACTGCAGGAAAATCGCGAGCGGCTTGAAGGAATGCGCCTCGAGGACGGTTCACAAATCCAGGTGGTTCCGCTTCCCATGCCCGATCCGATCCACTTCGAGGGCCAGCGCCTGCCGGCAAGCTATGCCAATTTTTACATTGCCAATGCAGCCGTACTGGCTCCCACCTTTAACGATCCTAAGGACAGGATCGCGCTCGGAACGCTGGCAGAATTGTTTACGGACCGGCCCGTTATCGGCATCCACGCCGTCGACCTGGTCTGGGGCCTCGGAACCATCCACTGCCTGACCCAGCAGCAACCTGTGGCGGAATTGGGTGGCGGGACGGATATCATCCTCGCGAAGAAACAGGTTTAAAATCCGCCTCGGGGTCCGCAGGCAGCGACCAGGGAAAAATCGGGGAAGCCACTCGTGTCAGCAGCTTGCCAACCGTTCTTTAATTTCCTGCACCAGCTTTCCAATGTCGAGAGGCCGGAAGAGAACTCTTTCAAATCCCTGCCCCTCCGGCAATACGGTTTCACCGCTGCCATGCCCGGCCAAGATCCAAATGGGCACCAGTTTTGCCCAACCTGCGAGTAACACGGCATCCGCCGCCGGTGCTGCACTTTCGAACAGGTCCGCAATCAACAGCGAAGGCATCGTTTGGCTGGCCCATTGAAGGCGGACGACTTCCCGCGCATCCTCAAACGCCTCGACATCAAAGCCTTCTTCAATCAACTGGGCGCGCAGCAGCGCTCGTGCAGTCCAGTCCTTTCCGCTGATCAGGATCTGCGCCATGTTGGTTCCAAGTATAGCTTCAACAGCCAGGAATTTTTACGTCTCCGTAGGGATCGGGCCGCTGTGCTTTGCTGCAAAGAATTTCAGAAGAGTATTGTGATAACCTGACCTCAGGTGCTGGCGGCCGGGCCGCTCGCAATTGCAGCCGCCACAGACCCCCGATAACTGAGCTTCCGCAGGATGGGTGGGAATGAATATCCTCATCACAGGTTCAAGCGGGTTGATTGGCTCGGCGCTTGTTCCACACTTGACACAACAAGGGCACCGGGTTGTCCGGCTGTTGCGGCGCGCCGCGGCCCCGGGTGAAGACGCGGCCGTGTGGGACCCGGAAGCAGGCAAGCTGGAAACCAGTGCCCTGGAAAGGAACGAAGCCGTTGTGCATCTTGCTGGTGAAAACATAGGTGCATCACGGTGGACGGACCAGCGAAAGGAACGCATGCGCGGCAGCCGTATCCGCAGTACGCGGCTGCTTTCAGAATCTCTGGCTCAGCTTACTGTTCCCCCACGCGTGCTGGTTTCAGCTTCCGCCGTAGGGTTTTATGGCTCGCGCGGCGACGAAAACCTTACAGAAGAAAGCGCTGCGGGTTCGGGCTATTTGTCCCAGGTCTGCCAGGAATGGGAGGCGGCCGCTGGACCCGCCCGGCAACGAGGCATTCGCGTAGTGAACCTGCGCATCGGGATGGTGCTCAGTGCAAAAGGCGGGGCTTTGCCTGCCATGCTTCCGGCTTTCAGGGCTGGCGTGGGCGGAAAGCTCGGCGACGGGCGGCAGTTTGTCAGCTGGATTACAATCGATGATCTGATACGGGCCATTTCTCACATCATGACCACGGATTCGCTCTCCGGCCCCGTCAATGCCGTTTCACCCAATCCGGTGCGGAACATGGAAATGACCAAAGCGTTGGGAAAGGTTCTGCGGCGCCCGACGTTTCTCTCCATGCCCGCCTCTGTTGTGCGCCTCATCTTTGGGGAAATGGCCGATGCTCTGCTCCTCTCGGGCCAGCGCGTGATACCCGGGAAGCTGCTGGCCAGTGGATTCATTTTTCAATTTCCCGATTTCGAAGCGTCGCTGCGGCATCTGCTCCACCGGCGATAGCGTACCAGTCTAGGCCAACATCAGGCGCCTTGCCTGCTTTCCTGCCCCAAACCGCCCCGGGGTCTTCCTGGAGGGTGTATACTAAAAAGACGCGTCGAGAATCTGATGAGAATAAAAGTCTTGTTTTTTGGATTCACGCACGATTTAACGGGGCTTCAAGAAGAGCAGGTGGAACTTGGTGAGGGTGAAGATCTCCAGGGACTGCGCCGCCTTTACGAAAGCCGTTTCCCTCGCATGGTCGAACTGGCAGGCTCCCTCCTTTTTGCGGTTAACCAGCAGATTGCAGACCCCTTAGCCGTTTTACACGAAGGTGACGAGGTGGCTTTTATGCCTCCGGTCAGCGGCGGCATGGATGACAGATGCTATCGCATCACCAGCGAGAAAATCTCTGCATCGGACTTTGCAAGGTCGCTCCAGGCCGCCTCCGATGGAGCGGTAGTGACCTTTGAAGGCGTCGTCCGCAACCATTCAAACGGACGGAAAACGCTTTTTCTGGAGTACGAGGCTTACGAACTGATGGCCGTTCGCAAGATGGAAGAAATCGGCGCGGAAGCCAAAGAGAAGTTCGAAATCAATTCCGTAGGCATCATTCATCGCACAGGAAAACTGGAAATCGGAGAAACCAGCGTGGCCATCGTTGTCACCGCGGCACACCGGCGGCCGGCGTTTGAAGCCTGCCATTACCTCATTGACCGTCTGAAGGAGGTGGTGCCGGTGTGGAAGAAGGAGTATTTGGAAGACGGCGCAGTATGGGTCGAGGGCGAGGGCCTGAATCAGGTCCCGGCTGGAATGCGCCGCTGATCGCGCACGGGTATTCCAATTGCGTTTAATAGGAAAGGAACAAATTTAACCTTAGGCTTTCAAATCATATGGGTAATTATCTCGATATTGCAGTCGAAATCGCCCGTGAATCGGGCTCCTTGCTCGCGCAACTTTCCAGGCAGCCGCGCGAGATTTCATATAAGCGGAAATCAGACATTGTGACTGACGCCGATCGGCGCTCCGAAGCCTTGATACTCGAGCGCCTTCGCGGCCACTTCCCGGAGCACGCCATCGTGGCGGAGGAAAGTGGTGCCAGGAAAACCGGCTCCGATTACTGCTGGTATGTTGACCCGCTGGACGGAACTACCAATTTTGCCCACGGGTTCCCGGTGTATTGCGTCACCCTGGCACTGGCATACCGTGATGAAGTGATCGCCGGGGTGGTTTACGACCCAAACCGCGAAGAATTGTTTGCCGCCGAACGCGGCGCCGGCGCCACCCTGAACGGCCAGCGCATCAGCGTGTCGCAAACCGCAGACCTTGCTGAAAGTCTGCTGGGCACAGGATTCCCGCCGTTTGCTTCCAACCACGATCTGAACCTGCAATTCTTTTTCAAGCTCACCCACCTTTCTCATGGAATTCGCCGGGCAGGCGCCGCAGCGCTGGACCTCTGCTCTGTGGCCGCGGGACGTTTTGAAGGGTTCTGGGAGTTGAAGCTGAATCCCTGGGACAAGGCGGCCGGATCTTTACTGGTGACGGAAGCCGGGGGTACGGTTACCGATCTCGCGGGCGGGCCTTTTTCGCTTCATCGTGATGAGATTTTTGCCTCAAACGGGTTGATTCATGAGACCATGTTGGAGGTTTTTTCCGAGATCCTGGAAGAGCCTGGGAAGGTCAGGTGCAGCCAGAGTTGAGTTTGCCTGGGGCCGTCAAGGCCTTTGATTAATTGCGTCGGGAAACAAAATGAGAACACACCTGGTATCGAGGCGTCTGGCAAGGCGCCGAGGGCTCATCACGCTCTCGCTTTCCACCAGCCCGCAACTTTCTCCGCCGCCCGTTTCGCCTGACCCTGAAATCACGGAGATGGACATCCACATCCGCCGGCTTGGAGCGGCGTATGATGGATTGAAGGTCGTCCATCTGACCGACATCCACCACAGCCTTTACACGCCACTTGAAGACGTGGAGCGGGCTGTGAAAATGACCAACCATATCCAGCCCGACCTGATTGCCCTTACCGGAGACTATGTGACCTTTTCTCCCACTTACATCTGGCCGGTGGCCCAGGTGCTTGGCCGGCTGCGGGCCAAGCTGGGAGTTTTTGCCGTTCTCGGCAACCACGACTTCCAGGTGGACGCCGACGAAATGACGAGCGCCCTCGAGGCTCATCACATCCACGTCTTGCGCAACTCACACTTTGCGCTCGATTCGGGGCACGACCGGCTCTGGCTGGTTGGAGTTGATGACCTCTGGTGGAGCGCCGACGATCTTGAAGCCGGCATGCGGCACGTCCCGTCGCACGACCCCAAGATCCTGCTGTGCCACAATCCGGTCGGAATCCACATGGCCGCCAGGCACCACATCGATCTGGTCCTTTCCGGCCACACTCACGGCGGGCAGGTCCGGTTGCCCGTGGTGGGCGGTCTCTATACAAGGTCCAAACTGGGCAAGCGATTCATCGCGGGATGGAACCGGCTGGACGGCACGCAAATCTACGTCAGCCGCGGTATCGGCAAGGTCCTGGTTCCCCTGCGAGTCGGCTGCCCTCCGGAGATCGCCTGCCTGAACCTGCGCGCCGGGAATCCCGCGAAAGCGCACGAGGTGCAGTGATTCGGGCTCGCATTGTTGCTCCGAGTCTCTTCCCGGCGATGCCGGGGTGAAAGCCGGCGCAAAGACAAAGTTAGCGGTTTCGTTGCTTGACACGGCCACGTGCAGCTTTCTATAATTTTTTGGTAAGTTGAGTTTCCAGGTTAAAAGCGGGAATAACTCAGTGGTAGAGTGCGACCTTGCCAAGGTCGAAGTCGCGGGTTCGAATCCCGTTTCCCGCTCCAATCTTCCGGCGCGGTACCCAAGTGGTAAGGGAGAGGTCTGCAAAACCTTTATGCGGGAGTTCGATTCTCCCCCGCGCCTCCAATCAGTACGCATGCTCCCCGGCAGCCAGAATAATTCCACTCAACACGTATCCTATTTCGTCTTTTTCAAAGGTGTTTTCAACCTGTGACCAACATCACGGGAGGGTGTGACGAAGTATACTGCGCGCAGGCCGCACCAGCCCTAAATTGTTAACGAGAGGCAGAGATTGCAGGTGCTATGCAAGTTCTCTGTAATCATCGGCATGGTTTCGCCGTTAACGTTTGAGAAGCTGTAAGCGGACTCCGGCGAGCCATGGCGTCTCTCAAAACGCGGCAGTTTCAGGGGCACCCGCGGAATCGAAGGGAGCTTCGATGGGCCGAAGGATGCCTGCAATCTTCGGATTCTTCCTGCTGGGTTCAGCGGCCGTCGCCGCATTCCAGAGCGGCGCGCTCGGCGCAGCTTTGCCTGCGGAAGATCTGTCCAACGACGTCTGCCTGGCATGCCACAGCGATCCCTCCGCATCGACCAGGCTGGGGAACGGCAAGACGTTTTCCCTTTACGTCAGTCATAAGGCCCTGGCAGGGTCAGTCCATGCCGGGCTGGCATGTACCGATTGCCACAGTGACATCACCACGGTGCCGCACCCAACCAGGACTTTCGCCGACGAACATGCCGTTTCTCTGGCTTACTACCAGGTCTGCAAACAATGCCATTTTGATGAATACAGCCGCTTGCTTGACGACGTTCATTATGCGGCGCTGGCCAAGGCCAATGAAAACGCGCCCACCTGCGTGGATTGCCACGGCTCGCACGCAATCGCACCGCCTGCCCAGCCGCGCTCCCGGATTTCGAAGGCCTGCGCCCGCTGCCATACGACCATCGCTGACGAGTACGTCAAAAGCGTCCACGGAAAGGCCCTGATCGAGCAGGGCAACAACGACGTCCCGGTGTGTACCGATTGCCATCATGCCCACGACACAGCCAATCCCCTTTCAGCGTCGTGGCACCTGCAAATTCCGCAACTGTGCGCGGGCTGCCATGCCAACAAGCAGTTGATGGCAAAATACGGGATTTCCACGGAGGTCCTGAGCACCTTTCTGAACGACTTCCACGGCATGACCGCCTCGCTTCAGAGTTCAGAGAAGGCTCGTCCGCGCGAGTTTACAGCCACCTGCACCGACTGCCACGGCGTCCACGACATTCGCCAGGTAAATGGCGAGGGGCTGCAGGCCATCAAAGTCCACCTGCTCGCAACCTGCCGCCGGTGCCATATCGACGCCAGCCCCAATTTCCCTTCGGCGTGGGTCGGGCATTACGAGCCCAGCCTGCGGCATTCTCCCCTGGTTTATGGAGTCAAGTTGTTTTACGCCGTCTTCATTCCTTTTGTGATCGGCGGGCTGGTATTGCAGATCTTGCTGCATCTATGGCGCGCAGTGGTGAACAGATGACGGATTACGTGACGCGATTTTCAGTGCGGCAGCGGATTGAACATGCGTGCATCGGATTGCTGTTTATCGTGCTGGCCGTAACCGGGCTGACGCAGGAATTCTTCCCGATGCGCTGGGCCGAATGGACGATTCTGACGATGGGCGGAATCGACCGGGTTCGGTGGGTCCACCGCGGTGCGGGAATATTGTTCACTGTCTTGGTTGTTTTCCATCTGGGAGCCGGCATGTGGCAGGCGGTGTCACGGCTGTCGAGACCCGCAATCATCCCCACGCGCAAAGACTTCCTCGACGCTATCATGATGGTCCGCTACTACCTGCGCCTCTCCGACCAGCAGCCACGTTTTGGCCGCTTCGATTACCGGCAGAAATGGGAATATTGGGGTATGGTACTGGGTTCGGTGGTCATGATTGTGACGGGATTCATGCTCTATTTCCCAGTGCTGACAGCGCGTTTCCTGCCCGGCGAAGTGATCCCTGCGGCCCTCATAGCCCACGGCCGGGAAGGTTTGCTGGCCTTCCTGGTGATCATAACTTGGCACTTATTCAACGCCCACTTGTCGCCAGAAGCCTTTCCGTTCGACCCCAGCATTTTCACTGGAAAAATCAGCCGTGAGCGGATGGAGGATGAACATCCGCTTGAGTATGAGCAAATGCTTGTGGGGGGCGGCGAAAGCCCGGGCGAGCCCACCTCCGGGGAAACGGCTGATCAGGGTTAGCCGGGAGAAAAATAGATGGCCGGGGCTGACTCCAACCCGCGTGTGCGGCGCGGACTTCGTGTCCGGATTGTCCTGCTGACCATGGTAGGAACGATGGGCGCGGTGGCAATTCTCGGATGGCTGAGCTGGTCAACCGTTCGGGCGCTGGGAAAGCAGGTACTGGAGGAGCGGCAACAACTGGCGGTCAGCGTGGCCGCCAACGTGGACTCGGCGGTGAATTCAGAGCTCGTCCTGCTGGAGAGAATATCCCCTGCGTCCGGCGCAAGCAGGCTGAGTGTCGAGCAGGCAGCCCTTCGCGAGGCCTACGTCAGATCCCGATTTCTGACAAGGGCTTTTCTCATGAATCTCGACGGCAAGGTCGTCCAGGCAGAGCCAGCCGGCGGCGGCGACATGGCGTTGACAGGACTTGCAGCGTTCCACCTGGCGGTGGAAAAGGGCGTGCCCGAAATTTCCGCGCTCTCGAATGGGACCGGTTCGTCCCACCGTCTGTTTCTTCTTGTGCCCTTGCGGAATGCTCAGAGCCGTGTGGTCGGCATCATCGGCGGCGAGATCGATCCGGAAACACCGGCGTTTCGCGGCCTGCTGAATTTTGTCCCGCTCGCGCTGCGCGAGACTGTGGACCTGGTTGACCAGCACGGCATCGTTATCGCCAGCACGGCGGAAGGACGCCTATACACCAGCAGTGACCACCGGGACTTCCTCGCAAAGCTCATTGAACGCCGGAAGCCGGCGGCAGGAACCTGCCACGGATGCCATCAGAGCGGCCCCGCGGATCAACGGGTGAATGAGGTGATGGCATTCTCGCCGCTGCCGTCTCGGGGCTCGTGGGGCATTAACATCCGGCAGCCCCAGACTCAGGCTTTTTCCACGGTGGCAGCGTTACGCCGGAAGATCCTGATCTGGGGACCGGCGCTCGCGCTGCTTTCGCTGCTGTTTGCCCTAGGTGCAGCCTCGAGCATTACTGCGCCGCTTTCGAAGATGGTGGGCGCCGCAGAGCAGATCGCCACCGGCGAACTGGAAACTCCGGTCCCCGATCTCGGCAGTGACGAACTGGGCCATCTTGGCCGGGCACTCGAGCGGATGAGGCTGGCGTTACGCCAGTCGCTCGAAGACGTGGAGCGGGGTCGTGACATGCTTGAGCTCCGCATTCAGGAGCGCACGGCGGAAATCGAAAAGCTTTATGAAGAACTTAAGCAGCGCGACCAGCTCCGGGCAATGCTGCTGAGGAAACTGATTCGGGCGCAGGAGGAGGAGCGCCGGCGGATCGCGCGAGAGTTGCACGATGAGACCAGCCAGGTGATTGGAGCGCTGGCCCTGGAGCTTGACACCGCAGTCGCCACACTGCCTGAAGGGACCTCGCGCGAGCGCCTGCTGGACGCGCGCGCCATTGCGCTGCGAACACTCGATGGCATCCACCGGTTGAGCTTCGACCTGCGCCCATCCGTCCTGGATGATCTCGGACTGTTCCGAGCCATTGAATGGTACGCAGACCGTGACCTCAGAAAAAGAGGGATCGCCGTCCGCTGTGAAACCGATGAAGAAGACGTGCGGCTGGCGCCGGAAATCGAGACCGCCATGTTCCGGGCCGTGCAGGAAGCCATCACCAACATCGTCAAGCATTCCGGAGCCGAAACAGTGCTGATCCAATGCGCCGCCACGCCCCAGGCTGTTACGATTGAGATTGAAGATGACGGTCGTGGTTTTGATCCGGCTGGCATTTCAGATACGGCGGCCACCGGCCGGGGGCTGGCCCTGGCCCCGACCGTGGGCTGGCTGATGCTCGCGTGCGCGGTGTTCACCGCGGTCATCTTCATCAGCTATCGCGAGGGGTGGCGTCGCCTGTGGCTGCGCATGGACGACCCCCGCGCGATGGGGGCGTTCCGCATCGTCTTCGTGCTGTGCGCCCTCTGCAACGTCAACGGGCTGTG
>OBIZ01000078.1_pt1 | contig 17267 bp, 12 predicted proteins | sample 1519801 | NCBI WGS metagenome assembly OBIZ01 (sample SAMN01911456, study PRJEB22533) | soil metagenome | biome: Soil | place: Malaysia | collected 2012-04-30 | depth DG_metagenome m | reverse complement strand
CGCTGGTTTTTCAGCCCAAGGTTGTGCTCGCCACGATCGTTGCCGGAATCCTTTTCCAGTCGGCTGGCGTCTTTGCGGCCCTCGGGGCCGTTTTGTGGTGGAGTGCGCTCTTTCCCAAACTGAATCCTATCAGCGCGCTCTACAACCGGACCATCGGCAGTCGCCCGGGCGCTTTTCGCCTTGGCCCAGCCCCGGCCCCGCGGCGCGCCGCTGAAACGGAAGCCGGAACCATCGCGCTGACCATTGCACTGCTTATTGCCGGCGGATTCAGCACTGCGGCCTACGTGTTTGAGGCTATCTTCCTGGCAGCTTCGCTGGCGGTGATCATCGGGAGCTTTTGCACCGGAACGTTTTTGTATCACCTGGTCCGCGGGCGATGGGGGTTCATCCGCCAGACCCTTCCGTGGGCGCGCTAAGTCTCTAACCTGCTGAAAAACTTTTTGAATGAGGAGGAGAATGAAATGAGGTACGACATAAAAGAAAACGAGCGGATCGTCGAAAGTCAGGTTACGTCATCGCCTGTCGCCGTGGGTTCTTCCACAGGCGGTGCTACCACGGCCGGGCAGACTGTCAGGTTGCTGGCATTCGCCTTCGGATTGATCGCCTACACGCTCTTCCTGGGAACTTACCTGTACGCCATCGGATTTATCGGGGATTTTGCGGTGCCAACCCGGCTCGATTCCAGCACCCAGGGACCGATTGGATGGGCGCTGCTCATCAACCTGCTGTTGCTCGGGCTGTTTGCAGTGCAGCACAGCGTCATGGCGCGCCCGGGGTTCAAAGCAGTCTGGACGCGCTTTGTGCCAAAGCCCGTGGAGCGCAGCACTTATGTGCTCTTCTCAAGCCTGGCGCTGATTCTGTTGTTTGCGCTGTGGCAACCCATGGGTGTTGTTATCTGGAACGTTGAAAGTCCGGCCCTGCGCGCCGTGCTCTATGGGCTCATGGCGACTGGGTTCTTCATCGTCCTGGTCGCAACGTTTCTGATTAACCACTTCGACCTTTTCGGCATGCGCCAGGTCTGGCTCTACCTGCGCGGGCGCGAGTACACTCCTCTCCGGTTCAAGACGCCGCTGTTCTACAAGTATGTCCGCCATCCGCTCTATGTGGGTTGGCTCCTGGCCTTCTGGGCCGCTCCCACAATGACCGTGGCGCACCTGGTGTTTGCAGTGATGACCACCGCGTACATACTGGTTGCGATTCAACTTGAGGAGCGCGACCTGGTCACCATGCATGGCGAACATTATGTTCGGTATCGCCAGGAGGTTCCCATGCTGATCCCGCGCGTGCCCAGCGCCGAGGGACCAGGTGCCGGGAAGATGGCGCCCGGTTCCGAATGCGCCTGACCGGCAAGCGCCGGCTCATTAACTCACCGGAGCCGGCAATGGAATGGCGGACCGGCGCTGTCGGGGCAAGCAGGTCCGCCGTGCGAAAAAGGGGATTCAAATCAACGGGAAAATTTCAAATGTAAGGAGGCAGCTAATTATGCCAAGGTTTCACATTGAGGTTCCCCACGAACCCGAAAAGATCGCCTGCGCTCGCGTCGTCAAAATCTTCCAGAACACAGGCTCCCATTTCCTGTCCCACGCCGACTGGGGTTGCCTGGACGGCGATCATAAAGCCTGGATCATTGCCGAGATGGAAAGCAAAGAGGAGGCGCGGTCTATTGTGCCTCCACAGTTTCGCAGGCAGGCCAAAATTACGCAGCTGAACTATTTCACCGTGGAGGAGATTGACGAGATTCTCTACCACCACCAGCGCTGACCTAAAGGGACGGACGCAGGCCCCGGCTTCCGGGGTCTGCGTCGTCACTAGGTGGGTAGCGCGGATTCGTTCTGCAAGGGTGGGACTTGTGATCGGAAGGAGAAAAACCGAAGAGCAATATGTTCGACGCCCGCAACTCCGCGGCGCCAATTGCTCGCTTCATCCTGTGCAATCTGCAATTTTGAATCTCGAATCATGGGGACACCTTCGCTTCCCTCACAACCGTATTCAGGCGTCGGATTACCAGACCCGCCGGCCCCTGGCTACCAGATCGCGGCCACAATCGACTTGACTGCGCTGCCAACTATCGCCGCCCCCGGCATATGCGGGAAAGCGACCATCGCCACCGTCACTATTGCAACCGAAACCAGAAACACAGTCAGTTTGCGGCGCCGGGTGTTCCATTCCTGTCCCGCGTCCGGCTCCTCATCCCTCTGGCCATAGATCATCATTAGTTCGCCCGATTTCACTAACCGTATCGCCATCATCCACCTCCCCATTAGCGCGTTGTCCCTGGTATTCTCCAGGGATCTTCTGTTTGAACTTGTGGAACTTCCGTGAACTTGTAAAACCGCGGGGGGGTCCCAGAGACCGTCACGGATGACCTGTACAAATCCTCTCCCTCAGAAAATCCAGGTCATCGTCTCCTGGAAGGGCAGACTCCTCCTCCACGTGCTCCCAATGATACGCGGGTTCACAAAAAACGAAATCAGGCGTGGTCAGGAAAAACACCTCCGCCAATACCCCATTTTTTCTAGGGTGATTTCCCGGGCCGATGCGCAACAATTTGCACGCTTCGATTTGCAGACCGGGTACGCACACATGGCGTTTTTTGCGATCATGACTGCAATCACAGCTACATCCGGAACGCGGGCGGCGCATACACCGGGCCTCTTGCCATGTGTGGGGATCAGGCAGCCCTTGCAAGGCGAGCGCAACAGTTCCCCACGGGCGAGCGAGGGCAGATTCAAATGATCAGAAAGACGACGACGGTTTCGGGCGTGATTTTTGCCAGGCCTTCCTTGTAGAAGGTGTGCGCGGCCGTTATGGCTTCGGCCATATTTTGCGCGTCTTCGCCGTATTCCTCCCGGCACCAGGCAGCAAGCTTCTCCTGTGGCAATTCGGGGAAGGTTTCCTTCTCCTCAAACGGAAAAGCGGCGGTGTAGGCTTTGGTGAGGGCCAGAGCCGTTTCCGTGCGTTCGTATCGGTTAGGGAGCGAGTTCACGTGCTCCTGCGCATCGAGATAGTTTCCGATGACGTATCCCGAATAGCCGAAGCTCGCTTCCTCCACCAGCGCACCAGCCCAGGCGGTCCTGAACTCCTCCGTCCCGGCCACCACAGGGCTTTTGAAGATCCACCGCCCACGCGTTTCCTTGCGAATATTTTTGGCGCGCTCAACACATTCAGAAAACGCCTCCCGCCGCAGCACCGCGTAGCTTCCGATGGCGCTCATGGATCTTTATCCTTCGCAGCCGGACAAGTAGTCGGATTGCTCCCGGCGAGGCTATTCGACAATCGTGAAAATCTCGCGGTAGCCGGATTCGACCAGCTCGGCAAACTTTTGATAATTGGCCTGCCACTCCTTGCTGCCCATCAACTTCGACACGTTAGCTTCGTGGGCGCTCACGCCGGGACTTTTCAGCTCCAGGACCAGAGTGTAAAACTGTCCGACCAGGTCGGTCATGATGCGCTGGTCCATCTCCGCGCCGGCGCGCTTCTGGATCGCGACACCTTCCTTCATCAGGGCGACGGCCTCTTTGGTCTTTCCAAATTTCAACCGGAACACGTTGCGGATAACAATCATGTGCAGATCCTCTCTGAAAGTGAATTCAACTTTGGGGGCTTTCGCCGCATGAGATTATAAACCGGCTGGCCTCCAACCGAGTAGTCCTGGTTCCAATTGGCCTCGCGCGCTGCCGCCCGCCGCACCGTAATGCGTTGTGTGCCGAGCGGCGGCATTTGCGAAATAGCGTGGGTTCATCCCTACCGCCATCGCCCCCTTCCCGCTCGCCCCTGTTTTTTTTCGATGATTTTTGAGGTGTATACTTGGGCCTTGATTTTACAGCAATTGGCGACGCAGGTTTCGGCGGCGGGGCGCGGGGGGAAAATCCGCTTCATAGTATCTGGCTTTCAGCGATAGCCGCCGGATGAGAATATTCTTGACCGGGGAGGAGGACGATGGTGCTTACAAGACGTGAATTTATCCAGGCGCAAATGGCCGGGATGGCCATCATTCCGGGCGGCCTGCTGCGGGCCGCGGGCCCCGAAGCGTGGGCGGTGCCGACCTTTGAGTCTCTCGGTCTTTACTACAACCGGGCGATGGCCTCCCGGCCCTGCCAGGTGCGGTATCGCCCGGCAAATACCACTGAATGGCGGGAGGGATATCCGCTGGTCTACGATCAACGCGCGCGGCAATACCGCGGGTCACTGGTCGGACTGAAGCCCGACACGCTCTACGATATACGCCTGGAAGCCGGCGGTGCTCCAGTTGAGTTTCAGGCACGGACTCGAAGCGAAGAGTTTCCCATTGGCAAGACCACTTTTTTGCCAGGCGGCACCGCGGATGAAACGCTCACCATTCGCGAGGGCGGCACGGAGAAAGCGTGGCGCCTGTTCACCCCCGCGCCGGGGACGAAGTATGTGAACGACGTCTTCAACCTCTCCGACCACAATATTGTGGTGGAAGCCGAGTACGTCATCCTCCGCGGACTCGAGCTGAAGAACGCCCGCATCCACGGTGTGCTCATCCGCCCCGGGGTGCAGAATGTGGTGGTGGAGGACTGCCACATCACCCGCTGGGGACGATTCACGGGCTCGAAATCCTGGGGCCTCAAGATTGATCTGGACAGCGGGATTTATGCCGAGACGGACGCCGGCCACCTGGTGATTCAGCGCAACCTGATTGAGAATCCCCGTGGCGGCTCCAGCGATTGGGAGTCCGGCCATCCGCAGGGGCCGCAGGCCATCTCAATGATCAACACTCGCGGAGGCAACATCATCCGGTACAACACAATCCAGTCCACCGAGGACCATGGCTTTAATGACGGAATTGGCGGCGCCAGTAACTTCAGCTTTGAGGGCAGCCCCAACCGCGACTCGGACATTTACGGCAACATCATCTCCAACTGCTGGGATGACTGCATCGAGAGCGAAGGGGCCAACATGAACGTGCGGATCTGGAGCAATTACATTCACCACTCCTTCGTGGATATCGCCACGGCCGCGACCTCGATGGGGCCAATCTACATTTTCCGTAACGTCTTTGGCGAGAGCCGCGTTACCCATCGCGACCCCGCCGGCGGCAACATGATCAAGACCGGCATGAACTACCTTACGGTGAATGGCGAGCGCGTCAGTACGGGGCTGGGGTACCGGTTTATTTTTCACAACACAGCGCTCCAACCCAATGGCCCCCTGAACGTCTTCAGCGGGCATGAACTCCACAACGCTGTCACCCGCAACAATATCTTCTATTGTCCCGGCCGCACCTATCCCGCGGACAGAGGCGAGCCCCACAACGATTTCCAGAATGACCTCACCGGCAGCTTGCTGGGCGGCGGCGGGCTGGTGCGCTCGATGTTTCTGCCGAGCAACACGCTGGAGTGGTATCTGGCGCCCACCATGAACAGGGTTCAGGGGGGGCAGGTCCTGTCCATTACGAAAAAGGTTGTCATTGATGACGATCCCATCGCGCAGATCCCCAACCCGGCGATCGACAAAGGCGTTCGCCTCCCTGGATTCAACGACGATTTCACCGGAACGGCCCCGGACATCGGAGCTTTTGAGAGCGGCCGCCCGCCCCTGCGCTTCGGCCGGGAAATGGCTCCCGGCTTTTCGCGGCCCCCATGGGAACTCTACGCGAAGTAAGGCCCGTGGCGGGTGCTCATGTCCTCACCTTGTTGTATCTTCGACCTCGCCCAGCGGGACGTTTGTGATTGGGCTCATTGCAGCCGGTCCATGGCGATGATCGGGACGCCACCCACCCTGCCCATTTACGGTGGGAAATTCATGCGGCGCAGGATGTCCTGGAAGCGCGAGTCGGAGCGCAGAGAATCGAGCATCGGGTCCACTTTAAGGTTGGTCATCTCGTTCGCATGGGCCTGGTAAGCTTTCTCCAGACATGCGAGGGCCTGGTCCTTGTCCCCTAGACCGATATAGACCAGGGCGATGTCGTACGGTGACACATACTTTCGCTTCGACTGTTCTTCCAACTGGTTGAGTATCTTCAGCGCCTCGGCTTTTTTGCCGGCCGCACCGTACATATCTCCCAGCATTGCCAGATACAAGTGAGACTCACCGAATATTGTGAGGGCCTTCTGTTGTTCCGCGATGGCTGCCTCGAACATCCCTTTCCCCATATAAGCTTTCGCCAGCATGCTGTGTGGGTACGCAGTACCTGGGTCCGTGGCGAAGAGCACGACAGTCTTTTGCAGTTGTTCAACCGCCCGGTCAAACTGGTGTGAGGCGTAGTAGAGATCTCCCAACGCCGTCTGATTGAACACGGTAAGGGGGTCAAGGATCTGACCTTTCTGGATTTCTTCGCGGGCTTGAGCCCATCGTCCCATCAGAATCAAATACCAACCGTAGCCACGGTGCAAACGTCCAGAGTTGGGGCTGAGTTCAATGGCTCGCCGGGCCTCGGCCTCGGCCCTCAACCAATTCCAGTGATAACGGACCGCAATCAGGCAAAGCGTACCGTGCGCCGGGCCAAGCGTACCATCGATCTCCAAGGCCCGCAGTGCCGCGGCCTCCGCTTTGGGATAGGCCTCGTGGGGCGAGAGAAGCTCAGTATTCCCCATTTGAGCGTATGTGCCTGCCAGTTCTGCGTACGCCGGGGCGTAGTCGGGGTCTAGTTCTATTGCCTGCTGGAAATACTCAGCCGATTTCTTATAACCCTGTTCGTTGTCTTTATTGTTCTCGTATAGTCCCCTTAGATACGCCGTGTAGGCCTGAGGATTAACCGGGTGTGGGGCGGCCATCTGAGTCCGTTCCCGAGGTGTCAGTTCCGCCTGGACGTGATTGGCGATCACCAGCGCCACGTCGCTTTGCAGCGCCAGCACATCGCGCAGATCTCGTTGGTAGGTTGCCGCCCACAGCTGGCGCTCGGGGTTCGTCCCGACCAGTTTCGCCGTGATCCGCACGCGGTCGCCGGAGCGGAGCACGGCTGCTTCTACGATGGCGTCCACGTTGAGTTCGCGCGCAATCTCCGGCAACGGCTTTTTGGCTCCCTTGTATTGCATCACAGAGGTGCGCGAAATGACGCGCAGGGCGCTTATCTTCCCGAGGTCCGTGATCAATTCCTCCGTCATGCCGTCGGCGAAGTACTCCTGATTGGGGTCGCCCGAGAGGTTTTCAAGCGGCAGGACGGCGATCGATTCGATCTTCGGCAGCGGTGCGCCATGGCTTGCCCCGATGCTCGACAGCAAGCGGTTGCGCAGCCCGGCAACATTGAGGATAAAGAGCGTCCCGAACAAAACAACGGCAGCAACCGCAGCGACTGCGAACCAGCGCCTTCTCTCGCTACCCTCTGGCGGCGTCACACCTTCCCGGCCGTTCCGAACCTCCGCTCCAGCATCTACCGCTCCTATAAACCGGTAACCATGGCGAGGCAGCGTCTCGATGAAGCGTGGATTCTCCGCCGAGTCCCCCAGCGCTTCACGCAGCTTGTTGACGGCTGTGTTGACGCTGTGGTCGAAGTCGACAAAGGTGTCAGCAGGCCAGAGCTGTTGTCGCAATTCTTCTCGCGTAACAACCTGGCCGGGGTTTTCCAGAAGGAGAGCCAGGATTTGCAAAGGCCTTTCCTGCAGCTTGATCTTCAGGCCCTGTTTGCGCAGTTCACCTGCGCGGAGATCCAACTCGAAGACTCCGAAACGAACAATCTGGAGAGATGGGGCGGCTTCTGGCACGGCTAAGCCTCCCGCTTATAGTTGGAGTTTATCACCGTTGAGATTCCATTCCAATGAACATCTCCGCCGGTGAGGCCGCCGCTCAAGCAACTCATCCCCGACAAGTTACCTGCTGACTTACAGATGAGCGCCAGATGAGCCGCAGTGCATTGAAAGACATGCTGGCCTGCGCGAAAGTGGGGGCCGTTACGGTTGCTGCGTGGCGGCCGGTACAAGAGGTACACCGCAGAGCAAACCTCGCCGGCCGCCCACAGCAAATCAGAAAATGGAGGTACTGCGATGAAAGCGATTCGAAACTTAACTATCCTGGTTGGGCTTTCTGTGGCGCTTATCGCCCTGGCTGCAACAGGCGCGAGGGCCCAGAACCTTGCCTTGACCAGTTTCAACGGCACATTTACTCTCCCCGTTGATGCCCAATGGGCAGAAATGGCCCTGCCTGCAGGGGAGTACAGCCTGTCTTACGGGCAGCCGTTCAAAGGAGGAATCAACGTGGTGACGGTGGCCGGCAAAGCGGAGGGAAGTCCCCGTGGCATGATTCTCGTCAAGGCGCGCAGCCAAACTTCAGCGTCGAAGAATGCTCTCGTCTGTGCTCGCGAGGGTCACAATCTTATTGTCCGCGCTCTTGAGTTGCCTGCCATTGGCGAGTCAATCGAATTCGCGCTGCCACACGGTGCGGATCTGGTGGCGGAACAGCGGAACGACAGCACGAACACACAACTTGCTCAAGCTCCGATGCTCATTCAGCGAATTCCAGTTAAACCAAGTGAAAAGTAGGAGGAAGGTGGTGCGTCCGCGGCGCGCCGCGCCGTGGACGCGCTGCCTAGCGATGGGGCCGCAAACAATTCGCTTCGGGAAATCGCAGACTTCACTCCCGAATTTGTGCGGCTCTCTCGAAGTCCGGGGCCACCCCTTTAATGCGGGAAATTCATGCGCCGAACCAGGTCTTGAAAGCGCGGGTCGGAGCGCAGAGGGGCAAAGCACGGGTTGTCCTTTATACCTACCATACCGGGGTCGCGGTCCTCTTAAGCCTTCTGCAGCCGGTAGCCCAAGGTTGTCCTGCAACTTTACAGCCTGTACTCTGAAAGAGGGAACCGCAGAGTAGCACGATGCGCTGGTCTCTTTCGAGCATCTAGGGCAGGTCGACATCGACGGAGTAGATTTCGCTAGTGCCGATATCCCGCAGGACCAGAGGCGAACCGTCCGGTGTCACTCCACTCCACGGCCAGCCAAAAACCCCGGTTTGCCGGATGCCCTTCAAGCTGGCTAATCGGTCGAGGTGTGCATCAGCAACGCGCAGACGGCATAGCCACGGTTCGTTTTCGAACGAGTTAAAGTATATATATTTTGAATCGCTCGACCACTTCCAGAAATCGACTGGGATTTTGTCCAGTTCAAACCACTTACTCTTAGAAAAGTCGAAGACCCACAAGGTTTCCGGACCCGCTCGGAGGGCCGCAACGTAGTGCCCGTCTGGAGACGGTAGGGGATCGTAGAGACCTTCTGATCCAGGCATGGTGGAAACCTGCCGGGACTTCAAGTCCATGATCTGAATAGTGCCCTTAAAGGACTCGCTGAATTTATGCTCTGCAGGATCTGTGCCCAATACCACAGAGTTGCCATCCGCCAACCATCCAGGGTCTCCGAGGCGGGGCACGATTTCTTCCAGTTTCCCTCCGTCAGCAGAGAGGATGTACGCCGTATAGGGTCTGCCGGGAGAAATGCCCACGAAGGCGATTCGCATACCATCAGGCGACCACCGCGGCATAAAGGCCATCATGGGAGGGAAGGAAAGCTGAAGCCTTTCACTTCCGTCCAATTTGCTTCGCCAAAGCGTACCTTCAGGAACGGCCACGTAGGTGATCCATTGGCCATCTCTCGAAAAGTCCACACCGTCCACCGAAATGCCCTGGAGATAGGTGACGAACTGTTTTGATCTTATGTCGTAGCGTAACAGTTCGCCACGCCGTTGCGTTCCAACAGCGAAAATCTTCCTGCCGTTCTTGCCAGGCTGGGGCCCTTCAAAACTCAGTGGGCCTCTGGTCAATTGCACCGGAGTTGGCTTTGGCTTTCGAAAGATTCCAGGCTTCTCCCGAATAGCCCAGATGTCCGACCTGAAGTTACGCATGGATTGGAAGACAAAGTACTTTCCATCGGCGGTCCACGTGCCGCAGCACTCACCAGCCGTATTATTCCAGCCGGGAAGCAAGGGATGAAGACCGGACCCTTCGGCTCCCACTTCCCAAAGCCTCTGCACGTTGGTCTTCGGATCGGTCACAGTAAAACGCAACAAGTGGCCGTCCGGTGACCACCGCATCCAGGAAGGAGTGCCATTCACTGTAACGAGTCGGCGAGAGGCCGTCCCGTCAATCCTGACAACATAGAGCGCGTGACCGCTGGCATAAACGATCCTCTGCCCATCTGGAAGCCAAGCGGCATCTGCGGAGGTCACGCCGCTCACTCGGCGCGCCGTTCCCGAGACGGTAGGCACTGCCCAAAGTGGGCCGTAATGTATGTTCCCTTCATAGCTCTGGAACAGAAGCTCCGAACCGTCGGCAGAGATGGCTGCAAGTTTACTGGGGGAGTAAAAAACTCTGTTGGGTGTCGCCAGACGAGCAGGTTCGCCTCCGGCGACGGATACCTCATAAACGCCGGCGGGCCCCGTGAAGTAGACCCGGGAACCGTCCGTTAGAACAGGAGGGAATTTCATCACCCCGTCATAGGTGAGTTGGGTGGAACTCAACACCCTGGGTGGCCGCTGCGGTGCCATAACCCAGTATGCAAAGAGTAAAATCACAGTGCCCGCCACTCCTGTAAGCCCGATTAGCCAGCGCCTGCCCTGCCGGCGGTCCCGGACCCCCGCACCAGAATCTACCTCGGCGATAAAGCGGTAACCGTGGCGCGGCAGCGTCTCGATGAAGCGTGGATTCTCGGCTGAATCCCCCAGAGCTTCACGAAGCTTGTTGATGGCTGTATTGACGCCGTGGTCGAAATCGACAAAAGTGTCCACCGTCCAGAGTTGCTGCCGCAATTCCTCCCGCGTGACGGCTTGGCCAGGGTTATCGAGGAGGAGGGCCAGGATCTGAAGGGGCTTCTCCTGTAACTTGATCTTGAGGCCCTGCTTACGCAGCTCTCCTGCGCGGAGATCCAGCTCGAAAGCTCCGAAACGAAGAACTTGTAGAGATGGGGCGGCTTCGGGCACGGCTCAGCCTCCCATGTATGAGCTCAGGTTACCACGTTCTGAATTTCGCTCCAAGAAACATCTGAGCGGGAGACGCGGGAGCGGAGTCGTCTGACATCAGTGAGTTGCCAGTTTACCCAGAGTTGAGCAAGAGAAGACCTGCCGTGAATTGAACGGCCCACTGAGCTGCGCAAGACTGAGCACGGTTGGCTGAATGCTGCGTGCCGGCCAGAACGCGAGACCCAACGCGCGGCAAGCTGCATAGGCCGCACGCGGAAACTTAACTCTGGAGGTACGGCGATGAAAACGATTCGAAGTCTTATGATCCTGGCTGGGCTTTCGGTGGCGCTTCTTGCCCTTGGCACGGCAGGAGCGAAGGCCCAAGCGTTCTATTCAACTCGATTCGTCGGGACATTTACCCTACCCTTTGAGGCCCAGTGGGGGGCACTGACCCTGCCAGTGGGGGATTACACGCTGGAGTATGTTATGCAGGAAGGTGGGCGTCATCTTGCGTATGTGCGGAGTACGGCGAAGGGAGGTCCGCACGGCATGATTCTCGCCAGACCCGCCCGCCGAGCTTCAGCAACGAAGAATGAGCTTGTCTGCATTCGGAACGGCAAGGCTCTTATTGTCCGCGCACTCGAAATGCCTGTGATCGGCGAGTCCGTTAGCTTCCCCCTACCACATGGCGCGGAGCTGGTGGCGGAGCGGCTGAACGGCAGCACGAACACACAACTTGCTCAAGCTCCGATGCACATTCAGCGAATTCCAGTCGAACCAAGTGAAAAGTAGGAGGAAGGTGGTGCGTCCGCGGCGCGCCGCGCCGTGGACGCGCTGCCGCCCGTGGTACAGATACTCAAATTATCGCATTTGTGATCCCGCTCAGCGGGACATTTGCAATTGGACTCATGGCATTCGACCTATTGCACTGATCAAGGCGCCGCCGCAAGCTTTTGTAGCGCCGGGCTTCAGCCCGGCATTCTTTGCCTTGACGGTCCAAGAACCCCTGCCGGCCTGAAGGTCGACGCTACAACGGCAATTACAATGGCATTACGAAGGCCTTAGCCGTGCGCAACTTTTGGCACGAGGGGCTGGCCGGCGTGGGTCTGGATGTTGCGCTTCCAGTCCTCGAGATAGGGGCCGGCGATGCCCTTGGCGCGCTGGCGCAGCGACTGCATGTTATCGGGCGAGAGCTGCTTGAACTGCTGGGCGATGCGGACGTCATCCTCGAGCTGGCCGATGGTGGTGCAGCCGATGGCCGTGCAACTGACGGGCAGGCTGAGGACGTAACTCAGGCATTCCTCCGCGCTGAAATCTTGCATGAGCTTGGCGTTGCCAAAATTCTTCATGCCCTGGATGCCCATGCCGCGCTCGGTGGCGACGGGCAGCGTGAGCGACTGGAAGCTCAGGTAGTGGGCGTCCGCAATGTTGAGCGGCATGAGAATGGAATCGAACTTTTCATAGGCCTTGAGCATGGCCAGGTGCACGTGCGGGTCGTGATGGCCCGTGAAGCCGATAAAGCGGCACTTGCCCGCCTTCTTGGCGGCTTCAAAGGCTTCAATGGCGCCGCCGGGGCCGAAAATCTGTTCCACTTCTTGCGGCTCACCCACGCCGTGGATTTGCCACAGGTCAATGTAATCGGTGCGCAGCCGCTTGAGGGAGGTATTCAACTCCTCCTCGGCGCCCGCGCGGTCACGCCGGTTGGCCTTGGTGGTGAGGAAGATATGCTTGCGGAAGGGCGGAAGCACCGCTCCGTAAACTTCCTCCGAGCGGCCGTTCCAGTAGTCGATGGAAGTGTCAAAATAATTGATGCCCAGGTCGTAGGCGCGCAGCGTGATGGCCTTGGCCTCTCCAAAAGTGATCAGCGGAAAGCGCCCGCCCGCCTGCCCGATCACCGTGACCTGCACGCCCGTCTTGCCAAATGTGCGCTGCGGAATGCCGCCCACTTTCGCCCTGGCAGGACGCGCTCCGTAAGCCGTGGCAGCCAGACCGGCAAATGCGCTTCCGAAAAATGTTCGTCGCCTCATACCGCCTCCTTGCAGATGAGATGGTTCTCAAAATTCATAAGAAGCCGTCGAGCACCCTTGAACCGCTTCCCGGGGAAAAAAAGTCGGAATACATGACGCCTTGAACCCGATTAAACCTGACCTTGGCCGATAGAAAATTTCGCTGAAGTGGAGTATATCGCAAATGCCAGCCCACCCCAATGGGTTAACTGCTGGGGCAGGATACGCTTGCGTTGCGCGGCTACGAAAGGTAGCGGGAGCCGTGGCGGAGGCCTCGGGATTCATAATTCATAGTTCAGAATTCATAATTGATGTGCGTCTCGGCAGGCCCTTGATAGACCCATATAAGTAGGCTAGCACACCACCCTTACCCCTCCCAAATGGGACGTATGGGATTTTCGTCCCATCAAAATCTCAATTTTGTAACTTACAGATAATGAGACATTTATTAAAATTATGCGGCCCTGCGAATGAACTCTTTTGCAATTTGTGCTCATTTTTGGCACAGCGGGTAAAATTTACCATTTGCCGTTCTTGGGCAAGAAGATTACGCCCACGTTCTGCACAGTTGGACCATCCGGCATGCCCGTCGCGGCGCCAGGCGCTCTTTGGTGGCTGGCCTCATGGGAAGAGAAACTCCAGCTCCGCGGCGATCATCTCATGTGTGTTACGATCGGTCATATCGTCCGCAGCGCAGCGGTGGAGAAGCTCATCAGCGGAGGCGCATCAATGGAGAACAAGAAGAGCTACAAGGTGTTCCGGTTCGAAAGCGACGTGGCGTGGACCCGGGAAAAGGAGTGCACCGTGTGCGCGCCGGGCAAGCCGGAGATTCAGCTTTCCAGCCCGCCTGAATTCAAGGGCCGTGCCGGCGTCTGGACACCTGAAGACATGTTTGTAGCGTCCATCAATGTCTGCACGCTGATGACGTTTCTGGCATACGCCAGGCACAAGAACCTCGGTCTCGCCGGCTATGAAAGTTCAGCAGAAGGTGTGCTGGAATATTCCAACGGGAAGTACCGCTTCACCGAGGTCACCATCCACCCGCACGTCACCGTCAAGTTGCAGGAGGAAGTTGAGCTTGCGCAGGTGATTCTGCGGGACGCGCATGAAAATTGCCTGATCACCAACTCGATTGTGGCGCAGGTGAAGCTCCTCCCCGATTTCCGCGTTGCGGCCGCGGCGGACTGATTCATGCCCGCACAGCTATCGAAACTTATTCCAGTGCCGTGACAAGCACCAAACATTTCTGCGGATGGATGTCGCCCTACACCTGGGCAGGTTGGTTTGAGGAAAGCGGGACGGCTTCAGCGGGCGCAGTTGCCGGCTTTGATCTGGGCTCGACTTTCCAGAACGACAGCAGGCTCAAAGACCAGTTTTCCAGGATATCCCAGGCCTTCGTGCTGCCGGTTTTCTCGGCGTGAGCCATCACGAGCTGCCGGAGCAGATGGGAATCGCCGGGTTCAATCACGCGCTCGATCTTGACCAGCTCAGGATTGTAACGCTGCTCAAAGCGGCCGGCGGAATCAAAGACAAAAGCGACACCGTTGGTCATGCCGGCCCCGAAATTCCTGCCGGTCTCGCCCAGAATGGCTACCGTGCCTCCGGTCATATACTCGCAGGCATGATCGCCCGTTCCTTCGACCACGGCGGTCGCGCCGCTGTTGCGAACGGCAAAGCGTTCTCCAGCACGGCCTGCGGCAAACAGCTTGCCGGACGTGGCGCCATAAAGCACGGCGTTGCCCATGATGACGTTCTCATGCAATGAGAATACAGATCCCTTCGGCGGCCGGATAATCACTTCGCCTCCGCCCAGCCCTTTGCCAACGTAATCGTTGGCTTCGCCGTCCAGCACCAGGCGCAGGCCTTCAGTGAGGAAAGCTCCAAAGCTCTGGCCGGCGCTGCCTTGGAAACGGAACTCCGCCGTCTGGTCCTTCATTCCGCGGTTCCCGCAGCGGAGGGCAATCGCGTTGGCAGCACGCGCGCCGATGGTCCGGTTGATGTTTCTGATCTTGTACTCGCGGACGATTGAAACGCCCTGGTCGAGCGCCTGTTTCACGTCCTCGGCCATTCGAAGCGCCAGCGGATCAAGGTTCCGCGCGGGCGTTCGTGCGCGAACGCTGGAGCGGATTTCAGGATCAGGCCGATGAAGCAGCGGACGAAGATCGAACTGCCCGCGGCGGCCTTCAATCTTATGACCGGTTGGAATCAGCAGGTCCGTGCGGCCCACAATCTCTTCGAGCGAGCGGAAACCAAGCTGGGCGAGAATTTCGCGGATATTCTGCGCCACGAGCCGCAAGTAGTTCACCACGCGCTCCGGCTCATTCGGAAACTTCTTCCGTAGGTCTTCACGCTGCGTCGCCACACCCACCGGGCAGGTGTTCAAGTGGCACTGCCGCGCCATCACGCACCCCAGCGCCACCAGGGCTGAGGTGCCAAAGCCAAATTCGTCGGCGCCCAGCATCGCGGCAACCACCACGTCTCTGCCGGTTTTCAATCCGCCGTCGGCGCGCAGCCGGATGCGATTCCGAAGGCCATTTTCCACCAGGCACTGATGCGCCTCCGCCAGCCCCATCTCCCACGGAGAGCCCGTGTTCTTGACTGAGATCAGCGGCGATGCGCCGGTTCCGCCGTCGTGGCCGCTGATCAGCACCACGTCCGAATTCGCCTTGGCCACACCGGAAGCGACTGTCCCCACGCCGGCCTGCGACACCAGTTTGACAGCGATGGTGGCGGTCGGGTTGATTTCTCTCAGGTCGTAAATCAGCTGCGCCAGGTCCTCAATGGAATAAATGTCGTGATGAGGAGGCGGAGAGATCAGCGAAATGCCCTCCACGGCGCGGCGCACACGTGCAATCATAGGCGTCACTTTGTGCGACGGTAGCTGGCCGCCTTCGCCAGGCTTCGAGCCCTGTGCCATCTTGATTTCCAGTTGCTCAGCCCGCACCAGATATTCGGGCGTTACACCGAAACGCGCCGAGGCAACCTGCTTGATCTTGTTTTCGGCGGAGTCCCCATTCTCGAGTTCAACGTAATAAACGTTCGGGTCTTCCCCGCCCTCGCCGGTATTTGAGCGCGCGCCGATCCGGTTCATGGCCACCGCCAGCGTGTGCTGGGCCTCCGGGCTCAAGGCGCCGAGCGACATGGCCTGCGACGTGAATCTCTTCCAGATGGCCTCAACAGGCTCGACTTCTTCAATCGGAATGGGTTTGGCCGGGACAAACTTCAGCAGGTCACGCAGAGTGATGGGCTCACGTTCATCGACCTCGCGCGCAAATGCCCTGTAGTTCTCGGCCTCGCCATCCTTGGCGGCCTTTTGAAGATTGCGAATCACCTGCGGGCTGAAGGCATGGCGTTCAAACCCTTTGCGGAACCGGTAGTAGCCGGCAAAGTCCGGCTTCTCAGCCACTGCCGGAAAAGCTTCCCGGTGACGCGCCATAACGTCATTGGCAAGGTCCACCAGCTTGCGGCCGCCAATCAGGGAACGCGTGTCAGGGAAAAACTCTTTCACCACGTCACGGTCCAGGCCGATGATCTCGAAGAATTTTCCGCCCTGGTAGCTTGCCAGAGTCGAGATTCCCATCTTCGACATGATCTTCTTGATGCCCGTCTCGATGCCGCCCCGGAAGTTTTCCAACGCCTGGGCCACGGAAATTTCGCCCAGCTCGCCCCGGCCCGCAAGGTCGGCAACCACTTCAAGCGCCAGATAAGGGTTGATGCCGGCGGCGCCGTAAGCCACCAGGCAGGCGAACTGATGCGACTCCCACGCTTCAGCGGTCTCGAGAACCAGGTCGGCTTTGTTGCCAACTCCTTCGGCGATCAGGTGCTCAACCACAGCCCCCACAACCAGCAGCATGGGAACCGAAGCATGGTCGGCGTCTACTCCGCGGTCACTCAGAATCAGGATGGAACTTCCCTGCTTCACAGCCGCCAGACATTCCTGCCTGATTCGTTTGATGGCTGCCGTCATCCCCTCCGGGCCCTGGCCGGTGGGGAAAAGCACTGAGACCGTAACGGGTCTGAACTTCTCTTCCCCAAGCTTCTTCAGTTCAGTGAGTTCTGCGTCAAACAGTAACGGCGATTCCAGGCGGATCATGCGGGCATGTTCCGGTGATTCCACCAGCACCGAGTGCCGAGCTCCCAGATAAAGATTCAGGGCCATCACCAGCGACTCGCGCAGCGGGTCGATCGGCGGATTCGTCACCTGGGCAAACATCTGCCTGAAATAATGGTAGACAGGGCGCGGGCGTGTGGAGAGCGCGGCAAGCGGTGTATCGTCGCCCATGGAACCGACCGGCTCTTTCTTCATGCCGGCCAGCGGCCTGATCAGGAGGTCCAGATCTTCCTCGGTGTAACCGGCTGCTCGCTGCAAGGCCACAAAGGCCGCCCGATCAGTGGACGACAGGCGATCTGCGGCGG
>OBIZ01000077.1_pt1 | contig 17471 bp, 15 predicted proteins | sample 1519801 | NCBI WGS metagenome assembly OBIZ01 (sample SAMN01911456, study PRJEB22533) | soil metagenome | biome: Soil | place: Malaysia | collected 2012-04-30 | depth DG_metagenome m | reverse complement strand
CTGGGCCGCGTGGCCATTCTGGCTGTGGCGCTTGAAATGAGGAGGAGGCAGCAGCAGGTCCGCACGGAGACCCACTCGAATGGACACGCATCACGATGGAAGACCGCTGGCCGTGCAGAAGAGCTGAACCACTGGCCCGGCCGGTGAGAGTGCCGGCACAGGAACCTTATGAAGTTCGAAATCAAATTGCGGGAAGACTCACGGGCCACCGAGCACCAGCTATCCATTGAGAGGCCGTCCGACGGCCAAGACGGCCGTGAACAGGCGCAGTTCTCAATTGACGGACAAGCCGTCGAAGCCGACTGGGCTGAAATCCGGCCGGGCCACTATTCAATTCTGATTAACGGGCAGTCGTACGAAGCCCGCGTTCAGCCTGCGCCGGACAGCCGCCCCGGCCAGCCCGATGCCTGGGTGGTCACCATCGCCGAATACGATTTCCACGTTGGGGTTCGCGACCCGCGCACCCGGCGATTTGCCGGACAATCTGTTGCACACGACGGCCCGCTCGAAGTACTGGCTCCCATGCCCGGAAAAATTATCAGGGTGCTGGTCGGCTGCGACGACCAGGTCGCGCAGGATCAGGGCCTGGTGGTGATTGAGGCCATGAAGATGCAGAACGAACTGAGGGCGCCGCGGCCCGGCCGTATCACCGAGGTGCACGTGAAAGAAGGAATTGGAATCGAGGCCGGAGCGAAGCTGTTGCGCCTGGAATAGCAGTACCTCCGTGCAGCAACCTACTGTGCCGCTTTCACAATCTGCTCTGCCAGCAGGTTTTTCACTTTGGCGTTGTCCCGCAGGGTTTCAATGTAAGCAGCCTTGAGCAGCTGCTCCTTCTCGTTCTGCAGGGTCTTCCGGATCTGGCTCTGTACTTTGGGGTCCGTCAAAGGATGCTGCCCGGCCTGCTCGATCCCCAGAAGCTTGATAATGTGGTAGCCGCTCGGGGTAGTGATAATCCCTGAAATCTGTCCCGGCTTCATCGCCTTGACAACACGGTTGAGATCGGAGTTGGCGGCCAGCGACGATTCCGGCACAAAGCCCATATCCCCGCCGCTCATAGCGGTCGTAGGGTCCTCGGAATAGTTCTGGGCAACGCGCGCAAAGTCCTGCCCCGAGCGAAGCTGCGCATAGAGGGCCTGAATCTTGCGCTGCGCCATCTCGGGCGTTTTTGCGTCGTCGTTTTTCAGGTTGTGAACCTCGTTGCTGGAGCCCGGGGTCACCTGGACCTGGGCCAGGTGAAATTCGGTTTCGGGGACGTCAAAGGAAGCCTTGTTTTTCTGATAAAAGCTTGAAATGTCCGCATCGCTCACCGAAACCCGGGCGTTGATGTCACGATTGATCAGCTTGTTTACGGTGAGCGTGGTCCGCACCTCTTCCCGCAGGTCATCTTCGCCGATGCCGCGTTCTTTCAGCTTCTGCTCAAACTGCTCCTGCGAGTAAGGGCTCTTCAACTGGCCCATCTTTGTGTCTACCTCCGACTCGGACACGGTAATCCCGGATCGGGCGGCGTGGGCCACCAGGATCTGGTTATTGATTAGCTCATTCAGAATGTTGAGCTTGTAGCTGAGCGCCTCTTCAGGGTCCCCGGCCTCGCCCGTGGAACCAACACGGCTGCGGTAGATCTTTTCCACCTGGGAACTGAAAATAGGATGCCCGTCAACCTGCGCCCAGACGGTCCCTGAACCCGCGGGCCTGGGCTTGCAGGCCGGCATCAGCAGCACCGCCACTGCGGCGGCCATCACTGGCGGAAGCCGCCGGCCGGCAGCGGTCAAAGGGCTTTTGAATTCACGCCGGACTTGGCGATAGCGCCCGCGGCCTGAAGCGAGGAGGCGGTAGGCAACACTGCGTACTTCTGATAAAATTAGAGATTGCATATTCGAGGTATTTTCCATTTCCAAAGGAGTTTTTGATGGCGCGTCAATGCGAAATTTGCGGCAAAGGTCCTTCTTACGGGAATAACGTGAGTCACGCTCACAACGTCACCCGCCGGAGGTGGAACCCCAACCTCCAGCGCGTACACGCCATCGTGAACGGCGTCCGCAAGACCCTGCGCGTGTGTACGGCATGCATCCGGGCCGGCAAGGTTACCAAGGCCGCCTGAGAACTGCCTCCGGCGCGGGACGGGCGGTGCAAAAGGCCGTTCAGGCTGTAACATCTGCACCTCTGCTCGGACGACCGGTCGGGCGTGCCAGAAATCCCACAACACTTCAGGCCTTCGATCAGTTCTTGCCAAATCTTCCCCGGAAACGCACCGTGCGCGCGTCTGCATCATGTCTTTTGGACGCGCTCCACCCGGTAAACGCCCTCGATTTTCCGAAGTGATGACACTATCTTTTCCAGGTGTTCTTTGTCAACGATGTCGACGGTGACATCGATGGTAGCCTGGTTATCGCCGGTCCGGGTTTCAAGGTTCTGGATGTTTGAGCGGTCGCTGCTGATCACCGCTGTAATCTCTGCCAGCATGCCCTGGCGGTCCGTGGTCAGCAGAGTGAGCCGGACGGGATAAAAGGTGTACTTGGGACCGGTCCACTCTACCTCGATCCTCCGCTCGGCATCGTACATCAGGTTTTGGACGTTCGGGCAGGTCTTTGAGTGGACCGAAATGCCTTTGCCGCGGGTGATGTAACCCACGATCTGCTCGCCTCGAATCGGATTGCAGCACTTTGCCCGGTAGACCATCAGGTCGCCCTGGCCGTGCACCTGGATGGCGGCGTCAGAGCGAAGACCAAGAACACGTTTGAAGGCGCTGAGCCGCGACGGCTGGTCGGACTCCTGGCCGGTTTCCGGGCTAAGCTTTGACAAGACCTGGCGGGCCGAATACTTGCCGAATCCGATGCCCGCAAGCAGGTCGTCAACCAGGCTGCAGCCGTATTCCTTGCCCACCCGCAGATAATCTTCCTCGGTAATCTTTTTGAGGACAATGTTGTGCTTTCGGGCCTCTTTCTCAAGCAGCTTCTTCCCAATCTCCAGGGCCTGCTTGCGCTGCTCGATGTTGATCCAGTGCTTGATCTTGTTCCGGGCCCGCGAAGTCTTGACGTGGGCCAGCCAGTCACGGCTGGGGGTCTGGGTGGACTGGGTGACAATCTCAATAATGTCGCCGTTCAGCAGCTTTGCTTTCAGCGGGACAATCCGGCCGTTGACCTTGGCGCCAACGCAATGATTCCCAACTTCCGTGTGGATGGCATAGGCGAAATCGATCGGCGTCGCCTCGCGGGGCAGCACAATTACCTTGCCCTTGGGAGTAAAAGTGTAGACTTCCTGCGGGTAGAGATCGATTTTGAGGGTGGAGAGGAAGTCGTTCGAATCCCTCATCTCCTTCTGCCATTCCACCAGGTGCCGGAGCCATGCAAAGCGCTCGGCATCCTGGACCGTGGTCCCGTGCCCGTCTTTGTACTTCCAGTGGGCCGCGATGCCTTCCTCGGCCACGCGATGCATCTCTTCGGTGCGGATCTGGACTTCAAAGGGCTGGCCGTGCGGGCCAATCACGGAAGTGTGAAGAGACTGGTAAAGATTGGGACGGGGAATGGCAATGAAGTCCTTGATTCTTCCCGGTACCGGCCGCCAGGTGTTATGAATGACCCCCAGCGCCGCATAACAGTTCTTAACGTCGTCGGTAATAATGCGGATGGCCAGGAGGTCATAAACCTGCTCAATGGCAATACTCTGCTTCTTGAGTTTCTGCCAGATGCTGTAAAGCCGCTTGATCCGGCCCTCAATCCTGGTAGGGATCGAGTTCTCCTTCATCTTGGCTTCGACCAGCCGCTGGACTTCTGCAAGGAAATGCTCGTTGACTTTTCTCCGGCTCTCCAGGGCCCTTTTCACTTCCTGGTAGGCATCAGGCTCAAGATACTGAAAAGACAAGTCTTCCAGCTCTCCCCGGATTTTTCCCATGCCCAGGCGATGCGCAATGGGCGCATAGATTTCAAGGGTTTCATGGGCAATTCGATGGCGCTTTTCGGGTGGCAGGTGTTCGAGCGTCCGCATATTATGCAGGCGGTCCGCCAGCTTCACCAGGACAACCCGGACGTCATCCACCATGGCGAGCAGCATCTTGCGGAAGTTCTCCGCCTGCTGTTCCTCGGGGCTCAGGAAATGAATCCGGCTGATTTTGGTGACGCCCTCGACGATGTGGGCCACCTCAGGCCCGAACTGCTTCTCAAGCCCCTCGATGCTGGTTTCAGTGTCCTCGATGACGTCATGCAACATGCCGGCCGCCAGGCACACCGTGTCGAGACGCAACTCTGCCAGGATATTGGTAACTTCCAGAGGGTGCGAGATGTAGGGCTCTCCCGACAGGCGTTTCTGGCCCTCGTGCTTCTTGGCGCACAAGTTGTACGCATTGCGCAGTACGGCCAGATCGTCGCCCGGACGATAAGACTCGACCTTCCTGAGAACAGTTTCAAACTGCGTCATGGTCACCCATATCATTCTAGGCCAGTGCGGTTCCGGTGTTCAAGCAGGCCGCCTCCGGGCGCCCGGGGCAGACGAGAATGGCGTCGCCCCTCGAGAGGCTGCGACTGCTGATTTTTGTGGCGGCTTAAAACAAAAAAGCCCTCCGCCTCTTGAACGTGAAGCGAAGGGCCCCTTCTTAAGATACCCGTCTATATGATCCGGTTACGATCCCTGCGATGAAGACGTGCTGGGTTCGGCCTTCCTGACATCCATCGACTTCTGGAGCCAGCTTTCAGCCGTTTTCAGGTCCGCCTCACGGTCCGCCCGGTTCTTCTCAATGTCGGCCTTCTGGCGGTAAAGAAGATTCAGATAAGCCATACTGTTGAAGTCGTTGGGCTTCAAATCCAAGGCCTTATTAAGCGCCTCGATTCCCTCATCGATCAGCTTGCCATTCTGTTCCGCCAACGGGGCCCTGGACTTTTCCGGTAAAGGCGGCAGGTTGCCGTTCTTGTCCGGCATCATGAGGTTCAAGTCCTTGCGGACTTTCCCATCAGCCTGGAAAGCCTGCGCCCAATCGATAACACCAATCCAGTAATAGGGCTCGGGGTTGTTGGGTTCAAACTGCATCCTTTGACGCTGGAAGTCCTTCGCCTTGTCAAAGTTCTTCATGTTGTAATAGATCTGTCCTATACTGGCCAACGCTGTGGTATTTTTTTCATCCAGCTTCAGCACGTCCTCGAAGGCTGAGATCGCCTGCTCCCCAGTCTTGGTGTTTTCCGCAGTATCCCCGCCGGGAACATACTGCTGCGCATAGGCAGTAGCCAGGTACAATCTTGCATTAATCAAGGACGGATCCAGCTGCACCGCAGTTTTAAAATGCTCGATTGCTTCCTGGAACAGCCCGTTGCGATAAGATTGCACACCCTTATTCAGCTGGTCTCGGGCTTTCAATTTCGTGAACGCAGTGCAGCCGCCCGCCACGGCCGCCAGCAACAACACCGCACACAACGGTGCCAGCTTGATACGACGCATCTCTGATCCTCCCTCGGTCTATATTTGCAGGGTCCCGAAACGCTACTGTTGCGCCTCAATCGACTTTGTAATCAGCCCGATCTTGTCGGCGCCAGCGCCCTTGGAAATGTCAATCAACACAGCCACGTCCTGGAAAGGCAGCTTCGGGTCGCCCTTAATGAACATGATGTGGTCATTCCGGTTCTTGAAAATGTCCACCAGCCGCTGCCCCAGTTCGCCAACTGCCACAGCTTGCTGGTTGATGCTGACAGATCTTTGAGCGTCAATTGACACCACAATTGTTCGCTGGATCACATCCTCGTTGGGCTTCTGGTTCTTGTCCGGTTTAGGGACAAGCGCATCCAGCCCCTTGGGGGTCAAAGGCGTGATGATCATAAAGATAATCAGCAACACCAGCAGCACGTCAATCAGGGGCGTCACGTTCAGATTCATCATCGTACCGTCCCTGCCGCTGCCTCCAACGGCCATTGCCATACAAATACCCTCCTTCTTCAGCCAGCCCCGAGCCGGCGCTTCCTGGTTAATGACGTCACGGCAGGGCCGGGGTAAGCGGAATATTGATGTTGGGCTGCACCTCCTCGGTGATCAGGCCCAACTGCTCGATTCCCGCGGCACGGACGTTGTCAACCACAGAGACCACGTCGCCGTATTTTGCCCGAGCGTCACTCTTGATAAAAACCACCTTGTTCAGCTTGTTTGCCATGAGGTCATCAACCTGCTTCGTGATGTCATCCAGGGCGACAGGCTGCGCATTCAGAAAGTATTTCCCGTCCCGCGTAATGGCAACTTCCACGGCGTCGGTCTTTTCGGCGTCAGGCATCTTGCGCGGGTTGTGAGTCAACGCCTTGTCAACGGAAACGCCCTTCTGAAGCAGCGGAGTGATGACCATGAAAATGATCAGCAACACCAACATGACGTCCACCATCGGCGTCACGTTGATGTCCGCCAGCGTATCCAATGATCCGCGATGCTTGGCCATTACTTCTTCCCTCCGGTGCTCTTAATGAAGTAGTCCACCAGCTCGGAAGACGAGTTGTCCATTTCGACGTCAAAACCCTCAATCTTGTTCGTGAAGTAGTTGTAGAGCCACACGGCCGGGATGGCGACGAACAGACCGATAGCGGTGGTAACCAGGGCTTCTGCGATACCGCCGGCGACCGCGCCAAGGCCGGTTGACTTGCTGGTGGAAATGCCCTGGAACGCGTGAATAATTCCGAGCACGGTTCCGAACAGTCCGACGAAAGGCGCCGTGGATCCGATCGTGGCAAGGCTGGAAATTCCCCGCTTGAGTTCCGCGTGGACGATTGCCGAAGCCCGCTCCAGGGCCCGCTTGGAAGCTTCAATCATTTCACCCGGGATTTCAGCCGAGACCTGGTGCGCATGGAACTCCTGCAAACCGGCAGTGACAACCTTGGCCAGGTGGCTCCTCTTGTTCTGCTCAGCAATGGAAATCGCTTCATCCACCCTGCCGTCTTTCAATGCGCCGGCAACTGCGGGGGCGAAAATGCGGGACTGCTTCCGGGCCGCCTGGAAGGCGATCCAGCGGTCAATAGCAACACCGATTGACCAGGCAGACATGAAGAACAGCACGATCACAACCGCCCGGGCTGACCACCCCATCGACTTCCACATATCAAGGGGATTGAATGAGGTGGTTGCTTCCTGAAACAACAACATCGTAACAAAAAGTTTTGCTCCTAACATACTCGTTTATATCCTCCTCAAGGATTTTAAGTTACCGCCGACTACCCCGCCAGGGTGAAGTTCACGTCGATTTCCGTTACAACTTCCACAGGTTCACCATTCAATAGCGTCGGCTGATAGCGCCATTGTTTTACAGCGTCGAGAGCGGCTTTGACCAGCAACGGATGGCCGTTCAAAACCTTCAGGTCCTGAATTGTTCCGTCTTTTGAAATAATCGCCTCAAGCCTGACAGTTCCCTGGATGCGAGCCATCTTGGCAAGCGGGGGATATTCCGGCGTCGGCTTGAAGATAAGCTTGGCCGCTTCGACCTGCCCGCCCACTCTGATCCGTTGGGGCGTCGTCGGCTTCGGCGGAGGAGGCGGTGGCGGACCACCGGTCACTCCTCCAATAATGCCTCCAAGGACTCCACCCATCTGGCCGCCCGGCACACCACCGGTGACGCCGCCAACGACTCCGGCCGATTGAACGGCCGGCTGGTCCTTGATTTTGGCAATCGTCCTCGGGATAACTGTCGGCGCCTTCATCAGGTCTGCCATGCTCACCTTATGAACGACAACCGGAGGGGCTTTAGCAGGAGGAGGCGGTGGCGGAGGGGGCGGCGGAGGCGCAACCAGGAAGGTCATCAACTGGGCTTTCGGCAGCGCATCCGTATAAATCAGTGGGATGATGACCGTGATGCCAATAATGATGATCTCCAGAATGTACGCCACCGGCAACGTGGCCCTTTTCCAGTCGCCCGATTTGGCGGCGGAATAACAGAGGTAGCCGACGAACCCGACCAGGTTGAGCAGGGCGACAATAATCAACCAGGGCCATGTGCTCAATTTGAGGTGCTTTGAATCCGAGTAGACGTAGCAAAGGATCAACCCATAAAAGAGAAAGATCACCCCAATGATCGTGGACTGCGTGATTAACACCTTGAGTTCGGGTGTTTCAATCAACGGCAGGCCAAAATACCCGATCAGGAAACCAGCAATCCCAATCGCCAACGAAACCAGCCAGTGCACGCCTCTCAACACAGGCTCGCGGGTTGGCGAGGAATCCAGTAGCGTGTCACCAAGCATGATACCCACCCCCTCTCATCATCAAACTCCGGGCCGAATTAACTTCCTGGGCTTTCGACCGGAGGAATTTATTATCGTTTGGCAGCAGCAACTTCGCGGTCATAAACTTTGCGCTTTTCCCGGATCCGTCCCTTCCCGGTCCTGGTCTGCCAGAACACCAGGATGGGACTTGCTATCGCGATGGACGAATATGTTCCAATTAAAACTCCCACCACCATGGCAAAGGCGAAACCATGAATCACGTTGCCCCCGAACAGGTAGAGAGAAAGAACCGCAAGGAACGTGAGTCCTGATGTCAGAATCGTCCGGCTGAGGGTCTGGTTAATGCTGCGGTTCACCAGGTCGATGAAGTTCTCTCGCTTGCTCGAAGGCAGGTTCTCGCGAACGCGGTCGAACACAACAATAGTATCATTCATCGAATAACCTACAAGCGTCAGCAGGGCCGCAATGACAGAAAGCGTAATTTCTTTACCAAAAAGAGAAAACAAGCCGATCGTAATAAGAACGTCGTGAAAGACGGCAATAACCGCCGACACGCCATAAATTAACTCAAAACGGAACCAAATGTAAACCAACATTGCAGCCAGGCCAGCCAGGGTCACATAAACGGCCTCACGCCGCAGGTCCGAGCCCACCTTGGGACCAACAATCTTAGTCTCCCCAGCGGAAAGTGTAAATTCCGAAAGGTAGAAGTCTTTTTCCAGTACGCCAATGATCGCTGGCGTCACTCCTGAAACTCCGCTCAATTGCTGGAAGTTCGCAATCAAACCGCTCTGCGGCGGATTGTCGCGGAATTTGACCATGGCTTCGGAAAGACTCTGGTAGGTGCTCGTCGCAGTTTCCATTCCCTTCGCGGCCAGGCCCAGCGGGTCGGCCACCAGCAGGTGGTCCTCTACTGTCTTTGCGGTGGCATTGTTAAAGTCCACTCTGCCTGCCGACTCGCCGCCGTACAACTGCGTCAGGACTTTTACGATGGCGGCCTTCCCGGCATCGAGCGCCTCACCTTCGACAGCACCCTTTGCGAGCGGCAACTCGATTATCACAGTATGCGCTGAGGCGGCCCCGATCTGCTGGATGGAGGCGCCGGACCAATTCTCTCTCGAGAGCTGGCTGCGAATAGCCCCGATGTTGGGGCTCTTTGCAAATTTCACCATCACTTGAGTACCGCTGCGGAACTCGATTCCGTAAATGAGCCCCCCATGCACAGCGATCGAAATGAGTCCAGCGACCAGAAGGGCAAGGGAGACACTGATGAAGTACCACTTTCTTCCCATCCAGTCGATATTCGGTTCGTGAAAGAATTCCATTTTTATCCCGGGCCGCCACCTGTTGACATAGACACCGGAGGCAAGCTTTAAGTTCCCAAAATCTTAAACGCTAAGCGCTTCGCCCTTTTGGCGCCTTGACAAGACGTAATCGAAAATAGTTCTAGAAACATACACCGAAGTGAAAAGGTTTGCAATCAATCCGATGGTCAGCGTGACGGCAAACCCCCGGATGGGCCCGGTGCCAAATGCAAAAAGGATAGCAGCGGCGGCAACCGTTGTCACGTGCGTATCGATAATAGTTCGAAAGGCGTGTTCAAACCCCGCCGCAACCGCTGCCCCGGCGGCCTTGCCGTGGCGCAGTTCCTCCCGGATGCGCTCAAATATCAGGACGTTGGAATCGACGCCCATGCCGACCGTCAGAATCACACCCGCTATGCCCGGCAATGTCAAAACGGCGCCGAAATATGCAAGGGCTGCCATCAGAATGATCAGGTTCAAAACCAGGGCCACGTCCGCATTGACCCCAGCCCCGCGGTAATAGGCCAGCATGAAGATGATCACGGCCACGAAACCCACAATACAGGCGATTATGCCGGCACGGATGGAATCGGCGCCAAGCGAAGGGCCGACCGTGTTTTCATTGAGAGGTGCAATGGAAGCCGGGAGAGCGCCGGAGCGCAACATCAGAGCAAGGTCTGAGGCCGCCTGAGGAGTAAAGCCGCCTTCGATTTGTCCGGAATCCGTGATTCGGTCGTTAATCCGGGCGGCTTCAACAACCCGGTTATCCAGCACGATGGCAAGCTGCTTGCCGACATTGTTTCCCGTCATTTCACCAAAGCGCGCCGCCCCGTCCCTGTTCAGGGTGAAGTTTACGCTGGGGCCTCCGTTTCGGCCTGTCCCAGGCTGCGCGCCCGTCAGGTCGCGCCCCGTGACCGTTGCCACCTGAGTCAGAAGGTACCAGAGCTGCCCGCCTGAGGAACTGCCGCCTCCGGATGCCGAATTGCCAGGCACCAGTTCCGTCCCCGGTGGCAGCACTCCCCCGAACTGAGAGAGCGCATCCTCCCGGCTGGAGAAAGGACCTCCCCGAACGAGCTTCCACTCCAGCATCGCCGTCGCCTGGATAATGTTCCTGACGCGAGTAGGGTCCGTAAGGCCCGGCAATTGGACCACCAGCTCATAATCTCCCTGCCCGTAGTCGGCAACTTCGGGTCCCACCAGGCCCAGCGCGTCAATCCGGCGCCGGATAGTTTCCCTGGACTGGTCCAGTGCCTGGTTTCGAATCGTGTTGGCCTCGCTGACCTTCATTTCGAGCACGCGCTCGGCCAACTGGCCGGGAACGCGTTGCAGGTTCCACGCTGAAAACTGCTGCGAGACCAGCGCACCCAGGTCGCCCGATTTCTCCTCCGGGATACCCTTGATTAGGATGGAAGATATACCCTGCCGCTCAATTGAAGTGTAGGAAATGCTCCTGTTCGTCATGGCGTCGCGCAACTGTTCAAGGGTCTGGTCGGTTGTCACCTTGACGGCGTCGTCCACGTGGACCTGCAGGACCATGTGGGTTCCGCCCCTCAAATCCAGTCCCAGTTGAATGCGATTGCGAAGGTTGTCTTTTAGCTGGGTGACATTCTTGGGGAATCCGGTGAGCCCCAGGACACAGGCGATGATGACGACAAGAATAAAAAGGCTACGATTGCGAATCCGATTATGGTCCATTGATTAAATCCCTCGTCCTCCCGGAGCGTCCTGAAGAATGGTCACTTTTTCCCCTTGGAAGCCTTATCCTGCGCGGACTGTCCTTCGCCCTCCGATTGCAATCCGGTGATGGCCGTCCGCGCAATATCGACTTTAACCTGGCTGGCAATCTGAACCTGCACAATATCGCCTCTAAAGCCGGTAATCAAGCCATAGATGCCGCCGGAGGTCATCACCCGGTCGCCGGTCTTCAGGTTGGATAACATTTGCTGGGTCTTGCGGCGGTTTCGTTGCTGAGGAAGAATTACCAGAAAATACCAGATCACAAAGAGGGGGGCAAATAACAATAGAAACTGCGCCAGGGCCCCGCCCGCGCCGGGGTCCGCCGCCAGAACAATCCGATTAATTAACGCACACTCGAACAAAATCGAGCCATCAAAGTTGGGATTAAGGATGAATTATCTCGCACTTTGTGCAGAGATCAGCAGGGTTTGCCAGTAACGCTTGCTTCTGCTCTACGCTATACCGAACGGGACCCTTGCCCGGATTCCGCAAGGAACCCTGCAAGGAAATTCCCAAACCCTCCAAAATAGATAGCTTGCCTAACTCTCTTCATCATGTCAAGGTAAAACCACAGGTTGTGGTAGGTTGCCAGCATCGAGGCCGAAATCTCGCCCACTGCAAACAGGTGACGGATGTAGGCTCGCGAATATCGCCGGCATACCAGGCAGCCGCACTCCGCGTCCAGCGGGCCGGAGTCCTGCGCATAGCGCGCGCTTTTGATTGCCAGCTTCCCTTCTCGCGTAAAAACGGTCCCGTTGCGGGCATTGCGAGTAGGCATAACGCAATCAAACATGTCGATACCCAACGCCACGCACCTTACAAGGTCTTCGGGCGTTCCCACTCCCATCAGGTAGCGCGGTTGGCCTTCCGGCAGCATTCCGGCCACCTGTTCGGTCACTCCGTACAACTCATCCTTGGGCTCGCCCACCGAAAGGCCTCCGATGGCGTACCCGTCAAACCCGATCTCCCCGATCTCCAAAGCGCTTTCGCGGCGGAGGCTTTCGTCGGTCCCGCCCTGCACAATCCCGAACAGGCTCGGCCCGATTTCCGGGTTTCCGGCTTCAGCAAAATCACCACCCTGCAACTTGCCGGCATTTTCTACAAAGAACTTCTTTGAGCGTTCCGCCCAGCGGCCTGTCAGCCGCACCGACCGTTTGAGGGTTTCGTGGCTCGAGGGATAATCCACGCACTCGTCGAGCGGCATGATGATGTCGGCGCCCATCGACAACTGGAACTCCATCACGCTTTCAGGAGAAAAAAAGTGGGGTGTCCCGTCCAGGTGCGAGCGGAACCAAACACCGTCTTCGGTCACCTTCCCCAGCCCTTTCAGGCTCATCACCTGGAAGCCGCCGCTGTCGGTCAGGATGGGGTGCGGCCAGCTCATAAAACGGTGCAGGCCGCCGAACTCCCGCACCCTTTCGTGCCCGGGGCGCATGCAGAGGTGATAAGTGTTGGCCAGAATAATCTGCGCGCCCACTTCTTCAAGCTGGTCCTGGGTCATGGCCTTCACGGCCCCGGCGGTCCCGACGGGCATAAAGACGGGGGTTTCGACGTCGCCGTGCGGCGTGTGCAGGATCCCTGCTCTGGCCCGGGTGCCCTCATCTTTGGCGACAACAGTAAACTTCAGTCCCATAGAGTGTTCGTCAAGACCAATGCGGCGGGACGCAAATCCGGCGCGCAGCAATTTGGCGGTTTTGCTTCGGAGTGGGCCGAAGAATTATTGTTAGCACAGTACGGCAGGACGGGCAACGTTGGACTGCGTTTCGCGATCTGCCTTCATGAAAAGATCAAAGCGGCCCCGACTTTGACGGCTACCAGCAACACCCACACTCCCAGGTAAGCCAAAAAGATCGTGGCGGTCTTCACCTTTTTCTGCACAACCCGCGACAGGCCGATGGCAAGCAGCGCCATGAACCAGAAGACAAGAGCGTCAAGCGAACTCGCCAGGGCGAAGACAGCTTTCGAAGTCGCCAAAGGATTCATGAAAAATCCCGGATTAGTAGGCGCCGGCGCCTGCGGATTGAAGGCCTCGGCGTCGCCGAACAACACCAACGCAATCGCCATCAACGCACCCAGGATGCTCGGCAGGTTGGCGTAGCAGGTCACTGAGAAAACATCCTTGAACTTTGCGTGCTGGCCGAAAAAAACGTTCAGGAAGAGGAGTCCGACTCCGGCAACAATCAGCAGGAAAATGGGGGCGCCCAATAACGCGCCGGCCGGCATCACGATGCGCATGATTCCCGCTGACCTTTCAACAATCTGGCTCACCTGCGCCGGGTCCATTGTCGCAGCCCGCCCGCTCCGCTCAAGACCCTGCATAACAATCTGGCTGGCGCCGATCTTCATCAGCATGGTTTCCACGGTTGCAAATGAGAACAGGATCAGCACAACCAGCGGCGGGATCCAGTCCGGTTTGCGCGCGATGTCGTCAAATGTTTCGCCGGGCTCGATAAAGACGCCGACGAGTCGTGAGAGAAATGATTTCGGGGGTGTACCTTGTGGGGTGTCGAGCGAAGAAGCAGCGTCGGCCATGAAATCCTCCTCAGAAAGCTGAAGTTATTGGCCTTGCACCAGCGCCCTTACTCTTACTGGTTGTTCTAATCCGCAAAAGGTAAGCCCGCGCCGAGGTAGCGGGACGAAAATCTCTGTGACTAAACCGTCGGGCGCCCGCCCTGAATCACTCGTGGAGGGCGGCATCGAGGAACGCGCGGAGCTTGCGGCTGCGCGAAGGGTGGCGCAGCTTGCGGAGCGCCTTGGCTTCAATCTGCCGGATCCGCTCGCGCGTGACGGCAAAGCTCTGGCCCACTTCTTCCAGAGTATGCTCGCTGCCGTCGTCCAGACCGAACCGCATCTTGATCACTTTTTCCTCGCGCGGCGTCAGAGTCTTCAGCACCGATTCGGTCTGTTCCTTTAAATTAATGTTAATCACCGCCTCGGCGGGGGAAATGACTCCACGGTCCTCAATAAAGTCCCCCAGGTGCGAATCTTCCTCTTCGCCGATCGGCGTCTCAAGCGAAATCGGCTCCTGGGCAATCTTCAGCACCTTCCGGACCTTCACCACAGGAATGTCCATCCGCTTGGCGATCTCTTCCGAGGTGGGTTCGCGGCCGTATTCCTGCACCAGCTGCCGCGAAGTCCGGATGAGCTTGTTGATGGTTTCAATCATGTGGACCGGAATGCGGATGGTCCGAGCCTGGTCTGCGATGGCGCGCGTGATGGCCTGGCGGATCCACCAGGTGGCGTAGGTCGAAAACTTGTATCCCCGGCGGTATTCAAACTTATCCACGGCCTTCATCAGGCCGATGTTGCCTTCCTGAATCAGGTCGAGGAACTGCAAGCCGCGGTTGGTGTACTTCTTGGCGATTGACACCACCAGGCGCAGGTTGGCCTCAATCAGCTCCCGCTTGGCAAGCTCGGCTTCCTGCTCGCCGGTCAGAATGTTCTGATAGGTCCGGCGCAATTCCGCGGCGGAGGCCTGGTTGTCCTTTTCGATTTCGTCCAGGCGCGCTTTCACCTGGCGAAGTTCTTTCTTCAGCTCTTTTCCGCTGCTGCGGGACGCATCCAGGCGCTTTTCGAGGCGCAGGGCCTCGCGCTCGATGGGCCGCACTTCATCGGCGGCTTCGCGGATGCATTCAATCAGGCGCTTGCGCTCGGTGTGCGTGAACTCGATCGACCGGAACAGCTTGGAGATCATGATCCGGTGGCGGTAGACCGCCAGGTTGTAACGGCGATAGTCCCTGGCCCGGCGGGTGCGAGGGAACGAATCGCGCTTTGTCTTCAACTGGATCAGCCGCTTGTTCAGCCGCTCCATCTCATCGACAGTGGCAATCAATTCTTTGGCCCGCTCGATCACGCGTTCTTCGGTCAGTTCCTCATCGTCGAAGACCACTATTTCCTTGATGGACCGCTGTTCTTTCCTCAGGTCTTCGCGGAGCCCGAACATTTCCAGGATGACAATCGGGGAGCGCGACAGGGCCTTAAACACCTTCAGTTGCCCGCGCTCAATCCGCTTGGCGATCTCAACTTCGCCTTCGCGCGTCAGCAGCGGGACCGTCCCCATCTCGCGCAGGTACATGCGGACAGGATCGTTGGTCTTGTCCAGGGCCCCGGGCGTCAGATCCAGTTCCACGTCTTCGGTGGACTCTTCGTCTCCCTTCTCAGTGAGCATGTCCTCCGATTTCGCCTTGGGAGACTCCAGAACCTCAATGCCCGCGTGGTCAAACATGGAGAGCAGGTCATCCAGGTCTTCGGCGGTGTGCACATCAGAAGGAAGAAGGTCGTTCACCTCGTCGTAAAGCAGATAGCCCTTTTCTTTCCCGAGTGTAATCAGCTTGCCAACCTGGTCAAACTTGTCGTCAAATGCCAAAGATTCTGCCTCCGATTAGAAGCAACTTCGTGTTTTAGCCACTTGTTTTCTTGAGTAGGAAACCTGCCACCAACCCAACACCCCTCAGCCTCTTTCAACCCTGCATTGCCTCGGAAAACAAGCCTTCCGGCGGGCAATCCCAACGCCAATTAGATGTAATACTATACTATTTCGTTGAAGTTTTGTTCTCGATTTCTAAGTTTTCCCTTATCCGAGCTAATTCCTTCATCAAAAATACCTTACTCTCGTTCAGCGCCGCCAGCCGCGCCCAGTCCTGTTCCCTTCCGGCGGCATCGATGACGGGATTCAAGGCGCTCAATTCACGCTCAATTTTCTTCCGGCGCAGGGCGTCGCAAAATTTCATTGCATCCTCCCGCCCGGGAACCTCTTCCGACGCCAGCAGACACTCATGGAGCAGGTTCTGATTTTCAGCGCTCAGGCTTTCTCCAAGAACGTGGATGTCAGCCGCTTCGCCGGCGCTTCGGACCTCGTGCAATTTCATGAACACATCCTCGGCAACCAGACCGCTCAGGATTCCATCAGCCACCAGCACGGGGAGAAGTTCGTCCATCAATTCCTGGTCTTCCAGAAAAGCCCGGAGCAGTTTCCGTTCCGCCGCAGAGGCCTTGTACTCACGGGGCCTGCTCACCGCGTCAGTCCTGCGCTCCACGGCGGCCCGCCTTAGTTCTTCGCGCAGCAACCGGTCGTCCAGCAGCGCCCGCGCGGCCAGCCGGTCCGTCATCTCGGTGCGCAGGATCGGATTCGGCATCCGGGTAAGATAAGGCAGCACCGCGTTGGCCACCGCAAGCTTACCCTGCGGCGTTCCCAGGCCATGCTCGGCGATGGCGCGGTCGGTGACATAATCGATATAACCCGGGGCTGCCGCCAGCAGCCGCCGGTACTCGGCATCTCCCTGCTTCCGGATAAACGAGTCCGGGTCCAGGCCGCCCGGTAGCGCCAGCACTTTCACTTCAAATCCTGCCTCGAGCAGCGCGTTCAGCGACCTCTCGGCGGCCGCCATCCCTGCGGAATCCGGATCGTAATTAACCACCACGCGGCGAGAATAACGCCCCAGCAGGCGGATCTGGGCTTCAGTAAAACTGGTGCCGCAACTGGCAATCACATTTTCTATCCCGCAGGAATCCACCGCAATGCAGTCCATGTAACCTTCCACCAGGATTGCGTAATCCAGCTTGCGTATGGCCTTACCGCCGCTGTCCAGATGGTAAAGGACACGGCTCTTGGTATAAATCGGCGTTTCCGGCGAATTCAAATACTTCGGCTGCTCATCACCCAGCGCCCGGCCGCCGAAAGCGATTACTTTCCCGCTTTCATTGGCAATGGGAAAAATAATCCGTCCTCGAAAGCGGTCAAAACGGCGGCCGCTGCCCGCGTCGCGGAGGACGAGCCCGGTTTTTTCCAGCATCTGATCGTCAAACCCGGAAGCGTTCAGGTGCCGGGTGAGCGCGCTCCCGTCGCGCGGGGCGTAGCCGAGAAGGAAGCGGCCGATCACCTCGTCTTTCAACCCGCGGTCCAGCAGATACGCTCGTGCAGCCCGCCCTTCGCCTGTGCCGGTCAATTGCGCCGCATAAAACTTAGCCGCAGCCTCATGGATCTTGTAGAGAGCCGTTCGCTCATGCGACCGAGAGTCCTTCCCCTGGTGACCGGTCTGAACAAGAGTGATACCTACTTTATCGGCCAGCCGCTCCAGAGCTTCAGGGAACGTCAGGTTCTCAGTCAGCATGATGAACTTGAAGACATCGCCCCCCACGCCGCAGCCGAAACAATGAAAAATCTGTTTGCCGGGATGCACCGCAAAAGATGGGGTCTTCTCCTGGTGAAAGGGACACAGGCCCATCATGTTCGCGCCGGCCTTCCGAAGCTGAACGTAAT
>OBIZ01000076.1_pt1 | contig 17549 bp, 5 predicted proteins | sample 1519801 | NCBI WGS metagenome assembly OBIZ01 (sample SAMN01911456, study PRJEB22533) | soil metagenome | biome: Soil | place: Malaysia | collected 2012-04-30 | depth DG_metagenome m | reverse complement strand
GTGAGTGATGGACAGGTTTACCTTCGGCGCCCCAAGGCCTATCAGGGAAAGGGAGAGAGCCGTAGAGAGGTCGCGGTCAATTATGTACTCAGGTCCGGGAACACGGTTGGTTTTGGCCTGGGAGCTTATGATCACCACCAGGAGCTGGTGATTGACCCCGTGCTCTCGTATTCAACGTATCTGGGAGGTAACGGCGGGGACGTTGGTTATGGGATCGCTGTCGATGCCACCGGAAACGCCTATGTGACGGGTACCACAGGATCGCTGAATTTCCCCACCACCGGCGGGCAGGCCAATCTCGGAGGCGGAAGAGACGTCTTTGTGGCGAAGCTTAATCCTTCGGGCACTGCCCTTCTGTATTCGGTTTTCCTCGGTGGAGGCAACCTGGACCGGGCGACCGGAGTTGCGGTTGACTCCTCCGGTGATGCCTATCTGGCCGGTTACACCACGTCAACAGATTTCCCGGCCACCATGGGGGCTTTCCAGGCGAACAATGCCGGGAATACGGATGCCTTTCTGACCAAGCTGGATCCAACTGGCACCTCGCTGGTCTATTCGACATACCTCGGCGGGGGCGGAATCGACTACGGGCGTGGAGTGGTCGTGGATGCCTCGGGCGACGCCTTTATCACCGGTTCGACCCAATCGACAAACTTCCCCACGTTGAATCCGCTGCAGGTGGGGCTTGACGGCGGCTCGGATGCCTTTGTGGCGGAAATCGATCCGACCGGCGCGTCCCTGCTTTACTCGACCTACCTGGGCGGGAGCGGCGCAGACGAAGCGCTTGCCATCGCGCTGGACGGTTCGGGCAATCCGTATGTGGCAGGCTACACATTCTCCTCCAACTTCCCGACTCAGAGTGCCTTGCAGTCTTCCCTGGCGGGGCCCTCGGACGCTTTCGTAACAGAGATTAATCCCGGTACCTCCTCACTGGTGTTCTCGACCTACCTGGGCGGAACTGCGTCTGAAAGTGCTCAATCCCTCGCAATCGACTCGGTTGGCAGCATCTACGTGACTGGGAACACATCCTCAAGCAGTTTCCCGGTAACCAGTGGGGCATCTCAGGCGACTTATGGGGGTCAAACAGACGCCTTTATCACCAAGCTCGCCCCGGGAGGCACCCAGATGGTTTACTCCACCTTCCTTGGCGGCGGTAGTTTGGACCAGGGAAATTCACTGGCGATTGACTCATCGGGCGACGCCTTCATCACTGGCTTTACGCAGTCAAGCGACTTTCCTTTGGTGAACGCGCTGCAACGGGTCCTGGGAATCACGGGGGCAAGTTCGTGCGGTACCACTCCCTGCGCTGACGCTTTTGTCACGCAACTGGGCCCTTCGGGGAACGTTGCCTTTTCTACCTTCCTTGGGGGAAGCGCCACGGATTTAGGCCAATCAATCGCAACCGACGCTTCAGGGGATGCATTTCTGACCGGCAGCACGAATTCTACAAACTTTCCTGTCATTGCGGGGGCACCGCAGTCAACCTATGCGGGGACAAATTCAAGCACCAACATCTTTATCGCTAAGGTCAGCGCTCAGGATGCACCAGCCGCAGCTCTCAGCCCACAGAGCCTTAACTTTGGCAGCCAGGTCATCAATAACACCAGCAGCCCGCAGACGGTAACGCTGGTCAACGCCGGGAGCGCCCCCCTGAACATCCCCACCAATGGTATTTCGGTGTCAGGCCAGTTCAGCCAGACGAACAATTGCGGTTCGGTGGTACCGGCAGGCGGTGGGACATGCACAATTAATGTGACCTTTACCCCCACCCAAACGGGTTCCGTGACGGACCAGGTCACGATCTCGGACGATGCTGCCGGAAGCCCTCAGGCCATCACGGTGACCGGGACCGGTGTGACATCGGCCGGAACTCTTTCTGTCTCCCCGACCGTCCTTACTTTCGCAGCGCAGACCGTGGGGCAGACCAGTCCCGCACAGGCCGTTCAACTGGTCAACAACGGGAATACGGCCATCAATATCAGCAGCATCGAAACCACAGGGGACTTTGCGCAAACCAATACCTGCGGAACCCTTCCCACCGTTCTCAACGTGGGCGCCACCTGCAGCGTCAGCATCACGTTTACTCCGACATCAACCGGAACTCGCAGCGGGGGACTGACCATCAGGGATGACGCGATCAATAACCCGCAGGGAGTGACGCTTACCGGGACCGGCAACGCGGTCTTTTCACTCGCGGCCAACGTCAGGTCAAGCGTCCTGTTGATTGGGACAAAGACGACCACCTTCACCGTTACGGCTTCCGCACCCAGCACTTTTACCGACGCCATTAATCTCTCTTGTACGGGTGGAACGTGCACCTTTGATCCTGCCTCAATTACCCCGGGGCAGTCGAGCACGGTTACAGTGACCAGTTTGTCGGGAACCACGGCGAACCCCTTTGATTTCTCGGTTAAAGGCAGCAGCGGAAGCCAGAGCGCAACTGTCGCGCTGACAATCTTTTTCGCGGACTTCTCGCTAACGCAAACGCCGCCCACACCGGCGCTGCGCACAGTTACTGCCGGTAATTCAACGACTTATACGGTCACTGTGACGCCGATCAACGGGTTCAACCAGGTTGTGCTCATGGGCTGCGCCAACCTGCCGCTGGAAACAACCTGCACCTATTCTCCGCCAGGTCTGACGTTGGACGGAACCAACCCGACCACAGCGGTTGTGACCGTCACTACAACGGCTTCTCAGGCTTCACACTTGCAGCCGCGGCCGCCGGGCGGAAAGCCACCCTGGGCACCCTTGAATCTCAGCTGGTGGATTTATCTTCTTGCATTCTTAATGATTTCGGCGATTTTCTTTGGCCTCAAGGGAGGCAACGTGCTCAGGACAAGCCCGGTGAGGCTGCGCGCGAGCATGGCGGTTCTTGTCCTGGTCCTGGCAGCCTCGCTGAGTGCTTTGGCGACATCGTGCAATAACACATATTACGGACCTAGAACCACTCCAGTTTCGACAGGGACTCCGGCGAATACCTACACGATTACGCTTGTTGGGACGCTGGGAAGCGACAGCACCATTAAGAGAGCGACGACAGTTAACCTGGCCGTCGCGCCCTGATCGGGCGGATAAAACCCCGGTTGCTGCGGCCCAGGCCGTGAGGTTCCAGAGAGAGCTTTCGGAACTGCGGGGGAGAAATTACAGTATGTTCAAGGAGAACAGTGTGAAAGCGAAATGTTCCTCTATGGCCCGCAAGGAGCCTACTCAAGCACGATGGGCATTCCTGCGCGGGCGTTGCTTTGTTACCCTTGGCCTTTTTGGCCTGGCAATCATCGGTTTAAGTCTGGCGCTGAGCGCGGCCCGGGGTTCTTCCCTCCGCGATGCCCGCAATCCGAAAGCCTGGAGCGGTAGCTATGCCCAAGTCCCCCTCAGCTTCGAGGCGAACCACGGGCAAACCGACTCCCGCGTCAAGTTCCTTGCCCGGGGGCAGGGTTACACGTTGTTTCTGACCGGACATGACGCAGTCCTGGTCCTCAGTTCCGGAATGTCTGGTCGCAAAGCAAAACAGCCGGCTTCTTCCGCTGTTGTGCGCCTCCGGCTCCTGGGGTCTGCGTCCGCGGTGAAGGTTACCGGCCAGAACCTGTTGGGAGGAACCAGCAACTATTTCCTTGGCAACGACCCACGCCAATGGCACACGCGGATTCCCAATTATGCGCGTGTCCGGTACCACCAGGTGTATCCCGGCATCGACCTTGTTTATTACGGCAACCAGGGAGAATTGGAAAACGACTTCGTGGTTTCTGCGGGTTCAGATCCCAACTCGATCCGCATCGGTCTGGAGGGCGTGGAAGGCCTCCGCCTGGATCGTTCCGGAAACCTCATGCTGAAGGTAAACGCAGGAGAGGTTCAACTCCGCCAGCCCCGCGCCTATCAGGGAAGCAAGGAAGTGCCGGTCAAGTACGTCCTGAGGGCGGCCAACGAGGTCGGGCTGAAAGTTGGGGCTTATGACCACCACCAGCAACTGGTGATTGACCCGGTGCTTGCCTATTCAACCTATTTCGGCGGCAGCGGCGGAGACATCGGGTACGGCATTGCCGTCGATTCCTCCGGCAACGCTTATGTCACAGGGATCTCTAATTCCGCCAATTTCCCCACCTCGGCAGGCTCACATAGCGGAAGCTATGGGGGCGGTGGCGACGCCTTTGTCATAAAACTGAATCCGGCCGGCGCAACGTCCGGCTCGACGACCACTCCACAACTTGTTTATTCGACATACCTGGGAGGGAACGGAACGGATTCCGGGAATGCCATCGCGGTTGACGCGGGGGGCGACGCTTACGTCACAGGGAGTACAACTTCCTCGAACTTTACAACAACCACCGGCGTTTTTCAGACAACTTATGGGGGCAGTGGCGACGCATTTGTTGCCGAGTTGAACAGTACAGGTACGGGACTGCTCTACTCCTCTTATCTGGGCGGATCCGGGGCTGATGCCGGTCAGGGCATTGCGATCGATTCCTCAAATAATGCCTATGTTACGGGTTCCACGCAGTCCGCGAATTTTCCCACCGTTACCCCGGTGCAAGCACTCAATGCCGGTTCCTCGGATGCCTTTGTTGCCAAAGTGGACTTTACCGGTGCCACTCTGCTCTATTCCACCTATCTGGGCGGGGCGCAGGCGGATGTGGGCCAGAGCATCAAGGTGGACAGTTCCGGAAACGCCTACATCGCCGGATACACTTTTTCCTCTGATTTCCCGCTTGCGAATCCAGTGCAGGGATCGAACGCCGGAACAGTAAATGCCTTTGTCACTGAGCTGAACTCAGCCGGTTCGGCCTTCACTTTTTCCACGTACCTGGGCGGAAGCGGAGACGATCGCGCGTTGGGATTGGCGCTGGATTCCACCGGCAATGTCTATGTTGCCGGGGCAGCGCAGTCAACCAACTTCCCCACGACGGTCGGCGTGATTCAGGGCGCCAACAATGGACAATCTGACGCTTTCGTCGCCAAGTTAAACCCGGGAGGACCAACAACTGTTTACTCCACGCTGCTCGGCGGCGCCGGAGTCGAGCAGGCCGCCGGCATTGCCGTGGACTCTTCCGGAAACGCTTTCATAACCGGCTTTACGAACTCCAGCAATTTTCCGACCTTTAGTCCCATTCAGGCCGTCCTGGGAATCACCGGAGGAAGCTCCTGCGGCACCTCCGCATGCTCGGACGCTTTTGTCTCCGAACTGAACCCGACTGCCACCGGATTGGTTCAATCAACCTACCTGGGAGGCAGTGGCGCTGATTTTGGCCATGGGATCGCTCTGAGTACGGCGGGGGTCCCTTTCATCACTGGAACCACGACCTCAACCAACTTCCCGGCGAGTGCGGGAGCTTTTCAGTCCAGTCTGGTTGGCGTTGCCGGCAATGCGTTCGTGGCTGAAATCAAGCCCGATAACACCCCGGGAATCTCGATTGTGCCCCAGCTTGTCGACTTCGGGAACCAGACGGTGAACGTCCGCAGCGCCGTCAAGACCGTCGTAGTCACAAACGAAGGCACGGCGCCGCTGAACATTACCCAGATCATTTTTGCCGAAACGGACACGGTTGGCACCAACGACTTTGCCGAGACAGACAATTGCATTGGGACCGTGGCCGCGAGCGGCGGCACCTGCAACATCAATATTACTTTCACTCCAGGGGCCGCGGCCGCCAAAACCGGGACGTTCAGCATTACCGACGATGCGGCAGGAAGCCCCCAAGTCATCAAGGTTAAAGGCACCGGTGTCACATCGGCGACTGCGGTCACCGTCAGCCCTTCCAGCCTGACCTTTGGAGACGTGACAGTGGGCGACGTCAGTCCTGCTCAAACGGTGACGATTACAAATACGGGTACGCAAACATTAACTTTCACCGGCATAACCGCGGGCGGTGACTTCTCCTCGACGGACACTTGCACATCAAATGTCCTTAATGTGGGGCAGAGTTGCAGTGTCAGTGTGACTTTCTCTCCAACCGCGTCTGGCGCCCGGGTTGGTTCTCTATCCATCAGTGATAACGCGGCGGGAAGTCCTCAATCCGTTGTTCTTTCGGGCACGGGTGTCGCGCAGTTTACAATGTCTTCGCCGTCTCCAAGTGTGACCACGCTCGTTGGAAGCGGCTCTGTGACCTTCACGATTGCCGCTTCGGCGCCCAGCAGCTTTACAGGAAGCATCACGCTCGCCTGCCCTGCCAGCTTGAGCTGTTCCTTCAGTCCGGCAAGCATTTTTGCGGGACAGACCAGCACGCTGACGATCAGCGGCCTCACGGCCTCCCTGGCGAATCCCTACATTTTCTCTGTGACAGGAATCAGCGGCTCGCAGAGTGCAACGGTTAGCCTGAACCTGCTTTTTGCAGACTACAAGCTTTCAGCCTCGCCGGCGCTCAACACCATCGTCGCAGGGTCGGCGGCAACATACACAATTTCCTTGACGCCCATCAACGGGTTCGACAAACAGGTGCAGCTTGCCTGTGGGAACGGGATGCCTCCCGGAGCAACCTGCAGTTTCTCAAGCTCGTCGGTGACTCCCAGCGGCGGAGCCGCCACCGTTACCTTGACGATCCAGACCACCAAGAATGCAAGCGGTCCGGCGCCCCCGGTTGTCCCACCGCGCATGGTTCCACCCCTGATGGTGGTTCTCTTCGTTCTTGTACTGGCAGGATTGTTTGTGCTGGGCCGCAGCCGCAGCAGGTTCCCGGCCCTGGCCGGAAAGCAATGGGTCATGGTTCAGGTTTTGACTCTCTGCCTGCTGATCCTGTGTGAGACCTTCCTGGTTTCCTGCCGCAGCACGCCGACGACCACGGGATCTACAACCGGAAACTACATCATCACGATCAACGGGACACTCGGCTCCAATTCAACGGTCGTGAGGAGCACGACGATTGACTTGTCCGTGACATAACACAGACGGCTTAAGTTTCCTTCAGGGAATGTGGCGTCCGGAATCGACAAAAAGTTGGCGTTCCGGACGCCATCTCTGTTTCTGGGGCTTTTCTTTCGCTGCAATACTTACACTTTGACGTATCTCCCGGCGAACGTCTCGACTGGCCGGATGCAGCCCTTGCTCTTACTTTGTTGGGTCGTAGTTCAGGTAGGGACCAAGCCAGCGCTCGACGGCTGCCAGTTCCATCCCCTTGCGCCGCTGGTAGTCAAGCACCTGGTCGCGGCCGATCTTACCCACGGCGAAATACCGTGATTCGGGGTGCGAGAAATAGAGGCCGCTCACGGAAGCAGCGGGATACATTGCGAAATTCTCGGTAAGCCGCACGCCCGCGTTTTGCTCGGCCTGCAGCAGGTCAAACAGGGTGTGCTTTTCCGTGTGGTCGGGTAAAGCAGGATAGCCCGGGGCCGGGCGGATCCCGCGGTAGCGTTCGTGGACCAGATCGTCGTAAGTCAGATTCTCTTCGCACCCGTAACCCCACGCATCTCGGGCACGCTTGTGAGTGAGTTCGGCCAGCGCTTCGGCCAGGCGGTCAGCCAGCGCCTTCACCATGATGGCGCTGTAATCGTCATGTTCCTTCTCGAACCGCTCCACCAGCCGCTCAATGTTAATGCCCGCCGTCACTGCAAACGCTCCCAGGTAGTCTGCAATCCCGGTTTCGCGCGGAGCGATGAAATCCGCCAGGGCAAGGTCCGGCTCGCCGTCCGGCTTCTCGATCTGCTGGCGCAGGGTGTGGAAAATAGCCCGCACCGCTGTCCGTGATTCATCGGTGTACACCTCAATGTCATCGCCGACGCTCGAGGCCGGAAAGAAGCCCATCACGGCGCGCGCTTCCAGCAGCTTCTCATCAACAATGCGGTCCAGAAGCCGCTCGGCGTCGTCAAACAATTCCCGGGCCCTGGCGCCCACTTCCGGCTGGTCGAAAATCCGTGGATATACCCCGCGCAGTTCCCAGACGTGGAAGAAAGGCGTCCAATCGATGAAAGGAACGATTTCTTCGAGCGCTACAGGGCTGGAGACGCGAATCCCGGTGAATGAGGGCCGGGGCGGCGTATAGCCTGCCCAGTCGAATTCGAGCCTCCGGCGGCGCGCCTCGCCAAGCGTCCGCAGCTTCTGCGATCTTGGCGCCAGGTGAACTTCCCTCTGCTTCTCCTGTTCGCTGCGGTTCTCTTCAGTGAACGCCGGCTTCAACTCCGCGCTCGCCAGGCGTCCCACCACGCCAACGGCACGAGATGCATCAAGCACGTGAACAACGGGCTGCCCATAAGAGGGCGCTATCTTCACAGCCGTGTGGGCGCGGCTGGTGGTGGCGCCACCGATCAGCAGGGGGACCTTGAAACCTTCGCGCTCCATTTCCCTGGCCACGTGCACCATTTCGTCGAGAGATGGTGTAATCAGGCCGCTCAACCCAACCATGTCAGCCCCTGTATCACGCGCCGCCTTCAGGATCTTCTCGGACGGCACCATAACGCCGAGGTCCACCACCTCATAGTTATTGCAGCCCAGCACCACCGCCACAATGTTCTTGCCGATGTCGTGCACGTCGCCCTTCACCGTTGCCATCACGATCTTCCCGGCGGCCTTCGAGCCACCGGTCAACTGCTTTTCGGCCTCCAGAAAAGGAAGAAGGCATGCCACCGACTTCTTCATCACACGGGCGCTCTTCACCACCTGCGGAAGGAACATCCGGCCGGAGCCAAACAGGTCGCCCACCACGTTCATGCCGGCCATCAGCGGCCCTTCGATCACGGCCAGCGGGCGGCCGTACTTGAGGCGGGCCTCTTCCGTGTCAGCTTCGATGTAATCAACAATGCCTTTGACGAGCGCATGAGACAGGCGCTCATCCACCGTCCCCTTCCGCCAGGCGTCCTCTTCCACTTCCCGCTTGCCCGTTTGCTTCACGGAATCGGCAAAGGCGAGCAGCCGCTCGGTCGCATCCGGGCGCCGGTTCAGGATGACGTCTTCAACCAGTTGCAGCAGGTCTTTGGGGATTTCTTCATAGATTCCCAGCTGGCCCGCGTTGACGATGCCCATGTCCATGCCGGCCTGGATGGCATGGTAGAGGAACGCCGTGTGCATCGCTTCGCGAACCGTATTGTTGCCGCGAAACGAAAACGAAAGATTGCTGACACCGCCGCTCACCTTGGCATGCGGCAGCGTGGCCTTGATCTGGCGCGTGGCCTCGATAAAGTTAACAGCGTAATTGGCGTGTTCCTCCATCCCCGTGGCAACGGTGAGGATGTTGGGATCGAAAATGATGTCTTCGGGAGGAAAGCCAACCTCCTCCGTCAAAATGCGGTAGGCCCGCGCGGAGATTTCCACTTTCCGGTCAGTGGTGTCTGCCTGGCCGCGTTCGTCGAATGCCATCACAATCACGGCGGCGCCGTAACGGCGCACCAGGCGCGCGTGTTGCTTGAAGATCTCTTCGCCTTCTTTCAGGCTGATGGAATTCACCACGCCTTTGCCCTGCACGGCGCGGAGTCCGGCCTCAATCACGCTCCATTTGGAACTGTCAATCATGATGGGAACGCGCGCGATGTCGGGCTCGGAGGCAACATAGTTCAGAAAAGTGGTCATGGCCTGCTCCGAATCGAGCATGCCCTCGTCCATGTTGATGTCGATGATCTGCGCCCCGGCCTCCACCTGCTGGCGCGCCACGGCCAGCGCCTCCTCGAACTGATCGTTCAGGATGAGTTTTGCAAACTTCGGCGAGCCCGTCACGTTGGTACGCTCACCGACGTTGACAAAGTTCATGTCGGGCCGGAAGGTGAGCGGTTCAAGCCCGCTGAGGCGCGTGGCGTGGTCCGACTGCACCAGGCGGTGCGGCTTCGCGGCGCGCACGGCCTCAGCAATCGCCCGAATGTGGGCGGGCGTTGTGCCGCAGCAGCCTCCGACGATGTTCAGCCAGCCATTGGCCGCAAACTCGCCCAGGTCCTGTGCCATGCTTTCCGGCGTCTCATCAAAACCCCCAAAGGCATTCGGCAGCCCGGCGTTCGGATAGCAGCTGATGTAAACGGGAGCAATCTGCGAAAGCTCTTCAATGTAAGGCCGCATCTGCTTTGCACCCAGCGAACAGTTGATGCCGACGCTCAGCATGGGAATATGCGAAACGGAAATCCAGAAGGACTCGATGGTCTGCCCCGAAAGCGTACGCCCGCTCTGGTCCACAATGGTCACGGAGACCATCAGCGGAACACGGCGCCCCAATTCCTCAAAGCACTGCTCGACGGCAAACAACGCCGCCTTGGCATTGAGCGTGTCAAAGATAGTCTCCAGCAACAACAGGTCGACTCCGCCTTCAATCAGCGCACTCGCCTGCTCATGGTAAGCGGCGCGCAACTGCTCAAAGTTTGTGCCCCGGTCCGCGGGGTTGGCGACGTCCTGCGAAACGGAAGCCGTCCGGCTGGTAGGTCCCATCGAGCCGGCAACAAAGCAGCGGCGGCCCGGATTCTTGGCAGTGAACTTTTCAATCGAGCGCCTGGCCACTGCGGCGCTGGCAGTGTTCAACTCACGGATATGATTCTGAAGCCCGTACTCCGCCATCGAAATGGCGTTGGCGTTGAAGGTGTTTGTCTCAATGATGTCTGCGCCCGCCTGGAGGTATTGCAGATGGATGTTCTCAATAATGTGCGGCTGCGTGATGCTGAGCACATCATTGTTCAGCCGCAGATCGCGCGAATGGCCGGCAAACTGCGTGCCGCGGTAGTCCGCCTCGGCGAGTTCATGCGCCTGGATCAAGGTGCCCATCGCGCCGTCGAGCAGGACAATGCGCTCCCGAAGAATGCTTTCAAGCGGATTGTCACGACCTTTGCTTGCACCATGCGGCCAGAACTTCCCTTTCTTGACGCTCCCGGATGGCGCGACGGCGAAGGCCGTCAGCAGCCGGACGAGGCCCGGCTTTCGCCTGCATCATTTCAGTATAACAATAGAAACAAACCCGCAGCGGGACCGCCATGTCTTGCGCGTTCGTGGTGATGTCACACTCAAAGGGCCAGTATGGCCCCTGACAATTTTCCGGGATAAATCGGGTGCCGCCCTGATGGCGGCCGGTCTGGAAGCGAGTTGCGCTGGCTTTGAAGTCGGGTTCCCTCTATCCGGAAATAACCGGAAATTCGCCGGTCAGCACCGGAACTGTTCAATTGGATGCAGACGCGGCGCGAAAGTTTCGCCTGATTGCCCCACCCGCGCGGGCGTGGCACGGGCGTCCCGCCCGTGTCGAACCACGTCCAGGATGGCCGTGCAACACGGGATATTGTAAACGGAATTGCGACGCACGACACTACCGCCGGGGCAATCCGTGCAAAAGCGGGCCGATGGCGTTTGACATCTGATAATTGTCCGCACGGTCCGCCTGGATGTTCCAGAACATCACGCCGTTGAAATTGTTGTAGCCGCCCTTACGTTGTAAGTTGTATTCACCACCCGCAAAGGGCTTCCCGGTAATGAGATACCGAACGGATTTCTCGATTTCCGTCAGTTCAGAACGTCCCACCAGGAACCCAACAGCCACTTTCTCCGGCGGCAGCGGCGGGAAAAAGGATTTGGGATTCCGCCCCACCGGGAACCCGTGAACCAGCATCTCCGTCATCGCAACGTAATAGTCTGCCGTCTCCGGCATGTAGTAATTTCCGTCCATCCCCTCAAGCGGCGGCGTGTTGTAATCCTGCACGTCAACGAAAGAAAGAATGTCGCGCGTCGCATAAATCACCGGCAGGAACGAGCCGAACTGCCCGGCATAGGTGACATAACCCGCAGGCACCTGCGGGCCTTCAGGAACCTCGGCCAGCATGAACTTCGGTCCAAAGCGTTTGCGAAGCTGACGCATAGCATCGATCAGGTTCACGACGCAAGGCGTGGTGGGCTTGCGAAAGTCCGTGTCGCCGGCGTCGAGCATCAGCGACGGCGTTTCGAGGTCGAGATCGATGCCGTCAAAACCATAGTCCGCAACAATGGCCCCAACGCTATCGACAAACTGTTTCAGCTCTTCCGCCGTGTCGAGCTTGACAACCTGGCCGCCGCCTCCGAGTGAAATGAGGATCTTTTTCCCCTTGCGCTTCATGGCAGCGATCTCATCCCTGAACTCCTCTTTCGTATAGCCTGCTGGCGTTTCGAAATGCAGAGTGCTGGTTGAGCCTTTCACGGGCGCGGCGAAGGCCACGATGATGACGTCCCACTGCGGCGAAACGTCGCGAAGTGGAATGGTCTGTGAGCGCGAATATCCCACCCAGTAACCGATCAGCTGGTGCCCGTTGGGCGGGTGCGGGTTCGCGAGCGGCGACCCCGTCGGCTCGGCCTCCATGCGTCCACGGCGTGGCGCGCAGGGCTCGGCGGCGGACTTCAACACGCCGGTGTCAGGAAAGCTGTAGGCGCCCTGGTACGTGTCCGGATTGGGATTCTGCGTATACCACGGAAGCAGGGCGACGTTCTCGAGATGATACTCGCCCGCTTCGGTCTTCATCACGGTTGAGTTCGACCCGGAGGCGCCGTCCGTCGGCAGCGCAAACCGATAGTGGGTCCCGATCCCGCGGCCTCCGCATCCGCCCTTGGCAACAGGCTTTTCCCAGGCCGGGAAAGTGTTTTCTTGCTGGCCGTGCAGCGGGTCGTTCATCCAGGCGGCAACCTGCTGGGTGAGGGGTTGAATGTCAGAATAGCCGGGCACAACGCCCGGGTCCAGATAGGTGCTCAGAACAAAGGGCTGCAGCACCTTCGACGAAACATCGGCCTCGGCCCCGTGCGCGCCCCACGTGCAGCACACCGTCGCGTCACCCAGTTCGTAGAACTCCACGTTCTTGGTCAGAGCGATTACCAGCTCGTCCGGTTTAGCCTCAGTTTTCGCGAGGCCTTTGAACAGCTCTTTCTGAACGAAATCCAGATCCACAATCGCCAGCGAGTGCCCTGTTTTTTTTGAGTTCAGCACGTATCCGTTGGCGGCAGGAATCGTGATCTGCAAAGTAGAAGTCACGCGAGGCTGGCCCAACAGCGTGTGCCAGTCATTCGCCGAAGCTTCCTTGTAAAACTGCGCGCGCTGCATGGCATCACCGTATTGTGTTGTGCCGGTGGCAAAGGCGTGTTTCTGGAAAACCGGCGACTGCACCACCTTCTGCACGTCATCGGCCGCGCTGATCTCCACATTTTTCTGCGCGCTGCCAGCAGGGCCGCCAAAAACCAGCGACACCGGCACCAGCACCGTCGGGATGGTGGTCGTTCCGCCCTGATCGGGATCCCTGCCGGCCACGGTGTAGTGGTACTCCTGGCCTCCCGCAGTGAACGATCGGGTGAAAGTGGGGACAGCGATCGACGGGCCCGAGGGCGCGCTCTTTTTGCACGCCGGGCTGAAGACCACACAAAGCGCCAGCAGCGCGTAAGCAACCGAAAATTGGAAACGGCCTTGTTCTATGCCGACCATGCACACTCCTTGGGCAGGATTAACTCTTTTGTGTTTGAATCCAGAACACTGACCATAACACTTCGCCGACTGGACTACAATCCAACAACGATGAGTCGTTGACTCAAAGCCTGGCCGGGCATAGGATTCTTGGCAGGCTGGTGAAAAAGGCTCACGCACGTCATTCCGAGGGCCGACGTTCTTTGTCGGACCGAGGAATCTGTTTTGTTTTCAGTCAGCCGATCAAAAGCAGATTCCTCTCACGCTCTGCGGGATCGGAATGACGGACTGCGAACAGCTTTTCAGCAACCTCTTAGGTCTCAGCACTGGAAGCTTTCGGGAAACCGCACACTATGAACAACTCCATAAATAAGAACCTGAATAAGAAACCGGCCGGGTTGCTGGCGCTTGCCGTCTTGCTGTGCGTGCCTTCGCTCCCGGCGCAGGAAAAGCCGCGCGATGCGTTGGTCGACTGGATGGACCAGATTGCCCAGCAGCAACTCCAACAGCGGGCGAAGGCAATTCGCGAGATCCACACAACAGCCGAGGCCGAGCGTCGCAAGCAATGGGTCCGAAAGCAAATGCTGGACGACATGGGAGGCCTGCCCGACTATCACGGTCCCTTGAAGGCCAGGGTGACCGGCCGGCTCAGCGCGGGCTCTTACACCATCGAAAAGGTCATCTATGAAAGCCTGCCGGGCCTTTACGTCACGGCAAACGTCTACCGCCCGAACCAGCCGGGACGCTATCCCGCCGTGCTGCTGCAATCCGGCCACACGCAGGAGGGCAAGCCGGAAGACCAGCGGATGGCTGCGAACCTGGCGATGAAGGGTTTTGTCGTGTTGTGCTTCGATCCCATCGGCCAGGGCGAGAGAGAGCAAACCTACAGCCGGCAACTCGACGCGCCACTGGCGGGATGGTCCGTTCCTGAACACATCCAGATGGGCGCGCAGGCGCAGTTGATCGGCGAGGGGCTGGCCCGGTACTTCATCTTTGATGCCATGCGGTCCATCGATTATCTGGCAAGCCGTCCCGACGTGGATACGTCGCGCATCGGGGCATCAGGATGCTCGGGCGGCGGCGCGTTGACCACTTTCCTGGGCGGCATGGATCCGAGAGTCAAAGTGGTGATTCCGGCCTGTTATCCTAGCTCTTTCCAGACGCTGTTTGCCACCTCGGGTCCCGACGTGGAAATGCTCCTCCCGCGCTTTCTGGTGAGCGGGCTCGACACGGCCGATTTCGTGGAACTTTCCGCCCCCACGCCCTGGCTGCTGCAGTCAACCGAATACGATGAATACCACTTCAGCCACGAAGGCGTGCGGATGGTCTACGATGAAGCCCGCAACTGGTACGCCCTCTACGGCGCGCAGGACAAGGTGGGTTTTATGGTGGGGCCGGGCTCGCACGGCATGCCGCTGGCGGCTCGCGAAGCCGTGTACGAATGGATGATTCGCTATCTCAAAAACGGGCAGGGCGACTTCCACGAGCAGCCGGTCGAGATGTTCACCAACCACCAGCTTCAGGTAACGGCCAGCGGCAACGTTGAAAATGAGCCGGGCAGCCGAAAGCTCTTCCAGGTGCTTCGCGCTGAGTATGAGGCAAGAAAGAAATCCGGAACGATTTCCGGGATGATAACGATGTTGGGCGAACTCAAGATTCCCACCGACCGGTCTGCGCCAAAGGTTGAAGTCCTGGAAAAGTCGAACGATGCAGGCGGCGAAAAGGAACGCATCAAGTTTGAAAGCTCACCCGGAATCTGGCTTGACGCCACCTTGCACATTCCCTCGGCTCCCGGAAAGAAACCTGCCGTGCTGGTGCTAAACGGCGGCAACATGTTTGGCCTGATGTCTACAGCCACCATCGCGGAACACATGGCCAAGGCAGGCCGCGTGGTGCTTGAGCTGGAGCCCCGCCGGTCACAAATCGAAGTCCATGAGGGGCCGTTTGCCGGAGACTACGTCACCGACGTCCAGGCCAACCTGATCGGCCTGAATCTCCCCGCCATGCGCGCGCATGACATCCTGCGCGGCGTTGATCTGCTGGCGGCACGTTCCGACGTCGATCCCGGTTCGATTCGCGCTGCCGCCCGCGGGGTGAGCGGCATCTGGCTGCTGCTTGCAGCCGCCGTCGACTCGCGAATAGGCAAGATCTGGATTGACCGGACGCCCCACAGCCTTAGCTCGGCGCTGGACAACACGATGGCCGCCGACCTGTGGGACGCGCTCATCCCCGGCTTTGCCCTCCATTGGGACCTGAACGACCTGATAAAGGCCATGGGCAAACGACAGGTGATGCGGACAGACCCCACCAACTGGCTGCGCCGGGTGGTCGACATTGGCCCCGGCTACCAATATCGTTACATTCTCGGCGACACAACGGATCTGGCCCAGGCGCAGGACGACGCGTACATTCGTGAGCTTTTGAGATAACCTTCCGGCTAGTCAGTAATTCATCAGACGAGAATCAATTTGTGAAATAGCATGCGCGCCCAGTTCAATCTCATTGGAAGAAGACCGAGCCTTCAATATTTTGCCGAGCCCTTCCGGCGTCGGCTCTGTCGGCGCGGTGGTCGCAATAACGTTATACTTCCCGGGCGCCACACAACCTGAGGTAAACCGTCCCTTGTCATCAGTCGGAGCAGAAATCATACTGGCAGCCAGCAAAGCCGGCGGCAAGGAGTTTGCGGGCACGACTGTCACGTACGACCCGGGGGCCGGATTACCGTCATTGTCGAGCACGCGGACCGCGAGAAGCCCGCAATCGTCGGCCACCGTCACTTGGAGCCGCGTGGCACCGGAAACACTTCCCAAGTGGAGCGTCCCGTTCAGTACACTCGCCCCAGCAAAAGTAATGTCCTTGATGTAAACGCCGGGTGGAAGTGACTGCACAAGAACGGCGTAGTCGTCGGCCAGGATATCCTCGAAAGAAAAAGCGCCCGGGACCGACGATTTCGCTCCCAGCCGTGGCATTTCGGCCTCCCAGAGGTTACCGAACCATGTCAGCGGACGAAGTTCCAACTCGATGAACTTTTGCGGCCCGAAGGACTCTTTGGGGCTTGGGTTGTCCCACACCACCTCACCGGAAAGCGAAAAGCGCGGCTGAGCCAAAAGGCTGACATCGTTCACATCGTTGTCTGAAATGCTAAATTCCCTACTCCCCAAAAATGCCGGATCACTCTTGCTATCGTGGGGCTCCTGCATCGCGGTAAGTTTGTATTCCCCGGGGTGTAGATCACAAACACGAATCCTTCCATCGGGACCCGTGATGCCGTTCGCGGGCGGGAGACCTATGCCGTACGCACCGGGAAGATTGAAGGGTACTTGCAAATCCATAATCTCAAAGTGAACCACCCCGGGAGCGCCTTTGACGCCCAGCACACCGTGGACGCAGTAGGAAGGCGTACGGGGCACACGGAAATTTAAACCCTCCCGCTGATCACTTCCGTTCACCGTGACAGGCAAAGCCCCTTCAATTGATGGTGAGTCTCCGTAATAGGTGGGAGACGGTATCCGCTTGCGCAACCTGGGATCGGACGGCTCGGTTGATACGGAAAGATGCGTCTCCAGCTGCCTTTCAGTTAGCAGGTAATAGTTTTGGCCCGGATGAACGTATGTGATGATGTACTTACCTTCCGGGTCCGTGATCGCCATGCCGGCCAGTAAGTGCCGCAACGCCCCGTACATATACCTGGAGGCAATAAGATAAACGGCCATTCCTGAGAGTGGTTCACCGTTTTCATCCAGGACAATCCCTGCAATACTTCCGAAGCGCTGGATGATGAAATCCACTGACGTAAGGTCCCGGTCCGAACTCAGAGTGACCCTTTCGGACCCAAGCGGATATCCCTCCTTGGCATAGGCGTAGACCAGGTACTTTCCCGGAGCTATGCCCTCCAACCTGTAGCGCCCAAGAATGTCGGTTTCTGCGCTGACATATCCATTCCGTGTCGAGACGAACACGTGAACGTCAGCAATAGGCTCGCGCGTGTCGGCATACTGGACCGTGCCGCTGATGGAACGCTTCGCGGGGATCGCCTGCCCAGCCGCAGAGCCCGTTTGCGCAATTGAAGGGACAACCACCTGGCTCGCTGCGCTGATTACAACGAGCATCATGATGATAATGCGTTTCATCATGCTCTTTATCCTGAGGCGCTACGCATGGGCGTGCAAGAGTGTTTTGGCGTTCCCTTCCGTAATCGCCAGCTCCTGATCGCGCGGAAGGCCGGCGGACCTGACTTTGAGCAGCGCGGAC
>OBIZ01000074.1_pt1 | contig 17809 bp, 12 predicted proteins | sample 1519801 | NCBI WGS metagenome assembly OBIZ01 (sample SAMN01911456, study PRJEB22533) | soil metagenome | biome: Soil | place: Malaysia | collected 2012-04-30 | depth DG_metagenome m | reverse complement strand
GGTGAACACGGTTATCTTTCCGGGAGGCGACACGGAGTGGTATTCCAACCTTGAGTACAGAATCCCAATCATCGGTCCCGTGGCGGTGGCGCCGTTTTTTGACGCAGGCATGGACTTCATCTGGCATAAGAGCGAGTTGAATCTGAGGCCAGGCTCCCTGACGTCGCTTACGCAGGCTTTCCCGTTCTTTGATCCTCCAACGCAACTGCAACTGGCCAAGGGGACCAACTTTCAGCCGAGAAGCTCGGCTGGAATCGAGCTGCAGGTAATCGTGCCTCACTTTAACATCCCGTTCCGGCTTTACTATGGTTACAACTGGCTGCGGCTGAATGATGTGATAACGCCGCCGCAGGCCTCCTCAGACATTCAGGCGCTTTTCCCCAATTATCCAACGTATCTCGGGGCCTTGCCCTATTTCCAGAGTTTCCGGTACGAAGAGCGCAAGACCCGGCTGGGATTTACTGTGGCAAGAACTTTTTAGCTTGACAGTTGTTCGGGGGGCAGTGGCAAGATAAATTCGAGGTTTATTGATGGCAAAGGAGTAAGGAAGAATGAGAAATCGCGTATGGTTGTTGATGTTGGCGATCACCCTCATGGCAAGTCCGATGTATCTGAGGGCGCAAAGCCCAACGGCGGCGGGGGACAAGATTGCCGTCGTTGACATCCAGCAGGCTATTATGGGAACTGCTGAGGGGAAACAGGCTATTCAGGAACTCCAGAAGAAATACCAGCCGCGTACGACGGAAATCAACCAGCGGCAGCAGGACGTGCAGACGCTGCAGGAGCAACTCCAGAAGCAGATGACAACTTTGAGCGCGGAGGAACAGCGCCGGATGCAGCACGACCTTCAGGAGAAGCAGACGGTCCTTCAGCGTCTGGAGCAGGATGCCCAATCGTCCTTCCAGTACGATCGTGACACGGTGATGCGGGACCTGGGACAGAAGATGGTGCAAGTGATTGACCAGTACGCCTCAGGCCACGGTTACGCATTGGTGATCGATGGCAGCCAGGTTCCTGTTTATTACGCTGCGAAGGGCGTTGACATCACGCCCGAGATTGTCAAGCTGTATGACACCTCGCATCCAGTGCAGGCGGCCGCGGCTTCCGCGGCTACTTCAGGCACGCCGGCGGCGCCAAAGGCTCCGGCCAAGCCCAACCCCTAAGGGTGTGAGAATTTTCTTTCGCGGTCTTGGCCGGTTCTCTCCGGCTCGGTGAGGGCCGCGAACACAGGCATCCACCCCTGTCCGCATCATCTTCCCTTTATCGGGATGCGATGCCGGCAGGGGTTTCTTGCTTTCTGCTGCCCGCATAAAGTATGGAAGGCGTTCCGGCTTTCTGCCGCAGGAACCCTCTGCCCGCTGAAAACCAAACCAGCTTCTTCCTGCGGGAACCTCTCCGGTGTACACTTCAGGTGATCAGGTAACATTTTAGCGATTCAGGAGGAAGAATCCCAAGTGAGGACCCTGCTGGTTGGCTTAAGAGCCGTCGTGTATATGACGGGCTTCCTGCTCTTATTCGCGTGGCTCGCATTCCGTGTGCGCGCGCTTGACCCTTTCCTGCAGGTCACATTGCCGGACGGTGTGGAGATTCCGGGAATCGTGCTGATGGTTATGGGCGGGGTTCTGGGCCTGGCCTGCGTCGGAACCTTCATTGTGCGGGGGAAGGGCACGCCGGCGCCCTTTGACGCTCCCAGGGAATTCGTCGCCATCGGCCCTTACCGCTACGTCCGAAATCCGATGTACGTCGGAGGGCTCTCCCTGCTTGCCGGCCTTGGCTTCTACGAGCGCTCGATTTCCATCCTGCTTATGGCACTGTTGCTTCTTCTGGTGGTTCACCTGATGGTCATTTACTACGAGGAACCGACTCTCCAAAAATCATTTGGCGCAAGCTACGAAGAGTATTGCAGGACCACCGCAAGGTGGATTCCCGCGCTGAAACGGCAGTGAAGCAGCAGCGGCCATCACCGCGAGCAAACCCGTGGCCGCTTCCCATGCAGGCAGCAAAGATCCAACTGGAAGAGAAATGGGGACCAGGCGATGTCCTGCCTGGTCCCCGTTGGTTTTATGGAGCCTGTTTAGTGGAGTTTCAATGACACGGAAACGGTATGCGACGTTCCCTCGGTATTGGTTCCAGTGATTGTCAACGTGGAGTTCCCTGTGACACCTGAGGGGACTATCACAGACAGGGTTGTGCTGCCAGAACCGGTTACAGAAGGCGGAGTGAAGCCGGCGGTCGCTCCGTTCGGCAGGCCAGTCACGTGGAAGCCGACGGTCGGGTTTGCCCCGCTTGCCGGGGTCACGCTGATCGTGTAGATCGCCGTACCGCCCCCGCGGAGCGTCACGCTCCCCGGTGAAGCCGAAAGCGAGAAGTCTCCCCCTGCCGCCGTCCCCACCACCAGCGTGACCATCGTCGAGTGGGTTAGGGTGGGGCTTGTTCCTGTAATCGTCACAGAGTACGTGCCCGTCGGCGTTGAACCGCTGGTTTGTATTGTCAGCGTCGATGAACCGGACCCGCCACTTACCGAAGTTGGGCTGAAGCTGGCAGTCGCGCCACTCGGCAACCCGCTGGCGCTGAACCCAACCGTATCTGTGAATCCGCCGGAGGCCGCAACGCTCACGGTATACGAAGTACTGGACCCCACGTCGACAGTCTGGCTGGATGGCAGCGCTGAAATTGAGAAGTCCGGCGAAGAAGTTGAACCGACGATGAGCGTCAGCTGAAGGGTTTGCGTCACGCCGCCGCCTGTGGCCGTAAGCAATAGTGGGTAACTTCCTGTCGCAGTGTTCCGATTCGTGCTGATCGTCAGAATCGAGCTTCCAGGACTGCTGCTGGTGATCGAAATGGGATTCACACTGAAGCTGGAGCTAGTCCTCCGCGGCAAACCGCTGAGACTGAGACTCACGCTTCCTGTAAAGCCACCGGAAGGCGTCAGCGTAATGGTGTCCATACTGCTCGAATTGACCGCCGCCGTGATGGTTGTAGAATCGGCGCCGATAGCGAAGTCGGGATTCGCGGGCGCGTTAACCGTCAGGGAAACGTTTGTAGTGTGGCTCAAGCTGCCGCTGGTTCCGGTGATGATCAGCGGGTAGGTGCCCGTCGGGGTCGAACTGTTAGTCGTCACCGCCATCGTGGAAGAACTGGTAGCGGGATTGGGAGTGAAGCTGGCGCCGGCGCCCGACGGCAGGCCGCTGACGCTGAAACCAACCGACCCGGAGAACCCACCAGAGGCCGTGATCGTGATTGCATAACTTGTGCCGGACCCCTGCGTTACCGTCTGGCTTGTAGGCGATGCCGAGAGTGAGAAGTCTCCTGTCGAGGCTGCGTTGACCACTAATGTGACTTGCGTGGTGTGAGTCAAGCTGCCGCTGGTTCCTGTAACTGTCAGCGGATAGGTGCCCGTCGGCGTGGAACCGCTGGTTGTGACGTTCATTGTGGTGGAACCAGACCCGCTTACCGAAGTGGGGTTGAAGCTGGCGCCGGCGCCTGAGGGCAAGCCGCTGACACTGAACCCAACCGTCCCGGAGAACCCGCCCGACGGCGTGACAGTGACTCCGTAATTCGTGCCAGACCCTTGCGTCACCGTCTGGCTTGAAGGTGATGCCGAGAGTGAGAAGTCCGGCTGAGGATTGACGGTCAGACTTACGGTTGTCGTGTGAGTCAAGGCGCCGCTGGTCCCTGTAATCGTCAGCGTGTAGGTGCCCCCCGGTGTGGTAGCGTCGGTCGTGACATTCATCGTGGAAGAACTGGTGGTGGGATTCGGGGTAAAGGTGGCACCTGCGCCGCTTGGAAATCCACTCGCATTAAGAGTTACGCTCCCACTGAATCCGCCCGAGGGTGTGATGTTCACCGTGTAGGTGGCGGCGGTCCCAGGAGTTACTGTCTGACTCCCCGGCGTGGCTGAAATTGAGAAGTCCGGCGGTGGCGGGTTGACCGTCAGGCTGGCAGTAACGGTATGGGTGAGTCCGCTGCTGGTTCCGGTTACGGTGATGTCGAACGTGGAAGACGTCGTTACGCTTTCCGTGCCGCTGATAGTGAGATTGGTTGAACCGCCGGCGCTGATGGAAGTAGAGCCGAAAGTGCAGGTCAGCCCCGTTGGGCAAGTCGTTCCCACACTAAGGTTAACAGTCCCTGCGAACCCATCCAGGGCGTTTGCTGTGATGGTGTAGGTGGCGTCCGTCCCACCAGTTACTGTTTGAGAAGTGGGGTTGGAACTGAGTGAAAAGTCCGTTACCGCAAGCAGCACCGACGTCTGGCCTGTTATTGAGGAATTAGAATGGTCTGTACCCTTGACCACGATGTTGTAATTTTGCGCTGTGGTGCTGGTGCTGGTATCGACGGTCAAGATAGTGGTCGCCGGGGCAGAACTGGATCCGAAATCAATCTGTGAAGGTGAAAGGGAACAGGTGGCCCCACTGGGGCAGGTGCTTCCAACACTCAGGTCGACGACGCCGTTGTAGCCGCTCGCAGGCGTGACCGTAATCGAATATGTTGTGCCGGTCGTTCCGGCAGTGACGGTCTGGGTGGTGGGAGCATTCGCCGAGAGCGCGAAGCTGGAGGGCGTCGATCCGGAGCAGTTTCCAAAACTGAATTTGCCGACGACGGTATTCCAGAGAAAGTCAAAACTCAGGACAGGCGGCTTGACGTACTCGTTGGTGTACCAGAAACTGCAATCATCGGATGGGTCCACACTCACACTGGAGTAGTCGCCCCAGCGGCTGTAGGTTCCCTGGTAGCTCTGGTCGCTGCCATTGTACATACGCTGGCCCAGTTCCATCAGGTCGTCCGTGCCGTTCTTCAGTCCGGTGACGGAGATGCCTGGTACGCTGGTTACACCTGATGTGCTGTATCCAAGGCCTAAATCCCCATCCTTGTTCTGAGCAATGCTGCCCATCCACCGGTAGGTGCTGACGTCAGGGCTGAAGGTACTTTCCTTGTCAACATAGAATGGTCCGCCCTGGTCGCGCCGGACCACGTACCAGCGGATTCCAGTCTGGTTGTCGCTGGAGTTGATCTGCACCGAGTGGTTGGCGACCATCTGGTCATGATCGCCATAAGAACGGAATGAAAGCCGGTACATTAGCCGGTCACCCAGCGAATCGAGCTGCTGTGCGGTGCCGTACTGAGGGATGCAGGTGCCTCCGCCGCATGCGTCATGAAAATCATTGACCGTCAGGTTGTTCACGATGTTGAGCGAACCGGCGCCTGGGTCAAACTGATAGATCCTGAGTATATTTCCCAAACTGGGGCCCAGGTTATCCACATACTGCATGTAATAGTCCGGGCCGCTGGGCAGGGTGGCGGTGCCTGGGAGATTTTCCAGGTCTGCCGGCAGGATATTGTAGATGCCGGCGTCATTTGCCGGGGAGCAACTGAAAGTTATGTTGCCGCTGGGCGGCGGGTTCGCCACATTGCTGCGCGGAAAGCTGCAGGCCTGGGCGCCCGTAAACTGAAGGGTGCTGCCATTGCTGGAGTAAATGTTTGCAGAGAAATAGATTCCGTCCGGCCAGACGGCGAGTTTGGGATAGTCAGGCAGATTCGAGCCGAATGCAAAATCGTAGGCATCGTAAGCGCCTGTAGCGTCTGAAGTTTGTGAGATGGCCAGACAAAGGTGGTTATCAGTAAAAGTTGAATCGTAAGCGAGCTGGCTGATGATCCACCGTCCGTCAAGCTTGTCGAAGAGCACGATCGGGTCGCCGCCGTCCACGGTGGAGCACAAACTGTTGGTCAGGCCTCCAAAAAAACTAGAGGACAGGTAGCCACTCTTGATCCCGCTGCCGGAAGCGTTGTACACGGTATAGCTGGTGTTAACAGTCAAAACTATCTGAGTCTGCGGGCTGCCGCCTGTAGTGTTGACACCGACAGAAAGGTTTTCATCTGGCGGGATCTTTCCGGTAAAGCCTATGCCCCCGAAAACGTTGCTCACGGTTAATTGGGAGGGGCTGTACGTGGTTTGTACGTCGGCGTCAGACCAGTTGCCAACGCTGGGGGCGGCTGGGCCTGCTTCACCTCCGCCGCCATTCGTCTCGAGACCGGTTTCTTCCGGCCGATGCAAGGGGATAACGCGAGCTGGTCCGAAAATCTTCTTGCTCGTGTCTGCTCCGGATGAAGCCGAGGGATGAGACACCGCGTGCGCGGCCGAGGTTATATGAACCGGACCATGCGACTGTTGAGCACTTGCAGATGAAAACAGACCAGCAGCAAGCAGTCCGGCCAGCGTGAGAATAAGACTTCGAACCTTCATCAGGGCCCCCACATTTGAAGTTTTGACATCCGGCTTGAGGCTTACCGCCCAAAAACACTTCGCTGTGCGGTTGTGTGAACGCGAAGCGCACCGCGGTAGAAAATGGCAGCCTGCCCTGCTCGTTCATCAACGCAGCGGCTTTTCTGCCTTGCCTTTTGCCGAATATCCTTAAGGCCAGGACCCCAGTAGCCTTTAGACTTGAACCCAAGCTAACACAATCGACCAGACGATTCAATTATAATTAGGATATGTACTGACTGGTAACACCAGCGTTGGGTGCAACCGCAGGTCCCAAGGCCTCGACCCGCAGCAGTGGTTCTGGCTATAGAAAGGCCTCGCCGTTGAAGCCGGGTGAATTCCCACTTTCATCCATTTCCTTTAACCGCTGGCGGAATAGATGCTTGCGGCGACCTTGGAAAGTGCCCAGGCAAGTGCGGGAATACTCCATGCTAGCCGCTGCCCCGCTTGCAGCATCCCGCTGTGGCTTGACTTCAAATCGGGTTGTATTGAGATGGCGAGTGACGTACTATAAACATACAGTTCAGAATGACTTTATCAATGCTCCGCTGCCGATACGCAGCGTGGGTGTATTCGGTCGCAGGTGGGTAGCGTAGAGTTTGGCAGGCTGCAGGGTCCCTGTGCTGAAAGGACGTGTCCCTGGGCGCCTTGCCTGGTGTCTTGAGCGGAAGTGAACATTCTCGGATCCCGGTGGCCCTTGCAGAAGCGGAAGAAGAAACAGAACGGGAAGAGGACCAGCGAGTCCCGGGTTGAAATGGTGGAAGTGGTTCTGCCGAATGATGCCAATCCGCTGGGCAACATTCTGGGCGGCAAGGTCATGCACCTGATTGATATCGCGGGCGCGATTGTTGCCACTCGCCATACACGCAGCGTGGTGGTGACGGTTTCAGTTGACAACCTGGACTTTCTCCATCCCATTCGGGTTGGACAACTTATTATCCTGCGAGCGCAGGTCACGCGGGCTTTCCGGACTTCGGTTGAGGTGGCGGTGAAGGTCTATCTTGAAGATTCTCTCACCGGCGAGCATCGCCAGACGAGCTCCGCCTTTGTCACTTATGTGGCGCTTGACGCGGGCGGAAAGCCCGTCAAAGTTCCTGCGGTGATCCCGGTCACGGCGGAAGAGAAACACGAGTACCGTGAAGCGTTGATCAGGCGCCGCCACCGTCTGGAAGCGGCAACGCGCGCGCATCGCCGGTATTTTGAAAAACATAAGTAAGAATTGTTCGACCGCAGACAGCAGTTCAAACCCATGAGTTGACAACTGTCCCGGGGATTCCTCATCCGGGAGCTTCGAGGAGGGACTGATGAAGAACAAGCGCACTAAGATTTTTTCCGGAACCCCCTGGGAACCCAAGGTCGGATACGCCCGCGCCGTGCAGGTGGGCGATATGGTTTACGTTTCAGGAACAACGGCGACGGACCCTTCAGGAAAGATTCTTGCTCCCGGAGATGCTTATGCGCAGACCGTGCAAGCTTCGCGGAACATCGAAAACGCCCTGAAGCGCCTTGGTCTGGGCCTGGAACACGTGGTCAGAACGCGGGTTTACCTCACCGATATGGACCGCTGGGAAGAGGTGGCCAAGGGACATTCAGAATGCTTTGGCGAAGTCCACCCCGCCACCAGCTTTGTGGGCGTCGCCCGGCTGGTTGATCCGGAAATGCTGGTGGAGATTGAAGCTCTTGCTGTTGCTTAATCCCAGGGCATGACGCACACAGGTGAAGGCGCCTTGCGCGCCTTCACGAGCTATGGTGTTTTCCTGGCACTCACGCTGTTCCGCTGTGGGCTCTCGCGATCTGCCACCCTCTTGATGTGCCTTGTTCCCGTGGGTAGTGGCACTTTGAGGATTTCAGGAATCCTGGGGAACACTTCCAGCGTCTTCAGTACCTGAGGGTCACCTCTGATTTCCACTTCGTTTGCCGTTGCCAGCCCGAAAACCAGACTGAACACTTCCACCTTGATCCTGAGCTTCAGGTAGTCCTGGTCATTCTCCCAGTACTCGGCCGGTGTCCGGATCTGGCGGCTGGCGAGGAAATTCCGGAACTCCGTCATCACGTCGGAGTCGGGCTCGAAGTCTTTTTTCAGTTCCGGGTGGTAGGTGAGGTATTGCGAGGCGAAGTCGGTAAAAAGACCGTGCTGGGTAATGAAGACAGCCCAGGGGTCGAGCGTGCGGGCAGGAATAATGACGTCAGGGGTTATCCCTCCGCTGGCGGAAACTGACCTGCCGTCGTCGGTGTGGAAATCTGTGCTCTTGCCAATGCCTGTCTCGGCTTCAGCCAGCATGGTTCCGGGCAGGCGGCGCTGGATGGAACGTCCGCTGGGTGTGAAGTATTGGGCAATCGTGAGGGCCAGCCCCGTCTCATCAGAAAGCGGCATTACGTTTTCCACCACGCCCTTGCCGTAGGAGACCTCGCCCGCCACCACGGCCCGATCGTGTTCTTCCAGGGCTGCCGTCAGCAGTTCTGCCGCGCTGGCCGTGTCGCCGTTCACCAGCACCACCATCGGCATGGTGAAGCGGACCCCCATGGCCGTTGTACTGTACGCCTTTTCGGGCACGCCGCGGCCACGCATGGTCAGGATGGGCAGGCCGGGTTGCAGGAAGAGGCTGGCCACGCCGGCTGCTGTTGCAACCACCCCGCCGTGATTGTTCCGGAGGTCGAGAAGAAGCCCCTTTAGATTTTGCCCGCCAAGTTTTTCGACCGCGTCCTGGACCTCTTTGGTTGTCTTGGCATCAAACCCCGAAACGTGAATGTAGCCGATCTGCCGGTCCTGAAATTCAAAAACGTTATCCACTGTGGGCAGCTGAACTTCCTTTGGCACAAGGCGAACTTCCTGTGCCTGATCCTTGCCCGGGTGCAGAACTCCCAGCGTTACAGGATGGGAGCGGGAACGCTGCAGTAGTTGGATGAGGGATTCGAAATCAAGCTGCAGTACCTTCTCTCCGTTGACCTCAACAATTTCGTCGCCGGGTCCGAGTCCCGCCCGCCACGAGGGCGAGCCCTCAGCCGCCTGCAGCACCAGAACCTTTCCGGGCTTGACGTAAAGGACGGAACCAAACCCTTTTGCCTCGCCGCGGGTCTGCTCTTGCAGAAGTTTGAATTGCTGCCGGTCGAAAAAAGCCGAAAAGGGATCCAGCGTGTCGAGCATCTTGCGGATTGCGCCGTCGAAAATTGCATGATCAGGGTCAATGGGATCGACGTAATGCTCCTCCAGCAGGCCGTAGATCCGGGCAAACTTCAGACTTTCCTGCGTGGTGGGGTCGTTGGGAGGAGTTTCCTGCGGAAACAGAAAGGCGGGAACCAGAAGCACTAATCCTGCCAGAAATAGACTTCGATGTCGTCGTCGCTTGGTGTGCAACTGTTCCCCATTCCCCAATTGCCAGTATAACTCAGTTCCCCGTGGCCGCTGTTGAAGCGCCGGCGCGGGTGCGAACAGCGCTCAACGCGCGAAGGGCTGCGGCGGCGACATCGGAGTTACGGTCGTGTGAAAGCTGTTGAAGCTGAGGGATGCTGGTAGAGTCACCGGCATACATCAGGACGTTGCAAAGCTGCTGCCGGACCTGGTCGTTGCGGCTGTTCATGTATGGATAGAGCTGGGCCAGAAAATTCGGTCTTTGGGCCAGTTCCACCAGGTAGGCCCGCGCCGACTCTGCCTCTCCGGAATCCAGTGAATCGACGATCGAGCTAAGGAAATCATTTCTGCCCATGCTGGTAATGGCAAATTCCATGGCCAGGCGGGCGTCTGCATCTTTCTCTGCAGGCGCGCTGCGCATAAGGTCCGGGAGGGTCTTCTGGTCCCTGGCGCGGCCCAACCCCTCCGCCGCATACGCCCGGACGGAAGCTTCCTTTTCGGAAAGGGCTCTGACGAAGATCGGCACTGAGACGGGATCGCCAATGTAGGCCAACCCCTGCAGGGCCTTCTGCCTGGTCTGCTTGTCCGGGCCGTTTTCGTAGAGGGCCTGAAGTTTCGGGACCGCCGAAGTCGTGCGCAGGATTCCAACGGTTATGGCCGCGTCCCTCTGGACATTCCTGTTCGATGAACTCAGCAGGTCAACCAGCCGGGGGCCGGCGGAAACGTCCTGGATTTTCGCCAGCGAGTTCAAGGCTTCGCGTGCGAGATCTTCAGAAGGGGAGTGCGCAGTGATCACCAGGTCAGGGACGGCCTGCCGGGCCATCAGGATGCCGAGCGCCCGCGTGGCCTCCTGCGCCGCCCGCTGGTGCTGGGTATCCATCATCACTCGATCCAGCGCGGAGACAGCGTTCGGATCAACCCCGGTTCCGGGAGTGATGCGAATCGGGCCGCCCAGGAACGTTCTTTTGGCGCTGCGATACTGCCGTTCCATATAGCCGAAAAAACCTGTCTTGGGGGCTTCGCCCGTGTAGTAGCCTTCGATGCCCTTTACGGCAAGCCATCGGACTTCCGAGTCGCTGTCGCTGGTGGCCTGGATCAGGCCCTGTAGCGACTGTGCCACCCGGATGGACGCCAGTGCCACCACCACCTGCCGCCGCACTCTGGTGCTGGAATCATTGAGCGCAGATATCAGTGCAGGGACTGCGGAGGGATCGCCGGTCTCACCGATTTCACGCGCGGCTTTTGCCCTTATCTTCGGGTTGGGGTTCCTGAGGTCTTCCATGTCAGAACCGCTCACCGGCTTGGAGGGCGCTGCCGACTGGGCGGTTGAACTCGCAGAGGTTTGTTGCGCAGCCGTCCCATATGGAACCGCGCCCGCAATTATCGCCAGAACCAGAATTTGTGACAGGAATAGTGCGCTTCGTTTCACGTTGTTGTTGCTCCTTAATCCCGCGTATCGGTTCCCGGTGTTCCCGGGTCCCTCCTGATATTGTACAAAGGTACGGTAAACTTTGAAGCATGAAAGCTCGGGCGAATTCTGAAACGAACTGAGGTTGAAAATCCACCTTGGGGGCAGGGAATCAGATTGCAGCCTGCAAGAGTGCATGCTGCATCCAATGGATAAGCCGCCAGGGGAGCATTCTGCCCCTGGATGACCATGGACGAGGAATAGCGGCGCATTCAACGTAACGGAGGCTTTGCCATGGCAGAAATTACGGCGTTGTTCTGGGACGTCGGGGGAGTCTTGCTGACCAACGGCTGGGACCGGCACGGCCGCGAACGCGCGGCAGAGAAATTCAGGCTGGACTGGGAGGATTTTGAAGACCGGCACGAGTTGATTGCCGGCCGCTTTGAAACCGGCAAGCTGACGCTCGATCGTTATCTGGACCGCACGGTTTTTTACCGCCCACGGAATTTTGCAAAGGAAGTATTCAAGGTCTACATGTTTGACCTGTCCAAGCCGATTGCCGGAGCGCTGGGCGTGGTGGACCGAATTGCGCACTCTGGACGATACCTGCTGTCGACACTGAACAATGAGTCGCGGGAACTCAATCTTCATCGGATTGAGCATTTCGAATTGCGAAAGTACTTCACCCTTTTCTTGAGTTCCTGCTTCCTGGGGGTCAAGAAGCCGGAGGATGAAATGTTTCGCCTGGCGCTCGATCTGACCCAGCGCGACCCGGAAGAGTGCCTGTTTATCGATGACCGCGAGTTAAACCTTGAATGCGCCGCGCGCCTGCGGCTGCAGACTTTGCACTTCAAGGATGCCGCGCAGATCGAAAAAGACTTGCGCAGCCTTGGGCTCAATTTCTGATGGAATCGTGGCACGGCCGTCCCGGCCGTGTTCATGGGCGAGACGCCCATGCCACGCCGAACGGTTCTTTCAACGACAGGTCCGGGCGTGGTTAACTGTTTTTGCTAAGCTCGTTTCGGCCGTTCTCTTCCTTTGACAGGTCGCGCAACAGCATCGGCAGTTGCTGGCTGAAGGCTGATCTTGCCATCACCCGGTCGCATCCCGCGGCGTGCGCCGCCTGCGCGAGGTCCGTTTGAACGTGAGAAAGGAAGGCGACAACGGGGATTGAACGGGTGGCAGGAGCGCTCTTCACCCTTTCGAGCACCTCGATTGCTTTTCCCGAACGATGATTCAAATCCAGCAGAATTACGCGAGCACCATTCTCTGCCAGGCTCGCCCCGAGTGAATCGGGCGAGACGGGCTCAACCGTGATGCCCAGTTGCCGGGCAGTCTGTTGAATCTTGGCAAGAAAGAAGATGTCGTCAACCACAGCCAGAATTTTGCGAGACACGTTCGCTCCTGTGTATTCCATTCGCTGCCGGGAAGGTTCCCGCAACCACTGAATCCTTCGCCCGCGTCTCAGCGGCACCAATTCAGCATACCTCAAAGCGCGTGTGCGGCGGTCCCGTTTACGTGTTGAAGGCTGGAGGCGAATAGACTTTCTCTGATCGCCCGGTTCGCACTATTTTACTGACAGCTCAAAAGCGAGCGCCGCACTTCTGTTGGCGTCGAGAGGACTTTGTCAAAGCCGGGAGTTAACCAGAGGTGCGTCGGATAGCCATCCGGCACGAGGAGCAAGTCGACGGAGGAGACTTTTTCCAGAAGTTCGGCTGCTCCGTTCAAGCCAGTAACAAAAAACGCGGTTGACAGGGCATCGGCAGTGACGGCGTCGGGGCACAGAACGGTCACGCTTGCTGTGCCGGTGACAGGATACCCTGTGCGCGGATCAATGATGTGGGAGTAGCGCTCGCCCAGGATGTCAACGAAACGCTCGTAGCTTCCCGACGTGGAAACAGCCGACCTGCTGGACAGGGTGATTTTGCCGAGGATGCTGGAACCGTCAAAGGGGTCCCTTACTCCAATCTGCCAACCCTGTTTCCGCGAGGGACGCCCGGCGGCGCGCACGTTGCCGCTGAAGTCGATGAGGAAGTCTCGAATCCCCGCGCTCAGGCAGTAGTCGTAGGCGCGATCGACGGCATACCCCTTGGCAATTCCTCCCACGTCGACCGCCATGCCTTTGGCAGGGAGAAAGGCCGCTCCGTCATTGAAAACCAGGCGGCTGTAATCAGACAGTTCCAGAAGCTCGCCGACGGACTGGTCGGAGGGCAGGGTCATCGGAACCGCCGCGCCATTGAACCCCCAAAGGGCCGCCAGCGGCGAGGCGCCAATGTTGAAAGCGCCGGCAGTCAAGTTCCCAAAGTGCTGGCCCAGGCTGAGTACGCGATAGGTGTCTTCCGGCACCCTGACCGGCGCAACTCCCGCCATTCTGGAGAGCTCGCTGATAACACTGCTTGGCCGGTAGGCGCTCATCTCGCTTTCCAGGCGGTCGAAGATTGCGCGGATTTCCTCCGTGACTTCTTCGATGCGGCCGGCATAGTCGCCGCCGAGGGTGACAGCGGCCATGGTTCCCATCGACCGAAATGACCGGCTGGGAAGTTCAGCGGTGCGGAACAAGCCGCCGCCAAGACCTGCGCGGCCCAACAGGCTGCTGAAAAACCCCCGATTGTCATGCTGTGCCACGCGAGGCGCCCCTGTCCTTGTTCGAAAATGTTTGCCGGGATATTCTGCTTCGCTCAACATGATATGTCCAAGGCTTTCCTCTGCGTACTGCTCAGGCATACCACGGGCGCTTCCGGTTTTTCAGGCTGGAAAGCACCTCGATGGCTGCGTTCACGTCCTCGACAACCTGGAAGTCAAACATCCCGACACAGATAAAGTCGCCACCGTTTTCAAAAGCGAAGCGAAAGCCCTCCCTGGGAGGGAAGGCCCCGGCTGCCAGAACCTTGAAGGCAATCCACGGCTTCTTGACGGTTTCCATAAACTCGATGGTCTTATCCGGAAAGAGGTCCCACATGTTGTCGTGAATATGGCCGTGGGCAAGCTTTTCATCGATCACCGCAAACTCCACGCGGTCTTTCAGCGGAGTTGCCGACCAGTAGTTGTCACTGTGCAGAGTTTTCACGTAGTAGTCGGGGTTCAATCCGGCCTTCTCGCATTGGATGGGCACTTCAATGGAGTGGGCGCAAACACCCGCCATGTAACCCTGGCTCTTGATGTAGTCGAGACCCTTACCCATGACGTCAACTCGGCCGTTCTTCACGTACCTGTCGGCATCGCCCCCGAAAAGGTATATCGTGCTCACACCAGAATCGATTGTCCGGTCAATGTTCGTCTTCAATTCCTGGGGCGTGGGGAAGTACACCAGGCTGATCGTTTGAATTTTGGAACCGGTCAGGTCCTGATACTTCTTAACCACGCGCATCGCTACCGGGTTGACAAACATTGTGTTGATGCCCGCGCGCTCAGCCAATTCGAGGGTCTCGAAAACCTTGCGGTCCGTGTTGTACGCTTTGAAAAGCTGGGAACCGTAGACCAGATCCCGGGTATGCGCGATTGCGGCGATCAGGTCGTGGCCCATAATCAGCCGGCTGACTTTGAGTTTCCCCAGCGTTCCCATGGGCAGCTCGCCTTTCAAATCTTTCAGACTCAGGTCCTGCAGCTTGATCGTCGCCCCGGTTATGGCGTGGACCTTCTCCCAGTGGTATTTCTTGTTCGCGGCATATCCGAGAAGTCCCAAAACCGGCACGCCGAGCAGGTTCTCGAGAGTCTTGCGCCGGGTGAGGGAAACGGCGGTGACCGCCGGGCCGGCGTCCAGCGCGGCCGCCTTCTTCCGCGATCGCCAGCTGCGCCAGAATCGGTCAAGCCCCCACAACGCTCCCGCGGGCACGAACAGGAAGACCACCAGGACCAGCAGCTCCACCAGATTCTTGTTCACCACCATGTAATGGCCTTCAACCGGGGCCCAATAATTTGTTCGGATCAGTGGTGGTTGCGCCAGGTAGTAAAGCGCCAGCATTACAATCCCGCAGGCGCTGGCGAAACGGGTGACAACGCCGAGGATCAACGCCAATCCGATCAGGGTCAAACCCCACGTGTTCAGGAAATTAACCACCCCCAGCATGCCCGAGCTCGACCCCAGCCAATGGAAGAAGCTTGGGAAGAAACCGCGCGACAACAGCAGATAGGGGGCTGCCGTCCAGTCCGGCGTGAGCAGCTTGGCCAGCCCTTCGTAAAGGAGCTGCCATCCGACAACCAACCGCAGGCACAAAAGGACGGCGGGCATCGGCTTCCACGCCAGAGCCTGTTCAGCAAGCCCTCGGTTGTTCGGTTCAGTCATGGTATTGGTCCCTTTTATCCGGTGTCTGCCAAATGCGGCAGGCCCCTTGATGATTGCAAAATGGAGGGAAAACGAAAGGTGCAGCGGCAGCCTGTGCGAGCAGTTTTTCGCCGCTCATGGGGCACCGCTTTAGAAGACGCACTTCAATCGATTTTGCCATCCTCCTCAGGCGTACCACGGTCGCTTACGGTTTTTCAGGCTGGAGAGGACATCCGAGGCGACGTTGACGTCCTCGACTACCTGGAAATCAAACATTCCCACGCAGATAAAGTCGGCGCCGTTTTCGAAGGCAAACCGGAAACCGTCTTTGGGATGGAAAGCGCCGGCTGCCAGCACCTTGAAGGCAATCCACGGCTTCTTGACGGTTCCCATAAAATCGATGGTTTTTTCCGGGAAGAGGTCGAAGATGTTGTCCTTCCAGTGGCCGTTGGCAAGTTTCGGGTCGATGATTGAGAACTCAACGCGGTCCTTGCGCGGAGTCGCCGACCAGTAGTTGTCACTGTGCAGAGTTTTCACGTAATAATCGGGGTTCAATCCGGCCTTTTCGCATTGGATGGGCACTTCAATGGAGTGCGAGCCGATGCCTGCCGGCACTCCCTTGCTCTTGATGTATTCCAGCGCATTGCCCAGCACATCGATCTGCTGATTCTTGACGAAAAGGTCGCCCTCAACCCCGCGAATGTAGAGCATGGTGCCGCCGTAATCGATGGCTTTGTCGACGATGCCCTTCAGGTCTGTCGGCTTGGGGTGTCCCCACACCTGGACGAGAGTCTGCATTTTGGAAGAGTTCAGCTCCCGGTACTTGGCAAACAGAGGCAGCTCATTCGGGTCGGCGCAAAACGTATTGATGCCCGCGCGCTCTGCCAGTTCGAGGGTCTCAAATATCTTGCGGTCAGTGTTGTAGGCCTTGAAGAGCTGTGGCCCGTAGACCAGGTCCCGCGAATGCGAATATCCGCCGATCAGGTTGCCGCCCAGAATCACCCGGCTGACTTTCACTTTCCCGAGCGTCCCATGGGGCAGTTGGCCCTTCAAATCTTTCAGGCTCAGGTCCTGCAGCTTGATGGTCGCGCCGGTGATGGCATGGACCTTTTCCCATTGGTATTTTCGGTGAGTGGCATAGCCCAGCAGGCCGATTATGGGCGCGCCAATCAGATTTTCCAGCGTTCTTCGCCGGGTCAAAGAAACCGTTGCGAGTTCGGGCGCAGGGGCGGCTTCCTGTGCAATCGCCTTTTTCTTCGATCGCCAGCCTTTGATCAGCCGGTCGATCCCCCAAAGTTTCTCGGCGGGCACGGCCAGAAAGACCACCAGCACCAGCAGCTCCACCAGGTTCTTGTTCACCACCAGGTAATGCCCCTCGACGGGGATGCGGAAATCCGTCCGGATCAGAGGAGTCTGGGCCAGATAGTAAAGCGCAAGTAGCCCAATGCCGAAGCCGCTGGCCAGGCGGGTCAGACAGCCGAGAACCAGACCCAATCCAATCAGCACCAGCCCCCAGGTGTTCAGAAAGTCCACGGCGCGCAGCAGGCCGGGGCTCGATGCCAGCCAGTGGAAGAAGCCCTCGAAGAATCCGCGTGATAACAACAAGTAAGGCGCTGAGGTCCAGTCCGGGGTCAGCAGCTTGGCAAGCCCTTCGAAAAGAAATTGCCACCCGATGGCAAGGCGCAGGCACAAGAGCACGAAGGCCATTGGCTTCCAGAGGGTTCTTTCGGCCCGCTCTCCGCTGGTTGCTTCACTCATGGAATTAATCCCTTCCGCCCGGCGTTCACCCAGATCAGGTAAGGCCTGTGTCCAGGCCCGGCCGCCGGCTTTGGCGCGCACTACTCCTCGTTATCACAACCACCTATAACGCAAACTATCGCCCGGCTTCACAAACGGCTGTGATGCCTATCACGATTCAGTGTGATGTTTGTTGGGATTTTGACATTGGAGAGTGGAGATCTGTGACGGGTCTCCCCATGTTGGCCGGGGGATTTCGCGTCGTTGTTCAGTTAATGGCATGTCACCATACGGAAGAGACGGCCCGCGCTTGCGTGGCCTTGCCCTCAGGGTGAAGAATGGTGTTGGCATGCTCACCGACGCCAAACCACGAAAGAAGACCTTGCTGGCCGATTTCATCAAGAGTGACGAGAACGGGATTCTCGATGTTCCGCCTGACGATCGGCTGAGTGCGCCGTGCGCCTCCCTTGAAGCGGCGCTCAAGGCGGGGACGATCCCGCCGGTCCGAGTGCTGTGTGAAAAGTTTTTGAACAACGCGGCCGACTTCTACAAGGTCAAACGGATCCCCATCCGGGTGCTCGCGGCCCGGCCGGTGCGCAGCCGCGAGGGTGGTTGGGGATACGAGCTTTTCGGCGACTACCACCCCGACACCACTCTCATCCGCGTCTGGATGAGGACGGCCGTGCGCAAGCAGGTTACCTCATATGGGACATTCCTCAGCACGCTCTGCCACGAATTTTGCCACCACCTGGATTACAAGCTGTTCGGGTACCGCGACACCTGGCACACGCGCGG
>OBIZ01000071.1_pt1 | contig 18063 bp, 14 predicted proteins | sample 1519801 | NCBI WGS metagenome assembly OBIZ01 (sample SAMN01911456, study PRJEB22533) | soil metagenome | biome: Soil | place: Malaysia | collected 2012-04-30 | depth DG_metagenome m | reverse complement strand
ACGAACTGGTGGCAAACAGCACGGCGTGCGGGGTTGAGCGAAACTTGTCTAGCAGCGCGTTCCGCGGGGCCGAACCTTGCAGCATCATCGGGTAGCGGAGCTTCCGTCGCACCCGCTCGTACACGGCCCGCATCTGCTGATAGGAAGTAAACAGCACGAACGCCCGCCCTTCGGTAGCCTTTAGCAGGTGCACAATCTCGCCGGCCGCGCGCGATGCAAACTCCGCGTGGCGGGGATCGGGAAGATGCAGCGGAGTGTAAAGGATCGCCTGACGGCCAAAATCGAAATGGGATTCCAGGATCTTTTCGCGCGGCGTCTCCACTCCCAGGCGGCGCTTGAGGAAATCAAACGTTCCGCCCACGGCAAGCGTGGCAGAAGTCATGATGACGGTCCGAACCTGCCCGAACAGGCGTTCACGCAGAATGGGCGAAACGTCGATGGGCGACGCCTCGATGAACACTCCGCGGCCGCGCCTTTCCCACCAGTAGACCAGGCTGCGGTCCCGGCTCTCCATAATGACCTCGAGCGCCTGGCGAATTTCCGCGGACCGCCGCGCCAGGTTGTTGATCTCTTCGGGACGGTCCTTCACGGCGAGCAGCTCGGTCTCAAGCCGGACCAGCGAGTTGACCAGCGCCGAGTACGTGCCGCGCCGGACCTCCAGAAAGCTCTCGCGGTTGTCGAAGTTGGTGCGGCCGTCGCCAGCCGGGAACAACTCAAAGAAAAGCTCGCTGCGCCGCCGAAGCTCCCGGACCGCGCTCAGCACTTCGCCGCCTTCAATGGCTTTCACTTTCAAGGTGGTTTCCGTGTCGCGCGCCAGCTCTTCCATCTGGTAGTTCGAAACCTTCAGGCCGAAATACTGGGTGGCAACGTCCTCAATCTCATGGGCCTCGTCAAATACCACGGCCGAGTAATCCGGCAGCAAGCTGGCGTAATCGGACTGCTTCAGGGCCAGGTCGGCAAAGAACAGGTGGTGGTTCACGATGATCAGGTCAGACTCGGCGGCGCGCTGGTGCATCCAGGTGATGAAGCAACGCTCGAACTGCGGACATTTTTGCCCCGTGCAGGTTTCCCGCCGGGCGTCCACGCGCGACCAGAGCTCGCTGGTGTCGGGAAGGCCCTCCACTTCCGTGCGGTCGCCGGTTTCGGTCTGCGATTCCCACTCGCGCAGCCGGCTGTAAAGGTTCACTTCTTCCAGCCCGTTCAACACCGGCTGCCTTTCAATGTCATACAGTTTCTGCCGACAGAGGTAGTTCTGGCGGCCTTTCATCAAAGTGGCGCGCAGTTTTGGAAACAGCTTGTGGATGAATGGGATGTCTTTGTAAAAAAGCTGCTCCTGAAGGTTCTTGGTCCCGGTTGAGATGACTACCCGCTGTCCGCTGCGAATCAGCGGCACCAGGTAAGCCAGTGTCTTCCCCGTTCCGGTGCCCGCTTCAACAATCAGGTGCTGGCCGTTTTCAACGGAGGATTCTATGGCCTCGGCCATTTCCAACTGGCCCGGCCGGTACTCAAAGCTGGGATGATGGCGCGCGAGCCAGCCCGACGGCCCGAAGATCCGTTCGAGCGGGGCTTTTTCTGCTGTTTCTCGGCTTTTAACACCCATGCTGCCTGCTGCAAAACAGCGCCGACCTTCACGTGGCAATTGGGAATTGTGTCGGGTTGAAAACCGGCGCTACAAAACCCGAACAAGTCATTACCGCTTCAGGGTCAATCTGGCGGGAATCTGCAACCTCCGTTAGACTGGAAATCCGAGCTGGACGCTCATTGGCAAGAATAGCACAGAAGCTTTCACTCCGAGTGCCAACGGCCGCGCAGCCAGAGAAACCATGGCAAAGTTACCGCTTATCGTGATTCTCGGACGCCCCAACGTGGGAAAATCCACGCTGTTCAATCGGATCATCGGAAGCCGCCGCGCACTGGTGGGCAACGAGCCGGGCATGACGCGCGACCGCATTGAAGGGACCGGCGAATGGCAGGGAGCACGGTTCAGGCTGGTGGATACGGGCGGAATCATACCGCAGGACCGCGACACCATTCCCGCCGAGATCCTTCGGCACGCGCAGATGGCTATTGAGCGGGCCGCGCACCTGATTCTGGTGGTGGATGGGCGCGAAGGCGTGGTGCCGCTCGACCAGGAGCTCTGCAATCTGTTGCGGCGGACAGGCAAAAGGATGTCCCTGGCCGTCAACAAGATCGACCTTCCTATGCACGCACCCCTGGCGGCGGAGTTTAGCAGCCTGGGCGTAGCAGACACCTTCCCCGTCTCGGCCGAACACGGGCTCGGAGTCGATCAGCTTCTCAACCATGTCACGGAGGGCCTGGAGCGGCCCGAAGAGGCTGCCGCCGGCCCGGAGACGCCTGTAAGGATTGCAATCATCGGGCGGCCCAACGTCGGCAAGTCCACGCTGCTCAATCGCCTGGCCGGACAGGAACGGTCCATCGTGACTCCCATCGCCGGCACCACCCGCGATGCCGTGGACGTGGAAGTGGAACACGAGGGCGCAAGATACGTGTTTATTGACACGGCCGGCATCCGACGCAAAGGGAAAACCAAACTGCTGGCCGAAAAGCTGAGCGTGATTCAGGCCCGCAAGCATCTGGAACAGGCTGACATTGCCCTTTTCATCGTTGATGCGGCCGAGGGCGTCGCCGCTCTGGATACCCACATTGCAGGCTATGCGCATGAGAGCCGCCGCTCCGTGATCCTGGTGGTTAACAAATGGGACGCCATCAAGAAGGGGCCCACCGTTACCCGCGACTACACGCAGGAACTGCGCCAGCGCATGAAATTTCTGGATTATGCTCCCATCGCATTTATTTCGGCGCTGAAAGGCCAGCGGCTCGAGAGCCTGTGGCGGCTGATCGCTGAAGTGGCTGCGGCGCGGAATATCCGCGTTCCCACTGCACAAATGAATGCCTTCCTGAAGGGACTGGATCTCCGCAGGCTTCCCAGCTTCCGTGGCCGCCCCTTGCGCATTTACTACCTGACTCAGGCCGCAGTTTCCCCGCCCACATTCATCGCCTTCACCAACCGCATGGGTAAGCTGCACTTTTCCGTTGAACGCTATCTGGAGAACCGCATCCGGGAAAAGTTTGGCTTCACGGGCAGCCCGATCGTCATCAAATCACGCTCCCACAAGTAACCTGTTGGGATTTTCAGGCTACGGCGAGATGTGGGTTTAAGTCACTTAATTTACTGTAAAATAGCCACATCTTATTAATTGACCTCTGTAAGTGCGTTAATGCTATACTGACCTCACGCAGAGGTATGGGTGCCCCTTCTTGAGGCAACATGCTTGATATATTAGTCACTAATTTATACAGAAGGGAGCTCGGACTACATGTCGTGGGAAATGGCGTCTATTCGGGTAATATTCATTATTTCAGTCATTACCGCCGCTTATCACTTGCGGCCTTTTCATTGGTCCTCATGGGTTTCTTCTCTTGTTGGCGCGGCGTTGGCATGCGCTTTTGTCGTAATCGAAATGCGCATGCGGAGGGCGAGCCTTAAGCGCCTGATCGGCGCTGCGGTCGGCGGTACCCTGGGCGTTATGGGCGCGCTGATCATCAGCCATTTGCTGAGCCTGACCTCGCTCGAAAAGGATTCCATTTCTTATGTCCAGGTCACTCTCCTTCTGCTGTTGGGCTATGTAGGCCTTGCTGTAGGGGCTTCAAAGGGTGATCTTCTGAACCTGGCAGCGATGGGCGGCCTGTTTTCCGCGGAGCGCCTGGGCAGGAAAAGCAGCAAGATCCTCGACACCAGCGTGATCATCGACGGCCGCATTGCCGACATCTGCGAAACCGGTTTCATCGAGGGGCCACTGATCCTTCCGCAGTTTGTGCTTCGCGAACTGCAGCTCGTGGCTGACTCAACGGATCCGTTGAAGCGCAATCGAGGCCGGCGCGGCCTGGACGTCATGCACCGCATCCAGAAGATAGCTAACGTCCAGGTGCAGATCGTGGAGGAAGATTTCCCTCAAGTCCGTGAGGTGGACCTGAAGCTGATCGAGCTGGCCAAGCAGTATGAGGGAAAGATCCTGACCAACGACTTTAACCTGAACAAGGTTGCCCAGCTTCAGCGCGTCCCGGTGCTGAACATCAACGAGCTGGCCAACGCCTTGAAGCCGGTCGTGCTTCCCGGCGAAATCATGCGCGTGTTCATCCTCAAGGAGGGCAAAGAATACAACCAGGGTGTCGCCTACCTTGACGATGGCACCATGGTTGTTGTGGACAACGCGAAGAAGATGATCTCCAAGACCATCGATATTTCCGTAACCAGCGTCCTGCAGACAACCGCCGGAAAGATGATTTTCGGGAAATACGAAAACAATAAACAGCGGGCCGAGGTGGTCCAGTCTCAAGGCTCGGCGACGGGGCAGTGAAACCAATGGCGTGCTCGCCAGATTGAACGGGAAGCTTTCCTGCAATGAAAGTACTAGCCATTATTCCCGCTGCGGGTGCGGGTGTCCGCATGGGCAGTGAAACGCCCAAGCAGTTTCTGTCGCTTGAAGGCGTGCCCATCGTGGTCCACACCCTGCGGAAGTTCAACGACGCCGATTCGATTGACGAAATTTACCTGGGCGTGAGACCTGAAGATATGGAGCGCGCCCATGCGGAAATTCAGCGGGAGCAGTTCCATAAGCCTGTCCGCGTCGGTCCGGGAGGCGCGACACGCCAGCAAACAGTCTCCCTTGCCCTTCGAGAGGCTCCCCCAAACACGGAGATTGTGGTGGTGCATGACGCCGTGCGGCCTTTCGTCACCACGGAAATGATCCAGATGTCAATTGAGGCGGCGCGCAAGTCGGGGGCGGCAATCCTGGGCATCCCCAGCGTTGACACGGTAAAACAGGTGGAGCGGCAGATGATTCTGGGGACCATACCGCGCGAACGCATCGTCCTGGCGCAGACACCCCAGGCCTTCCAGTACGGCGTCATCAAAGAGGCTTGCGATCGCGCAGAAGCGGATGGCTACGAAGGAACCGATGAGGCCAGCCTGGTGGAACGGCTGGGTGGCGCCGTCACTGTGCTGATGGGTTCGGACCGGAATATCAAAATCACCAAACCTTCTGATTTGCCGCTGGCCCGCCTCTTTTTTGCGCAGGAACACGAACAGGCTGAGCGCCGCGCAAAATTGCTTCTGTAAGAGCAAGTCCCGGTAAGCTAGAACAAGCGCAACGCGGCCCGGCGACGGCCGCGCAGGCCGCAAGAGAAAACTGTGACCTCCAGATGCACCCACCGGATCGGTTTTGGCAACGACGTCCACCGTCTGGCTACAGGCCGCAAGCTTATTCTTGGCGGCGTCGACGTTCCCTTCGAAATGGGACCAGTGGGCCATTCCGACGGGGATGCCCTGGCCCATGCGGTTTGCGATGCGCTGCTGGGAGCCGCCGCGCTGGGCGACATCGGCCGGCACTTTCCCGACACTTCACCTGAGTGGCACAATGCCTCAAGCTTGAGGTTCCTCCGCCGGGCGGCGGAATTGCTGGATCAGGCCGGCTATCGGATCGCCAACATCGATTCCACCATCAGCCTGGAGCGCCCCAAGCTGGCGCCTTTTATCCCCAGTATGAAAGATAGGTTGGCCGAGGCGCTGGGAATCCAACCAGAACAAGTTAGCATCAAGGCAAAAACCGGCGAAGGCGTTGATGCAGTGGGCAAGGGCGAGGCTATCCGCGCCGACGCGGTGGTCCTGATTGAGCTCCTGTCCGCATCATTCCCGGCGCGAAAAAACCGCTCCAACGAGGCACACTCGATTTAATAAGGCCGGCATACCCCTTCAGCAATGATTCCGGCACCTACCCCAGTGTGATGTTTCCCTGTCGAAAATTGGTTGAAATGACTCAAACCTCGGCTTAGCATTGTGTTCATAGTCTCTTTCCGAGGTGAAGACCATGACGGTTTCAACCTTGACCGAGTCGCGAGGGGAAATTTTCTCGATTGCTGAAGCCACCACCGTTCATGCTGCAGCTCGCTACCTCCGGGAAAAGCAGGTTCGCGCCGTTGCCGTCTGCGACGGCCAGGGAAAAGTAGTCGGCGTTGTGTCACAAAGCGATATCTCTGACAAAGTTGCCGCTGAAAATAAATATCCAGAACAGATCCCCGCATCAGAGATCATGAGCACGCGCCTGGTTACGGTCTCTCCGCAAGAATCGATCGAAACGTGCTTCGAGTTGATGGAGAAGTACGGCATTTACCACCTGCTGGTCATTGCTGAAGACGGCAACTACCGCGGGATGATTTCGATCCAGGACTTGCTGAAGATCATGGCGTTTCAGAACAAGGCTCTCGCCGATAGTCTGGAAGACTACATCGTGGGCAGGCGTTAGCCTCAGGGGCAGTCCGACAGTAAGGGTTGCATCGAAGAACGGGCCTGCGTGGAACAGGTCGCCGCGCGGGTGTGGGTTGTCAGCTTCCCTCTTAAGATTGCGCAGAAGCCCTGTGGCTTGAACCATTCAGCCGTAAACCTTGCATCATTCGTCGCGTTTCACGTAGACGCACTGCGGGCCGCACCTCTGGGCAGCAGCCGGCAGGCGCGCGTGAGATTTGCGGTATGATGTAGGGTCCCCGGCTTGACGGATATCTCCTGAAATTAGCTTTTGGCAAATGATCCAGAGAACTAAACCTATGAAACGCAATTTGGAGGCGTTGGCGGCAACGGCTTTCGACCTAGCCATCATCGGCGGAGGCATTAACGGAGCATCTACGGCGCGCGAAGCCGCGCTGCGCGGCATGAAGGTCGCGCTGGTGGATGCGCACGATTTTGCGGCCGCCACTTCCAGCCGCTCTTCGAAGCTGATCCACGGCGGATTGCGTTACCTCGACCAGTTTGAATTCCGGCTGGTGCACGAAGCCCGGCGCGAACGGCGGCTGCTCCGCAAACTTGCTCCCCACCTGGCGTGGCCCGTGCCCTTTCTCTTTCCCATTTATCACGGCGACCCCTATTCGCCGCTGAAGGTCCGCCTGGGACTGAGCATTTACGACCTGCTGGGAAATCTCGGCACGGCCGACCGCCATCAGACACTGAGCAAAGAAGAAATGCTGCAGCGCGTTCCGCTGCTGCAATCTGAGGGCCTGCGCGCGGGCGCGCTCTATCACGACTCCATGACGGATGACACGCGATTGACCGTTGAAAACATTGTGGACGCCGCCTCGCACGGGGCGGTGATCGCAAATTACGCGGAGATCCGCAGCTTCAAACTGGGTACGCGAAAAGCGAATGGACGGCCCGCTGTAACCACAGCCGAAGTGGAAGACCGCCGGACGGGCGAGCGGTTTGAAATCTCATCCCGGTTCTGGGTGAACGCCACAGGCCCCTGGGTGGATTACGTGCGGGCCCTGCTGCCGGGTTATGACGGCTCAAAGACCATTCGGCTGACCAAGGGCACGCACATTGTTGTTCCGCCCGTTGCGGGAGACTTCGCCATGTTCGGCGCCATCCTGCCCGGCAAACGGATTTTTTTGATGATGCCGTGGCATCATCACGGCCTGGTGGGAACCACAGACACAGACTACGACGCGGACCCTGGTCAGGTGCGTCCGGACGTTGAAGATGTTGAATACCTGTTGCGCGCCGTTAACCGGGTGCTTCGCCAGCCGCTCCAGACAAGCGACGTGATCGGCGCCTACGCGGGCCTGCGGGCACTGGCCATCCAGCCCGGCGCAAGCCCGTCAGAAAACACTCGTGAATACCGCTTCCATCAGGACCCCTGGGCCGCCAACCTGATCACAGTTTGCGGAGGCAAACTGACCACTTCCCGCTCGCTGGGAGAAAAGCTTGTGGACCAGGTAGTGGCCAGTCTGCCCGGCAGCTCACCGGCCGAATGGGCAACACATCCGACCCGCAACACACCCCTTCCCGGCGGCCACACAGACAACTTTGAACAATATTGCAGTGATGCCGCAGCCGACGCCGTGCGGCTTTTCGATGTTCCGCGGGCGACGGCGGAACGGATCGTGCGGACTTACGGCACCCGCTGGCAGGAGGTTCTTGAACCAATTCGCTCTGAACGCAGACTCGCTGATCCGCTTCCTGGCACAACAGATTGCCTGGGCGCGGAGGCCGCGTTTGCCGTTGAGCATGAAATGGCACGCGAGATTGATGACTTTCTCCTGCGCCGCTCAGGGCTGAACTGGTACGCCGCTGATGCACTTCGAGAAGCCTTGCCGGCAGTCGCGGAAATTTTTGCCGAACGGCTGGGATGGAACCTGACACGGCGGGAGGCTGCCGTCGAAGGATTCCGGAAATCAGGGCACTTCAGCTTCGAAAGCGTCGCATTGCCGAACCCCCTGGGGTAAAGGACCCTGTGAAGAAACAGGCCAGAAAATACGTGGTGATCGGGCGGGTCCAGGGGGTGGGGTTCCGATTTTTCGCTGAAAACTGGGCGAACCGGCTGGGGCTTTCGGGGTACGTCAAGAATTGCGCCGACGGCACGGTGGAAGCCTACGCCATAGGCGATGCGGCGGCGCTGGCTGAATTCAAGACCCGCCTGGCGGAAGGGCCGCGGAGCGCGCGCGTCGATCAGATTCAGGAATTTGAAGAGCAGGTGCAAGCCAGCTACAGGCGTTTTGTAATTGAAAGCGACTGGTAGCTGATCCATCGAAAGAGGAGACGGTGAGTGGAAAATCTCAAGGCACTAATTCGTGAGGTTCCGGACTTCCCCAAACAGGGAATTCTGTTTTACGACATCACAACCCTGCTGAAGGACCCGGTAGGGCTGCACGCCGCTGTGGATTCGCTGGCCGACCATTACGTGGGCCAGGTGATTGACCGTGTGGTGGGAATCGAGGCGCGGGGCTTTATCTTTGCGCCCATGGTGGCCTACCGCTTGAATGCCGGGTTCGTTCCCGTTCGCAAACCGAAGAAGCTTCCTGCGGAAACAGCACGTGTTGAGTACAGCCTGGAATACGGGAAGGATTCGCTGGAAGTCCACCGCGACGCCATCAGCAAGGGACAGCGCGTGCTGATCATCGACGACCTGCTGGCCACCGGCGGCACCGCCGCAGCCGTCGCCGAACTGGTGGAATCACTGGGCGGCACCGTGGCTGGCCTGGGATTCCTGATTGAGCTGGAATTCCTGAAGGGAAAAGACAAACTTTCAAAGTACGATCTGCATTCGGTATTGAAATACTAGCGGTATTCGGTCGGCCTGCCGGGCGGCCGAACTACCCCGCCCCCGAGTGACCTATGCTTTGGCGCCCTCATCCGGCGGCTGCAAGGCTGCCATGATCGTGTCCAGAAAATAGCCTTCCGGCAGCGAGCCTTCGAGCGAATGCTCTTCGTTGATCACCGTCTTGGGCACGGCGTGGACGCGATACTGGCTGACGAGATCGGGAAATTCTGTGGCCTCGATGCAGTCGGCCGTGATGTGCTCGCTCTCCATTGCGAACTGGTGGGCCAGGCGAACCGCCCGCGGGCAGTGTGGTCACGTCGGCGTGACAAAAACCTCCAGGTGGACGGGCTGGCTTAAATGAGCAAGCTTTTCCTTGCTCTCCGCCTCCAGTCCCGAGTCGCCGTTTGAAACATCCAGGATCGCGTCAAGCACGGTGGAGAATTCATACCCGGCGGGCATGCCGTAATAGCGGATGCCGTAATCTTTACCGTTGCGGATCACCGTGGCAGGCGCCTTATCAACGGCGTACTCGGCCACCACTTCTTTGTCTAGAATAAAGTCATAGACTTCAAGCGACAGCTTGTCTGACAATGCGGCGAGTTCCTCAAGCACCTGCCGTGTTTCATGTCCATATTCCAGGTTCAGCTCCTGCGTAAAGTGAATGATTTTAACGGGAGCCGTCATCGCGCTCAACCGGCGGCGGATTTCTACGGCGTCTTCATCACGGAGTAATCCCATACGGGTCCCTTCCCTGCCCTTTGGAGTGAACGGGTCAGCTAATTCCTCTTAAAATTGCAGCGTCATCCTGAGGCTCGGCAGGCCAACCTTTTCCTGCCACCCTTTATTCGATGCCGCACATGAACCGATAGATTCACAAAAGCCAGTCAATTCCTCAGCTCCACGATGGTTGCGCCACCGCCGCCTTCGCCCTGCGTTGCAAGGTAAAACTTCTCCACATGCGGATGCGAGGCAAACATTTCGTGCAGGTTCCTGCGCAGAATTCCCTTGCCGAACCCATGGATCACGCGCAGCCTGGCACGGCCGGCAGTGTAGGCGCGGTCCAGGAACTCATCCACTCTTTCGAGCGCTTCCTCTGCCGTGTTGCCGATCACGTTGATTTCGTCCGGCACATCGGAGGTGGTGGTCTCGATTTTCATCCCCAGGCGTCCACGGGGTGCCGGAGCGGACCCGGAAGCCGACGATTTCCGCGCTACGATCTGCGCCTCGTCCCTGGCAATTCGCAGCCTCAGATTTCCCACCTGCACCTGGATATGGTCATCGTCCATGATTTCTGTAACGGTACCCGGCGTGGAAAGGTTCGGCACGCGAACCTGGTCGCCAAGGGCAACCGGTCCGTCAGGATTGATCTGGTGGTCCGGCGCCGGTTCGGCCAGGACGTTCAAAACCTCCGCGTTCCATTCCTCGCGCGCTTCCTGCTTCAGCGCCACTGCTCTGCGCTCAACGCCTTTGGGAAACCGCGGCTTTTCAACCCGGGCGCGCAGGTCGGCCAGAACAGCTTCCCAGCGCTTCTCCGTCGCCCGAAGCGTTTCCTCAAGGCGCGCGTCGAGTTCTTTCAGCTTTGCGCGGCGCTCCTGCTCTGCCTTGGTTTCGAGTTCCACCGCGCGCTCCAGAAGTTTTTTCTCCTGTTCGTGCAGTTCAGCGAGTTGCGATTCATAGAGTGCCCGCTGCTCGTGCAGCGACTGGAGAAGAGCTGAAGCCTCGGCTTCCTCCGTCCCGATCAACTCGCGGGCCTTGGCCAGAATATCTTCCGGCAAACCCAGGCGCGCGGCGATGTCGACAGCGCTCGACTTTCCGGGCAGCCCCACCAGCAGCCGGTAGGTGGGCTCTAGCGTTTCCTCGTCGAACTCCATCGCAGCATTTTCGGCTTCCGCCGTTTCGCTGCCGTAGGCCTTGAGCCGCCCGTGGTGAGTGGTCACAAAGGTCAGCGCTCGCGACTCCCTGAAACGTTCGAGGATGGCAATTGCCAGCGCGGCGCCTTCGCCAGGCTCGGTACTCGATCCCAGTTCATCCAGCAGGACAAGATCACCCGGCCCCACAACCTCGACCATGTCGCGAATGCTGGTGATGTGCGCCGAAAAAGTGCTCAGATTGGCCTGAATGGATTGCTGGTCGCCAATGTCTGCCAGCACGCGATGGAACAGAGGCAATTCGGCTTCACTCGCGGCAACCGGCAGCCCGGCCTGGGCCATCAGGACCGCAATCCCCACGGTCTTCAGCGCCACTGTTTTTCCGCCGGCGTTCGGCCCGCTGATCACCATCATGTTCTTAGGGTCCTGCAGAGTGATCCCGAGGGGAACAGATTTCCGGCCGGCCTTGCGGAGCGATTTCTCAAGCAACGGATGCCGGATTTCCGTAAGCACAATTCCCTGCCCGCCGCCAAGCCGAGGGATGCAACAATCGTACGCCGCCGCAAGGGCAGCCTTCGCAAACACCGTGTCCAATTCAGCAAGGATGGATGCCGCCGTGAGCAGGTCGGCATGCCGCTCCCGGAGTTTTTCCGTATACTCACCCAGGATTCTCTGTGTTTCGGCATATTCGCGGTCCTCGAGCTCGACCAGCTCATTGTTCAATGGCACGGTCTCCATCGGCTCGAGGAAGACAGTCGCGCCCGAGGAACTGGCGCCGTGAATCACGCCCGGGACATGGCGCTTTTCTTCAGCTCGGATGGGGACCACCAGCCGCTCATTGCGCAGCATGATCACGGCGTCCTGCAGCACCTTGTCACGGCTGAGCCGCCGCATGAGGCCTTCCAGAGTTTTCTGGATTTCATGCCGCAGGCGTTCAATGGCGCGGCGCAGGCGCCCAAGCTCGGGGCTGGCGGAGGAATCAATGGAACCGTCGGGATGGATCTTGCCATCAATCGCCGAAAGCAGCGAACGGAAATCCGGCAGCCCACCTGCCAGACCGGCGAGTTGCGGGAAGGAATCACTGTCAAAATTCTTCCTCAGTTCCTGGCTTTTGCGCATCACAGCCAGAACGGTTAGGATTTCGCGCGCCGTGCAGGAAACTCCCTCCACGCGTAGCCGGTCAAGGATTGTGCTCGGATCCTCTAAACCCCCGAACGAGGGGCGAATAGCTTCGCGGAGATAATCCATTGCCTCGCGCACGCGTTCGAGCGCGACCCTGATAACATTCAAATCATCGCCGGGGGAAAGCTCGGCGACCAGGCGGTGGCTGATGGGACCACTCAGAAATTCGCGCAGAAGGTCCTTAACCGCATCAAACTCAAGAATGCGGCAGGAATAGCGATCGGGCGTGGCCAAAGAGGAACTGAGGTCGTTCATACCAGAGGACTGCAAATAACGTTTATCGAGAAGGACTACGTTTCCTTTATCACGTGCGTGACAGCCTCATCCACAGTATGAACCATCGTGACAATATCCATGGCGGGTATTTTGACCTTGTTTGAACGCAGAGCCAGTTTTGTTTCCTGCTCCAGGCACTGGATCACTGGTTGCCAGTAAGGGGCCATCACCAGCAGCGGCTTGCGCCCGCCCACAGACCGGGACAACGACGATTTGTTCATCATCTCCCACGCCAGCGCCAGTTCTGCCAGGGTCCCCGTGCCGCCGGGGAGGACGATGTAAGAATCGCCACGTTCGATCAGCGTCAACAGGCGCTCCATGAAAGTCGCGGTGCGAACTTCTTCCGCAATCCAGCGGTTTGCCGTGGCGGGCCAGACGTTGCAAGTAACTCCGATGGTGTGGCCGCCGGACTCTCTGGCTCCGCGGGCGGAAGCTTCCATCAAGCCGCCGTAGCCGCCGTTGCATATGGCAAAGCCTGCCTGCGCCAGCCGCCGTCCCAACTCCTGCGTCTCCTGGTAGATGTCCGTACCTTCTCCCGGAATCGAGCTGCCAAAGATGGTGACTGTTTTCATTGAAGTAGCGTTCCGACCATCACCCGCGCCAAAAAGCGCCAGTCGGCGAAAGCTCGACGGCCGTTATCGCCTATAGGCATAATGGCGGTAAATTTCGAGAGCGATCCGGTCAATCACCTTCGTTGCCTGTGATCCCTTGAGGGGATGATGATTTCCTATGATTACAAAGGCCAGCCGGCGATCGCCCGGCAGATTCATGTAACCAGAAAGCGCGTTGACGTACTCGAGTGAGCCGGTCTTGGCGTGGATGCGGCCCTTCAACGGGGTGTTATGAAACCGATCCGCCAGCGTACCGTCAACTCCGGCAACCGGCAGCGCGTCATAGAATACCTGGAACCAGGGGGCGCTCACGTTGAATTGAAGCAACTTCATCACTGAGTCGGGCGTTACCAGCGTTTCGCGCGACAGACCGGAACCGCCGGCAAATTGGACCTCTTCAGGCGCGATCCCGATTCTCTGCGCAAATCCGTTGAGGATATCCAATCCGTCTTCAAGACTCCCCTTGTGGTTCTGAACACGCGACAAGGTTCGCAGCAACATTTCAGCATGCAGGTTCTGGCTTACCTTCAAAGTGACTTTCACATCCTGGCTCAAAGGCAGGGATTCATGTTCAGCCAGAACGAAACGCTGCATTGGATCCGGCTTTTCGGATTGGCTGGCGGCCTCCGCAGGTGTGACCTCTCGGACGACGACTTCCCCATCCACCTTCACTCCACGCTGCTCAAGCAGCTTGCGGAACATTTCGCCGATAAAACGCGGCGGGTCCTGGATGGAGATTTCCTCATCCACCCCGTTAGAATCAACGGGAATATGCCCCCAGACGTCGAGTTCCATCGAACCCGGAAACCGGTTAAGCTCAATCTTGGCGGGTGTCCCGGAGGCTGTTGTCGCTACATCATTGACAATCCTGTAGTAGTCATCGCCCGGCGTGATCAGGATTTGCGCCCTGGGGCCGACAAATGCTGCCGGTCGGATTTTGAGCTTCAGGGAATTGTCATTAAACGCCAGGGCGGTAATTGGCGCTCCGTAATCCCAGTAAAGGTCGTCAACGGCCCAGTCGGTTCCGTAGGGCTCGTGGACGAAATAAGTATCATCGGCGTAAAGGTTACCGGTAACTTCGCGAACGCCCTTTGCCGCAACCTGATCGGCAAGCCCTTCAAAGTCCAGATCAGCGGGCAGGCGGGCAGGCGAGTTGTACTGATAAGGCACTAAACGGCTGCCAAGGTTGGGATCGCCCCTTCCCACCAGGACAAGGTCAGGTACACGGCCTTCGGAATCCGGCGCGGAGGAGCTCTCAACAGTAGTCCGAAAAGTGAAGTCCGGCCCCAGCGTGTTGAGTGCCGCTGAGGTGGTGAACATCTTCATGTTGGACGCAGGCTGGAAAAGGTGCTGCGGGTTCCTGGCGTAAAGGATTTCGCCGTCGGAGAGCCGAACAACTTCAATCCCCCAGAACCCCCGTCCGGCGGGTGAAGCTCGAAGGATGGACTCAATCTGTTGTGCCAGAGAACCAGGCTTGTTCTCGGCCTGGACCGAAGCCGAAACCAGCAGAGCGCAAACAACCAAAAAGAAAACGCCAGGAGATCTGAGCAATCGCCGGACATAAATGCCCGGCAGGGCGGGCGAGAACCGCACGGCGGGCCGGGATCGCACAGGCGTCATCAGCGGCAGTTCCTGAAGAATGAAATATGCTGGAGGAAATTCAGAATCAGCTTGCCAGCCATCGAGCAACGTCCTTGGCAAAGTAAGTGAGAATCGTATCGGCGCCGGCCCTGTGAATGGACATCAGTGTCTCAAGGGCAGTATGTTTCCGGTCAATCCAGCCGGCGCGGGCGGCAGCTTCAATAACGGAATATTCTCCGCTCACCTGATAGGCAGCTAAGGGTACATCAAAGGCCTGGCGAGCAAGCGCAAGAATGTCCAGGTAGGCCAGCGCGGGCTTCACCATGATGATGTCCGCGCCCTCTTCAATGTCGAGCGCGATTTCACGCATGGCCTCCCGCTGATTGGCCGGGTCCATCTGGTAGGAGCGCCGGTCACCAAACTTGGGCGAAGAATCCGCCGCCTCACGAAACGGTCCGTAGAACGCGGAAGCATACTTGGCGGAATAAGCCATGATTGGAATGGCGCTGAACCCATACGAGTCCAGCTCATCCCGAATGCGCCCTACCCGGCCGTCCATCATATCGGATGGAGCCACCATGTCGGCCCCGGCCTGCACCTGGGTGAGCGCGGTTCTTGCCAGGAGTTCCAGCGTGGAATCATTTTCAACTTCACCATCCCTGACCAGTCCGCAATGGCCGTGGCTGGTGTACTCGTCCAGGCAGGTATCACAAATCACCAGTAAATCCGGAACGCCCTTCTTGACGGCTCTGACGGCGCGCTGCATAATCCCATCCGGATCATATGCTCCGGAACCCAGATCATCCTTGGTCTCAGGAATTCCAAAAAGGATTACCGCCGGAATACCGAGATCGTAAACGGACTTGCACTCTTCCACCAGCAGATCCACGGACCAGCGATAGTTTTCCGGCATGGAATGAATTTCTTCCTTGACGTTTGAACCCGGGCAGGCAAAAAGCGGATAAACCAGTGAGCGCGGAGAAAGCCGGTTCTCCTTCACCAGATCGCGAATAGGTTCTGTCCGGCGCAGGCGCCTGGGCCGGTGAATTGGAAATGCCATTGTCCCTGTCCTTGTTACAAAGTGTATCCGAATCGGGCTGCGCGGACATTAGATAGATTACTTCCGTCTTCCGGCGCATTCCAGGCATCGCGGCTCGATGGGCTTAATATAAGCGTTCGTTTTGCCGCAGGTTGCCGAAGGTCCCGACGTTTGCCAGCGAAATGGCTACACGGAACTCATTTTCCCTTCTGAGCGGACCCAGAGAGAACCTTCGGTATTCAACGTTCACTGCAAAACAGGAAAAACGATAACCCGCCTGCCCTACCAGTTGATGCGCGACGCGCTCCACAAAGTTATAGTCCACTCCAAAGGCGCCGCTGAACCCATTATGATCCACGTTCCCGTAAGTGGCCAGCGTTCGCAGCAGGTTATACGAGGGGATTTGGGAAAGCGGGGTTGTCGGCAAAACCGGAGTCAACTGGGCCGCCGTACGGCTGATGAAAAAATCCGTCAGAGAAAGCCCCACCAGTCCCCGGTGCAAATTGGATGTGATCCCGGCATTCAACACGCCGCCACCATTGGGGCTAAAGTCGGCGCGGAGTTCGGTATCATAGTTCGACGAAGGCGCCAGCCTCAGCACAGAAATCAGCGGGGAGAGGTTCCGGCCCCGAGCAAAAGCAAAACCGGTCAACGCCGTAGTCGGTTGCCACACAATGTTCTTGCCGGGCTGAAGCGCGCCCCCAAACGTAGGATCAAAATAATAAATCTGCGAAAGGCGCAGGGAAAGCAGTTCATGTGCCTGGGGAATGGGCTGGCCAGCGGCCACATCCTTGCGGACCAGGATTGAGTTGGTCAGCGAATACTCGATCTCATTCGTTTCCGCCATCGTATCCAGGGCGTCAAATCGAACGACGTCCATGATGTCCTGCGGATCGGTGGCCCGCACCAGGTGATACTGAATGTCCGGCTCAATCACATGTTTAACCAGATAGCCGCCAACAGGACGGGAAAAAACCTTTTCCAGAGACGGCGGCCGGACGTCTAGTGAGATGTTCCCCATGAAGCGGTCCACGCCGCTGCGATCCGGCCTCAGACTGGTGCCGTAACGTGTAAGCCATACGCCGCCCGACGGCGTGACGTGGAAATGCAAAAAGGGTTTCATCCGCAGTGTGAGCTCGGGATGAAAGTTGAAGCGTTCAGAAAAATTGGGGGTCTCAAAATCGGGCTGCGTCCGTGATACCGCCCCGCCAGAAGTTTCGAAGGAGAAGAACAGGGGAGTATTGCCAACCTGCCTGTCCATGCCGGAAAAAGAAAAGCTGGGCGTGTGCCGGATGGTGATGGAATTGGCCGCGCCGCCCGTGGTCGACAGAAAGTTCTGATATCGCGAAATATAGAAGTTGACGCTGTAGGCGTTAAAGTCATTCGTCAGGAATCCCATCTGCCGCGCCTCTGAGGTAACGGCCTGAGTGAAGTTGTTGGCAAACGTTTCACGGAAGGCGAGCGAACTGGCGTAATCCACGTTGACCACGCCTCGAAATCCCGCCCACAAGTGGTCCGCCTGGCCAGTTGCCCTGATGCTTTCACCCTGCGCCCGCAGTTGAGGGGAATTGGGATTTCCTTTGTCATTCACTCCAAATGCGCTGACGTCAAAGTTACTGTCGGCGCTCGGACGCGCCCGAAACTCGGCGCTGCCGCCAAGACCGCGCTTGCTGTAATTCACAAGGCCCAATGTCAGGTCTGCACTTCGGTTGATGGCCCAATAAAAACCATCGCCAATAGTAAATCCCTTCTGCGAGGAGTTGCCGGCGGTTGGCAGAAGGAAGCCGGTCTGCCGGGGCCGGGGCGCAATAGAGTCCACAAGCACCGGAGCGTAGAGGACGGGCACGCGAAAAAAGCGAAACAGATTGTTACGGGCAATCACCTTGTCCCCGACTTTGACATAGGCGCTGCTGGTACTGATGGACCAGCCTGTGTTTTCGCACGGGCAGGTGGTCACGCGGCCGTCAGTTATCTTGTAGGAAAGCTCGTTCAGCCTCTCGACGACCTTAGCCTGCACATAAAAGGGGTTTTCCGTTTCGATGACGCCGAGACGAGGTTTCAAGTGCGGACGCACGTAACCTTTGCCGTTCAGGAACCATCCCTTTCCTGTCGCGACATTGTAATGGAGTTCGTCCGCCTCCAGGTGGGCGGTCGAGTCGTTATAAGTTACGTGGCCTTTCGCTGTCACCTGCCCTGTTGACTGGTCATAGGTAGCCTGGTCAGCCGTGAGCCGCATTTCTTTGTAAGTCACAACAACGTTCCCCCGCAGGATCGTGACATCCCCTTTTTTTTCTTGGGATATCGAACTGACTGTGGCTGTAGACGCCTGATCAGTAAGCCCGGAAGGAACGGCGGGCAGCGACTGCCCAAACACCTCAAAAGAAAGGGTCAACAGCACT
>OBIZ01000070.1_pt1 | contig 18093 bp, 13 predicted proteins | sample 1519801 | NCBI WGS metagenome assembly OBIZ01 (sample SAMN01911456, study PRJEB22533) | soil metagenome | biome: Soil | place: Malaysia | collected 2012-04-30 | depth DG_metagenome m | reverse complement strand
CGGGACCGTGGCCAGTTCCTGGGCGTACCGGCGAAGGCTGCCGCGAAGCGCGATGATTTTTGTCCCTCTGGTTCTCGCCAGCATCGCCGGTGGATTTTTTGGCGCCCGCCTGCTGCTCCACACACCGCCGCGGGTCTTCATGCGGCTGATTCCTTTTCTGTTTCTTGGCGGGACCTTGCTGTTCGCTTTCGGCAAGAAGCTGGTGCGCGGCGGGCCGCGAACCGATCACAGCGGGAATTTATCGTGGATTGCAGTGGCGGGGGTCACCCTGTTCCAGGTCTTCATCGGAGTTTACGGAGGTTTTTTCGGTGGCGGGATCGGAATCCTGATGCTGGCCTCGTTCACCTTCCTGCCGCTTGCCGACATACACGCGATGAACGGCCTGAAGACGCTGCTGGCATCAACTATCAACATCGTGGCAATTATTACTTTCATCGTGGCGCGGATCGTTTTCTGGCCCCAGGCCGTTCTGATGCTGTTTGGAGCGGCTCTCGGTGGCTACGCAGGAGCGCATTTCGCGCAGAAGGTGAACCCGGCGCGCGTGCGTACCTTTGTGGTCTGCGTCGGCTTTGCCATGTCCTTTTATTTCCTCTATCGCTACCACTGAGTCCCGATAGCCGTTCAGTTATTTCTTTGGTATCGCCACCGGCTTGCCAGTACGGATTGACTCCCTGGCTGCGTCGAGGATCTCGTTCACCTCCACGTTCAGGCGCGCCGAGAGCAACCCCGCGACCGGGCGGTTCTGCTGGATGGATTCCACCAGATAGGCAATGGGGTTTGACCCGGCCAGCGGCAGCGGGGAAAGCGTTTCCGGCTGGCCGTCCGGTGACTGGGCGGAAACCTTCATGTTATACCCGCGAAACAGCAACGCTCCCGGCAAGGCCATCAGGCTGCCGTGCGGGCCAAACACCTGGACGCGCTCCATGGTGAAAGGCCAGTCCCAGGAAGGCTCAAGGACGGCCGTGCCATCAGCATATTCCAGCACGATCACGGCATCATCTTCCACGGCGTTATGCTGCTCGACTTTCAGGGTCAGCGAGCGTGCGAACACCCTGTCGGGCCGTCCCTTCAGCCACAGCGACAGCGCTGCTCCGTAACAACCGAAATCCATCAAGGCGCCGCCGCCGTTCTTGACAGGATCGTAAAGCCACGCGGCAAACTCTCTCGATGTACCGATCTCGCGCGGACCCTGGTGCCCGTATTGCGAAACCAGCTGATGAATGGGTCCGACTTTCCCGGCCTTGACCTGCTGGTATAGCTCCTGGTAGGAGGGCAGCCAGTTGTTGAAATAATTCACCATCAGCTTGATGTGCGCAGCCGTTGCCAGCTTCTCTATTTCGCGGGCGTCAGCAGCGGTAGTGGCCATGGGCTTTTCCATCTCCACATCAATGTGGCGTTTGGCGCAGGCCCTCACGATATCAAGATGATGGTCTGTCTCCGTCGTTATGATGACGGCCTGGGGCTTGACCTCGTCAAGCATGGCGACGTAGTCAGAGTAAAACTTCACGGCCTCGGGCACCCGCGACTTCGCCTTCAGCACCAGCGCCGGCTGTGGTTCCGCAATAGCCACCAGCTTCGCCTGGGGGACCTCGGCGATGTCCCTCAGAATTCCCCAGACGTGGTCGTGATCAAGGCCCACAATGGCAAACCGAACGTTGCCTGAATCTGTCTGCGCCAATGCGCCCGCAGGCGACAACAACAAGCTCAATGCAAACATGGGAAGCAGAATTATGCGCATCAGTGTCTCCTCCAGTGGCACAACAATAACTCATTTTGTGTGGCCCGGCTTGACAGATTACAATCTGCTCACATATCAAATTCCACTGGCAGCCCGCCGTGAAGACGAGTAGAATCCCGCTATCAGTTTATGAGTGCTCATTTCCCCAATAGGGCCCCGCACGTCTCAGGTCTTGAGTAGATTCAAAAGGAGGCTCTCTATGGCCAATACGAGTTCCTCAACGAAATCGACCATCAACCGGCTCATCATGTATCCAGCGCTGATCACACTGGGAGTCACACTACTGAGACTCATCGGAGAGTTGATGCACGGGCCGGCGTTTCTTCTCGGCAGAGTGCCAGGCGGCGGCTTCGCGCTTGTCGGCATCAGCTGGCTGCCCTTCATCTTCGGACCGTATTTTGCCGTAAGGCTGTTTGACCGGAACCTCAAGCCTTCAAGTTTCGGCAAGACGATCGGCTTCGCGCTCCTCGGGTTTCTGCTGATGTTCGCCGGCGGCACAATAGCCTTCACTCCAACCATCACTTTTGCGGGACACGTGGCGGTGGGGTTGGGGTTGATTGCGATTGCCGCAGGCTTGCAGTATGTTCCCTGGCGCGAACTGGCGCAGACCCTGATTTCCTACGCCTATCTGGCTCGCATCCCTGTCGTGATTGTAATGTTCTTCGCCATGCGCGGAAATTGGGGCACACACTATGATGCCGTGCCGCCGCCGTTCGACCAGCTTCCGTTCTGGACAAAATTTCTGTATCTTTCCGTCGCTCCGCAACTGGTCTTGTGGATTGCCTTTACGATGACCGTGGGCGCGCTGATAGGAGGAATCTACGCCGCCATCGTCCGCAGAAAGTAGACGGCGGGCGAGATAGGGCAGCACAGAATTCCACCCGGGCGGCCCGGGAAAACGCGGACTGTTGATCAGGGGGCGGTGGTCACAAAGCGATGCTGCAATAAGTATCGCAATGCCGGGGCGGTGGTATAATTTAATTAGAGGAAGAAAAGGCGGGAAGGTCGAGCTGTCCAAGAAGAAAAAGTTATGATAGCGAAAAATACCGCTTGCCTTCCTTTGCGAACTTCGATAGCATTACTAATTGCCAGAATGAAGGTGGGGGCAACAAGCAGCTTCCTCATCATTGCGGGTTGAACAAACGGAGGTCAATACGAAGAAGGCTTTCGGATAGGGATTTGAGGCAAGCCGGGCCCACGCAAGACAACTTCCCGCCTGTTTCAAACTCCCCAAAACAAAAAGCCGGTTCCAGAGATAGCAAGCAAAGCCGTCTCTTCTTTAATGGACGGCAGGGCCTTCATGTCTTGAACAACGGGTGCTGAGTTCGGCTTTTCGGAGTGAAGAGCGAAACCCAGCATCTGATAAAGCCGGATGATCATCCGGCACTCAGACTGGAACAGGAGGTCAGGTGGAGCATAGATGCTGCCGCCTGATACTCAGCGATCTTTGAAAACTGAATAGTGCGACGTCTACATGTGCTCAACTGTCCGGCGGATATCCGGACAGAGTATAGCGAAGGCGAGTCTGCACAACAGGCGAGGCGAAAGCTCGTTGGGCTCATAACCCAAAGGGCTTTTGTCGAGCGGTGTGTTGAGCAGATTTTATGGTCAAGCTACTAAGGGCGTACGGTGGATGCCTTGGCGCCAGACGGCGAAGAAGGACGTGGCTACCTGCGATAAGCCTCGGTGAGGGGGAAGCACCCATTGACCCGGGGATTTCCGAATGGGGAAACCCGACTGGGCAAAACCCAGTCACGGCCCGCTGAATCCATAGGCGGGTGCGAGCAAACCCAGGGAAGTGAACCATCTCAGTACCTGGAGGAAGAGAAAGCAACAGCGATTCCGTCAGTAGCGGCGAGCGAAAGCGGAACAGCCCAAACTCAGCCTTCCTCTGAGATCTCAAATCTCAAATTTGAAATTTCAGGGGAGGGCTGGGGGTTGTAGGGCGCGCGTCGGTGTAGAACCATAGAGTTACCAATCCAGCGGCTAACCGAACGGCTTGGAAAAGCCGGTCATAGAGTGTGATAACCACGTAGGTAAAAGCTGACTGGACTCTAACGCGCGTACCTGAGTACCGCGGGACACGAGGAATCCCGCGGGAATCTACGGGGACCATCCCGTAAGGCTAAATACGTGCTGGCGACCGATAGTGAACAAGTACCGTGAGGGAAAGGTGAAAAGAACCCCTGCGAGGGGAGTGAAATAGTACCTGAAACCGTATGCCTACAAGCAGTCGAAGGGCCACGCTCCCGGAGCAATCCGGGAACAAGCCTGACGGCGTGCCTATTGCATAATGAGCCGGCTAGTTATTGTCCGTCGCAAGGTTAAGCAATGATTCCCGCCTCGGCGGGAGGAGCGAGCCGTAGCGAAAGCGAGTCTGAACAGGGCGACCAGTGGCGGGCAATAGACGCGAAGCGGGATGATCTATCCTTGGTCAGGGTGAAAGTCGCGTAACAGCGACCGGAGGCCCGAACCGGTGTTGGTTGAAAACAGCTCGGATGAACTGAGGATAGGGGTGAAAGGCTAATCAAATTCCGTGATAGCTCGTTCTCCTCGAAATAGCTTTAGGGCTAGCCTCGGACGAATGCTCGCGGTGGTAAAGTACTCGATGGACTAGGGTCTGTTAACAGATACCGAATCCAACGAAACTCTGAATGCCGCGAAGTCTTATCCGGGAGTCAGACGGCGGGGGCTAAGCTTCGTCGTCGAGAGGGAAATAGCCCAGACCGCCAGCTAAGGTCCCTAAGCAGTGACTAAGTGGGAAAGGAAGTGAGGTCGCTTAAACAGCCAGGAGGTTGGCTTAGAAGCAGCCATCCTTTAAAGAAAGCGTAATAGCTCACTGGTCGAGCGATCTTGCGCCGATAATATAACGGGGCTCAAGTCACTTACCGAAGCTGCGGATTTGCGATCGGCTCCGGCCGGTCGCAAGTGGTAGAGGAGCGTTGAGTATAGTTTGAAGCGGGATCGTAAGGGCCCGTTGACAGTACTCAAGTGACCCTGCCGGCATAAGTAGCGATAACGGAGGTGAGAACCCTCCGCGCCGAAAGTCTAAGGTTTCCTGAGAAAGGTTAATCCGCTCAGGGTTAGTCGGTACCTAAGGCGAGGCCGAAAGGCGTAGCTGATGGACAGCCGGTTAATATTCCGGCACTACGGCGGAGACGTTATTACGATGCGGGGACGCAGTAGGATAGTGGAGTCGGCCTGATGGCTCAGGCAACGTGCGCATCAAGGAGGACCTGGCAGGCAAATCCACCGGGTCGGTTTAAAGCCAACTCTGAGGTGCGTGCCGAAACTGCCCTTCGGGGTGGATAAGTCCATGATTTCATGCTGCCGAGAAAATCCGCTAAGGAGTCTCCGACGCAGCCGTACCCCAAACCAACACAGGTAGACGAGGTGAATATCCAAAGGCGCTTGAGAGAACACTCGCTCAGGAACTAGGCAAATTAGCACCGTAACTTCGGGAGAAGGTGTGCCTCGCCAGGGTTTAAAGCCCGAGGAGGCCGCAGTGAAAGGCGCTCTGCGACTGTTTAACAAAAACACAGGTCTCTGCAAAGTCGAAAACGACGTATAGGGGCTGACGCCTGCCCGGTGCCGGAAGGTTAAAGAGAGGGGTCATGGGGAGCAATCCCCGGAAGCTCTGAACTGAAGCCCCGGTGAACGGCGGCCGTAACTATAACGGTCCTAAGGTAGCGAAATTCCTTGTCGGGCAAGTTCCGACCTGCACGAATGGCGCAACGACAGAGCGACTGTCGTAGCGAGTGACTCAGCGAACTTGTAGTACCGGTGAAGATGCCGGTTACCCGCACCTAGACGGAAAGACCCCGTGCACCTTTACTACAACTTAGCCATGAATTGCGGGATTGTATGCGCAGGATAGGTGGGAGGCTTTGAACCAGGGCTTTTGGGTTCTGGGGAGCCAACGGTGAGATACCACCCTTATGGTTCTGCGGTTCTAACTTAGGCCCGTGATCCGGGTCAAGGACATGGCTAGGTGGGTAGTTTGACTGGGGCGGTCGCCTCCCAAAATGTAACGGAGGCGCCCAATGGTTGGCTCAGGCTGTTTGGAAATCAGCCATCGAGTGTAAGGGCATAAGCCAGCCTGACTGCGAGACCAACAAGTCGAGCAGAGACGAAAGTCGGGCCTAGTGATCCGGTGGTTCTGTATGGAAGGGCCATCGCTCAACGGATAAAAGGTACGCCGGGGATAACAGGCTGATCGGAGCCAAGAGTTCACATCGACGCTCCGGTTTGGCACCTCGATGTCGGCTCATCGCATCCTGGAGCTGTAGAAGGTTCCAAGGGTTGGGCTGTTCGCCCATTAAAGCGGTACGTGAGCTGGGTTCAGAACGTCGCGAGACAGTTCGGTCCCTATCTGGTGTGGGCGTAGGAAATTTGAGGGGGGCTGTCCCTAGTACGAGAGGACCGGGATGGACAAACCTCTTGTGTCCCAGTTGTCGCGCCAGCGGCACGGCTGGGTAGCGAAGTTTGGAAGCGATAACCGCTGAAAGCATCTAAGCGGGAAGCGCGCCCCGAGATAAGATTTCCCAAGGATGAAACGTGAGACAGCTACTCACGGTGAGTCCTATGAAGGGCCGCGGAAGACTACCGCGTTGATAGGTCGGAAGTGTACGCACAGTAATGTGTTGAGCTTACCGATACTAATCGCCCGTTCGGCTTGACCATAAATTCTGCTCAGCATACAACCTTTGCTATCTGAGATCTCAAATTTGAGATTTCAGACGAGCATTCGACGTCGCACTATTCAGAAAGGCAGAAGGTGGTAGATGGCATTGAGTATGTGGGTTTTCCCCGCACCCAATCTGCCACACACCACATGCCTCTTAACGATTTTCCGGCGATCATACCGGAGGGGTCACACCCGTTCCCATCCCGAACACGGTAGTTAAGCCCTCCAGGGCCCATGGTACTGCGCGGGTGACTGCGTGGGAGAGTCGGTCGTCGCCGGGATTAAAAATGAAAAGCCCCGCCCATTGTGGCGGGGTTTTTCATTTTGACGCAGCGTCGCCCTTCATGGGGCATATGCCGGGCTGAAGCCCGGCGCTACAGCCACGGTGTTCCGACCCGTTCAAGGAGGATGCCATGTCCAGCAAGAACTACTTCGACGAATCTTCCTTTCTACCAGCGCAGCAGTAAACGCCGGAGAGGGTTCCCTTCCGAAACCAGCGTGAAGCGCGGCTTCCGAATCGTACACGGCGAGAAGGAGCTTTGGGAGAAGCTCGGCCGCAACGATCTGTGCCCTTGCGGCTCCGGACGTCGGTTTCAAGAAATGCTGCCTCCGCTCAGGGCGCTATGACGGCGCGCTGCGCGACCACTACTTTTAAGGAATGAGGCAAGGCAGCCGCGGCCAGGCAGGTACTGGCCGTTGCTGCCAACTTTACAGAATTTCCGAGGCCGCAATGAAAAACTCAGAGCTTTCCGATCACGAATTCCTGGCCGAGTTTGAAGCTGCAACACTCACTGATTTCCACCACGTTGACCACATCCGCGCGGCGTGGATCTATCTGCGGCAGCTTCCCTTCCCTCAGGCTTCCGAACATATGGTGGAGTCGCTGCGGCACTTTGCTGCCAGGAACGGCGCGCACCAGAAGTATCACGAGACCATCACCCAGGCCTGGATGCTCCTGGTCGCGGATGCTCTTGAGCGGGACCGCAAGGCCACCGGCACCTTCGACGCCTTTGCCGCCGCGCATACCGAGTTGCTGGACGCGCACGCCCTCGACCGGTTCTATTCTTCCCGGCTCCTCGCCTCTCCCACCGCCCGCGCCAGGTTCGTCCCTCCAGACCTTTCTCCGCTTCCCCGCGCTGCACATGATCCAAAATATTGAACCATATCCGGGATGCCGCGGACATTAATTTCTTACGTCCGGGATAGGCGAAGCCGAGTGGGGTTAGAATGGCGAGAAGCTACAACCGCATCTCGACTTCGGTTAAAATCATTTTCCCTTTCCGGCCGCAAGCACTTGCAGCGGTGCGCGGTTATGCAGGCATGCGCCCGGCGGCAATGCCGGCGCAATCCACCGCAAGAGGGCCCGGTAAAGAGGCTTTCCAGGGAGCGTCGTGAAGTGGATAAGTCCAATAACTTACGCTACGTCGTGTTTCTGGCCTGTACGGCGGCGATGGGAGGCCTGCTATTTGGATTCGACATCGCTATCATCACGGGCGCAGGTCCGTTCATCACTCAGGCATTCCATCTGGGGGACCTCGGGCTCGGCTGGGCCTTCAGTTCGTTGTTGTTTGGTTGTGTCATCGGATCCGCATTCGCCGGGAAACTCGCGGACCGCTACGGGCGAAGGCGGCTGCTGATCTTCGTCGCCCTGCTGTTCGCCTCGACATCGGTTGCGGCGGGATTGGCGACCAGCTTTAACGGTTTTGTCACGGCCAGGTTTATCGGCGGGCTTGCCGTTGGCGGCGTTTCTCTGGTCTCTCCAATGTACGTGGCGGAAGTGGCTCCGCCTTCCATCCGGGGGCGGCTGGGAACCTTGTACCAGATGTCGATCGTGACGGGCATCATCGTGTCGTACGGCATCAATTACCTTCTGCGGGACGCCGGGGCCAGCAACTGGAGATGGATGTTCCTCACCGGAGTCGTGCCCTCGGCAGTGTTCCTGCTGTTCGTCGCGCTGGCTCCGGAAACTCCCCGCTTCCTGGCCATGACCGGCAAGCCGGAGCAAGCCCTTAACGTGCTGCAGCGCATCAGCGGCCGGGAAACCGCCCAGCGGGAACTCGGTGATATTACAGCCAACCTGCACAACCGATCGCAAGGCTGGCGTGGACTCCTGAGGCCGGGGGTCCGCCGCGCGCTCCTGGCCGGCACCGGGTTGGCGATTCTGGTCCAGGTTTCAGGCATCAACACCATCATTGACTACGCGCCCGCCATTTTTCAGTCCGCCGGCTGGAAAATCAGCGCGGCATTGGCTTCAACCTTTGTGGTGGGCGCAACGAATTTCCTGTTCACGCTGGTCTCGCTTTGGGCCATTGACCGCTACGGTCGCAAGCCGCTTTACATCACCGGCTCGTTCGGCATGGCCCTCTCCCTTCTGTGTTTGTTCGTTACCGTGCTCGAGGGCCGTTTCGAGGGTCCCATTGTTCTGGCACTCATCCTGGCATACCTTGCTTTCTTTTCTGCCTGCATCGGGCCCGTGTTCTGGACGCTGGTGCCGGAGATCTTTCCGAATGACGTTCGCGGCATCGCGATGACCGTTCCGGTGCTGATTCAATGGGTGGCCAACGCCATCGTGGTGCTGCTTTTCCCTTACGCGTTTCACGTGCTGGGCAAGGAGTTCACGTTCACGTTTCTCATGCTCATGTCACTGGCGCAGGGAGCTTTCACCTGGCGCTTCGTGCCGGAAACCAAGAATAAGCGGCTGGAAGAAATCGAAGCCTATTGGGCTGCTTTCAAACAACCGCTTTGAGTTTGCAGAGCGGGCCTTTACGGCGCGCGGCGCTTTCCTTGCAAGAACACTGCGGAACCGCAGGCCACAATGGCCTGCGCTACAGTTCGTCCTCGCGACGGCCAGGAAGGCCGTTCTTCATTCGTAATTGGTAATTCGTAATTTCTGTCGGATATCGTGGTCCTAATCTCGCTGCGCTTGGTTTTCGCACAGATTGCAAAATGCGCAAGACATGCGCCACCGGTGATCCATCCTCCATCCTTCACACTTCATACTTTCTGTTGTATGGTAGGGTGACAATTTTGACGACCGCACACATTGCAGAAGCAGCAGTGTGCGCGCCGCCCGCGAGTTAGCGTGATGAGCAAAGTGGAAGGGAAGAGGCGATCTGACGATTGGTTCCGGAATAACGATTGGAATCCGGCGACTGAAGCTAGATTCTTCGAGAAACTCAGACGAGCTAGAGACAAGTCACAATACCTGAGAATCCAGGCGAGTTACTTAACGAAGAGCCATCCGCAGACTGCTCTGAATTTGCTCGAAAGGTACTTTGCTTTGGGCGAGGATATTCACCTTGCCCAGGCTTTTGTTGAGCAGGCAAAGGCCTACGTATCCCTCGGCCGGATCGAAGACGCAATCTGCTTCCTCGAGAAGGCTCTTCGCAGAGAAGATCAATTCCCACAAGTGAAAACCCAGGCATGGAGTGAATTTGCTTTGCTTGTTGCAACCAAGAATCTCACGAGTTACTTTCCGGCAGCGTTACAGGTTCTTTCGGAGCACCGATTACAGCTTTTCTTTCCTGTTGAGAAATTCATGTGGCACGCGGCAAATGCACTGATAGCGGCAGCCCAGGGCGACCTCGATGTCGCCAAAGGACATGCGGTCAAGGCGTTGGACGCAGCAAACGTAAAGGACTCAGGACTGAGATACTATCGCGAGGTCGGTTTGGTTCTTTCCAGATTTGAAACGGTTCGTCGTAAGCTGGTTCAACTGTCGACGTGCCCCTAATGGAGAGTCGGCAGCGGCAGCACCGAGGTTGTGCCGTGGGCTTTTGTAGATCACAACTAGAGAACCCACATCGTGGAAGGCATGCTGTGGCTACGAGATATCGCTGGCACAAATCGTCGAGTCTCTCAGAGCGTTTGGCCTTATAATGTAGGCATTGTGGCGCGTGGGGCGCAGACAGAGGTGTGCTATGGCCCTATCGCGCAGACGATTTTTCCAACTGGCTGGAACCGGTTTTCTGCTTCAGTCACAATTTCCACGGAAATTGAAGGTGCAGGCAGCGTCCGGAGCAAGTGCGCCTGTGGGCGATGCAGGCTCCGGGCCTTCAAGAGTCGCTTTGATTCAAGGCGACGACCGGCGCAAGAACGTTTACCAGGCTCTCGTGGCCGTCGACGATCAGATCAAGGCTGGTCTGCGTCACAAGAAGTACGTCGTCATCAAGCCCAACAACGTCTCAACCACAAATCAGCTGGCAGCGACGCACGTGGACGCCCTGCACGGCATCCTGGATTATCTGGAGCCGCGTTTCCGAGGTCCGGTGATCATCGCCGAATCTTCCGCGGGAGATACGCTCGAAGGGTTTGAGAATTTCAAGTACAACCAGGTAGCTGCAGACCACCGTTCCCACAAGGTAAGCCTGCTGGACCTGAATCGCGAGGGGAAATATGAGCTGAGCCCCGTCATCGATCGCAACCTGCACGTCACTACAGTGCGTCTCGCAGCGCGGCTTCTCGATCCCGACGCTTACGTCATCAGCAGCGCCATGCTGAAAACCCACAACCTCGTGGTCGCAACCCTGTCGGTGAAGAACATGGCCATGGGCGCACCACTGCACAGTGTTCCCGGCGAGACCCGCTGGAACGACAAGCCTAAGGTCCACCCCGGAGTCCGCGAGGGTAACAGTAACATGCTGCTGAACGCACAGAAGCTGCAGCACAACTGGGGGCTGGCTTTGATCGATGGATTTGAAGGGATGGAGGGAAATGGTCCCTCGCGCGGAACGCCCGTAGCTTCGCGCCTCGCCATCGCCTCCACTGACTTCGTGGCGGCGGACCGCGTGGCGCTTGAGACCATGAGCATTAACCCCGATTGGGTCGGCTACCTCACGTTCGCCGGCCGTGTCGGGCTCGGCCAGTACGATTTGTCGAAAATCGACCTGGTGGGCGGAACTGCCATCGCCTCGGTGCAAAAAAAGTACCAGCTCCACGAGGGCATTCAGCGTGAATTGCAGTGGATGGGCCCGATGGCAGAACTGTCGCACAACATGAGCAGTCTGTTTCAACCCCACGATCTCAGCATCGGATAACCGCTTGACATAGTGTATAGTCACGGTTCTTGTTGTCTACTGTGGGCTCTTTGCGGATTTGACGTCCGCGGACCCAAGGCGTCAAGGCGGCGCCATTGCTGTCATCTTAACTGCCCTCAGCTTTTCTCACAAATAAAGGTCCTCTGGCCATAAGGGCCTGCGCCAAAGCCAAGTCCCCCAACGGGCTGGAAGGTCGCTCGCAATTTGTAATTCGTAATTTCTGAGGTATGCTGGGGGTCATTAATCTGCGGTGACCGCCGGCCGCGCACCCGGACTGGCCGGGCCAAGGGTAATCCAAGGGCAGACCCAACTCCGGAGTTAATATGCAACAGACGCGCAGTCTGCTGGGGAGGCAATTCTATTTTTTCATGTCTCTTCTGATTGTCGCTGTAGTTTTCTTCCGCTTCAGTTTCACCGTAGGGGAAAGGCTTTTCCATATCAACACAATTATCTACCGTCTCCCCTACTGGATCACGGTGGCGCACACCATCCTGCGATAATGAGCATGGTTACAGGAGGGGACCTAATCAGACAAGGCTTGTAAGAGGAGATTCCAATATGGCGAAAGTACACCGGCGAACAGTGGACCTGAGCAGCTATCCCGATCTCGTGGTCATCTATCTGGGGATGCGCGTCAATGCCCTTACCGGGCTCAAGACGCTGTTCGGTTTCGGGCCAAAGATTGCAGCCTCCGTGGACGCCCGGCCGAACGGACTGCTGCTGCATGAGAACCTCCTTTATTCCCTGTTTCCACCTCACGCCGGGATGCGGCAATACTGGCGCGACTTTGAATCGTTGGAGGCTTGGGCCCGCTCCGAACCCCACCGTGCATGGTGGAAGCAGTTTCTGCGCGATTCAGGCGGGACGGGATTCTGGCACGAAACCTATTTCATGCGCGGCGGGATGGAGGCCATCTACGACGACGTGCGCGCGCCTTTGGGCCTCCTGAAGTTTGCTCCTTCCCATGAAGCGCGAGGCCCCATGTTTTCCGCCCGGCAGCGCGCGGGGATGGGGGGCACCGCACCCGCCAGCGCTCCAGTATCCGAATCTGACCTCGATGCCAACAAGGGATGAGCTGAAGGCGGGCCGGCCGCGGCGCCAGGCTTGCGCTGCGAAGCCTGCGGGGCTTATCTTGGGATATGCGCCGGGGCAGAATGGAAACGCCGACTCTCCTTTTGGGTATTGTGCCGCTCGCCCTCCTGCTGGCAGCAGGAATTGCGCGGGCGCAGGCTGGCAACGCGCAAATCCTGATCAGCACGCATCCCTACTATCCCGGGCCGATGCTCCAGGTGGAGCGGAACCTGGTGGAAGTTCGTGTGGTGGCGCTCGACCCGCACGGGAATCCCATCGGGGGGCTGAAGAAGAGCGACTTCCGCGTTTATGACAACGGGAAGCTGCAGGACATCTCTGATTTTTCAGTGGAGGAAGCAGGCGGCAAGATGGTTTCCGGCTCTCCGCAGATGCCCGCATCCGCCAGCCCTCCCGCTGGTGCGAGCATGCACACTGCCGCTGCCACGCGGTTCATCGCCCTTTTCTTCGACGATCGCGACAAGCCCGTAAGCGACCTGATTTATGCTCGCAGGGCAGCAAGGGAGTTCGTTACCCACGGCCTGCGTCCTGGCGATCGAGTGGGAATCTTCACAGCGTCAGGAAAGTCTCAAGTTGCATTTACGGACGATTCCCGCGAACTTGCCGAAGCGCTGAAAAACCTGCGGCCCAATTTGAAAACGCCAGGCCAGTCGCCAGGCGCCTGCCCGCGGGAGGGACTTTATGAGGCCTACCGGATTACCACGAACGACCCGGGCGCCCTGCAACAGGCGATGACGAGGGCTGAAGCTTGTTGCAGCTGGTGCCTGGATCGGGACCCGAAGGTAACGTTGAGACTGCTGAGGAACCAGGCGCGGGACCAGGCATATGAAATCGTTCCCCTTGCGCGGCAATTTTCCATGACCGTCTTGGGCAGCCTTCGGGGCACGGTCCGCGAACTGGCGGACAAGCCCGGGAGCAGGATTCTGGTGATCACCTCGCCCGGATTTCTGACCGCGACCCTGCGGCTTGAAATGGAGGACATGGTAGACGACGCGCTGCGCGCCAGGGTGGTGATTAACTCGGTCGACTCCAAGGGTCTGGACACCATCATGCCAGGGGGCGAAATCAGCCAGGAGACGACCCTGACCGACCCGGCATTCGCGAGCGCGAATATCGACGAAGAAACCCGTTGGGCCTACGACGAGAGGGATGAAATGCAGGACGTGCTGCAGGTGCTGGCGGATGGAACCGGGGGGCGCTTTTTCCAGAAGGACAATGACCTCGGCAAAGGTCTGAGTGCGATGGCGGCGGCGCCACAGGTTGCCTATACTCTGGCCTTTTCGCCGGTTCCGCTGAACGCGGACGGCCAGCTCCATAAACTAAAAGTGAAGCTGGCTCCGTCGCGGTCGTATTCGCTGAAGTACAGGCGTGCATATCTGGCGCCCACAAAGGCTTCAACCACTCAGGAAGAGTCCCTTAAAAAGATTAACAGCGAGGTGCTGAGCGACCGCCAGATCCAGGAATTACCCATTGTTGTGTCTGCCAAGACTGCCACGCTGGACACGGGCAACCCCGGCCTGGGAGTTTTTGTCCGCATCGATCTGCGGCGTTTGGCTTTCCACAAGCGCCAGGGGCGACACCAGCAAAAGTTGACGCTCGTCAGCGCGCTGCTGGATAGCCAGGGACGGTTCATTGTGGGGTACATCGGAACTGTCGATATGGAGTTGAAGGATGCGACCTGGCGCGACGCCACGCGCGGCACCATGACCGTCCGCATGGCTTTGCCAGCTGACCCCGGTGACTACCGCTTGCGCGAGGTCGTCGTGGAATCGACCGGCAACAGGATGTTTGCCTCCACACAGAAAGTAGCTGTTCAATAAGCGTCAAAGACATCACCGGGCAGGAGTGAAATGCCTGGCAGCAAGGTTGTATTGACGGTCTTTACCTGGTTAAGGGCGGCGGCCCGTGCGTTGAGGGCAATTCCGGAGCAGACGAATCGGGTGCCTTGCGGAAGGCTCGACGGGTCCGCGACCCGAGATAAAGGGGCTTAGCGCTTTGTACGGTCGAAGACGCTGGAATGCAAATATCCGCATCAGGCCCCGGGGCGGGACTCTCTAAACAGGAGGGGAGGCAGGCGAGATGGGAGACACATCAAGGTTTATAGGCTTCATTGTCATCGCGGTCCTCTACTTAACGATTGGGTTTTTGTCGGCGGCTGGTTCCATCTACCTGTCCCGAAAAATATTCAAGCCGAAGGCGGAGCAGACCTTCTATGGATTATTTCTCATCGCAATCGCCGGATTCTATCTGGCTTTCGCCGCCTACTTTGGAACTGATGCGGCGTGGCAGTTGGAATGGGCGGGCGTGCTGGTGTTTGCTGTGATGGGCCTCACAGGCACCCGCCTGCCATTGGCCTTAGTTGTCGGCTATCCGCTGCATGGCGCCTGGGACCTGCTGCATGAACTCCACGCGCACGGCGCGTTGCCCGCATTCGGCGCTGATCAGTTGACGGCAATTCCGCTTGCATACGGAATCTTTTGCCTGGCTTATGACTTCTCAATGGGAGCGTATTTCTACACGCGGCGGAAGGAATGGGCCGCCTGAGAATCCGCGGCGCCCGACCACGGCAGCGGGGTTGGATCGTGGGCCCTGGTGTCAGCTGTAGACTGGAAGTCCACACACAAGAATCCATTATCTGGCCCCTGCGACGACGGCATTCCGTGCCCTCATTAGGACAACCGGGAACAAGATATAATCGTTGCCGGAGGGTGAACGGTGCAAATGCCAGGCCAACAGCAAGTATTGTTTCATCGAGGAAATTATCTGGTGCGTCGGCAGCGGCTCGCGCCGGGAGAGGCAACTCCCTGGCACCGCGATCCGCATCATCGCGTTACTGTTGTTTTGAGCGGCGATCTGCTGAGCATTGAGTTCCGCGACGGTGCGGAAACTCTGACGTGGAAGGTGACGCCGGGCGAAGTTGACTGGTCAGAGCCAAGCGACCGTGTCCACCGTGCCGTCAACACCGGGGAAGAAGTGTTCGAAGAGGTCGTGACGTTTTTCCTCGACGGCCCGGAAGCCGATCCGCAGCCCGAACCTGACTCGCAATAAATACGGAAACCCCGGCCTGCACACATCACAAGCACCGCGACGTATTCGCCGCCCGTTATCTCCACACCACCAGCCTGAGTGCGTTATAATTTTGGTGCCTTATTTTCGTAGTCGTCACTGGCTACGCACCCCCTGAAAATCAGGGAACGAACCACTCGCGGGCGGCGGGTGATTGCTAAATCATAAAATATGCGCGGCGCTGCCGCGGAGGAGGATTCATTGTCCGAAGAAGCCAACAAGGACCTGGTGCGCAGGCATTATGAAGACATCGTAAACCTGAACAATCTGGGCGCAGCCGAGGAGCAAATGTCCGAGGACTTTACCGACCATGCCGCCCGGCCGGGACTGGCATCGCGGGGCCCGGAAGCCGCTCGCCAGGCGATGGCGGCCCTGCATGCGGTGATTCCCGATGCGCGCATCACTCTCGACGAAGTGATTGCAGAGGGCGATCTGGTAGCCGTCCGGGCCACCTGGCGAGGGACTCACGTAGGGTCCTTTATGGGCTCCCCGCCCTCCGGCAAGCCCGTCACCATCACCGGCATGGTGTTCTGGCGAGTGGCAAATGGCAAGCTGGTGGAACGGTGGGCCAACCTCGACCTCTCACCTCTGCGTCACAATTAGGCCCTCGGGCGCCAGACATCGCAGGTTTTTTCCTGAATTTGGCGGCTTTTGATCCTAGGGAAAAGAACCGCAGCGCAACGCGCTAAACACGAAGAGATTCCCCCGCTTCGGCATTCGGATGGCTTATGTGCGGGACAGTTAAAGATTACTACGTTCAAGATTTTGAAGGCTAGTTACATGCTCTGCGTCGGAACAGAACGCAGCAACCGCAAGTAACTAGCGTGTGGCAGAGGAAACGATTGGCGGTGGAAAGACTGCTCTGAAGAATCCAAAATTCAGACCTTCAAATTGGAGAGCTAGACACTCTAACTCTCCACCTTCCTGGACAAACTGAGAGCCCATCTGCAGCGCAAAAAAAGGGCCATCCCCTGCCCGCGTTTTCCATCCAGACTGGGCGGCCTAATAAAAACAGTAAAGCTCTTGGCTGGTTTTAAGCGCGAATTTGCCTCATGCAAACCCGGTCTACCGCACTGCAGACAGAAGATCTTTGACAGTGTGCGCAACCCACGGCCATCCGGAAACAACAGGGTAAGCGTATAAAACCCCTGCAACGAAAAGTGTCAACACGAGCCAGAGCCCCAGGCTGCGAAGCTTCTTGTCCCGCCTCTTCTTCTTGACGGGTGGGTCCGGAGCTCCATGAATAAGAATCAGTCCACCTGATTTTTCCAACCGAATCGCCATTTTCCCCTCCCTCCTGGAATGACGAAACAGGCAATCATTAACAAATCTTCTCAGGGAACGCAGCTGCTTCCGTCGGACCTATCTCTCCGACTTCTCTTCGCGCCATGCTTTGACGCTGCCCTGACTTCAGCTATCGCCCCGCGCGGCCGCTTTCGGCAGGAGTGAGGCAGCCAACCTTGCGCACGTTCGCCGCCAGGAAATCCCGAAGTTGTGCTTCCGGCGGAACACCGTTCTTCCCTCGATGTATCTAATGGTAACCGTTGTACCTTGGAATGCAATCCAGCGAGTACGGGAGAGGGACATCCTCCAATACCTGAATTTCGTTTGAGGTAATTACCCGATTGAAATGTTAAAGACCACACCTCTTGCTCCCGAGTCACATCGGGCCCCGAGCGGCGACCCCCGCACCAGTTCCTGCATCATGAATCGGCTGCCGGCGTCACGAATATCGGAGCAGCTTCCAGATCCACCCGACGATCGCGAGGAAAAGAAAAGGATAGGCAAAGTAAGGCAGCGGCAAGGCGGTCGGCAGAACCTGTTCTCCCCAGAAAATCCTTGCCGAAACAATCGTAAACAGAACAGAAGCTATCACCCCCGCCAAGCGCGCCCAGGGGGCGAATTCGCCGGGAATGCTGACCATCAGAAGCGCGACCACCCACAAGGCTGCGCCCGCGCCGAACGAGGGAACGCTTGCTGCCAGCGTAGTCGCCGTGCCCGTTAGCATCACGCCTGAGGCTATTGAGAACACCAGAAAGCCGGCGGCAACAAGGTCTTTTCCTCGCCGGAAATATTTCAGTGCCAGGATGACCGCGGCCACGATCAGGCCGACGCCGTCGATCGCCCAACACGCTGCCTGAAGATTTCGTTCCGCGAGAAATGTTCCCAGCATGCCGAACAGCCCGCCAATCGCCAGCCCAACCATAGCAATTACATTCTCTGCGTTTCTTCTCCCGGCTTCATTAGCTTCACCCACTGGAGGTTCCTCCTGATCCTTGGGGCGGACCGCCCTGCCCGCGACCGTTCGCATTGCATGCCCGGATGTGTAACAGCCGGTTCTCCCGTTACAGCCGGGAGCCGCGGCATCGCGATTGTACATCGGACCGCCGGACAGCCATCGCGGTGTTAAACTTACCCACATGACTTCGGCGCGAATCCGCCTTGGGACGTCCAGCTGGACCGGCGAGGGATGGGTG